>Ga0315279_10001051_pt1 | contig 47736 bp, 79 predicted proteins | sample YL17G06_20_MG_FD_203694 | JGI IMG/M metagenome (GOLD analysis project Ga0315279, IMG submission 203694) | Sediment microbial communities from Yellowstone Lake, YNP, Wyoming, USA - YL17G06_20 | ecosystem: Environmental > Aquatic > Freshwater > Lake > Sediment | place: USA: Wyoming | collected...
GACTCTCTATACGCCGCAACAAAAATAGAACAAGAAAAAACTGAAGAATTCGACTGGAAAGGCTTCGAATGGCACGAATTACCGATGCAACCCGCTACTCTCAAGAAGATGGTATTGCAGAAGATTATGACAATAAGCTATAAGACAAGAAACAGAACTCTCTATCGCTTAGCCGACACAAGAGCGACACAAGAAGCATTGAAGATAACAGCGATTCTCATGAATGAAGTTGACAACAGCTTCATGCAAACACAGACGGTTCCAGTCGACTTGTTTGAAGATGTTGTAGGCTACGAAGATGTGAAAGACCTGTTCTTCAAAAGCATAACAGCCGCTAAAGAGGACAGAGTGCATTTCTTGATGATAGGCTCTCCAGCCTCAGCAAAATCGTTATTTCTGTTCTGCCTGGAGAGGTTGCCACGTGCAAAGTATGTTTTAGGTAGCCGAGTAAGCCGCGCGGGATTAGCTGATTACCTCATCAACGAGAATCCTCAATACTTGTTGATTGATGAAGTGGACAAGATGGTAGGTCCAGACTATGCTATTCTGTTGAGCTTGTGTGAAACAGGTCGAGTGACAGAGTGCCTTTATGGGAAAACAAGAGAAGTCCAATTAGACACAGTGGTCTTCGCAAGCGGAAACCGAACTTCTGGTATGCCGCCAGAAGTCATAAGCAGATTCCAGAAGCTAGACTTTCTGCCATACTCAGAAACCGAATTCATGCAAATAGTCCAACACGTCTTAGGACGAAGAAACATGACAACCGAACTGGCCACTCATATAGGTCAAAAAGTAGCCACAGAACTCCATTCAAAAGACGTCAGACAAGCGTTGAGAGTGGCAAAGCTGGCTAAGAACAAACTAGAAGTAGACAGCATAATACGAACCCTTCTCAGATATACTACAGAGTGGAAGTTTGAGATGGATGTGATGTGATGCCGGAAGACGAAGTGCTTTACGTTTGTTTACGAGTCGCGGATATGCCGACACCTTATGTCCCGTGTTTGAAGGGAAAGTGTCGAGTCTGCAAACAAGAAGTCTACTATTCGAAATACGTCTACGAGAACGACTTGAACATGAAAAGAATAATTGATGCGGGCAAACTGCTCTGTACCGACTGTGCAATGGAAACGCTGAAGGAAGAAGATACCGTTATGGCGCCGCAGTCTGCAATTTCAGAAGCTAGGGACTACTTACAAAGGGAAAAGCCGAATGACGGGGTGGTCTGATGCGGGATTATTATAGATGTGAATGTGGTCGCAGGTTTTTTCTAGTGAAAAACGCAGTCGGCCACAAGACCACTACCAAACATAAGATTTATCATTTGTTCAATAAGAACTTGCCTCGAGAGGCTTTTACAGAAAGCGAGAAAGGAAGATGAGTGAAAGAATGGTAGCGGTAAAGCAATTGGGACCGAACACTTTCAGTCCAATACTCAGCATTCAAGGTATGGAACTGCTCTACTACAAACAAGAACGGAAAATGCTCATCAAGTACGAGCGCACGGAGCTCACACTGTGGCCTGGTGAACAAACCTTCATAGTCTTCATGGGCATGATCCGAGGATGGCTCTTTCGCAGCAGAGGCAACAACGTTGTGAACGAGCTGACTCAAGCAGTCATCAGCACTCTGCAGGCAGCCGGCGACCTATCATAATTAGTATGAGGTGTAGAGATGATAAGAGAGTATCTTGTGAAAAGTAAAGAGCATTCCCAGACTATCCTAGCTTCAAACGACATAGTGGCATGCAGAAGATTCCTAAAGTATCTAATGAGATGTACAGAAGAAAGGCCCATAGAACTCACAACTGCCCAGAAACTGCATCAAGGCATGGACAGAGAATATACGTGGCGTGTTGAATGGCAGAAAAGTAAGTTCCAATTATGGGGACCACACTAAATGGTAAGTTGGTATGAAGACCTCTTTCAAGCACTTTCACGTTCTGAAAGATTCAAGTTTCGATGGGTAGAGAGAGCACATATAAAGGCGCGTTATTTTATAGCCGACAGGAAAGGCGTAATATCTGCTCTGCGATTCATCAAGAAGCTACTTGACAGAGACATCGCGGCACTAGGCATATGGTTTAAATTGAAGCGGCAACCAGTAGCAAAGCCGCGCAGTTATGGCTTTTATCTCAGACGTTGCCATGCTATTGAAAATTACCCTGCGATTCTGAATTACTTCCTGAAGAGAATGAGCGGGAGTGAGTCCGATGCGGAGGAACCTCTACAATAAGAAGATTGAGGACTTCATCCAAGCCCTCAAAAATCAAGGGTGGCGAGAGCTAACTCTGCATCGTGACGCTGCGGAACGTCATCTCAAGAGAACAGGCTTTCACCTTACGGAACGTCACTTCAGAAAAGCACCAACATTTCACCTTATTCTCAAACAGCATGGTGCAGGATATTACTGTGTGATGCATCAAGACAAATTTATATATCACAGACGCATTCACAGAAGACCGGTTACGAAGTCTGATGACTTAGTTTTTGAATACAGACTGCTAATAGCTGAATACAAACACTTACGGTCTTAAACTCTGCAGTCTCCACCTGATGTTCTCGAGCGGAGACACGAAACTTCTTTTTGTCAATGTTTCCTTCAGATAGAGTTGCCCATTCATGTTATCGCATAGAAACTCGGCAACTCCGTCCACTACGCCAAGCATGCCGAGTAACAGGTCGAAGTCTTCTCCTTCAGCGATCGCCATCGGCAACTGAAACTTGACCGAACTAGCTTTTTGCGCTTGAACAATCTCTCGCCAATAGGCTAAAGGTCTATTCACTCCCAACCAAGCAGAACCAGCCGGTACTAACGGCGATACTCCAGGGATCTCTGCGTCTAAAACATGAACGTATGTTGTGAAAGGAGTGCCGCCAACACCTTGCAACGTCAATGGAATACCTGAAGCCCAATCCAGTCCCAGCTGAGTTGCAACATTTCTAGGACCTAGTGAAATAGAGGCGCCTGTATCGAATTGTAGAGTGAGATTTGCGATTTTAGTTGCGTCTGCTGGATTCTTTACTGTGACGTCAACTTCCATCACAGCAGAATTCCATTGGCTTAATTCAATGGGAAAAGTGGGGCGATAATAGGGGAATTGGGCGCTCATTTCAGCGACTCCTTCATATTTTCGGTGTCTCCCTGACGCTTCGAATGTGGATTTCTGCTACTGAGTAGCCTTGGCCTTCGGCTGCCGCCACTGCTTCTTGCATCGTGTTTCCTTCACCGACAACTTTACCGTTGACTGTGGCTTGGAATCGAACCATCAGACTTCATCTCTAAACAATATATTGCCTTGTTTGTTTTAACTTCTTCTGTGCATTCTCGCGGAGCGCTGTCATGAATTGAATAGTTACTTTTTCAGGTTCCTTGTCTTTAGTGACTTCAGGGTGTCGGTCCTTATTGTATCTGTAGAAAGCTCTCACGATAGCGAAAGCCAAGTTTCCGAAGTATTGAATTACGAGTTTCTGTAGTTCCGGTGTTTCTTTGAATTGGTCTCGAGTGACTTGCTCCATTTTGGCCAGGTCAATATTGATGCTAAAGGCTCCTCCTTCGGTAGCGTAAGCCATACAAACGTGGTCGGAAGGGTCAAACCTCAGCACGATGTCCTCGAAGTCCGTCATCCACTCCCGCGGAATATGATTTAAAAGGGGATAGTAGATAGCCTCAGTGAACTGAGCTATCAGATTCTCGTCGTTCAACGAAAGGCTCAAACTGTCCACATCCTTTCTTTTGTGGGTCCCAGCTTATTTCTTTTAGCTTGTCAGTCATTGGCACAGGTCCTTTATTGAAAGCGTCTATCCCGCACTTCTCAAGCGGAACCATGCGATTCATAAACTTCTTGTAGAGATTAGGGAGGAACCAGTTGCAACCACTACAGGGATGCTCAGTTTGTAATTGCCTATCTTTCTTATTTGGCATCGCGATCACCACCCTTCACGTTGACCTTCACGAATGTCGGGAGTTTGTATTTTCCTTCGGATTTGACTAGGAGACCTTTCTTCTGCAAAGTAGAACCCATCAATGGTGCTAACGAATTGTGCGGGATTTGCCAGCCATAGTTACCTATGAACGGTTGCAGCTCCTCTTCAGCGAACGACTTGTCAGCAAAATGCGTAACTACAATGAACATCACTTTGCCCTCAAGATTGTCCGTAGTCATGTTGACCTCCTTCGTTTCATGTTTCACAGTGACAGCCAGATCCATCTTTTCTAAGTTCAATTGAACTTTTCCTGTCGACAGAACCGGTGTCCCAACTATTTTCTTGTCAATTTCCTCTCTAAGCTTCGTGATTTCTTGGTCGGTATAGGCGTAGTTAGGTTCGTCATGTCCAACTATATCTCTTAAGACATCTCTGAGAGCATCAAGGTTACGTGCTTTGTCTCCCCTGTTCTTGACCTCCTCGAGTAGTTTCTCGTTGCTCTTTTTCAGGTCCTCCATTTTCTCTTTGGTTTCTTTCAACTCTTTTTCAAGTTGTTCGGCCTTTTCTTTATACATAGAGTCATCCTCCATGACCTTGATTCTTTGTTGCTCCTTTTCTACTTCAGCACAGGCACACAAGTCTGGAGCTAATCCACATTTTGGACAAACATTTTCTGGAATGCCATAAAAAATTTTAGCAAGCTTCGGGTACTTTTTGGCTGACTCAGCAAGACTCTCGTTAATGACCTTATAGACCTCTTTTCTTCTCTCATCTTCAACAAAACGCATCACGGTTTCAATTTTCGTTTCTCCAGACAGGACTTTCTTGCCTGTATCAACATTAACGCCCTCAGGTATCAAGTAAAACTTCTCGATCGAAGTGGTACTCGGAGTCCGAACGACCGCCCACCACCAACCGACACCTAACGTGCCGATGTTGTCAATCGTGATTTGGTGTCCAGGGATCTCTTTCGCCGTTCTTTCTTGCGCTGAAGTGTCAGTTTGCATCCCGAGAATCCAGTTCCAACACTGTCGACGCACACTAGGGCTTATGCCGGTTATTTCTTGGTCGATGGCCAACCCGAACAGTTCCGCTGCGCGTCCCTGTTTGAATAGGAATTGCTCTATCACACGTTTGCAGCCTGTTCCGCTTGTGCTAGGCGCCAGCGAGCTCATTTCATCGCAGACAACGAGAACCTTCTGCACCCTGCGTTTCTTCATGGCAGTAAGGTAGCTATAGACGACCAGCTGCTTGAACGCTTCTTCCCGGTAGTTGAGGGGAACAACAGTAATCGGGTTTGAAAGGTCGAAGTTCGGAGTTATGTCTCCTTTGCTGAGCTCGCTGATAAGGGCCTCCATGTAAATGATCAGAGTGCCCAACTTTTCCTCTTTCATCTGGTTCTTGTCCTTGTATTTCCGATATCTCCGCGTGAGATTCTGCAAGACGTCTTCCCACGTTCTCGTAGTTTGACAAGCAATGTGGAGCTCATAGAAGAACCAGTCAATCTTCCTCCTCTCCTGCGTTTCAATCAAGTCTCGCAGGAAACGAGAGTCCGTTGCTGTCTCAACATAAATAGGAACGTCTTTACCGTAGCCCTGCCAATCACGCCCTGTACTTTTGACGTCGAAGATTAGCACTTTCAAGTCCGGAATCTGTGTCCTAAGCGTCGACACAATCTTCCTGGCTGCCTCTGTCTTACCCGTTCCTGTAGCACCCGTTATGCACGTATGGTAACGGGGGATGCAGAACGGGTCTCCCTTCTCTGTAATGCCTATTTCAAGTAACTCAAACGCCTTGCTCATTTTCTGTTACTCCTGATTAGCATCAATTTTCAAGGCTTTAACAACGTGATCTTTAATATCCGCACATATTTTGTCGACAGTTTCCAGAACCACTTTCTGCGATATCAGAGCACCCGCAACGTTGCCTCTAACACCATAGGCGATTAGCTTGCCATTCCAAAGTATTCGTATAGCCCAATCGTTGTTTTCCTCAATCCATTGAATTTTGTATGTATTACTAGGCAAGCATAGCGTCATTTCAAGAGCACTTTCAATTGTCATGTCCTTCCTGCCTCCAACAGTCACATTCGCCCGCATGCGCTTCTTCCTCTGCTTCCTCTTTCACCCTCGCCTCATCTTTCAGCAGACCTTTTTTGATAAGCCAGTCTCCGAATTCGATGCATGGTTCAGTGTATTCAGTATCATCCCATAGAGAAAGACAATTGCTTTCAGTTAGGAATTTGTCGACTAGTTCCTTGAGATAGCTTCGAACTTCAGGTTTTACCTTGCTCAAGGAACCACTTCCTCAGATTGTTTATGAATGGCAGCCAGTCTTTCAAATCAAGCACTATGATGTCTCTTTGGCCTGTCTTGGGGTTGATTGGAAGGTCGCCCAATGGTAGTGGAAATATCTCAGCCTTCATTTCGTCTATAATCCTCATGATGTTGGGCAGCATTCCCACTCGCAACATTCCTTGAATCTCAGCACTATTGTTGCATCTAAGAGCACTATCCTGCATGTTGATGGCAGTGTCAAACTCTTTCTGTATCCGTTCTCTAAGTGACATTATGTTCACTCCCAATAGAACGTGATTTTATATTTGACTCTCTTTATCGGGTGCTTTCCTGCACTCGCGCCAATCGGTAATGTTGCCAAAAGAGCTTCTAAGGTCTTTTGAAATCCGTAGTCCTTCGCGGCCATATCGTTAGATACGGTCTGAAACTTCATTCAAGATTCCTCCGCATTATGTGGATGAAACTCCTTTGCGATACTGAGCGAGAATCTTTTTCGCTTCCTCAATGATGTTCTCTACGTCTTCGCAGATGTGACGTTCAACAATCAACCGAATCCCCTGAAGGTCAGCAGACGGCATTTCAAATGGTTCGCTCCCAAGAATATGCAAAGATTCCCCACATCGAATGCATCTCACAAAAATCTTCGTTCCTATTTCCAAAAAGTCAGAGAGCGTTTTACCTGGAATACCATATGTAGGGCCTTCTTCTCCACAGTGATCGCAAGTTCCCTCACTATGCTCCAAGGCATCAAGCTTTGTATCTTTCGGCACATACTTCCAAATACACTTTTTACAGAAATAATCAGGTAGTGGCATTATGTTCACCTCCTCCGATTACACATTCCCTAGCTAGAATCTCGAGCTTAACCACGATGTCCGGTTCAATTGTATCGTGTGACGGATTATGCAAGTTTATGAAAGCTAACAGAGCTCTCGCATCTTCCTTCGTCACCGGGAAGCCTTCTCGCCTGATTTTTGCTTCTTCTCCTTTTGTCATTTACTCACCTTATTCACCTTATACTGGAAACGTTCTACGTGGCCGATAGGCGGCGGCAATCCTTTTGGCGTAGTCGGACGCCTTTTGCCTTAAGAAAGGATTGTCAGCATGGTAGCTGCCTTTACATTTAGGGCAACGAACCAGAGCAAAAACCAAGAGTCTGCGGCGACCTTCAAATGTCATAACCTGTCCAAATTGCAGATTGAAGAGAACATCTTCTTTCAAAGGTGTTTCGTCAAGTGGACAGTACCCGTAATTCACGCTGTTCTCCATTATTTGTCAGGCTCCTTCTTGATGTGCCATTCACCACTCGAACAGTCAATGTGTTTACAGGGAAACGCATTGCACAAGGTACAGTTGCCAGTAACCATCTTGTATTTTGTCGGCGGGTACTTCGTGAAAGTCAAAGTCGTGTGCTCAGTCTTTTCCTCATGGTCCACAACGCCCAGCTGCTCTTGACAATTCTGGCAAAGGAACCCTTCTTCGATTGGCCAGCTTTCCGCATGAACGTAGCCTTGTTCATAGCTTTTATGACAGTGTGGACACCATTTCCTTATCGGCATGAGTCCCTGTTTCTTCAACTCTATTTTCTGTTCTTCACTCGTTTCTTGATTTTTGCTCATTTTAGTTCTCACCTAAACAATCTTGCTAGTAGGAAAATCTTTCAGGTTCTCGCGTCTGACGTAAATAGTGACATCTTTCATCATCTCGTAGGGGCTACAATGCTTCCCTCTGTACCTCTGTAATGCGAGATGAATAGCGCGGCTTGTGCGAACTGTTTTCTCCACGAAAGTTTCTCCGTTCACTATTACAACCCATTTTTCCGCCATTATTTCAGCCTCAATTTGATTCTTGGATACGCTTCGCGATACACTTCCATCTGCAGCTTCACAGGTGGAATGTTGTAGGCTCCCTTCACCTTTCCTAATGAGTGACCAGTCCAATACTCAACCCAAGCGTCACTTACGCCGGCAGAGTCGAACATACCACGTTTCGACAGGACGGTGGAAAGAGCCATTTTCAAGTAAGTCGTAAAGTATTTCCTAAATGTGTGAGGCCTCAATCTCTCGTCTAACGCCTTCAAGTCTAGACGGATCTGATTTGATGATATCGGGAACATGGTGAGAGCACGTCCAAACAGTCTGTACCGCCTAAGAGCCTGTTTCGCATCGTCACCTAGAAACGTATCAAATTCAATACCTGTCTTCAAGCGTTTAAAATGGATGTGAATTGGATTCAGGTTCTTCTTGTCGTCCAATTGATGTGTAATGGAACCGAATTCTTCGCTCTTCGTTTCCCATTGAACATCAAGTAAGTCTCCAACCCCCATGCCTGTATCCTTTGCACAACAAACGTAAGCGGCAATCCTGGCGTTAGCTTTAGTCAACAGTTTCCCGAGTTCAAGCGGATCTGGCAGCCACACGGCCTTCATAGCACGTCCAGTCGGAACGATAACTGCCTTTTCTGAAAGATCAACATAGTTAGTTGCATAGAACGTCCGGACAGCTGACAAAGCAGTAGCGATCGTGTTGCTTGATTTGGCATGCTTCGAGAGGAAAGTTATGAACCTGTTTGCCATCTCCTCGTGGCGAAGCTTGACAGCAAGACTGTCACTTTTAAGGTCCTGATTTCGACCTCTAATCAACTCGTCGGGAGCTCTTTCCGCTATCTTCTCGCAATACACTTTAACATAGAACAGGAATATTCTCTGCGTAGAAGGAGGCTCAGCTGCCACATCCCTGCCTTTCGACCGAGCCCTAGTCTCCAAATAAGACGTCATTCTCTTGATAGACTCTTGGAGTAGGAACTGCGAATCATCAATCCTCAATTCTTCTACTTCCTCACGTTTTTCTTTCGCCATTCTTCAATTCCCAAGACTTCGACTTCACAGCGGGTGTTTCCCATACATGACTCACAGAATCCCGCGTTATCTCCTGGGCAAGCGAGAATGAGTTTATGATACTGTTCTTCTGTTAACTTGCGTTCCTCTAACCAGAATTTTTCAGAAACACGCCACTTATAATCAGTTTCATGATCACTCATTTTCGGCATCCTCTTTTGGCTTTGGCTTAGGAAGAATCTTATGTGCACACTCGTAGCAATAGACAGCTTCTTCGCCCTTAACCCTCAACCTATACTTAGGCTCGATGAAAGGAATCTTCCTCCCACATTTCGAACACGAATCTTCAACGGCAATACTAGTTTCGTTTCGTACCTCCATAGGCGGAAGAAACCGGTCTAGCGAAGCATTTTTCATTTTGCCAACTTCTCCAAATTAGATACGAGGTTTTCGGTGATGTCTAACAGATCGTCTAGGTAAAGCGTGCTGTGAAGAGTGGGATTCTTCTCGTACTTAGCGTAAGCGTCATCCAACCTTTTCGATATCGCGGCTAATTCTTCTTGAACTGTCTTGCGCCGACTATGCCGATGGCGTAAATAAGGGTCTGGCGCGAAGTTTTTTATCCGAAGGAGTTTCCTTAACAGCTCCCTGAACATCTTAATCATGCCTCTACAGTTTTCTCTGAATTGGTTTGTAATTGCTGAAGTCATAGCAATTACGACATTTGCCCTTAGGAGACTTTTCGTACATGCAGTCCTTACAGGACTTCACGACACTACCATTAGGAGTCAAGTCGACTTCCTCTCCACTATCCTCTCCTCGAGAAACTCAGTCTTGACACTAAGACATGTCACCACGATCATGTGGCCTTGAATTCCAAAGTGTTTGTAGTAGCGGACTGTTTTCTCCTTCATCAGTGATGAGGATTATCGTGTCAGATTCCTCATTCTTCCTGTTCATCAATGCTACGCCTGCGCCCAACGGGGTTCCTCCTGCCGGTTCTGCGGCTGCAATTATAACTTTGTCCAGTTCTTTGCCCCATGGCGTGTCGGTCCAGGCTACTCCAACTATGTGGGGATTTTGTTGGTAATCAAAATGAAAATCAGGATGCTCTTTCAGAAATTTGACTCCTGCTCGAAGCATCCTCTGGCAACCCCACTCGTAGCTACTGCTCATTCCTGATATGTCGACGGTTTCGAATGGTTCGTCATCTTTGATTTTTATCATTGTTTCTTGCCAGTTTTTCAATTCATCTTCTCTGAATTTCCTACGGAATTCTTCGCGTTCGGCGTCTAACTCAGCTTTAGTATAGAAGAAGACTTCTTTACCATCGATATCAACGCCTTGCACTCTTTGGAAGGGTTTGCCGTAGAATGTGGTCTTATCGCCAACTTTTGGCACTATGCCAAATTTCTTTGGGATGTAGAAGGACCATCCGTCAGATTTTGTGATTTCATAGCCATCTTTCTCGTCTTTGACTTCTTTGATTGTGCTGTCTTCTTTTTCTGCAACTGCTTTTTCCGCAATCTTTTCTTCACTCATAATTTTCACCCATAGAAAAAAAGGGATTTAGACTGATACTTCTCCTGTTTTGCTGCTTATGCCCTTCATTGTTCGCGGATCGAAACCGTACTTTTTGCCGAGCTCATCCATTTTAGCTCTGACTTCGTCCCATGCTCGGGAAGCCCAATCTCTGCCGTGTAGCATATCGTCACTAGTCATGGCTATCATAGGTGTTGTCTCCGCTCTATGATAAAGTTCTGCAAGTGCTTTTCTGTCCTCTTCCGACAAAACTATCTTTTTGTCGTCATTCAAAAGTCTCAAGATTACGTCTGCATGACAAGCAACAGGATTTCCGTTTTTATCTTTGAGAGGGCACCAACAGGCCAAATCTTTTCCTTTCAACTCATCAAGAAAGTGAGAGTCAACCTTCAGAATGTCACGAATCCAACTTTCATATCTTGATAACGATTGTTCTAATGTTATGGGAAAAGTGTTGGTATCAAATATGTTTCCCCATTTTGTCGGTCTCCCAATGTACTTTGCATTGGGAGGCATCCTCCATCCACGAGTCCTCTTTCGTTGAATTCGTTTCATTTCATTCCTCCCATATCTTCTTCAACTCAAAGCCAAACATGAAGATAGCTATGCATAAGAGTGCGGAGGCTAGAATAGCGCAGACAAGCCCGCCTATATCCATCCATATCATTCTTGTTTGTCTCCTTCGAGTATTTCTCGTCGCTTCTTCTTGAAGTCTATTATTTCATTCCGTAATCGTTTTCTTTCTGCGTCAAGTATTCGATGTTCATCAAGATTCGTGTCTATTTGTCTTTCTCGCCATCGAATTTCCGCGTTGACCTGATTGAAAGCTTCCAGATCCAGCTCGTGCACGTTGCCATCTTTGCCCTGAACCTGTATTTTGGAGGGGGCTTTCATGTTTCCACCTTTTTCTTTTCTGCGAGTCGCCATCGCACTTCAGCCGTTGTCCGTTCAAGAAGGCCCTTGTTTAGGAGTCCGCATAGTGCGGACATGGAGTTCTATGTTCGTCAGCATTTTGGCAGTCCTCGTGAAGCTTAACTTCCTTGCCTGTCTCCGGACAGATTATTCTAATGATTCCTCTAAGAAGAACCATTCTTAGGCCTCTCTTTGTTCAGGAGCCACATATTCCAAACATAACGCCTTGAAGATCTCCTCTTCCGTTCTGGAAGCGATCACCTGTCCATCCTTAATTACGCCGTCTTTTGCACTTAGCATTAAACCCATGGATTTTGCCCATGAACAAAGTTTGATGTTATGTTGCGTGCTTCCAGTCCGGATGAGAGTGAGGACTCCCCAGGTTTTCGGCGTAGCCCGGTAAATGTCGACCTGCAGGTCAATTGGAAACACCATCCTGTAAAGGTCAAGTCCTCCCTCGATGAAACGTAAGCTTAACGATTGTTTAAGGTTGACCTTCAGAAGAAGGATAGAAAATGTATGTCGATGCTTGTTTAGGGCAGTCAATAAACATTAGTTCCTCTGACTCACTACGAGCAATGTCGACAGCATCCGTAACTCTCTTCCAATGTTTAAAGTATGGTTTTGAAGAGTATTTCCAAAGGGGATTCTTCTCGCTTTCATACAGTATTTTACGCGCTTCATTCAATAATGAAGCCAATTTTTGATATTCTTCAATTTTCATTGCGTTTTATCTCCGTAAACCGCACTCTTTTCGTAGTGCAAGTCGGTTTTATGACCGTTCTTACACTCAACAGTAATAACTAGCATCCCTTCAAGATCTATACGCATTGACATTTCCTTGGCTAGAGCAGTACAGTTTTTCTTAGGACACATTGTATCCTTAAGTTTCAGTTTCATTACGTTTTACTCCTCCATTACTTTCCATAAATAACCGCTCAGGGCATAGTGCTCCTTGATGTAGTCCTCAGCGTGTTGCCTGGTCTTGAATTCCAAATGTTCAAACCAGATGTTACCTATGTATCGATGTTCCGTACACAAATGATTGAGAAAGTTCCCTTCTTGGTCGAATACGCCGATCTTGAATATTATCCGTTTTTCACGAAGCACTTCACGGATTTCTTCGGGTGTAGGAACTTGATAGTCTGACGTGTCAATGTAGTGGGCGTCTCCCAAAGCCGTATCGTCAGCAGGCACCCAAACCAAAACGAATTCATTTCCCCCCGGGGTTTTCTTTCTTACATCTTTACCCATTGCGTTTTACCATCCTAAGCAATAAACGAAAACTTGGGTGACTTCTCGAGGCGAGTAGAGCCGCAACGTGCACATTTTAGTATCTTCCAAACGGGGTCCTGCACAACGTCGTGAGAACCACAGTCTTTACACGTTAATATTTCAATGGGCATTCGTTTTACTCCTCTAAACCGAAGACTTCTGAAGAATTAGAACTAACTTGTCATTCCTGTCTAACAAGGCAAACTTAATGACGTATCCATCGTTGAGGAAATTCCCTAAAACTACCTCGAAAGAAGCTTTAAATTTGTCAGGTTCTCCCTCTCGTAAAATCGAACAAAAGACGTCTTTCATATGTGTTTTACCATCCTAAACCGACAGTTCCTTCAAAAGTTTCAGGATCACATCAGCATGACACGATTTATCCAAGGGACACCAACAGGCCAGATCTTTACCCTTCAATTCATCAAGAAAATGCGGGTCTTTTATCAGTTGATTTCTAAGATGACGCTCATACATCCTAATTACGATTTCACGCTCTTCCTCACTTTCAACCCTAAACGGATTTCCCCATTTAGTCGGTCTGCCTACGTAAATCGTATTTGCCGGCATTTTCCAGCCTTTAGTTCGTTTACGCTGAATCCTCTCCATAGAACATTCCTCTAGAGTTTTTTCTCGCTTTCAATAATGTCCTCTTCAACTTCTATCAGCCACCTTTCGCCCTTCGGCTTGTGCGCCGTTCTAATGAACGATATTGCGTCTTCAACTTGGATGTAGCTCACACTATCTCTTATTGAAGGGTCTACATACCCTTTGAATTTCCATTTTTTCGTAAATGCAACAATCCTAAACATAGAACATTCCTCTAGACAAGTTCTCTATTTCGGCTATTTGTTAATGCAAATTAACATATGTTGCTAGTATATATACTAAGAGTACGACCGTTTAGAAACGATTTCTCCAACGGTGAATAAATTAAAGCATATTAGAAACGTGCTCTAACTGATTACTGTGATACGATGGTCCTAGTTGGGGTGGCTACCAGATTTGCTTCTCAATGGGGTCAGCATACCGTAGCGAATTACCAATCCGTCCTAGATTTAATTCTTGCCAACAATTTGAACACTGTCCGGATAGGCTCAGGCGACATGTTCGGGTCCCCGAGCGATTGGAATAATGGAGTGGCAGTACAATGGTTCTTGGATGCAGTAGATCATCAAGGAAGTCCCTGCAATCTCAATGTCCTAGTGGACAGGCATCATGGGATAGGACAGACAAGCGACACCCTAAATTGGACTCTCATAGATAACGACATGATTGAGGACGCATTACGTTGGGAGAGTTACGGCCCACGGTTGAAGCTTGAAGCCATCAACGAATGGGCACCACAAGGTACTGTTGGCGGAGTTACAGCTGAAGAACGTTTTAGACAACGAATGCAAGGTTGGATAAACCTATTGAGGAACTATAGGGACGCAGAGCACCCTGACGGATTAGATACTTGGTTGGTTTTCAATGATACGGGCGAAACAAACAAGTCAAACAGCCGATTTCAATTGGTCGATTCATCATTCAACAGGTCAATGATTGGCGACCACTATTATCCGTATCATTCTGGCTCCCTATGGGCAACTGGACAGACTTGCCATGATAGAGTGACAGCCATACGCGACGCTTCTGGTCTTCCAATTCTGAACACGGAAGAAGGCGCAGATACTTATGAACTGCAGTATTTCAAGACGGCTAGTGTCAATGAAATACAGACTTTCTTTAACCTATGCGCTCAAGACGGATTCGGCAGTCTATTATGGCTGAACCAAGTCATCGAAGACTGGACAGGGAAAAGCGGCTACAACGGGTATAGTTACTACAATTTCCAGTTTCCACCTACCGGCAACGGCAACGGAGGCGAAGTCAAACTACCCTTCCACGATGCTTTTGCAGACCTAAGAAACTGGACCCCGATAAGTGGCACATGGACTCCTAAATGACAGTGAAGCTATTCAATTAAATAGTTGAACGCATGATTTATATTGACGATAAGAATTCGTTACATCTGCCTTAAATGTGGCAAAGAGGCGCCAAGCGACTATCTTCTCAGAGGCGGATGTCCTCCAAGAAACTGTCCATGCGGCGAGAAGATGAAGTGTAAAAACAAGGAGACGACAAGACAATGAGTGAAGTAGCATATCAAAGTAAACTTGCCTGTGGGCATACACACATAGGCTTCAAGAAAGTCAAAGTGGGTAAAACTCTCTTCTGTCCTTTGCATGGAAGAGTTGTCGTGAAAGAAATAACTGAAGGAGAAATCAAACCTTACATTGGTTTCGTTGGCAAGTGAAAAAAGATGAAAGTCACACGAAAACAGTTAATCGAAGAAATCATAATTCAAGGGTACAGTTTCGCTATTCGTAAGTACCACGGTGTCATGTGTCCACCTATACGACAAATCAAACCATCTGTTATGCGAAAACTGAAAATGAACCGTTGGAACTTTGATAAATTGCTTCTTTCAGAAGGAGTGCCGAGGTATCATGAAGATGGTTTGGGTTTAGCTAGTTGTGGAAGCAGAGCATCTTCAAAACTAAACTATGTGACATTTAACCATGAACATCCAACTTTTATGAATAGCTTTTGTTTCTTTGACATAAATCCTGACATTGCCAGAAAAATCATTGAAGCGCAAGAGCCGAAAAGCAACAATCAGGTGAACAACCATGAAAGGTGTGCTTCATAAATGTACGTGCTGCGGTTTCAGCACAGAACAAGGCGTCCTAGTCGAAGGAAATAGCGGCGGTTACATAACTTTCGTGTGCGAACGATGCTTCAGAGATCCCAATCTCTTTTTTAGCGCGAAAAGAATTCTTCCCCATTGGACTCTTGCTGTCAAAACACAAGTCGTACACAATCCATTTGCTAAAGGCTATGCAACAAGCCGTGAAAATCAAGGCGGAACGACAATTGAAGGCTTTCTCACGAAGAAAGCAAAACGAGAGCTTGCCACTTCAGAGAGTCTATACAAAGGACAGAAGACCCTAGCCTAGCCACACACAAACTTGAGACTCTGCAAGACTACTGTTTTAAATACATACGTAACCAGTACAAAGACAGTGTAGAGTGGGATAAAATGAGCGAAAACTACAAATCGAAAAAAATCGGGGTGACTGCCCTCTGCAGGGTGTCTGCTGCAGGAGGTTCCGGCATTTACTTGTATGTTCCAAAGAATTTTGCAGAGGTCTATAATCTTGCTGCGGCTGAGTATTGTGAAGTGCAGTTCGTTAAGTCTTTCTTCAAAAGTAGTGATGAAGTAGTGGAGAAAGTTAGAGACTTGACAAGCCGAAAGAAGGGAAAGAAATGACTAAATATCTATGTCCACGCTGTCCAAAAGAATTTCAATCTGAGAATAAATTGAAACGCCATCTTAAGAAGATTCACGGGAAGGATTGGGTGAAATGAGACATCTCGTTTTGAGAATTCGTAAAGAATATTTTGATGCTATTGTTTCGGGTGAGAAGACAACTGAGTTTCGCCCTGACAGCCCTTTTTGGCGTACCCGCATTGACGGCAAAGGCATAGAAGGTGAACTGTGGGTCGCCGTGTTCATCTGTGGCAAACGTGTTCACCGCAGAGAAATAGTGGCGATTCAGAAGGTCGAAACGCCAACATGGTTCAGTGAACAAGGACAAAAAGACGTTTCTACGCCTAAGTGTTATGCAATCTCTTTAGGAAAAGAGGTAGCCAAAGCTCGGTAGAAAAAAGGGCTTATGTGCCCGATACCGTCATGTCGTAGGTGAAGCTCGTTATGTTGGTCGGTGTGCTTAATTGGATATTCAGTGTGAAAACGCATGGAATTGTCGTTGCTGGCTGAATGATTTTGTTCTCGCTGTCCCATGTCACCGTGATATATGACCCGGCGCCAGACGGCGTAAAGTTACCGCTGACCATGTGCAGGGTAGCATTGACGTTGCCTCCGTTTTCAATGTAAACCGTATGTGTCGCCGTTCCTCCCCGGTTCATTGTGCCCCAATCGATATGTGTGCATGGGCTTGTTTTTCCCGCGTCGTTCCAAGCTGCCAAACCTATAGTCCTTATTATTCCGTTGCCTCCGATTTGTAATGACTGATAATACTCAACGGCTAGGACAGCTCCAACAATAACGGCGATCAGGATTCCGACGATTATTACTAGATGTTTCGTTTTCATGTGCTCACCTCCCCAGTTCAGCTCTCTAAGAGAATAGTTCTGGTTCAAACCTTTTATTCTTTATCGTATAAGTGTACTTCATGTCATACACAACACCGTTCACAAACACGCTTGCTCAAGGACGCTATAGAATAGTAATGTCTTCTTTCGCTAACGACCCTAGCTTTGCGTTTTCACATTGGATGGACAACCCTGACAACCATGACAATACACGCGAGTTTGACTTGACTGCAAACACGCTGTTGGAAGCCGTCTACGAGGCCACGCCTATGCTAAAATTTAATAAGGCTCTATGCATTAATGGAGTCTAAGAAGGGGTAAAGTGGCTAACGTAACATTTTCCGGCGTTGTTTCAGCTCAAACAGCAGCAGGAGAAACTGTGATCATCACGGTGACGAAACCAGACACCACAACAGAAACTTTGACGGCATTGACACTTGCCGACCGAACGTACACAGTCACGAAAGCATATACTATAGCTGGCAACTACTCTGCCAAAGCTCATGGAAACGCAGACGCAACCTATTCTGCCTGGGATAGTGCTAGCATTCCGTTCACGATAGCACTAACGACACGCACAGGGACTCTTGGTGTCACGCTGACCTAAATGTGGCAAGAAATACTCAACGCCTTTCAAGCAATACTCGACCTCTTTCGAAGGAAGAAGAAGCGAAGGGGCACTCTGAGCGTTAGTGTAGCAGCGTAGCCTAATTTTATTTAAGCGCCCCTAGTCATAAAGAGTAGAGAGTGGGGCGCCATGAGTAAAGGGCTTAGAGAAAGTCAGGAAGAAAGAGTCTTACATTCTATATTCATAGTCACAATAGAGGACCTACGTTGGCTTAACCGGGTTCAAAGAGACCTTCCAGAACTGTTAATCGGCCCCACAGGAGTAGTTAGAGAAGTTCTGAAAGACTTTCTCGTGTTAATCAACGAAGGGTCTCCTATGCCGCCCGAGTCAAGGTCCACCCTCACTCGCTGGATGGAAATAGACAAGCATTGGCTTACACTTTTCCGAGAGAACATCACCGGCAGAGGATATCCTCTGGCCAGACAAATACAAAAGAGAGTTTCTAACCGCTACTTCGGCGGTGAGCTTTATCTCATGTGGGAGCCTGATGAGCTCCTTGACAAAGCTGAAAAACTCGGACCTTTCGACTGGAAAATAGCTCCTGAATATACAATACCCTACGACCACGAACTTCACGAAAGACCTACAGTCGGTGCCTATCCCGTAGAGGTTCCCTGGTGCGAATGGAAAACAGAAGAACGTGAAGTCCTCTACTTCTTTGGCACTTCCGACATGGAAACGTTCATACGAACGCAGGAAATCCCGAATATTTCAATCAAGTATCCTGAAAAGTTCTGGGACATCAAAGAAGACCTTAAGAAGATGGCGGACGAGCCCTCGAGCAAGTATGGACTCTCTTTTATGCATAATCTAGACAAAACCAAGCTGTTGGAATCATGCCTTCGAAACGATTACATTTGGTGGCAGATACTCGAGAGAGAGCTTGAAAGAGTCTTTCTTTTTACAGTGTCGCTACGAGTTTTTGGAAGGAGAATTTACAACTTCAACGACCTACGCAAAGTAGTCGACAAACTCTACAACTGTGAAGTGGCACCTCGAGAGAAAATCGAAGAAATGCAGATGAGAGCCAAAACAATCGCAGACCAACTATTCTATCCTTTCGAGAAGGCAGAGGCCGAAGAACACGGATTCTCAGACGTCAAAGCCTATGAGAAATGGAAAGAAGACAAAATGAGAAGGGACAACGACTTTCTTGGCATTTTTGTAGGTCCTGGAGACCAAGAGCTCATAACTGATTGGGTTGAAAACTACTATCACGAACTCGAGCTGCATCCTGAAGAACGACCGGACATTGACGCAGTAGATACGGCACTGGTCAATTACGGGTATGATTTCAGCAACAAGCAACATCACCGAGGCTACAGGCTTATGGCAAACGGCAAGTGGGTCTACACTTCCAACATGATTTACAACAAAGAAGACGTTTTCAAAGAGCCCTACGAAGAACGGTCATTCCCAACCAATAACTACGAGCTAGACCGTGAAGTAGTCATGGAAGTCCTCAAAAGAAAAGGTTTTGTTTTCACGCCTAAAGGCTGGAAACTTCCCCTTGAACTCCACATAAAGAGGCTCTTGGATGACAGAGTAGAGGAAATTTTTGGAAGTAATGCGAGCAGTTATCGTATGAAATGGATAGCAGACGGATATGTAAATGTAAATGCCGCCACAGATAAGCCACCGAAGTTTGAGCCTGAAGAACGCGAGATTGAAGTTGAATTACGAGTATGGGAACCTGCTCGAGCAGAAGCTAAGCTCCGCGAAATAGAAGAAAAAGAACCTGAACTACTAACGCTTGACGGATACGAACTGCACTTCTTGATTCGTGCGAAAGACGAGCCCTAAATTGTTTCGTTTCTATGTGGAATACTTTAGTTTTCTCCATCCTGTTATAACGCTTGGCGTGTAGGTGGCATATATGCACTCATCAGTAGGGTCACCAGCGGCGGCATCCACTGGAAAAGGGTTGGGAAACGCACCATATGCGACTATTTTGTAATAAAGGGTTAAAACGTTTCCGCTGTTGCCCATATAGCAGTTGCTGTCGCCCAAAAATACCACGAGCCAATAATAACCCGCGGTTAAGGACTTGTTCACAGCGAAGTTATACAGCCCCGCCACTGTTACGAATACATCATTTGAGCCAACTTGTAGGATATCAGGAAAAGGACCTGCCTTATCGCTGTAAATTGCGAGTTTGCAATTTGCTCCTACGTCAATATTTTTCAGGTAAGCGCTTATTTGAGTAACGGTTCCATCTACGGTCAACTGGAAACGCTGAGCAATAAGTCCCGAGTTACCCAAGTTGTCATAAGCTGTCGCGGGAACCGTGTTTCCAAATGTAGCCATTACTACTCATCTTCATACCTAAGTTTGTTCCACGCCCCAGAAACAGGCGGCTCAGAGAAGTATTGAAGTTTTCTCCAGCCAGGGAGGATGATTTTTGTCGGCAATGGAAGATTAGAGGTTGTTACTGGCGTGGGGCTTCCAGTGTTTCTGTAACGGTCTGTGGCAAAGTAGCATGATGGGTCGATGTTGTAGCCTTCATACTGTCTGAGAACCAATCTAGTTCTCCGCCAGTTGCAGTCTCCCAGCAATGACTCCCGTGCTTGTGCCTGAGGCAAGAACCATGAGTGCAAGGTGAGCGTCATCTACGATTCGTGGAAGATTAGCCATCTGCAACACTAGGTCTCTTTCCGTCCATTGGTTGGCTGCCCAAGGCACTACCACTGTTGCCTCAGCATTGAGAAGAACCAAATTGGCTACTCCTGCGGTTTTGGCTGCTGACAGTTGACAACTCTGAACGCTCTTTACTCCAACGTCGCCCGACGCAAGGCTCAGGAAGTAACATCTGTTAATGGGTTCCGCTGCTGCCAAAGCCACGTTTGCCGTTTTCGCTTGGTCCAATGTATTTGTGTAGTTAACCGTCAAAGTTGCAGAGGTGGCAGTTGTTGCCGTTGTGATTTCAACAAGTAAGAGGTTGTTTATTCCGTCTGTGTGTCTGGTTGGCGCTAGAGTACCTGTGAAGGATTGGAGAGTGTTTATTGTTAGGCTGATTCCTCCAACATGCCATAAGCGGTCATAAAGCATCAACGCTCCTAATGTGCCTCCTCCAGCTCCGAAGCTAAGTATGTGGAGCGTCGCAGGACTTGTCGGATTGTTGAATGGAATCGCGCCAGCAATAGCTTTAGTCAGAGCCGCGCCTTGCAAGGCTGGCGTCGGGTCTGTACCAGCTCCTGGAAAACCCGCACCGTTCCAGAGCCTATACCAGTTCGCGGCAACAGAAGTTATGCTGGCTTTCTGAAAGAATATCAATTGACCTTTGCCAGTTGTCAAGGCATTGATTATCTGGTCGTAACTGGCAAAACCAGGCATCTTATCCCTCTGGGCGTTCTGCTAGAGGGGTGCTTCCTGGGGGGATTTTGACATGCCCGACAAACTCTGCGTATTCAGCCCTAAGTAGTTCCCACTTCACAATTTCCAGAGCGAAAACTGCCGCAGGGAGGCTGATATGTTGCTCCTTCAAGACACGAACGATGGCATCGCGAGCTTTGACTGCCTCTTCAGCCTTCTCATCAAACCACTCTTTTTCAAACTTCTTCACCAAAGCCTCAATCGTCGTTGGCATTTAGCTCTGCTCCTTTTAGGCGACGTACACGTAAGGATGATCGTCAGCAGTGCTGAAGTACATTTGACCGTCAACAGGTGTCGACGGAGCCGTTGCTTGTGGGTCGATGACAGGGTTGCGGAGAGCCTGCTTGTTGATTAATAATTCAGCTGTGGCTTGGCTATGCGCTGATAAAGCGTGGGCCTTGGGAGTCCAGTCTGCTGGGGTGCCGTGAGTATGGTCTTGCCTTGCCAAGTTCACGCTTGTGCCCTCTAGTGGCGTAACGACATTTTCAGTGATTGACCCAGGTACTCCAGTGATTATGTTATGTTTATGGTCGTCTCTTGACGCCGCTGTTCCAACACCTTTGTCTGCTGTTTGTACTTTCACGTCAGACGGAGCATTATTGCTCAAGAGTGCTACTTCATCTAGATACGCGACTTTTCTCCAACTCAAGAGTATTCCACCAAAAGTAACTATGCATGGTAAACATATAAGTGTTCATCTACGGGGTCGGTGCTAAACCATACGTCTCCGTCTTTCGGATTGTTTGGAGCAGTAGGTCCATAATACACGTCTTTCTCCGCTTCTTTCTTTATTTCTTCGAGAAGAGTTTTGATGATTTCAACGTAGAGTGAGTTGTCACTTCCGTCACTTCCACCTTTAGAAAACGAGATGCTCATTATCTTACCACAAAAACTCTAAGGCGTGCGGTCTGTCCAGGCAAACAAACGAATCTTAATTGCTTAATTCCAGGAGTGTGAAGATCAAGAACTATACTTTCAGTTATCAAAAGTGGTGCATCGCCATACGCTGATTTATTGACCGCACAGTAAACGCCGTTTGGTCCATCGTTTATAACTAAAGCCGAAATTACAGACTCAGTTAAGGGCATTATGGTGTCTGTACTTGTGGCTGAAACTCTAAAAGAGTCTGAAATGCCAACACCGGCTTTCGTCATTTCTGAACGCATATTCTCTAATCCGTCCCCCATCTCCAGAAGCCTTTGTTCAATGTCGCCTAGTTTACCGCTAATCTCATCAAGATACATAATCTGCATGGCTTCTGGTGAAACCTTCCCTTCGAAAACCAATTCCTTTAATGTTTTTGCTGCTTTTGTTGCCATTAATATTCACTGGTGACTTCACGATGGATTGTAAATTCTCTTTTGTTGCCTTTATAGTCAGTCCATTCCCATTTTTCTGTGTTACGAGTCTTCTGAGGAGCGGGTAAAGCTCTTTCTGCAACCGCTTGCACAGTTGGCAGCTGACGAGTTTGAAGCATCTGCAAAATCATGTTGATAATTGGAAAGGGCCAGAAACCGAATGGGCCTTTAACTTGGGAGCTCATGGTTGAATAAGAGGGGATTTGAGGATTTTAGGTTTTCCCTATGTCATCCATCGTTTCAGGTCTACTTGGCAAGGCACTGTTAACTTCGTACACGCGGTCAACATTGTGTCCTGTGTGGACGCGGTTAACTGCAGAACGTTTTGAAGTGAAGCCGACTTGACCTTTTCCAGTTTCGTTGGAAAGCTGAGGCGATAATCGAGTTCTACAGGTTTCACGTCGTAATCATCCTCGTCGCGTCTTCCCCGATATCCCTTCAGGTAGTTTGTGACTCGAGCATCAAAACGGATTACATCGCCAATAGCAAGGTTCAACGAGTCGAAACGCTTGAGCAAAGTAAACCACAGATGGTCAGTAACGACCCTCTGAGTCGCACAGTCCGAAACATCCTTCAACATGATAGTGGTCAGAGTGTATTTCCAGCCTACCTTCTTGCCGAACCTATCGACAGTACCTTGAAAACGTCGCCTTAGCCCACGTAGTTTGGCAAGTTCCTCGCGCATTTGGCATCCGCTACATGTAGCCGAGCATTCTTAACTTCTGCATATTATCTTCTTTAGTATTCAGGCGCCCTGCTCTCTCAGCTGTCTTAGAAATCACCAGTTCTTCGATGATTTCATCTATGTTAGAAGCTGTGCTCTTCACTGACTTCGTGCAGGGCATACAGCCTAGACTTCGATATCTAGTTTGACCGTTCGAAAGGTACAGAGGATTGAAGGGGATATCCTCAAGCTTCATGTATTGCCACATTTCTACCTCTGTCCAATGCAGAATCGGGTGCACCCTAACGTGACTGCATTCTGGGCCGAAGTCAGTTGCATAGATATTCCAACCCGCGAGCTCCGTGTCCGTCAATGAAACGTAAGGCGCGTCACCTTCCTTCAGTTCCTCCTCTGATTTCTCCCTTACGACGTTCCAATGCCATTTCTGGTCTCTTGGACTGAAATATCGTTCCATACCTCTGATTGGGTGTTCGTCCCAACGGATAGAAACGATAACCGCGTCATACTTCTCCTTGACAAAGAGGTTCTTCAGCGCTAACGTTTTGCGTTCAAAACAACATTCCAAATGATTATCTGGTTGGTGAATTGAAGGTCTTTTAGCCACTATCAGATTCAAGTCCCATTCTTTCGCTATCTTATCTCTGAACTCGTAAATCTGAGGGAACTTGTAGCCAGTGTCCATGTGAACTACGGGCCAGTCAAGTGTACCGTTGAAAGCCATGAACTTAGCCATATGAATCGTGCAAGTGGAATCCTTCCCGGTACTCCAGAGTATTGCGGGGTTTTTGAAACGTGCTTTAACCTCCCTCAAAATAAACACGGATTTGTCAATAAGAGGATTAAGAGCTCGCCCTGTTCTCTCCATAACAATACCAACTGTGATGCTCATGTGCGGAACGCCCGAGTCACTTGAACCTTGTCTGTAACAGACAAGGTTCCGCCCGCTGCATACGTTCCGCGCTTGCCCTTTCGGGTTCACTAGAGAGTGCTAGTAGCGAGTAACACGCTGTACTCAGGATTTGTGCGGGTGCAGTTACGGTCTTGAGCGCGTTTGCCCCCATGCGCTCACGAAACGCATGGTTATCCAGGCGTGGCTCTTGAGCCTAGTTTCTGTGAGTCTGCCACATCCGCAGCCCTTGACTCCATGACGGCGCTATTCGTCCGATTGAAGAGGATTGCCATTCAGGTTAGGCGCCCACTCCGGGGACTGTGACCATTGCGGCGGGCTCTCCGAGCTTCTGGGCTTCAGCACCCCTGTCGGATGCAACCCCGGCGCTACCGACTTTCACGGTTTCTTTCCCCTTGAGACGTGGTCTCCTCACATACTTCTCTGCACCCTAAAGGTTTGGGAATATGATGTAGGCAGGACCCAAGGGCTCGAGGTCATGCCTGCGAGTCTGCTGTCTTGAGCCATCGGACTCAGATGGCTTCGCAAACTCCTTTCTACGAGGTTTTCATATTTATGTTTTGCGTCCGACGTCGAATCTAGGAAATTGAGTCTTTCCACGACTTGTCGAGAGGCGTTCTGCCACTACGTAAAACGGTCAAGTCCCGGTAATCGTCAATTTCAGGCACCGTCTTCGCAGCGTCAGAATAGTGCCCGATCGTGAGTCTGAGCTGCCACTTGTCCTTATGGGGCATCACGATGTCTCTGTAGAAAGAACCTATTTGTCCAGGTGTATAGTAGCCTTCAAGTCGCTTGTGCTGTAATAGAGCAGTGGCGCCAGCTACTCCGGAGTAAATGTTCATGGTGATGTCGCCTTCATACTCGTCTATGCCAACCCAGAACTGGTCTTTCTCATCACCAATATTTTCGAAAGTCAATGAAAGAGTAACCTTTGAACCTTGAACAGCATTACTCGGCAGGCTCACAGTTCGAATGACAGCGATACCAGTCAAAACAGTTCCTCTAAAGTCATTTCAAGGTTGAAAATGGTTTCTTTAGGTGTCTTTGCCACTTGATTAGCTACTTCGTCTAACACGCGGATTATTTCATCTCTAGTTGTGTTTTTTCTTCTTATGTTCAACACAAGTCGTTGAAGACGGGGGCCTTTCGTAAAGTCTCCATATTGTTCCTTTCTGCGGCAGCTTGGATAATGTTCTTTTCTTGAGCCTAATATGCCGAACCCGAAGAACCCGCCTTTCCCCTCCTTTGGGAAGCTTTGCCCACATTTTCGACACTTATAGATTTCCGTTCTACCTTCGTCATGAGAATAGTACGTGTCGTCAGAACCACAATGGGGACATTTCAAAGCCATGACACGACCTTGTAGCTGTTACCGCAGCTGTCGCATTCTACAACATAATTGGCGTCAGGCTCAACCGTTCTAGGCTCTCCACAATGAGGACATTTTACCTCGCAAACGTCGTCACAGCCCATAGGAGTTTGAACTGTCGGAACCTTGTCAGACTTTGCCGCTGCGACCTTCACTTGTTTTTCAAGCTTCGTGCATGGTCCCACAGCAACCAAGTCCTTGTGAAATTCACATAAGTATGCCCAGGGACCCATCTCCGTCTTACAGTCCCAATGAGCTTCTCTCTTAGTGCCTTTCTGCTTGCAGATATCACAGTCAGGAAGCTCAGGCATAGGGACAGTGCGCTCCTGTTTTCTGCCCCTATCCAAAAGACCGAAGCTGCCAATTATGCCGAAACCTAAGATTCCGCCTCGACGTCCTTTTACTCTGCTTTCAATTTCCTTGCCGCGAGCTCTAGTTTCCTCGTATCTTTCCTCAACTCTTGCACGTCTTTCCTTAGCTTCCTCGCGTTCGTGCTCTACTCTCTGCCTAGTTCTTTGTTCCGCTTCGCGAATTCTCTGACCATATTCGTCACCCTTGCGGTTGCCAAGAATACCAAAACCTAAGATCCCGCCCTGTGAGCGCATTTCTTTCATTCTTTCGCGAGCTCGTTCACCGTATTCTTTAGGCATAGCATTACCTCCAAGAGGTAATGTATCTGGTTTTGGCTTATTACTTTTGCTTGATTTTGCTAGCGACCCTTTTGCCGTCGTCGCAGGTGAACCGTGAAAGGGCAAGAGCGTCTACAGTAGAGGAGCCTGTCCAGGCATGAACACGTAAAAACGCATTTTTCAACCATTCACCAGATCATCAGCGACCCATTTTCCGAAGCAACCGAACAACATGACGTGAAGGCTTTTTCTCTCTCGATCGCGGGTGTGCCTCGGTCATAAAGAGAAATGTTGACTGAGTTGCTGCAGACACCCATGGCGCAGAATAAGGAATCAAATCGGTTGCTGCGTCTGACATAATAGAACACTATTGAATTCTAGCATATTACTTTTTTGATAGTTTTGTGTGTATTGACATATTTTCGTTAAATGTATGGAGAACCCCTTCGAATCTGTTCAACGAGTTTAGACCTATTGTAGACCTTTTATAGACTCTCAGTCTGTTTTTGTAGACTCCTTCTATGCGTTAAAATGGTTTAACAAATGCTCTCAATATAAATAGTCATAGAACAAATGATGGGCAAGAAGGTCTAAGCGGGCGTGAAGAGTAAAAAACGGCTCATCATTGAGGAAGCGAAAAAGATTCTCGCTCAGTATCGCACACGTTTGACTGTGAGACAGATATACTACCGACTTGTGGCCGCACTTATAGTCAAGAACAATATTTACGAATACCAAGCTGTTGTTAAGGCTTTGCGTGATGGCAGACTCCAGGGGCTCATACCCTTCAACAGAATAGAAGACAGGACTCGAAGATTCGTTGGCGGCGACACAGAGTTTCGGCAGCCAGCACATCATTTCAATGAGGCAGCAAGGTACTTCTTAAATTGCGAGGACTATTTCAAGTATCCAAAGTGGCGTTACCAACCCCATTACGTGGAAGTGTGGCTCGAGAAGGAAGCTCTAGCTGCCTTATTTGAAGAAATTACCAAAGAACTACACGTAAGACTTGCGCCATGCAGAGGATATCCGAGCCTCACCTTTCTTTGGGAGGCAGTCGTACATCTGAGGCATATCAAAGAAGACATTCACATCGTCTATTTTGGAGATTTCGACCCTACAGGACTAGATATTCCAAGGCACGTCGAATTAATGCTAAAGAGGTTCGGCTTAAAAGTGGCGTTCACCAGGGTTGCCCTGACACAGAAACAAATTGAGACTTTTAATCTTCCTCCAATACCTGCGAAACACACAGATAGCAGGGCAAGCAAATTCATAGCGGAACACGGTGAAACAAGCGCAGTGGAACTTGATGCACTCGGTCAACCATAAATCAATACTTTGACGACCCTCTTTATCAAATCGTGCTGAAGGAAGAACGTGAAGCGAGAGACCAAATCAAGGGATGGCGAGAAGATAAACTTCGAGAATGGACAGTTTAGAGGAGTAAAACGCAATGAAGTTTAAGGTTTCTTGGTGGATTCATGGGGCGGGCAGGATCGTTAGAGGATTTGAGGTCATCGAAGCTAGGCAATTAGATGAAGACACCGCTGAAGAATTGATACAAACTGACTTGGATAATATAAGGGAGTCTGAGCCGGGTTGTTACAAACTGAAGTTCCCAAAGTTCTGTGAACAGCACCATGGACTGATTTGTGAAAGTCATCATTCAGAAGTCTCAAACTGGAAAGTCATGAGAGTGATTTCGATTTAGAGGGATTTAGAGGAGTGTTAAGATTCATTAACAAATATTCCATTGACCAATGGTAAATGTCCTTGGGTCAACTATGTTGCACATCGACGTGCACGAGGACGTGCACGTGCAATGAAGATGTTATACATCCACTTTAACAGGTATGTATAACATCGATGTACAACATGAACGTACCGAGAGTTGCCACGTGGCAACTCACGAAACGGTCTGCTGATAAAGTTGCCAACGAGCCTCTTGAACACGAGCCCATAGACTACAGATAAAAGAATAGAGGTTTGGGAACCGCTTCAACAAAACATAAGGACATTCGCAGCCTTCAGGCGGAATCGCCGCTATCACTCGGAACCTACTTCGGTCAGCGCTCGGAAAATATATGGGATCTGACATTCCTTTGAACCCATCTCATATTGCAGACCTGACAGCGCAAACGTTTTTTACTATGCGTCTTTTAGGGTAACGGTTTTCCACAGTCTATGCAGTGTCGCTTAGTTTCTTTTCCCTTTCTCTACTCGGTGAAGTCGTAAGGTTCCATGTTGGAAGAGGGCATTCTGCGTCCAACGCCAGCAACGCCTCTTGCACCGATCGTAATGGTTGCCCTCGACGGCTGATACTCGTCTTCATAGATGATTTCAACGCCAGGTCCCATCCATGGAGTCTTTCTAAGCCTCAGAAATTGTGCGATAACAGTGTAGTTTCCTTCAGCTAAAATTCCTAAATCAAGGCTGAAAGTGTTCACTCCGCCCGCGAAGATCAAAGGAGCAAGCTGAATCGGCCCGCCGTTCACAGTGATTTCCAGACGTCCAGCTGAAAGGTTAGCACCGTCAGTCGCAACAACATTTCCCGCAACCCTAATGGTTTCGTCGTCACCGAACAAGTCAAAAGGAGCTGTAAAATTGTCTCCGCTTCCATACGCCGCCATTATAGTCGATGTATTAACAGCACGTTTGATCACTACCGCTTTTGAGATATCACTTTTCTTGTAAATGCTCATCATCAATCCCTAAAGAGAATAGATACGAATTCCCTTAAAAGCTCTACCTAACAGCCCACGTTCCCGAAGTCTTTCGCCAACGATTCAAGTCTGCAAAATCATCGTCAAACGGAAGGGCAGGGTTAACCATTGTTTCAATAACAGCTGTGATTTGCGGTATATAATAGTCGAAAAGGTCTTTGTTAAGCCACATGTTGTCCAACATGAAATCGTCCCATCTGGGAGCAGGCAACACCCTTCCTTTCAAACACCATTGTAGAAATGTCTGCCATTCCTCCCTCGAGAGCGGAGTAGTCGAATAAGAGTCCTCTGCCGTATTGTGAGGTTCCCATGCAAAATACTGCAACTGTGCATTCGTAAACTTACAGTAATCTCGCACCATTTGATACCAAGGAACGTGCCCGTTAATTCTGTTGCTACAATCGTTCAAGTCATACGGACCAGCATTCGTGTAAGGAGCATCCAAGGCGTTTGACGCAAAATCTAAGTATGATTGTACTGCTGACGAACGAATAGGATTGCCCATAATAACTTTGTTTCTCGAGTTAGCATCAATTCTGGCCAGATTCAAGAAGTCCAGAAATTTGGGAGTTGTGCTTTCAAGCGGAGATCCGTTAGGAGCAAAACCATCAATTTCAAAACCATCGAAGCCCCAAGCGTCCATTGCATTTCTCGTCTGCTCCAAGACAGTTGCGCCATAGCTCTTGTCAGGGTCCAAATCCATGAAAACGTTGCCACCCCAAGCTGGAATCGCAGTCATGCAATCGCTATACAGACTATTCGCAAGAGCTGAATCGCACCACGTGTTCATATACATTAGAACTTTCATATCGTAGCTATGCATTAGACTAATCAAATCGTGAAGGTACGCTACGGTCATAGGTTCACCCGCACCAGCCGGTGTCCAAGAATTATCTGGCACGTACCATTCGCCAGGCATCACATGAACTTGTATATGTGCAATCTTGACGCCTAACTGCTGAGCCTTCTCCAAATACGCGGTTACAGTCGCCAGTTTACTCGGAACTATCCAGTAGCTACCAAACGAATACATCATACCAACGTAAGGCGTGAGCGAACCCATACATTTACTACCACAACCAGCGTATAAAACGTTTAAGCAAACCCGCTTCTTCTCCGCCTTCTCCGCCAAATTTCAGTTATCGATGGAGGCCGCTTGTTGCTAAAAAGAAGCTTGAATTTCTCTTCAAACCATGGGTGCCAATCCCACTTTCCGCCTTGAACTGTTTCATACAAAAAGAAATACTTAGGATTGAAATGTTTGAAAAGAGCCTCCCATTCATTCCTAAGGTGTAAAGTCAGCATCAACACGCCTTTTGTGAAGAACACATCGAATTTGCTACGTCCTTTACTCGTAATTAGAGAAGGGTTAGCAGCTACATTTTCAATGCTTGCCACAATCTTGCTTTCTGCAACAACATCGATGTATCTTGGATTGTCATATCCAGGCGCGTCATTGTCAAAACCACAATAAAACACGTCTTTCGACAAACAGTCAGAAACCCAGCCAGACCCACATCCAATGTCAAGAATAGACTGAACACCTAACTTCTTAAACCCTAAAATAAACTCAGGAGGCAACGCTTGGTCTAGAGGATGTAGGCGTCTAAGCCAATCACCATGACCAAAATCTTCATTACCAAACAGAAAATCAACTTCCTTCAATTTTTCAAGCAAACCCGGCAACAAAGCAGGGTCATAACCAGCACTCATTCTCCGAAGTTGCTTCCGCAATTCCCTCTTCGTAGTAGAGAGCTTAGAATCAGAAACCATGATTTGACGAAGGTTCACCAACCTTTGTTTCTCTTTTTCTGTCTGTGTCGGCAAGTTCTTATCAGGCAAGAGGCAAGTTACCACAGCCAACGTATAAAACGTTTTAGGAAACCCGGCTTCTTCTCAACCTTCGCTTCAGCCTTTTCTCGATAGAACTTTGCTTCCTTCTGCCACATTTGAATCAGCTTCAAGTGCTCCTGGATCTCCACACCAAACTTGTCCGTAGCATCTTGAAACGCATCAAGCCAAAAAGGACGGCCCTCTTCCACTTCTAACGCTGTTGGATGCGAACCGTCAGTGAATATACGAATTCCATGACTCCGTTCAAACTGTCTAATGTCAAACCGTGGCATAGGAGCTCCCACATCAAACACCCAATGCTTCAACTCCTCACGCAAAGGAACATCAAGAAACTTCTTCAGCTCCTCCGGACTAAACCAACTGAAAGCCCTACAAAACAGTTCTTTCGCACGCGCTAGTTGAACAGCACCCTTCAAATACAATCGCACGAGCCCTTCCTTATACCAATGAACCGAACCCCTATCATCACGAAACACCCACATCCCATTATTATTCCCCAAAACCCACTTCCAACCAGCCCTCCCAACAAACAAAGGCATAACCAACTCCCCCGCACCATCAACATCAACCGGCCTCTCAACCCTCTCCCACACAAAAACACGACGATGCGGAGCAGTCTGGGCTTTTTGGGGTGAACCAAATTTGTGGTAACACCTGAATTCTGAGAGTCGCACTCTGACCATTGCGCCCTTCGTTTTGTAGTCTAAGTTGAGCTTTTTACATGCTTCCTTGGGTCTTATATATGGATTCTCGACCCAGAGCTCGTAAATTTGCTGTCGAAGTGATGAATCAGGCTTTTTGACTGTTACCAATGTTACAGTAACACCCCGTAGTGATGCTTGAGAAAGGGAAAATGAATAGGTTTTTGAAAGTTATAAATTGTTGTGTCGAAAAAATTAGACTATGAAGTACAAAATCTCTTGAAACAATGTTCCATAATATTTAAATGTTCTACGGTTATGATGGTGTTTGAGTGGGTGTGCAGGCAAACTAGAGAAAGGAGAAAAGGGAATTTTAAAGCAAAATGTCCCTCTGCACACCCAAAAAGACTTTGCGTATCTAACAATAAAAGACTTTCTCAAAAATGAGTTTCGCTTTTTAAGTGGCTAGTACGTGAAGTCGTAGCATTCTTTCTGAGACAGTGGCATCCTGTATTGGTGTCTAGGCGAACCGATAGCTCCTCTGTAAGCGAAGTCATACGCTTCTTGCCTACGCCAAGCGTTCGGAGCAGTCACCGGCGGAGGAGCTCTCTGATGGAAAGAATATGGCTCTGTGAATTCACTTATCTGTCTTATGCTTGGACGTACGCCGTAAATCGGTTTCGTTTCAGGGAAGGACCTTTCAGTTCCTCGAACGCTCGGAAGAACACCCACTTGGCCTGGCTCGTTCAATGTTAAGTATGGTGCTTCAGGAGGTGGTGGAATCCGTTCAACTGTTCCCATGTTTCCCATGCGTTTCCAACCGGGAACATAGGCACTAATCGGAATTCCGCCCTTGGTACATGGACAGGGCGCTGGCTCTGCTGGCGGCTGCTGATAAGTGTAGTCATAAGGCTCGTTCTGAGTGATTGGCATTCTATAGAACATGTCGTAAGGTTCCTTCATCATCATCGGGTTTCCAGGGTGAGTAGGAACAGGAGCCCAAGGAGGATATTGATAACGCCCTCGCACAACTTGCGGCTGCGTTCTCTGAGCAACTCTTTGTCTAACGAAATCAATAAGACGCATACTGAGACCCAAATAACATTTATCTGTTCTACCCTTATAATAATATCTGTGAACATCATGAGCACTTTCTTCGACACGACTTGCATAATGAGTCCGTTGGGACGACCTATGCCTTTTCTCACGTTAATACTAGGTCGTAGTCTTGCTCAATGGTCATTTCCAATTTTAACGCAGATTTTCGGCTCCATAGGGAAAAGCCAATTACAGCCTCAATCTCTTAAAGTCATCCTAGAAGTTCCTCAATTCGAACGTGGCTATCGCCAAATGAAGATCCCGCAATATGAGAATTTTGGCTTTCACTGGCAAAAAGCGTTGCCTTCGCCTGAAGAATTGAAAGAGGAAGAACCTAAGAGAATTCCGAAAAGAACATCTGGCCATCATAAATACTTCAATAACGTGGTGTATTAGTTTGTCTTACAGCAAAAAACTTCCGATCGGCAGCTTAGGATTAGCACAGGTTCCAATTGAAGTTGACAAATGGGGAGAAGCGTTCATCCATTACATCCCATACCAACAAGACAAGTTTCCTCCTGGAACGTATAAAATCCATGCCCTCGAAGACATACGAGCCTTCAGAGACATAATCATCATTGAAGCAAACAATGGCGCCATCGAACACACACCTCAAGAGCTGAAGTATCTCAATCGGCTTGATAAGTGGCAAAATGTTGATTGGCGATGTCCTCTTCCAGTTACGATGGGCTCACGCGGGGTACCTTGGGCATCTCCAGTGACCGCGACAGCTGCGGGTAACACACCAATCTTAGGAACTTCAGGTGTGGGAAAAGTCTATGTAATCCACGCGTTCAGCATCAGCAACAGTCATGCTGTTCCTGTTACCGTTGGATTGCGGTTCACAATAACGGGTACCATAATGCACCGTTACACTTTAGCGGCAAGCGGCGGCAACATCGCATTCAACCTAGCAGACGCGCCATGGGAAAGCGGAGACAACGAAGACCTGTATGCCTGGCTTAACGCGGTATATGCCGCCGGAGTCATTTTCAACGTGGCATACACCATAGAGGACGTCCCAACATAATGGCCGCTACAGTAGCCACAACCACCACGCTTACAGCTATTTCATACTTCAACCGAAAAACGTTTTTCTGTAAAGGCAACTTTTGGCTTTTCTATTCCCATTTCGGAGACGTGTATTATGCGTCATCTCCAGACGCTATAAACTGGACCAGCACACTATTTGTTGCTGGAGGCGGCGACGGCACAAATTGGGCATTTTGTACTGATGGAACAGACTACGTTCACGTTGCTCGTGCAGGAGGAGCTGATTGTTTTTATCGGCGCGGTCTACTTAATGCAAACGGCACTATAACTTGGGACCCATTTAGAACAGTCTATAGCGTAGTAAACCATGATTGCTATATTCCTAACATTGATTTAGACAGTTCGGGATATCCTTGGATTGGATTCCAAGTCTTGGACACTGTTGCATTATGGCGCCGCCCCTACGTTTCGAAGTCTTCCACAAATGATGGAACATGGGTAACTGATGTTGGCTTTCCTTATCAACTATCGCTACTTGGAAACCTATACACTACGGCGATTCCATTAGGACTGAACAGTCTCAGAGTCTACGTGCTTTACGGTGAAGATACTAATGTCATTCGCGGTCAATTGTATAATGCAGGATGGGGAGTAGAAGAGAACGCGACCACAAATGTACTTCAGGATCTTGCTTGGTCAGCATGTTCAGACGGAGATGACGTTCACCTTCTCTTTCGAATCCCAGCTACCCCCGCTGATTTGCGAGTAAACTCCTATGTCAAACGTACTTACGGCGTAGGGTGGGGAGCTGAAGAACCGGTCTTTCAGTACACAGGAGAATATCTCAACGCCACAATATCAGTTGACAAAGAAACGGTGAACACAGTCATCTATGCCTTCGTTCCATTAGACGGGGCAATCCAATTCAAAAGAAGAATGAATGGAGTTTGGGATACCGACGCAATAGACCTTGTTACTGGCGAAGGCACTTTTCCAGGTGGACTCCACTCATCGCTTATCAACATTTCTGTTGAAAAAGAGAGCCCTGTTAGCAGAGGAATCTGTGTGGCTTGGTTGAGAAATAACGCGGCTCCCTATGACCTACGGTTTCATGTGTTGGGTTTGTTGCCGCCTTCAGTGAATACTGCTTGGAGTATTTAGGTTGCCCTTCTTTCCATCATGAAAGTGTCGTACACTGTAATGATTGGCCAGTTCCAGACATCGCTTACTCTAGTGAGTCCTGTGACAAACTCGTAGATAGGTGTGTGTTCCGGTGTCACGCCACCACCTATGACTTGAAAAGTGGCTGTGACGGTCATGTTGTCTGTAATGTTGAAGTCTGGGTACGGATTGGTGGAACCTGATATGCTTCCTGACCAATTTACGAATCTGTTGCCTGTATTCGGCGTTGCTACCAGATGAACAAGACTGTTAAGGTCAAACTCGTACTGAACTCCAGGTGTAAAGTAGCTTGTCCCATCTCCGATTTGCCCATTACCGACAACGGTGAACGTTATGGTTCTAGTGGAAACTGATACGGGGGCGAAGTTTGCGGTGAGGTTCAGGTTTACAGACGGAGCGCTGAAATCGTACGTCAGAAGCGCACTCAAAATTGCGCCTGTGTCAGTGTTTGTCCAATTAGTGAACGTTGATACTCCCGAGACTGGATGAGCAACAACCGAAACGAGGTCTCCAGGGTTAGCCGTAAATGGATTGGTGCCTGCAGATGTACTGACGCCTCCAGTTCCATTAACGGCAACAGTTATTGTGACAGGTGTGACGACTCCCCGTTTCTGGTAGACAGCTGTAACTACAGTGTTGACGTTCATCGGCACCGTTACTGATTGCCCGCTGCCCACATTTGTTCCATTGACTCTCCAATACTGGAAATCGTAAATCTCGCTAAGATAGAGTGTGGAAGGATACGCTGAATTGTCCAGCGTAATCGTTTGAGGCACGTTGGCAGGATATGGTGTAGCAGGATAAGGAGTAGTTGTCTCAGACGGGAGTAGCTCGTAGACAGCATCAAGCACGAGTCCAATGCCAGTGGGAGAAGTTGTTGCATTTAAATCGAAGTCTCGGACGTTGCTGGTGTTGGCAGGGTTGTCGTACCAGTACTGAAAATTCCAAGTTTGATTCAGATCATCGATGACTTGAATGGGCATAGTTACTCTGTATCTGCCCTCAGGCAAGAATTGGTGTTCATACGGGGTTTCAGGCATGTTCTCACACAGGCGTTATCGTGAAATTCACGCGGATAGGTGCTGCATCTATCGAAATTTCGAACAGGGGAATGTAGTGAACTAGAAGGCTAGTGTTCTGTGTCAAGTTAATCGTTCGGGTTGCAGGGATAGAAGGAGTTACTGGCGCAGGGTCATCGTCCCAATACGCGAATTTCCAATGTCCTCCCAACGAATCAATCCAAGTGTCCGGCATCGCAATAACGTAGCTTCTGTTACCTTCAAAAAGGTCAGCAGGCTGCCCAACTGGCGGATATGGTGTTGTAGGCATTTTCCAGCTCCTAAGCAGGGGTTATTGTGAAGGCAACGTTAATCTCTGGTTCTGCTCTCACTTCTAGCGTGTAGGTCAAAGTCTGCGACGTTATTATTATGTGGTTAGATTCTCCACTCGTTCCACCGCCAGTATCAGTTGCTATCGCATAGACTTCCCATGAACCCTCCGTTGTTGGAGTCACCTGAATTGAGGGTGTTGAGCCACTTGATGTTGCGAACGGCGTAGTAGGGTCTGTGGTGTAATACCAGTGGACTGTTGTTGGGTCTGCCCCGGTGACATGAGCTACGTTTGCATTCAGCGTTACTGGACTACCTACTGTTACAGGCATTGGTGTTGGAGTGCTGATTCCAATGGTCGGAGGTACGGCTCCTGTCTCAGTGTAAGTCGCGTAGATGGCTGCCGCTACAGCAGAGTAACCTTCAGGAGTAGGAAATATTGTTGGAAACGCAGGATACGGCCCTACATAGTTAGGAAAGTATGCCAGTTGATTAGTGGCGCCTGGCTCCTCAATCCAACGGCTTCCTTGGTCGCTTATGAATGCAAGCCAATAATAAGTGCCGCCAATGACGTTGACACTTATAGGGAAATGCCACCACTGAAAAGCTGCTGCGACGGCGACAGGGGTGCTTTCAGCAAGTAGTGCCCCAGGAACTCCTGCATTATCCGCGTAAATAGCAACTTTCGCATGTCCGGCCGCGTCAAGATGACCGTACCAATCCATTGAGGTTACTATTCCTGATAGTGCTGGCGAGTATCTGCATGCCATAAGATAGATGCTGACCTGTCCAGTAGAATCCTCGGTGCCTGTACTCGTTGTTTTACCGAATGTTCCCATTCGATTCTCTCCGTTCACTATAGAGTAATCGTTAGGCGGTTATAAGTTTTACACACGTGCCAGTATTCTGGCGCGAGCCCGAGAAGCAGCGGCACGAATCGTTTGAGCGCGTTCATAGAGGTTACACACTAACGTGTGCACTCTTGGGTAAGGTTTCAACGATTCAAACGGGCATTCAGTTGGTGGGGTTTCTGCACTTTCTACGTATGTGGCGATTAATGTCTCAGCAGTAGTAAGATTGACTTCTCGAGTCGCACCTATATTGTATGGAGGAAGGTCGTCGCTCCAATGTTCAAAAACCCACATCTTTCCATTCGCCAAGATGGAATCTGGCACAGAAACTTCGTACGTTCCTTCTTCAAGTTTCCGCGTCAAAGTAGTGGTGACCAGCGGCGGAGTTGGTGGAGTTTCAAGCGTGAATGGATGCGGATAGGTGTATGGAGTCCAAGTGAAGCCGTCTTTCGCTAGTTCAGGACCAGTTGGACGGTCAATATCTATGAAATATTCTAAGCCCTGCGTGTAAGTTCCGTCAGTGCCGTATGGATGAGGGCTTCCTACGAAGATGTTATCCCACGCATAAAACTTGTTGACCGTTCTTTCTGGGTTCGCACACGCTATTTCTCCAGTTGCTCCTGGCTCAAAGATGAATTGAATCGCACCCCAAAAGTAGCGTATTCCAGGAGCTTGACAGGTGTAAATGGTGTTGTGATAGGCTATTCCGCCTCCGCCACGAATTGCCATAGCAATAGAGTAATTCTTTCCAGTAACCGGGTCTACTTCGCCCGTAATCACGTTCTCATAGGCTTCGAAGCCTCTGCCACCTGCACTTGTTCTATACCACACGTTACCAGGTATTGCTTCACACGTCGCCCTATCCAGAGACGGATTTGTGGAATTCCAATCTGAACACCATTGAACATGAGACCAACAACCGTGGTTGTCAATCATCGCGAAGGTGTATGGACGTGGATGTCCAAACTTGCACCATCTTGCAACAAACCATATGGAAGTGTTGCCAACTACTCCGTGTCTGCATCTATTGATGTTGCAGTCTTCGACATATACGATGTCGTGTTTCCTGTCGAATTTTCCTAAATAATAGTCAATAGGCTCCCACACGTGATAGTTGCCATTAACTGCTACACCGTATCCCCATAAACCTCCGAACCAATCTTTATATGTATTGTCAAGGTCGCAATGGTCAACGAGCCCTCGCAACAAGCCCATTGGCATATACATATTGTGCAGCCACATGGAAGCCGAACTGAATCCATTGAATCTGCAATTGTAAACTCGAAAGTCAGGTGCCTTCCCTATCATCAGCGCACTCGTAAAGAGACTTTCATCCCCAGTATCCATGAAGCCTTTAAAGGATATGCCAGCTACTCGAGTGCCAGCCAAACCATTGTCTGCTGAAATATTGAACATCAGACCGGTGTATGGGGGCGACCTTGGCACATGAAGAATCGTTTTGTCTATGACTCTGCCCAACAAATAGTCATATGTGTTTGCTCCATAGATTCCGATTCCGCCATCTGCCGTAACGGTTGGAGCAGTGGCTAAATCAAATATGAACTCTCCTTCTGGCACAAAGACGTCGCCAACTCTGTCGACGGCTTCTATGGCGGCTTGAATGTCTTCGGGAAATCCGCTTATCGCCCAGATTTTCTTGCGTGGAGCTGAGCCGGCTAATACTGTTACCGTGACATCTGGCGAGTCAGCCGCGTCTGTAGGGCGTTCTGGGTCCTGACCGTGAGCATATATCACGTATGTGTTACCCGGTTGGAAACCTAGCTCTGGCGGAGATATGCGTAGAAACTGCTGTTTTGTATCTTCCCCGACCATAAGCTGACTCAAACTGCGATTGTACCAAAGTATGTTAGACCGTTGGCGAGTTGCGATGTATTCCGGAACAGTATCGTTGAAGTTTTGTGCAAACAAGTATAGAACTTGGTCTTCATATATTGTGGAAACGGCAGGAAAAACTGTGACCGCATATGGCATGTTAGAGTCTCCTATACGTTACAGGAACTTCTGAAAGGTTTGAGTCAATCTTCAAAACGTGGTAACGTGATACGGCGTTTAATGCTATTACATTAGACGTTATCACCTGTGGAAGCGCGTCCGTGGCTGCTGCATAGTAACGATGCAAGCCCTTAGCTGTTGGTGTCACTTTCAAAACAGGCGTGTTCGAAGCGATCAGAGTAGTTGGGTCTCTGGTCTTATAGGGGTCTGCATCCCAATCGTACCAGTCGACAATGTACGGAGGTTGTCCTCCCTGCACATTTGCTGTAAATGTTGCCTCTTGACCGACAGTTACAAATGTGTCTGCAGGAGTGACAGCGCAATCCAAAGGACCTGGGCCCAGCGGGGCTTCTACGGCCCAAAAGTCAGTTAAAAGGTAGTCTGTGTTTGGGTCGATGGCGAGAAAGTTCCAGATTGTGAAACCTTGAACTCGAGCAAGAGCAGGGGTAGAGCCCTGTGCCGGCGCTGTTGACTTTCGTAAGTCGACGCTGATTTCAAACCATTGATTTAACGGTGCTGTATTGGCTGGAAGAACTAGAAAGTAGTAGCCTTCCCATCCTGGCGAAAGGAATATGAGAAAACGTGTTTCTCCTGCAGGGTGATTGTTGAAAACTCTCATTTTGAACAGAGCAGCATATCTGAAGTTCCAATTTCCTCCTCCGTTCACGTAAGTCGCGTAAAAATTGTAGGTCATTCGCTGAGGTGGAGTCGACAGGTCCCAGCCAGCCATATGTCGAAGACATTTGCCACCTTCAACAGATGCCACAATTTGTCCATCTGGAAGCACTTCGCCATCGCTTACCACAACGGTTTCTGCTGCATAGTCTATTGTGCCTATTCCATTATTTTCCCAAAACAAGTTCTCAAGCAGAGCAGGAACACCGTTATTCGGATAGCTTGCGTCCAATAGCACATTTCCAGAATGGAAAGGTATCAAAGAGTCTCTAGATTTGAAAGATGGCGTCAGCGCGTGTGCCATATCCATCGTTATTGCGATTGGGCTTTCCACGCTTTCTGCACCGTCTAAAATCCAACGGTCAAGCGTCCAACCAGCGTCAGGCATTGCATACACATACACTACGGTTGCGGGGACGGTTGCTGGATAGTCCTTGCTTCCAGTTGCCGGAAAGGAATTGCCGCCACTGGCAGAGTTAATTGTCAGTATTGGCATTGTACCACGTTTATGCGATTTTGTCCAGTTGGAAATTGGCCTTTACGTTTGCATTGATTGACAACTGGAATTGCGGTAAGTCTGCCAACGTGAGAGGGTGTGGATAGGGATATGGGTGACCGTGTACGTTGATTGCATCTATGTAGCTTAAGCCGGCATATCCTGAAGTTGGAAGTTCAGCAGCAGTTGGCGCACGTCTGAAATAATCAGTGTTCTCCACTCCTTGACGTGGGTAAAATGGTATGCAGTTCGAACTAGGGTTGTTCCATAAGTACGTGTTGTGAATGTTGGTAAAGGGCCATCGGGCACCTGTGCAGCCGTAGTTGACGCAATCGTAATCGTCCAGTTGAATGCCAAAGCTTGCTGGGTCCTCACCGATTATGGTATTACCGAAGAAGATTCCCATTCCGCCTCTTAATCGGATAGCCGCGTTGTTATCTGTACCATATTCGTCTTGCCCTACAACGGTGTGCAGTGTGTTGAAGTAAGCCTCCATTCCCCTGGCGCCGTAATATTCATCACCTTGACTACCGTGCATGTCTAAAGAACCGTAATTCGGGAAATTGTGCTCGGATAGGCAGTATCTTATCGCGTGCCAACCGCCTTGTAAGCCAGAAGTGCAGTGTCTGTTATAATTGAAACGGCAGTCTTCGATGTATGCCATCGCCATGTTTAGTACGTCTGCATATTTCCCGACAAAGTGCGAAAGGTCAGTGTCCCATGCTCCTTTGCCTAAGTCCATAGCTCCGATTGACTGAACGCCGTATCCGTACAGCCAACCGCTCCCCGAAGCTTTGTAGGGTTGGGCTAAGTAGCAATGGTCAATAAGCCCATAGGCAGAAGTGCCTGCACTCCAATTTAAGTCATTGAATATTCCTACTTCTCCGAAGTTTATGAGGGAGCAATGGTCTACTCTGAAATTTTTGCATCGTGTAAAGTGTACCAATAAGCTTCTCTCAGCAGAAGGACTTGCGGGTGCTGGAGCTTCAACTTGCATCCCTGAAAGTCTCGTATTAGTTGTTTCAGTGGCACTAAACATTGGATTTGCCGTGTTAGAATTATTGTGTAAAATTGTTGGAGCTGGGTAAAGTGTCCAGTTAGGGTGACTGCTACAACCCGCCCAGCCAGTAGTGAGAATGTTTATTCCGTTAGGAACGTTTACTGTTTCGCCGTTCCAAGGAAAATTTCCAGGCTTAAGCACAACGTTTCCAATGCCGCCAGTCGCAAGAATTGCTGCTCGAATAGCTGCTGGAGCACCATCTACATCAAGTACGTCGGTCATTTCTTTCGCTTCAGTAGACTATAGATGACGGAGCAAATAAAATCTTTGTCTATCTGCTTACATGCAGACGTAGGTGTATGTCATGCCACCCGTGTTCAAAACGTTTCCAATGCCGGTTCCGTCCCCAACAGTAAAACCGTTGGCGTCGAGACTGACAATCATGTCAGGTACGTACCAATTGAACCCAAGTGCCGCAGTCATTAATTCAGCGTTTGCCACGTCAATGTTAGTTTTCCAAGCTGTTACGTTGTTGCCGCCACCTCCGTGCGCCCATATCAGAACATATCGTGGTCTAAAGCCTATTCCCACGATTGCCTGCGTAGCAGCGTTATCGCCTTGGTATTGGCCTGTAAAAAAGTTAGGCGCACCGCCTGCGCCGCCTCCACCTGTAGTTCGTGTTCTAGGCATATTTATTCCCAACAAACATATTCGTAGTGCGTATTCAGTTCGTTCACCAAGTTGTTACCAAGACCTGTGCTGTCTCCAACAGTGAAGCCGTCCGCGTCCAGACTGATAATAATGTCTGGAGCGTAGTCAGCTCCACCCCCACCATGGTCAATAGCCCAAGCGTTCAAGCCGTCTACATCGCATTTGACAGCCATGTCGTTCGTTGCGCCTGCTCCAGGTTCAATAGCATAGACTTTTACTACTTTTGGTTTGAAGCCTATGCCAACAATAGCGCGAATGGCCGCGTCGTCACCCACGTAGAATCCAAAAGCCATTCTTGGGACGGCTCCAACTCCAGCGCTACTTGCTTCAGTATGGTCGCTCATGGTTTACCTCCAACAAATGTAAGTGTAGTTTCTTCCATTCACATTGAGAAAGTTTCCTGCGCCGGTTCCATCTCCAACTGTAAATCCGTCTGCGTTGAGGGAGACAATCATGTCAACGACATAGATGTTCGTAACGGATATTCCCCTGTCCCACACGTTTGCAAGTAAACCGTCTTGGGCCGACTTCGTAGCGAAAACTTGGTTATTTGCGAGGCGTGGATAAATCCAAATCATCCTAGGTTGGAAGCCTACTCCCACAATGCCTTGGGTTGCCAGTCCGTTTCCAGTGTATCCGCCTGTTGCCACGTAGCTTGAGGCTCCGCCGCCACCAGGCGACTTCGCGCGAGTCTTAGCGCTCACCTGACTTACCTTCTAGTAAGTCCAAAGAACGATACACCGTCGCCTGCGGGTCCAAGAATCCAAACTTTTGAGGGGTCATCAATGTCTAAGCTCATGCTCTCAGGCGTATTGAGTAACGGGAATCCACGGTTTAAGACTACGGCTAGCGTATTTGAAAATGCCACATGAACCGTACCGGCATTAGTTGAAAACGCCTTTACCGTTAAGGATACAATTGACGCTGCTGTCGCCTTCAGTCGAACGGGAGCCGCCCATCCTGCACAGACGGTTCTGCCGCAGAAGCCTCCTGGTGAAGGTTCAACAACTATCGTTGAGCGTCCACGATACAGTGATACCGGTCCGCATGTTCCAAGATGTCCTCCCCATGCCCAACTCATACTATCACCCTTGGAACCACACCTGTAACGTACCATCTACTGTGTCACGGTAGTAATAAAGTCTTGACAATAGCACGTCGAAAACCATGTAAGTGTTTGCTGGAACAAAAGTGGGTAATGCCTTGGCATTGTTGAATAGTAACCAGCAATTCTGCGTGTTATAAACCATGATTCGTTTAGCAACAAAAAAGAAGGGTAATCTTCCAGGTTCGCGGGCAAAAGCGGTTACTCCAACAGGGTGGTCATCCATTCTTGCACGTGTAGTGTCCGTGTGATACTCTATGTTTCTGTATGGAGGTCCAAGAGCTAGTTCTTTGTTGACGCTCAGTTCTTCCTCATTCATCGTTTAGCCCCCCGGCTGTGGAAAACATGTTTTAGGTGTTTCGAGAAGACTTATGAGGCCAAGCTTTTGCAGACTTTCTTTGAATGCCTTCATGTCTTCAATGATGATTCTGTTGACAGCGCAATAGTAAAGTGCGCCTCCCTCAGAACTAGTAGTCTCTACTGCTACCTCAATTCTTAAATCATGGAAGGGCATCGGTGCAGAAGGTTCGAAAGCGCCTATGTGCATTATTTCGTAGCTTTCTCCGTCCAAATGTATAGTTAGTTTGCATGAAGCATCGCTGGCCTTGAAAACAACGCTGAGAAGCCAGCCACCATGGTCTTTTGCTCGGTCGTCCTTCAGATCCAACTGTTCGGAGCCACCTTTTATCACAGCCCCTGTCACTCCAGAGAGCTGACTGAATGGAATGTTAACTCCATTGGTAATGGCTCCAGCGGGAATGAAGACTATGTTTTTGTATCTCCATCCTCTAAGTAACGGTAGCAAATCGTAGAGCATCGCAGTGACTCCTTGAGACTAGCTTAGCTAGTCTAGGTTATTTCTGCGTCCCACCATGACATCGTAACGTGCACTGTTGCCTGGGCTGGATATGAAGTGATGAAGACGGGTGCTAAAGCGTTGAACTTGCATATTGGAGCTCTTGGGTTTCCGAAGCCTATGTGCATGGTGTCGTTTGCAATCATTTGTTGGCGAAGCTTTACAGTTGCTCCTTCTCGAATTCGGACGTCGGCTGCTACCGCTGAAAAGTTGGATAATATGAAGCCGTATGCATAGAGAACTCTTGAAGTTCCTACCACTCCGAGAGTGCAAACACTTGCGTTTGAAGCACGTTGATACCAACTGTTATGGCTTAATACCGGGTCCCATTCGCCTATCCAATGTCCTGCAGTTCTACCTGTCTTTCTCGGGTCCACTAGATGCTTGTTCATTTTAACTGCGGCTACCATTACTGTATTCCTCCAATGTGAACTATCTGGTATTTGCCTTCAGGCGGTGTTACGTCCATGCATTCCCACTTGTAACGGTATCCAGTGATGTATAGTTGTGGCCTGATGAATATGGTGAGAGAATTGTTTGTGACCTGCAGTGATGGTTGCTTGTTAGCGACAACGTAAAGGAAGTGCAACAGCCTTTGGCCACCGACAGGACTTATTACGCCGTCAAGGTCACCTATCGCTTGAGCAGGTGTTCCAAGGCGGTCTACTCCTGTTGGCTGCTTCAGTTGAAAACTCAGATGAGGCGAGTTTATGCCGATTTCAGTGATTTGCAGGAGTTCGTCTTCAGAAGGATTCAGTTCTGCGGAGGGCTGATAACCTGTGGCTGTGGCGGGTGCTAGTTGGCTTGTTGCGCCTCTTGTGAAGTCGCTTGCTCCAGCGTTCCATCCAATAATCTTGTTGATGTCGTCTGCAGCAATGATTTTGTAGAATTTCTTCAAAATTGGCACGTACACGTTGAAGTCTACTTTGAATGGTTGAATTTCACATATTGACATTCTTTCTACTCCGTATCTGTGTGTCTAAAGAATATGTTAAGGCGGTTGTCTATTTAAAACCTTTTTCTTACAGCGTCTTCCATTTAGCCTTCCTGGAACTCTGAAAACGTTTCAGAGAGTCTAACCGTACCTGATTCATGAGTTTGCTATGTTCAGGCCGCTGCTGTTCAGTCAAATGCATCTGTTCAGGATAGGTTCTGTATAGAAAAGTCGGATGCGGATTGTACGCTACTCGGTAAGCATATTTTTCCATGATGTGAAGCCACTTGTCATACATGGCTGCTTGTTTCAGTTCCACGTTGAACAAGCCGAATTCTTCGTACATGCTTTTGTGAACCAATGAATAGTCGTAGATGTAGCATGATTGCAGGAGCGCTTCATAGCTTGGAACAGACATGGTGGGCACGTCTAAAATGTATATTCCCGGCCCTTGCCCAACAACCAATGGAACCAAGTTAGCGTCACACCGAATGTATGTGGAATAGACTAATACTGCCTTTTCTGCCTCGGCCAAGGCTATTTCCTGTGCAAGTTTTGTTGGCAAACAGAAATCGTCAGAGTCAAACATCGTGACATAATCGCCTGACGCTTTCTGTATTCCAAGATTTCTTTGATGAATGTAGTCTGCCTTGTCGGATTCCACCATGACTACAGGATAGTTTTTCACTATTCCTATCGTTTCAGCATCGTCTTTCACCGTCACGACGATGACTTCGAAATCCTGTAGCATCTGGTCTCCAAGACTGTTCAACGCGAGCCCTAAATACTGAGGTTGCTTGTATGAAGCAACAACTACAGAACATTTAACCATGAATAACCCTTCGAACTGCACCTATTCTATTGTATTTTTTCGGTGCGGGAACTGGAACTAATGAAGCGTCAAAGGGATATCTGAAGAGGTATCTATCTCCTTCAGTTGGATCTCTATCTCCGATCGGAACAGCGTTGAAAGTGTCTGTGCCTAACGTTTTCTTGAGGTCGCTTAAACAGTATGGATGGTCTACGATTTTGTTGTCGCCTAACCCTTTTATTATCATTGGTATTTCTCGCGTTTCAGGCACTATAGTCGCTGTGAAAAACAACGTGTTACAGGCGTCAGCAACGTGTTTCAAAACGGCAAGACCCTTCTCTGTAGGCAAGTGGCGAATTATGGCTATGAGCATTCCAACTTCAAACTTCTCAACTGAGTTTCCATCTTTAGGAGTAACGTTTTCTATGCAGATTCTCTTGAAGTCAGCCGTCTCCAAGTCAGCTTGCACAAACATGGCCCTGAGTCGGTCTATACCTGGCAACAATTCAGCGTTCTTCCTAGCTTGTGCGAGCATGTTTTCGCTGTAATCCACTCCGACGTATCTTTCGCATTTATCTATCACTAACGGAGTATACCTACCCACGCCACATCCAGCATCAAGCAAAGCGTAACATTTGGGAATGGCATCTGAAATCGGTTTTTCTTCAAACAGGTATTTAGGGTTCTTTTCCAGTTCCTCCTTTCCTCCGAACGTTTCTGCTACGTTGGCGTTCCAATAATGCGTCCAACCGGCTAAACCTTTTTCAACATCACTCATTTTCTTGTACCTCCATAGGCAACATCTTCTTCTTTTTACGTTCCTGCTCAAACCTTTCCAATAAAAACAGACGACTTTGAACGGCAGATCTGATCTCTTTCTGCAAGTCCTGTGAATTGCGAACTGACTCTTGCACCTGTTGAAACAGCTTCTTTTCTTCTGGTGAACCGAAGCTTCGCAGATAGTCTTGAATCAGATTTGTCATTTCCACAATCTTCTGTTCAACTTCCAAGTCCCGTTCCCCTAGGCGATGAAGGTCTATTTGTTCGCGAAGCAGATACAGGGCGTCTGCCTCGACTTTACGTTGCTTCTTCAACGCCTTGATATCCTCCTGGAGCTCGAGTTTCTTGATTATTCCGTTGACACGTTCTTTACTAGACCATCCTCGTTCCGTTCCGCAGTCCGGACAAATGGCTGTCTGAGTCTGCTCGTGGTAGTATCCCCAGGCGCCGAATGGCAACTTCTTATCGCAATCTTCACAGGTCGTGTCGATCGGCAGCCGAATAAGCTTAAGCGATTCAGCCAAGTTTCTTCACCTTTTCCAACACCGGATTAATGAATGACTTTACCTTTTCGAAACCGTATTCTTCATGGTAGTATTTGCTGGCCTCAGAGTTAACTCCTTCTTTACTTATATCATTCAAAGCGACTGTCAATGAAGCTATCACATTCTGAATCGTTACAGGGTCAACAAGATATGCGTATTTGGTCTTTATGTTGGTAACGACTCGTCTGCCCATCATCATGAATTCTATAAGCATCAAAGAGGTGCTTCCATGCTCAGGCAGAGTTATTAACACTGCGTCTTCGGTGAAAGCGTCAAGTTTCTCCTTTCCCGAGAGGAACCCTTTGAAGTGGCAATTGGGCAGTTGAGGAAAGTCTGGGTCGGGAGTTATTGAATAGAAATCGAACTCTGTTGAGGGGAACTTCTTCACTATTTCCATGATGGCATCGCCATTATAGAAATCTTTTCTATGGGCTGGCAAGTAAACTGCAACTCTGTCGTGAGTCAACGGGGTAATCGGTATGGGGTCGGGAACGGAAGGTACGTAGAAGCTTTCAAGCTGAAGTCTCTGTTTCAGTTCTTCTTGAAGGTTCAATCCGTCTGCAACGTGAATATCTATGCTTCTCAAAGCGCAATGATAGCATTTGCTTCTAAGGGTAAACCATTGTACGCTGTTCAATATGTCGGTGCCAACCCACGTGTTTACAGTCTTTATTTCAGGGTAGTAGCCTTTCAGCCAGTCAAGGAACAGGTCTATGTCAAAGAAGAAGCCAATGTTCCATACAACATCAACGTCACTCCAGTTTCCTTTCTGCAACAATTTTTCGGGGGTAAGGAATTCGGCCTCTACACCGGGTATCGTGTTCAATATGTTCTCGAAGGTTTTAGAGAGGACCGGAACTCCTATTGCTGTTGCTCCTGACGTCACTTTTATCTTCATTTCTTCAACTCCTTGATTAATGCATCAGCGGTTTTGAACTTCTTTGCTTTTCCCGCTTTTATTTCTGCGAGACTAACCTCAACATCAGCTATCTCATCTGGAGTGAGGGCACTCACTTTTTCAGTCTCCAACATAGGTTCTTTTTGAATTTGTCAGCAAGACGTGTACGCACTCTCCACAACTGGTCATTTGAGAAGGACGGTGTGCTGTAAAACGTGTTTCCGTATTCATCTGCTTTTGACCAGTCTACATCCGCATATTTTATTGGGTCGTAAAGGTCAGTGCCAGCGAATGGACATAGAATAGTGAAGCCGTAGACTTCAGCGTCTATTTCTTCAGCCA
>Ga0315279_10001052_pt1 | contig 47711 bp, 41 predicted proteins | sample YL17G06_20_MG_FD_203694 | JGI IMG/M metagenome (GOLD analysis project Ga0315279, IMG submission 203694) | Sediment microbial communities from Yellowstone Lake, YNP, Wyoming, USA - YL17G06_20 | ecosystem: Environmental > Aquatic > Freshwater > Lake > Sediment | place: USA: Wyoming | collected...
CCCGAAGCGCTGCCGCACACCGACGTTCGTGTAGTCACGCGCAAAAAACTGCCCGAGCGGCGCAAAACTAGCTAACCAAAGCGATTAGGCCGGAAAGCTCGCTTTGCCTCAGGGGTGAACATCCGTTTCACTTGACAAGCCCTGTGGGGTGTGGTTTAGTTTGCCCAGTTTGATCAATTTGATTAGAGCGTGCTCGGAGGATAATTGAATTCTCCGCCAAACCCTTCGAGCCGCTTCACCACAGGAGGAAGCCATCATGGCTAAGAAAACCAAGGAGCTTAAGAAGGCTAAGAAGGTCACGGATAAAGGGAAGAAAACGTTTGGTAAGCCGGTCGACGTGACGGGCGTGGCGGGCGGTGGATGTGGATGCATGGGAATGGCCGCGGATCCGGTCGGCTTTAGACAAAGATGAAGTGACCGCGTAGGGTCTGCTGCGGACAGTGCTTGCAGGTGCATGATGAGGAGCATTGATCCGCAGCAGCCCTAGGTTCTTCCCTGACGGTGCTAAGGGGACGCAGCCAGGCACCAATCGCAAATCAGTCTGCTCGAAGCATCGTTTGAACCGCTTTATGATGGGAGGAAGCGATATGGCCCGGATCAAAATCAAGAACTTGGCGAAAGGCAAAAAAGCCACCGACAAGGAATTGAAGAAGAGAGGAGAAAAACCGCTCGGTGAGCCCGTCGACGTGACCGGTCTTGCCGGTGGTGGATGTGGATGTATGTCAATGGCTATAGAGCCCGGCGGCGGCTATAGAGCTAAATGAAGCGACCACGTCGCGCTCCGCTGCGGACATTGCTTGCAGGTCCCGTGATGCGGCGAGGCGCATCCGGAACTAACATAGTGAGGAGCCGAATTGCTGGGTACGTTCAGATGCTTGGGCACAAGCTGAATATGAGCCGGCTCGAAGGGTAGGTGAATTCTCCGCTATACCCTGCGAGCGATTTCATCACAGGAGGAAGCTATCATGGCTAAGAAGACCAAGGAGCTTAAGAAGGCTAAGAAGGTCACGGATAAAGGGAAGAAAACATTTGGTAAGCCCGTGGATGTGACCGGCGTCGCGGGTGGCGGTTGCTGGTGTTCGTCAATGGGGTCAGATCCAGGTACTAAGATGAAATAGTGATTTCGGGCCCCTTCTGCGCATCTTGCCTGTAGATACACGGGAGGGCCATTAACCCGCAGCAACCCTAGATTCTGCCCGGGCGGAAGGGATTTGGGGCGTGAGTCTCAAGCGGAAGACGACGACTCGGGACGGACGCCCAGGGTGTGCAGAGTTGTCACCGAGGGGGCTTTGTCCTCAAAGGGGCGAACCGCGAAGAATACCCTGCCCCAAGCCTGCCGCCATGGCACCGAGGGTGGAGGTTTTTTCGACATCGCACGCCACCATAAGCGAGTAGTGCTCGAATCGGAGACTCCGATAGCGTGAGACAGTCGTGGACGATTCCGCTTGATAAGCCAGGCTTGGTTGTCTATTTTGGAGTTAACAGTCGGCCCTTACTTTTCAACGGACACAAAGGGATTTTCTACGACGATCTCCCCGCTCACGCTGTGAAGATCCTGGAGGCGCTTTCAAAGCCGAAAGAGGATCAGCTTGCCCTCATCGAGCCCCTAAGAAAAAAGTACGGCGCGCGCTGCGACAGCGTGTTGAAGGAAATCCGACTGTATCAGAGTGGGGCTCATCCGGACTTGGCGCCAGAGGCCCGGCAGGAAACCTCTTGCCAGAGCCCAACTCCGAAAAGCTTCAACGTCTTCGTCTCGCAGGCCTGCAATCTCTCTTGCCGGTATTGCATAAACCAGAGCGGGACATTTGGAAGAGCGCCGTCTACAATGTCCGTCGAGACGGCAAGAGACGTCCTCGCCTTCGTTGGCAGAGCGGTCACCGCCGGAATACACCCGGTCGTCGGCGTCAATCTGTTTGGAGGGGAACCTCTCCTGTCGCGCAAATCGGCCTACACCCTGGCCCGCGGCCTTCAAGACCTCAACCGCGCAAACCTCCCGACCAAAGTCCACATCATGCTTTCCACGAACGGCACGATTTACGATAGGGCTGTCTTCAAGATATTGGCCGAACAACCTGACCGCAATACCGTCGTGGTCAGCCTGGATGCCTTCAAGGAAATCCACGACGAGAATCGGCGCTTTGCAGATCCGGCGAGGGGCTCCACGTATGACACAGTCTTGAGAAATCTCCGAAGAATGATCAGGGAAGATATACCCTACTCCGTCACCTGCGTAGTTCCTTACCCTTATGACTACATCGGCGCGGCAGAAGAGCTTTGCCATCTCGGAATAAGGCGTTTCGAGATCAAACAACTCATCCCTCACGTTTATGGGCAACCTGACCTTCCCGAGGTCTTTCGAGACGACTTCACGTTGTGGAAGAAGAATTACCTGGCTTACAGCGCCTATTGTCTCGACCAGCTTGACGGGAGGCGCCCGGCTCAATATGTCGACCGGGCGGCCCTTTTCGGCGATTATGCAAAAGCGTTGGGTGGCCTTAAAGAGCGCCCCGGAACGCTCGCCTGCGGTGTCGCCGACGTCAAGGTGGGTGTTACTTCCGATGGACGTGTGATGCCTTGCGAGGGTTTCCTGGGACTAGAAGGATTCGACATCGGCAACGTCAAGACGGGGTTCGATGCGGCCAAGTACGAAAGGTTCGAAGAATGGATTTTGTCCCGAGGGCAGCTCAGGATTGAGAACGAACGGTGCAGGAATTGCTATGCCAAGCTGATCTGCGGGGGTGGTTGCTACGCAGTCAGCTACGACAAAACTGGGCGGCTTGATCCGTATCCCGAATCCTGGTGTCGATATGTCAGAGAGAAGGTAAAGATCGACCTCTACTACATCTCCCGCATGAGAAAGGAGCACCCTGAGCTTGTGCCGGGAGTCGCGGATCGGTCCCCCTGAGTGGAGCCGCGCCCGAGGCCGACCTGGCGGCAGGCAGGTGGAGCGTTCGTGAATTGGCGATTGTCCGTCAGGCGCCAGATTGACGGTTGGGCTGGTCCCGCGCGCGCGGGATCAATCCTGTTCAATCTGAAGTGGGCTGGAATTGATAGTCAAAACGCTCGGTCACTTCAATCATGGCCAATCGCTCGGATGTTCTTCTAGCCGTCCTCCCCTTCGCCGCAATCTCGCAGCCAACCATCGGTGCCAGTATCCTTAAGGTTGCTGCGCAGGAGGCAGGTTTCTCCGCGTCGGTCCGATATTTCTCCCTGAACTTTGCCGGCAGGATCGGCCTGCGGCTTTACGCCCGGATTGCCCACTTTTTCGGGTCACGGTCGCTGGTGGGAGATTGGGTCTTTGCCGAGGCTCTGTATGGCAATCGATTGCTAAATGAAGACCGTTATCTGGCGCATCTCCGAGCCGACTACTCGCGGTGGGAGGACGGGACGCCCTATGGCGTCCACTTCAGCGGCGGCAGGACCTTCACGCAATTCTTTGAACAGGATCTGTGGCCCCAACTCTTGGAAGCCCGGAAGGCAGCTTGCGAATCGGTAGACGAATGGGCCGAGGAGGTATTGGCCCGACAACCCCGCGTCGTCGGGTTTACGAGCACAGGCCAGCAGGCCACCTCATGCCTTGCCGTGGCGCGTCGCCTGAAACGGACTGCTCAATCCCCCATTGTCATCTTCGGTGGCCCCAACTGCCACGAGGAAATGGGATGGCACTGGCTGCGTTACTTCCCCTGGATCGACTACGTTTGCACCGGGGAGGGCGACGAGGCTTTTCCAGCGTTTCTCAGAAAGGTTCTCCGCCGGGATGACTCGCCACCGATTCCCGGCATTTTGAGTCGGGAAGAAAACACAGCGTTCTCGGTCCCTCAACCGGTGAGAGACCTCGACAAGACGCCCATACCCGATTATTCCGACTATTTCGAACAGTTAGAGAGATCGGGGATCAGCTCTCAAATCGAAACGTCCGGACTTCCATTCGAAACCTCGAGAGGATGTTGGTGGGGAGAGAAATGCCAGTGCGTTTTTTGCGGAAATGACAGGACATGCATAAGCTACCGCAGCAAGTCGGCGAGCAGGGTTGTGCGCGAGGCCAAGCATCTTGCAGGAAAATACCGGCTCAGTCATTTCGATTGCGTCGATGATGCGCTGGACAGGAAGCATATCGGGACGGTTTTCGGCAAGCTGGCCAAGCGCGGCTCGAGACTCAGTTTTTATTTTCAAACGCGCCCCGAACTGAGCCGCGATGAACTGCGCACTCTGTTGGGCGGCGGGGTGAAACGGATTGAGCCTGGCATCGAAAGCCTTAGCGATGCTGTTCTCCGCCTGATGCGGAAGGGAACCACCGGGCTGCGAAACATCCAGCTCCTGCGTTGGTGTAGCGAAATCGGGATGGAGGTGAGCTGGAGAATACTCTACGGCTTCCCGGGAGAACCGGTATCCGAGTACGAGCGGATGGCGAAACTTGTTCCATTGCTTACCCACCTCGCTCCTCCGCTCGGGGCGGTGTGGATTGCCTTGAAACGCTTCAGCCCGCACTGGCTCGACCCGCAGCATTATGGCTTGACAGAGGTGCAGCCCTGGCCATCTTATTCATACGTTTATCCCTTCGGCCGGAGAAAGCTCGACAGGATCGCTTGCTTCTTCGATTTCCAATATGCCGATGGACGGCAGCCATTTGAATATAGCCGCCCGCTCAGACGCGAAGTCGGCACCTGGATTGAGCTCTGGCAGGCGCCGGATGGGAGCCATCCGCGCCTCGATCTGCGTCTTGTAGGCGATGAGATCGTGATCACAGACACGAGGCCATGCGCTGTTAGGCGCAGGTATCATCTGAGAGGGCTGGCTGCGAAGATCAATATGCAATGTGATTCCGTCCAAAGCCTGCATGCACTTCTCAGGAGGTTCCGCAGTCAAGCCAGCGATGCCGAAGTAAGGAAATCCCTCAGAACACTGGTGGCCAATAAGCTTGTGATCGAGGATGAAGGGAGATACCTAAGGCTGGCCGTCATCCAGAAGGCAGCGGCCCATAAGCGCGTCTGACCCGCTCGGCCTCGCCGACCAGTTTCGAAAACTCGTGAAGCGTCGCCGGACTCGGCGGGGCGGGAGAGCGAAAAGCAGGGGGATTAGCGCTACCTGCTCTTTGCCAATTCAAGATACTGCCTGTAGCTCAATACGACGGCAACAGGTCGGCCCTGGCGGTTGACGATGAAAGCCTTACCTTCCACGGAAGCCTGGTGGAGCAGCTCGCCAAAATGCACTTTGGCAACGGTGGCGGTTATGGGCTTCAGGTCCTTGATCCTAATCCTCGACATTGTTGGGGAACTCCTCCCAGTTGATCGCTATCGTCAGCATCAAGGCTAATAGCCTGGCCTGTCAGACTCAATTGCTGCCGGTCGGCTCGCTCCTCGCTCTGGCGCTATCCGAGCCGGCCGGGTCCGGCAAATCATTTCGGCGGCGGTTGCCTGACAGCCCTTACCAGCCAGTCCTGGTAGACCATCTCCCGTACATTGTCTTTGACCGTCCTGGAAGGCATGTACTTATGACGCCGGGCGCTTGCCTCCAGTAAGTCTTGGAACTTGCTGATCAGCAGGTTGGTCTCCAGGTATTTCTCAAAGGCCCCAACGGATAGTCCGTTAGACTGGAGCCAGCTCTGCGTATCGCTGGCCTTGTGCAAGCCGCGGTCGACCCGAAAATCGTCCGCTGCCTTCTGGAGTTCTTTGGCAGAAACGGATATCCCGTGATTCTTCGCGGCCTGGGCGGTCATCCTCCGCTTTACGACCTCACTCAAGACTTGAGCGAACGTTCCGGTCATCCTCATGTAGTCCAAGACTTCCGCCACATCGATTTCCGGTTTGGGTGTTGATTTGGGCATTCCCACCTCTCCGCGCGTTCCCGCTTTGGGAAGTGACTGCGTAATGATCTGGGGGTTCCATCTGTATTTCTCCACCGGCCAGCAATATACATTTGGCTAGGGCCGAATGCAATGCTCCCGCCCGGCAGGGTTGTGTGAAGCATTTGTCGGTTGAGGATCGCGAGAGTTTAGGGCTTCGAACCAAGTTGCTCGGTGACGGTAGTTCACTTTCAGCAGGGTGTAGGCGCCGCTGCGGCAACCCGCTACAGCGCGTGCGGACCGGTTTTCGCGCACGCGCTTCAGCCCTCGGTGCCGAGGAGCTTCAAAAGACGTATTAAGCTCCGGTCCCGTTTGTAGATCTCGCTCGGTCCGGCGGAAGCTCTCTCTGGGAAAATCCCATCATAGAAGCCACGACCGGACTTAAATCCCCAATGGCCCGCTGCATACTTTTCCGCTAAAGCCGAGGGTACCCCTTTGGAGTTGTCGAGATGCGGGAACAGATTGCGGGCGACGTTCGTCCACACGTCGAGTCCACCCAAGTCCATTACCTTGAACGGTCCCATCACGGCCAACCTCAGACCGATAGTGCCCTTGATGGCGTTGTCGATTTGTTCGACAGTGGCAACGCCCTCTTCTAATAGATAGAGAAGTTCACGGACGATTGCTGCCTGGACGCGATTCACAAGAAATCCCGGCAAGCTCTTTTTCAGCAGAATGGGTTGCTTACCGATTTCTCGCAGCGTCTCACAGGTTCTTGCCGCCGTGGACGGCGCAGTGAACTCGCAAACTGCAACCTCCACGGTGGGGATCACGTGGGGTGGGTTGAAATAGTGCGTTATGATGAGCCGTGATTTGTGTTTCACCTTCTGGCTGATATCCGCGAGGCTGAGTGAAGAAGTGTTGGAGGCAATGATTGCGTCGGAGGGCGCGAAGCAATCAAGCTGCTCGAAGATTTGCCGCTTCAGGTCGAGATCCTCGGTCACACATTCCGTGATGAATTCAGCATTCTTTACGCATTCTTGAAGGCTGTTGACCGGCCGGATTAGTCGCAAGGTCGTGTCCGCCTTCTCCGGGGAGATGATTCCCTGGTCAAGCAGCAGTGCCAGGTTTTCACGGATTCGCTTGGAGGCTTCAGTGAGAGCTTCCGGCCGGCTATCTACAAGGCAGACGGCATGCCCTGCTTGGGCAAACACTTGCGCAATCCCATGCCCCATGGTCCCCGCTCCAACCACCGCCGCCCTACGATTCTCCGCCATCACGGCTCCTTTCCGTGCCATCCGGTCCGGGGCACCGTCCGGTGCGAGTCCCCGTAGCGCCTGGTGCGGGGCCAGGGCGGGAGGGCCGTGACCTGGTCCCGGCGTAGCCGGGAAGGCCCTCCCCTACCAAACCGTCAGCGCGAGGGGGGCTGTTGTCGAAAACACACTTGTTCAGCGCCGCCGAAGATACTCCTCGACGCTGAACCCGGCATCTTTCAGAATGCGTGCAGCGAGGCCGCGACCGATGTCACAGCCGGTGTGGACTGGGATCGTGACGGATATGTTGCGTTCCGCGTGCCACAATGTTAGGTGACTGCCGGACTGACGGTCTTCCACAAAGCCCTGAGCCTTCAAAAAGCGGACCAGCTCCCGCGCTGTCGCTTGGAGCATGCGGGTCATTCGGGAACCGCCACGGTCAGTTCCTCGACGTGTACGAGCCGGTCATCCTGCGGAACGGGCTGGGCGTGAGCGAGCATCGAGGCGAGATGCTGCTCGACAGCCTGGCGGATGTTGCGCTTGGCCTCTTCAATCGTTTTGCCGTTGCTGAAACAGCCAGGGACGTTTGGCGTGTAAGCGAAGTACCCTTCGTCCTCCGGTTCCTTCTCGATGACGATCTGAAACGAGTAGAACTTCATCGGTGTCCTCCAGGTTCGCTTCGCCCACCCCCATATTCGGGACGCTTACCCTTGCCCGAGATTCCCGTTTTGGAGGCCCGGCTAGGCGTGAGTGTACACCGAAAAGGCAGGGGGGAGGAAGACAGGCGTCGGCTGCCACGGGCTACACCCTAAACGCAGAGCGGGTAGCCATAGTTGGCCCTTTCCCAACCATGTGCCTTTCCTTGTTACGAACCCAAGGTCCCCCAGGGCGGAAGCGTGGCTACCCGCCACGTGCCCGCAAATATTCTGCCGCCCGGCGGAGTCTCGTCACGACCCGGTCGCGGCCCAGCGCCCGCATGACCTCGAACAGGCCCGGCGCCACTCCGTGGCCGGTCAGCGCCACGCGCGCGGCGTTGATCAGTAACCCTGCCTTGACGCCTTTTTCCTGGGCAAGCCCGCGCAACACTCCCTCGGTTTGCGGAAGATCGAAGGGTTCAGTCTGGGCCAGGCGTTGGCCCAGGGTGTCGAGAAGCTCGGGCAGCGCCGCGTCTTTCCAGAACTTGTTTTGCGCCTCGGGGTCGTACTGAAACTCGTCCGTGAAAAACGCCCGGAAAGAACCGGAGAAATCCTTCACCGTGCGCGCCCGGGATTGGAGCAAGAGAACAGACTGCTCGAAACGCTTCCTCTCCTCGGCAGGACTCCTGGCTTCTGACTCCTGACTTCTGACCTCTGACTCCTGAAGGAGTCCCGCCCTCCTCAACTCCTCCTCAGCCAGCGGGACCAACCGTTCCGCCAGCAGGTGGCGCAGGTACTCGCTGTTCATCCAGGCGAGCTTTTCGAGGTCGAAAACGGCGTTGGGCTTGGACACGGCTCCGAGCTCGAAGGCGCGGACCATCTCCTCCAGGGGGACGATTTCTCGCTGTCCCGGCGGTGTCCACCCCAACAAGGCGAGGAAATTTATGAGAGCCTCCGGCAAGATCCCTTGCTCGCGATAGGCGGCTACAGACGTTGCGCCGTGGCGCTTGGAGAGGCGCTGGCGGTCCGGCCCGAGAATCAGGGGGAGATGGGCGAAGAGCGGTTCCGGCGCATCCAGCGCGCGGTACATGAGGATCTGCTTGGGCGTATTGGAAATATGGTCGGCGCCACGGATGACGTGCGTCACGCGCAGGTCCAGGTCGTCTGCGACCACCCCCAGGTGGTAGGTGGGATGGCCGTCCGACCGCAGCAAGACAAAGTCCTCGATTTCCCGGTTTGCCAAGGCGATGTGGCCGAAGACCTGATCCTCAAAGCTTGTTTGACCTGCTTCCGGCACGCAAAAGCGGATCGCACAGGGGCGGCCATCGGCGCGGCGCCGCCGGCGTTCGGGCTCCGGCAGGTTCCGGCATGTGCCATCGTACTTCCACGGACGCTTTTGAGCCTCAGCCTGAGCGCGCTTGGCCTGGAGTTCCTGGATAGTGCAAAAGCAGGGGTAGGCGTGACCGCGCTGCTCAAGTTCCGCCGCCATCGCCCGGTAACGTTCCAGGCGCACGGACTGGTAGATGGGCCCTTCGTCCCAGGTCAGCCCGAGCCACTGGAGGCTCTCGAGGATCGCGGTCACCAGTTCCGGTTGGGAGCGGTCCACGTCGGTGTCTTCGATGCGCAGGATGAAGACACCTCCATGATGGCGCGCAAATAGCCAGTTATAAAGCGCCGTCCGCGCTCCGCCCACGTGCAGGTATCCTGTTGGCGACGGCGCGAAGCGGACTCGGATATTGGCCATAATCTTCGTCACGCGGACTTGCTTCAGCTTTGCTCAGGACGGCGTCCGCCTGGTACTATTACGTTAAACCATTCCGGACGGCGAGTCTCTCCCACGTGAGGGCGGCCCTGATTCGTGGCTTGATCACGTCGGACCACATCGCCTGAAACCGAACCTGACATAATAGCGCGAGCATCCGGGGGAGGAGCTCCGCTCCCGCTGACGCTTGGCGAGCTTCGTTCCGCGCACACGGAACCATTATGCTAACCGATTTGTGCCAAGACAAGGGAAGATGAAGTGGCGTCGCTCCCGACACCCAATCGTTGATAAGCCAGCGGCGTCATCGTACAAGCATAGAGAAGCTGCCTATCGACTGCCAGTTGGCGTCCTGTAACACCAAACATCACATGGGACAGGGCACGAGCGAACCTTGTGTCGCCGCCTGACACTCAAGCCTTTTGCTCAGGCCCGACGACTCTTTCAAAGCATTCCGCGCATAACCGGTCCTGGCCGTTGGTATAGCCGATGCTGTGCGCGGGATCGTCGAACTGGAACAGCGGGAGTGGCAGAGTGCTCGGCGTCCCCACCGCGGAGCATTTTAGCCCCCATTTACTCTGGTTGCGCGGAGTGGGTGTTTAACTGTTAATCTCTCTCGGATCTGACTGCGTTGGGGAAGGAAAGGCTCAAAAATACTCGCGGGCCCGGTCTCATGGCAGGGAGGAAGGCCCGTTGGCGGCAGGCTCAGCGTATGAGGTAGGTTTTTTGGGCTAGGGCTAATACTTGCCGCCAAGGACTTAGCGACGCCCCCAGATAGACCACGTGCGTCACTGCCGGGCCCTGAGTCTATTTATGTATCGGCAAAAAACGGAAAGCCTTAAGAGGAAATTTAGCTGCCAGTTGCACCTGCCACCGGGTCGAAAAGCGAAATCCGAAACTCGAGATTGGAAACTGGAAATCCCCTCTCGACGATCGGTCATTCGTCATCGCGGTAAAGCCGTTCGGACGGGAAGCTACGAACTGTTGCTCTGGGCCGGAGGGCGGGCAGGATAGGGGCAGGGGCCATAGGGGTTTAAATAACAGCATCGTTGCGGAGAAATGTCGCGAATGAAGGCACAGTCAAAGGTCAAGGGGCGGGTCGTCGTGCCCTGCAAGGGCACCAGGCAATAGCCGGGGGCAACGCCCCCGGAAGACGAGCCACTGCTGCACAAGGCCCGACCCTGCAAGGGTCGCAGGACGGTGGCGTCACTCTACATAGGGCTTCTTCCCTGGTCTGTACGACCCCTTCAGGGTCATGGGGGTGAGCGGGCGCTGAAAAAACGGAAAGGCACAGCCCTTGCCGCCGCGGCGACCCGCTACAGCGCGTGCGGGCTGGTCATGACGCACGGTAGGTCTCCCAGGATGCGAGGACGAGGGGTACTTCTTGCGTTTTCTTGGGGGGCCACCTCGAGGCGAGTTCCCGCTGCGGGCGGGACAGGCTCCAACCCCGCTCGTCCGCCCCCATTGGGAGGGTCTTGCCGCAGTCAGGTAGGCCCTTTCGCCCCCCTATAATTTTTTTCTTGACGTTGATTGGAATTTGCCGTAGAGTGCCTCCACGCGTCTGGTGATCTGACCGGCCGGCAGGCAGGGACGGCTGTGTCAGAGGTACCAACTGCTACCATCCTCTGCGCCCATCGAGTTAGCGCCAGTCGAAGGGGGCTGCGGTCCGACTTGCAGAGGGACTGGCAGGCGACGGCTCAAGAAGAGTTGATCGCTTGGACATGCAACTACGATGGGAAGCTTGGATTTGCACCTGCCGGTGAACCTTTGGCTGCCGGTCTTGGCAGCTATTCTCCTCATTTTCATTCTCGCGCGCCTGCTCCAACGCGGTGCCGGAACGAAGCAGAAGAGCGCTGAGCTCTTGTGGTTCTCTAACCTTCATTTCCTCAGCCGGGCCCTCGCCGAGAGCCGTGATCCCAGGCAGATGACGGAGGAAGCGCTGCACGGGACACTCGAGATGCTGGGAACGACGGAGGGCTACATCCTGCTGCACATGTCGGGCTCGGAGGAACTGAACCACGCCAGCGCCCAGGGCTTTTCTGCTGCTGCAGTCCACCGGCTGGGGAACGAGCCGTTGCGCGCTTACGTCGCTTCGTGCGCACAGCGCTGGGGCGGCCTGATGGTCTTCCCGGACTTACTCCAGCCGGAGCTGGTGGCGGCTTGGCAACGCGACCCAGTTTTCCGCGAGTTTCGGCGCATCCTGATCGCCGAGGGGCTGCGGACCCTGGTGGTGGTTGGCCTTCAGATGCGAGAAAGGTGCTATGGAGCTCTCTTGGTGGGCAGCCGCAAGCGGAGGGTGTTCCAACCCCAAGAATTGAGGATGGCACTGGCCATCGGTAACCAGGTGAGTGTGGCACTCGAAAATTGGTCATTGTACCGGGCCGCAGAGCGCCACAGCGAGGAGTTGCACATTCTCCACCGCGTCGGGGAAGCTCTGCGCTCGACATTTGATCTCAAGACGCAAGTTGAAACCCTTCGCCGGGAACTGAGAGGCCTGCTGGGCACCACGAATTTTTCCTTGGCCTTGCAAGACTCGCCGGAGGGCCCGCTGGAGACTGTCGTGGCCTTTGAAAGCGGCGAGTTCGATACCGGCCTCCCGGGTGCGCAGGCGAGCGGATTGGGAGATTACATCGTCCGTGCACGGTCGCCGCTGCTGATCTCGGGGGACGTCCTGGGAACCGCCCGCCGTCTGGGAATTTCTCCCGTTGACCCTCGCATCCGCACTTGGTGCGGTGTGCCCATCCATTTTTCCGACGGGTCGATGGGCGTGCTGGCCTTGGCAGATTTCGAGCGCGAACATGCCATCACGGACAGGCAGTTTGAGCTGATCCAGGTCCTTGCCAACGAAGCGGCCGGGGCGATTGAAAATGCCCGCCTGTTCCACAAAGAGCAGCGGCGGGCAAGCCATCTGGCTTTGTTAAACGAATTGGGGCAAAAGGCCACTGCGGTGCTCAACCCGCAAGAACTGCTCGCCAGCATCTGCCAGCAAGTTCAGAGCGCCTTTGATTACGGCCTGACGCGGATTGAAGTGGTGAGCGAGGAGCGGGATGAACTGGTCGTCGAAGCCCAGGCCGGTTACGGGACGGACCTCCTGGGCCGGCGCGTCCGGTTCGGGGAAGGGCTCGCGGGAATCGCGGCCGACAGCGGCGAGCCTGTCCTGGCCAACGCGGTCGCGCGCGAGCCGCGTTACGTAGCCATCCGCCCGGGCGTCCGGTCCGCCCTCAGTCTTCCTCTGAAGTACCGCGACCAGATTCTGGGCGTTTTGAGCTTGGAAAGCCAGCGCGAGCAGGCCTTTTCACAGCAAGACGTCCTTACGCTCCGGACCCTGGCGGACCAGCTTGCCATTGGGCTCCATAATGCGCGCGCCTACCAAACCGCCCTGGAGCAAGCCATCACCGACGGGTTAACCGGTTTGAAGACTCATCGCTATTTCATGGAGGCTTTGGATCGGGAGTGGCGCCATGCCACGCGTTCCGGCCAACATTTCTCGCTCATCATGGTGGATCTGGACGGTTTCAAACAAGTGAACGACCGGCAGGGCCATCTGGAAGGCGACAAGATCCTGACTGCCGTGGCCAACTTGTTGGCGGACCGCGTGCGGCAGTCCAACGTGGTGGCTCGTTACGGGGGCGACGAGTTTGCCATTTTGATGCCCGAGACGAAGACAGAGCAGGCCGAAATTCTGGCCGAACGGTTACGAGCTGCTCTGGAAACGGACCCGGTCATGGCCGCGCACCAGGTCACCGGCAGCTTCGGGATTGCCACTTTCCCGGTGCACGGGCCGACCCAGGAAGAGATCCTGCGGGTGGCGGACTCCGGGATGTATCTGGCCAAGCATCAAAAAGGCAACCTGGTGCGCGTCGCTTCTCTCGCGCCGCAGTCCGGGCAAGCGGACCTGGAGCAGCAGTTACTCGAAGCCTATCTCGGCGTAGCTGTCAAGCGGATGTTCTCCACCGGCCCCGAAGCGTTCAACCAGTATCTCCATCGCTTTGAGCGCGTGATGCAAGGAGCGGAAGGCGAATCTCCCTCCTTGCTTGACACCGTGACCGCCCTGGCCTTTGCCATCGATGCCAAGGATCACTATACGCAGGGCCATTCCCAGTCGGTCTCGCGCTTGGCCGCGCAGATCGCGCGGCACATGGGCCTGTCGGACGCCGAAGTGGAGGAAGTGCGCCTGGCGGGCATCCTCCACGATATCGGGAAGATTGGCGTCCCAGAGAGTGTATTGCACAAGCCCGGGTTGCTGACCCAGGAAGAGTACGAAGTCATGAAGAGTCACGCTGCGCTGGGCGAAAAAATTCTTGAACCCCTCAAAGTGAAAGCCATTGCGCACATCCGCCGCATGGTGCGTCACCACCATGAACATTTCGACGGGCGGGGCTACCCCGACCGGCTGCAGGGCGATCAGATTCCTATCGGCGCGCGCCTCCTTAGCGTGGCGGACTGCTTTGACACGATGGTCTCTGACCGGGCGTACAAGAAGGGGCGTACTGTCGACGACGCCGTCGCGGAGTTGCGGCGCTGCTGTGGCACACAATTCGATCCCTCTCTCGTAAAGGCCTTCGTCCAATCGCTCGAGACACTGGGCGACCCGCGCAAGCGCGAAACCTTTGAACAAGCCGCCAACTAGTGGTGTTCCAACTTATTGAGGCTATGAATTAGCCCGTTCTGGGGCCGTTCCCACCCGCGGCCCGTTCCAACTCGTCCGCCACACCCCACAGACCAGACGACTGGGAACTGTTGGAACGGGCCGCGCGCCACACCGCGCAAGCCAGGCGGCCGGAAATTGTTGGAACGGTCCTGGGCGCGCCGGCGTGGCTCAAGGCAAGTAGCCGCAAATAGTTGGAACGGTACGAGCCAAGGGCTTCGCCCTTGATATTCTGCCGCGCCGCGGCGACCCGCTACAATAGAGTCGCGTGGAAGTAGACATAGGAAATTCACACCTCCAATCGACGGGTCTTAGCTGATCCGAAAATGGCGCATCACTTGGCCAAGAGCTCCCGCACGGCCGCCCACACTTCCTTGTGCGGACGGCGATTTTCATGCTTTCCGGGTGCCGCAAAGCGGCATGAGCGCCTGTGATTTGCAACCGTCGATAGGCATGCTGAGGATATTGGCCAGAGGCTTTATTTGCGGGTAGGTTGGAGCGCGCGCAGGATTTCGGCCAGCCTCCTGCGGAAGGCCTCCTCGGCGTCCCTTACAGCCTGCTCTTGCTTGGCCTTCCACTGCATGACGAGGACTTCTAATTCCTCCTCAACTGGCCGAGGACGCGGAGAGCTGAAAGTCTGGGGGAAATCTTCCGCCGCTTTCGGGACCCTCGTCTCGACGGTCTCCGTCGCCTGAAACAGGTGAGCGGCCCGTTGCAGGCGCTCGCGCAGACCCTCGGCCAGTGTCCCCAGCTCCGTGCGATGCTTTTCCAGAGCGACTTTCGAAGCGTCTTCCATCTGCCTTTGGAACGTATCGCAGGATTTCTGGAAACGCGCCTCAAGGAGGGCGCGAGTTCCCTCGGCCCAATCCCGCGCAGCCACGACCGCCACCCCGACTTGCTTAAACATCATGTCGGAGGTTTCCTGGGCGATCTGCTCGGCCTTAGTCTTGAGCTGTGCCGCCGCGCGCTGGCTTGAGCTTTCGGCTTCCTCCTGGACCCGCTTCAGGAAGGCCCCCCGCTGCTTTTCCAGCTCCGTCTGGAGTTGCGCATCCACGTCGTGGGCGTGCCGGTCCTGGAATTCCTGGAGTGTCCTGCGAAGCTGATCGCGGAAGGCTTCGCGGCTGGCTTGGGCTTCCCTGGTGAGGGAAGCCAGCGCTCCCTCAGTCAAGGCGTCTAATTGCTGCTTGGTCTTCGCGACGGATCCCTTCTCGGAAGTCACAAGTTGCTCGCTCAACATCTCCAGAGCGTCATGGACCTGCTTCCGAACCTCCATCGCCGAAGATTCGAGCACCCCTTCCGCGATCTTGTGAATCTGTTCGGATGACTCCGTCGCGCTCTTCTCTCGGGCTTGGCGAACGGCGTCCTCCAATTCAGCACGCAGGGTCCTGACGAGGGTTTCCGCTTCATGTCGAAACCCTTCGGCGGCGGAAGCGGCCAGGTCTGCCAGTCGTCTGTGGCCGCTCTCGGCTTCCACCAGGCTGAGCTCAATCATCTTGTTGGCCGTGTGCAGCCTAGCCGTGGCCTCCGCCGCACCCAGATTTGCTGAACCCGTGGCTTGAGCCGCGCACTCGGCAATAGTCGTGGCGGCCTTAGCGGTTTCCTGTTTCGAGATTTGTCGCAGTTGCGCGCCGGCGTTCTCGGCCTCTTCCCGCATCGCCCGCTGCATTTCTTGCAGGCTCTCCCGGACGGCGGTCTCTTCGCTCCAAGCCACGTTGTGGATCTGCTCCCGGAATGATTGCGTGAACCCGCTCAAAAGTTGTTTGGCGGTCGCTTCGAGCGATTTCTCCGCGTCCGCGCGGAGCGCGGGGAGAAGCTCGGTGTACCGCTGGCGGAATCGTTCGTTCACCTCCACGATCATCGATTCCATGAGTCGGGCGGTCTCCACCTTGGCTTGCTCGGTCGCCTGAGTCTGCCGAGCCTTAAGCTCTGAGGTTGAATTGGCGATCGATTCTTCCGTGAACTCCGCCAAGCGAGCGGCTGTTCGTTTGCTCAGGGACTCCGCCGCCGAGGAGGCCTCGTCCAGGATCCGCGTGCGCGCTTCCTCCAGCAGAGCCGAGGAAGCCGATGCGAGCTTTTCCTGGACTTTCTCGTCCAGCTTTTCCAGGGCGGACTGGAGGGTCTGCCGACTTGCCTGCTGGAGATTTTGTTGGACTTTCTCCAGTTGCGCCGGCCAGTCCTGCTGGACTCCCTCGGCCTTCAGGAGCAAGCCCAGCAAATCATTCCGAGTCGCCTGGAGGCGCTGCGCCAGACCCTCAAGCTGCTCCTCCAGCGAGCGCACCATTTTGGCTTTCTCTCCCAGAAGCCTCAGTACGTCGTGGAGCGCGGTCGGCGGCGAGGGAGTGACCTGTTCGGGAGGCTGAACAGGCTTCTCTTCAGCGGGTCTCGGCGCCTGGACGGTTCCCGCAGCCTGCTCGGCATAACGCGACAGCGCCGCTAACGCCAGATTGAACTGGTTGAATTTTTCTAAACTTTCATTGGACTCTGCGGGGACTGCGGTAGGGGTGCTGACGTTGCTGGCTTCCTCCGCGGGCGAGGCTGCGGGACTGCCTGGGGCGGAGGGAGTCAGAGAGGGCAGCGCAGCCTTCTCCGGGGCTCGATCACCGGACATGTAAGGCCTGTCTTTCTGCCAATCCTCCGGAGGAAACTTGACCCCCCAAACATTCTGCGCTTCCAGGAGTTCCACGGAGATTTCGTAGGGGTCTTCAGGGAAGCGTTTTTCACCCACGCGGATCACCCGCGCCTTGGCCGTCCGGCCCAGCACCGGGTTCTCGATCACAATCTGGTCGCCCGGCGCCAGTTGGTGAAAGGTGGCCAGCTTCCCCCCATGCTTGTTGACTCCGATGGTCCAAGTGTTTTCTTTAAACACTAGACCCTTGACGTCTGTTCCCCGGATCGCAATGGGAACAATCACGGACAAGCGAGCGCTGCGACGCCCAACAACCACAGGAATGTCGGAATCATTGTGCTCGGGTGCGGAACCCATTCTGCGCGAATTATGGTGGATGCGGACCCACAAGTCAAGACGACAGAATGCCCCGGGCTGCGCGGTCAGTACATCAGGGGAGAGCCCTCGTCCCGTGACCGCCTGACGAAGTGCCGAGCTCGTTTTGCCCCTCCGTCACCTGATCCCGCTCTGCGGGACTTGACTGCGAACGCTTCTGTAAGACACCCAACCAAGCGGGCACGGGGCTAGCGGCGCGGGAAGCCGTATGGGTCTGCGCCCTGAAGCCGGGACACCAAGCCCCGCGCAGGGATCAGATAACCGCCCCCGAGCGGAGGATGTAGCCTACAGAACGTCTACCTGGCCGGATTATTCATGAAGCATCCGGTGGCCGCGGCGGAGTTGGTGAGGTTGGGGTGGCGTTCACACACGCTTTCGCGGCGCTTACGGGGAAACAGGCCGTGACGCGAAGCGCAGGGGAGTGTACGTTTCGATCGGATGGGAGGTGGTGCCCGTCAGCAGAAGTTCCGAGACCAGTTGGGCGGTCGCCGGGGCCAGGAGAATGCCGTTGCGGAAGTGCCCGGTGGCGAAGATGAGGTTCTCCAGCTTTCCGTAACCCAAAATGGGCAGGTGGTCCGCGGTGTCGGGGCGCAAGCCGGCCCAGGCACGGCGGAATCGGAGCCGGTTGACCAGCGGCGCCAGGCGCGTGGTGCCTTGGAGAATCGAATGCAAGCCCTCGCCCGTCACTGCTTTTTCAAACCCCGCGTATTCGGCGGTCGTGCCCACCACTACGCGCCGCTCAGGGCGTGGCACCAGGTAGTGAAGGCCCGAGCGCACGGCCAGAGGAAGTTCCTCCGGCGCCTCAAACTCCACGAGCTGACCGCGGCAAGGCTCGAGCGCCAACGGGATGTCGAGTGCCGCCACCAGCTCGCGCGACCAGCAGCCGGCAGCCAGAACGAAGATTCCCGCTGAGCAGCTATCGCTCGCCACGTGGGCGCCGGAGCGGGCCTCCACGCTTTCCACGCGGCCATTTTTCACGTTGAGCCTCGTCACTGCCTGCCCGGCATGAAATCTGACACCCAACCGCCGGCAGCTTTCTATGAGGGCACGCATCAACCGTTCGGTATCCAGCCAGTGGTCGCCCGGCACGAAGAGACCGCAGCGGAGATCGGGCGCCAGACCCGGGACGCGGCGGTGGACCTCGGCTGCCTCCAGGAGCTCGAGCTGGAAGCCACGACGTGTCTGCGCCTGAAAGGTTTCGTGAAGTTCGTCGGCCTGCTTCTCCTCCAAGGCCACCAGCAGGGTTCCGTCGCGCCGATAGGCTACGTTCTGGCGGCTGGCTTCTTCGATCTCCGCTACGAAGCGAGGATAAAGGTCCCGGCTGGCGAGACAGAGGTCGGCGAACACCTCCGGTGCGACCCTCTCGCCTTGGGCTCCGAGCATGCCTGCGGCCGCCGTGCTGGCCTCGGCACCCGGCTCCCCTCGCTCCAGGATCAGTACCTTCAGGCGGGCCTGCGCCAGGCGAAAGGCAACGGCGCAGCCGATGACTCCCCCGCCAACGATGATGACGTCTGCGTTGGGTCCTGAATCTGGGACTCCCGCCATATAGCCCAGTCTACCACTTTTCAACTTCTTCAACTTTTTGGACTCTTCGACCGTCGAAGAAGTCGAAAAAGTCGAAAGAGTTGAACAGTTGAATTCTTAGCGGCCTTTGTGCCTTTGCACCTTTGCGACAGAGGCATTTTGCCTCCCGGCCAATTCCTTCACGGCGCATCTGTTGGCCGCAACCCGTCGGCCGACGGGCTCTCATTGCTGATTGCTGATTGCCCCGCCGCGGCGGGCCGATTGGCAGCGCAGGAAGTTGCAATGGTGGTTTTCAATCGGCAATCAGCAATCGGCAATCATCAATCAAAACAGGTGTGGCATAATGGGTTTCTTGGATTGCGCGCCACCGGGCTTGTGTAGAGGCGGCTGAACGCTGCCCCGGCCTTTTGTAGAGACGTTGCGGGGGAAGGTCTGTTTTCTTGTGCCCGGCGGCCTGGACATGGCGGTCATAAACCCCGATCCCGAAGTTGCGACCGGGCAAGTACCGTTCCAACTCACTGAGGCCATAAATCACCCCGTGCTGAGCGGGCGCAAATAGTTGGAACGGTACAAGCAGATTTAAACTGCTTGCAATGAAGCGGTGAATCCAAAGCATAAGCACAGCTTCTTGCTTCGGGATCGGGGTAAACTGGCGCGAGAGCAGGAGAGACATTTGGCTTGTCCCATTTGTGAGAAACGCAAAGCGAAACGGTTCTGCCCCGCCAAGGCGGCGACGATTTGCTCGGTGTGTTGCGGGACAGAACGGGAAGGGACGATTGATTGCCCGCCAGACTGTCCTTATCTGGTGGCCAGTCGCGAGTACGAGCTCAAGCGCGAGCACGAAGAGGACTGGTCTCGCGTCCCCTTTGCGGAAACGAAGATCAGTCCTGCCTTCATCGAGGCCCATGAAAAGTTATTTCTGCGCCTCTCCTACGCTCTCTGCGCCTACGCGCACAACAACCGGCTGGTGGTGGATGCCGACGTGCTCGCCGCGCTCGGCTCTCTGGCGGAAGCCTATCGGACCTTGGCGAGTGGAATCTATTACGAAAGGCCTCCAGACTACACGCTTCAGCGTGGGCTCTACGAAGCCCTCAAGAGCGCCATCGAGGATTATAAGAAAACTGAGACCCGGAAGACGGGTCTGGTCAGCGTCGGCGACGCGGACATTCGCGATGGGGATATTCGCGACGCCTTGATCTTCCTTGCTCAAATCGGCACGCTGCGAACCAATGGCCGCCCCAAGGGCCGTGCTTACCTTTACTTCCTGGGCACACAGTTCCGGCCAGGCGAATTCGCCAGACCTGCGTCCAACATCGTGCTCCTGCCGTAAGGGCGTGCAAAAGTCAAGAGTCGAAAGTTGAAAGTCGAAAGAAGCGCGCGGAAAAAGCCGCGCCGCGCTCAACAGCTTCAGGCACGGGCGGTATGCCAGCGCGGACACGCGCTGGCGCGAGGCGCTGCGCCGCAGCGGCGGGGATCCGGGAGACTATGACCGGCTCCACGAGGATTTGCGCGAGGCTTGGCAGCCCGCGGACGCCATGCAGGAAATCCTGGTTGAGGACTTGGCAAGTCTTTATTGGAGAAGAATCCAGGCCGCGCGCGCCCATGCTGCCGACCCGGCTGCCTGCGAGGAATTGTTGAAGTGGATTGCGGAGGAAAAGCAGGATGTGGCCAAAGAGCGCGAACTGTTCGAGCGCCGAGGACAAAACCCGTCGGCCGGCGGGTGTGCCCGGCGGGGTCTCGAAGAATCTCTTGAAACCGGGTTGCGCGGGGCGAGAATCGGGTATATTCATTGCCAGCTTTTGGGAAAGATGCGATGAGTCAGGTGGATGAAGTACGCGCGGCGGCAGAGATCGTCAAGGTGGTAGGCGATTACGTCAAGCTGCGCAAGGCGGGCGCCAATTTCATGGGCTTGTGCCCGTTCCACCAGGAGAAAACGCCCTCCTTTGCAGTTCATCCCGTCAAGCAGATCTTCCACTGTTTTGGCTGCGGCGTGGGTGGCGACGTCTTCAAATTTGTGATGCTGATTGAAAACCTCTCCTTCCCGGAGGCGCTGCGCCGGGTGGCGGAGAAGGTAGGGGTACAGCTTCGGGATTTTCCAGACGACCAGACTTATGACGCCAACGCGCGCCTGCGCGCGGAACTCTACAAGCTCCACGAAGTAGCGGCCCAGTATTTTGCTTCGCAACTCACCGGCACGGCTGAGGGGCGACTGGCGCGGGCTTACCTGTCCGATCGCGGGCTCACGGACGAGGTCGTGGGACGCTTCCGGCTCGGTTACGCGTCCGGAGACGGCCAGGCGCTGGCGCGACACCTCAGCGGGGCGGGTTTCGAGGGGGCGGTGCTCGACAAGAGCGGCTTGGTGCTATTCGACGCAGAGCGCCAGCGCCATTACGATCGCTTCCGGCGGCGCATCATTTTCCCCATCGCCAACGACAGCGGGAAAGCGGTGGCGTTCGGCGGGCGGGCCCTGGGGGATGACCTGCCGAAGTATTTGAATTCACCCGAAACACCAATCTATACCAAAGGGCGGGTACTTTATCACCTGGATCGTGCCGCGAATGCTATTCGGAAACTGGACTATGCGATCCTGGTGGAAGGCTACATGGACTGCATCGCGGTCGCTTCGTGCGGCATCGAGAACGTGGTGGCTTCCTGCGGCACGAGCCTCACAGAAAGCCAGATTCGCTTGCTGAGCCGCGCGACGCGGCGCGTGGTTGTAAACTACGATCCGGACTCAGCCGGGGTGGCAGCCACGGAGCGCTCCCTGACGCTGTTGCTCGAGGCCGGCTTCGAGGCCAAGGTGCTGGCGCTGCCTGGGGGACTGGACCCTGACTCGTTCATTCGCCAGAGAGGCGCTGCGGCGTACCGTGAACGGCTGGCGGGGGCGCCGACTTACCTTGATTACCTCACCGACCGGGCCATCGCCACCCACGACGTGGAGACGCCGGAGGGAAAGGTCGCTGCTGCCAATGCCGTCATGCCGTATCTGGCGAAGGTACCCAACGCCATGCTGCGCGCCGAACTGGCGAACCGTCTGGCCGCGCACCTGCGCCTGGATGAGCGGTTGCTTCGCGACGAGCTCCGACGCGCCGCGGGCGAGGCGCGTCCGGAGATGCGCGTGCGCGAAGAGGTGGCGGCAGCAGAGGTCAACCACGCCGTCAAACAATTGCTTCGAGCCTGCCTGGAAAATGAAACTCTGGCGGACGAACTCCTCCCCGACCTGGTGGAAAGCGGAGCGAGTGAGGGCCTTGCGGGTGGAGGGATCTTCGCGCGCCTGCTCGAGTTGCGGCATCGCGGGGAGAAACTCGCGGTCACTGGTTGGGAGGAGTCGGTCACTCCCGACGAGCGCCGCCTGGTTTACGAGAGTCTCTTCTGGCCGAGCGAACCTCCGGACCGCGAACTTGCGCAGGGATACCTTCGCGCGCTGCATCTGAGGAAAGCGCGGCGCGACCGGGAAAGGCTGCTGGTGAAGATCGAGGAGACAGTGCGCGCGCAAAACGACGGCAAACTGCTGGAACTGCAGAAGGCTATGTCCAACCTGGACAAGGAGATAGGGAAGCTCGGAGGACGTTAAAAAAACTCCCCCCAAAGAACACCAATCTGGTGTATACTACATCTAATTTAGTGGAGCCGCGAAAGATTGACGGCTTGCCTTAGTTGCGCTTCAGTGGCGCTGGAGGCGGCACCGCCAACCCGAAGGGTAGGTGTCGCCACATTTATTTAGTTGCAGCTTCCGTTCTGCCTCTTGCCGGGAGGCCTTTACTTGGCATTCGACGATAAGTTCGACCAGCTCAGCAAACTCATCAGCTTGGGAAAAGAGAAGGGCTACCTCCTCTACGACGAGGTGAACGACCTTCTGCCCTCCGACGTCCATTCCGCGGAGGACTTGGACGATCTGCTCTCCATGTTCGACAACGCGGGCATCGAAATCCTGGAATCGCCGCGGGCCAAATCGGCCGAGGGTTTGGGAATCGAGAAGGGAGAAGAAGGCAGGGCGGAAGAAGCCCCTGAAGATGTCGAACTCGACTTGACCCCCGGGGCCCTGGACAAGACCAACGACCCGGTGCGCATGTACCTGCGCGAAATGGGGACGGTGCCCCTGCTCACCCGCGAAGGCGAAGTGGAGATCGCCAAGCGCATTGAACGCGGCCAACTCAATGTGCTCAAGGCGCTCTCGCGTTCCCCCGTCGTCATTTTGGCCCTGATGGAATTGCGCGAGCAACTGAAGGGCGGGCAGACGTCCATCAAGGAAGTGGTGGTCTTCGACGACGACGAGCTCACGGAAGACAAGGTCGCCGAACGGTTCCGGGACGTAATCGCCTGCGCCGACGAGATCGAGCGCCTTAACAAGAAGCTGACGCAGTTACGGGCCAAGCGCGACTCCATCCCCCGCAGCAAACGGCCGCGCGAGTTCCGCCGTTACGCCTGGGGTGTCGCCCGGCATCGCATCCTGATCTCCCAATTAATGCGCTCCATGCAGTTCACGAATAGCGAGCGCAAAGCGCTCATTGATAAAATCCGGCAGGCTATCGAGGAACTGAAGCCGCTGGAGCGGGAGAAGAACAAGCTCGAAAAACGCGCCGACGGAAACCGGAGCAATGGCCACAAGGAAATGCGGAAGGAACTCCGGCAATTCCGCGTCCGCCTGACGGAATTCGAAGACCGCACGCAGTCCTCGGCGGTCGAACTGCGCCGGAGCTACCAGAATATTGTAAGCGGCGAGGAGCAGGCGGATGCAGCCAAGCGCGAGCTGATCGAAGCGAACCTGCGCCTGGTTGTCTCCATCGCCAAGAAGTATACGAACCGCGGCCTGCAATTCCTGGACCTGATCCAGGAAGGCAACATCGGGCTGATGAAAGCCGTGGACAAGTTTGAGTACCGGCGGGGCTACAAGTTCTCCACCTATGCCACGTGGTGGATCCGGCAGGCGATCACCCGCGCCATCGCGGACCAGGCCCGGACCATCCGCATCCCCGTGCACATGATCGAGACCATCAACAAACTCATTCGCACCTCGCGTCAACTGGTGCAGGAATACGGGCGCGAACCCACCTCGGAAGAGATCGCCAAGCGCATGGATATTCCGGTGGTCAAGGTGCGGAAGGTGATGAAGATCGCGCAGGAGCCCATTTCGCTCGAGACGCCCATCGGCGAAGAGGAAGATTCGCACTTGGGCGACTTCATCGAGGACCGCGGCGTGATCTCGCCCGCCGAGGCCGTCATCAACATCAATTTGAAAGAACAGACCGAATCGGTGTTGAAGACGCTGACCCCGCGCGAGGAGAAAGTCATCAAAATGCGTTTCGGGTTGGACGACGGCAGCGAGCACACGCTCGAAGAAGTGGGCCAAAGCTTCGCCGTGACCCGCGAACGCATCCGGCAAATCGAGGCCAAGGCCTTGCGCAAGCTACGTCATCCGTCCCGCAGCCGGAAACTGCGGGCCTTCCTGGATGCCACCGTGCGCGAGTGAGGGGCCGCGCCTTACCATTGACGATTGACAATTGACGATTGACGATGGGCAGCCGACAACCGGCATTCGTCAATCGGCAATCGACAATCGCAAGCGGTTGCGAACCACCTAGGGGTAACGATCCTCCCCGCTCTCGGGAGCTCGTGGGGATCGTTGCGCGCGCTGCTGCCATGATACAGTGTCCATACTGCGGTTATTCCAACTACGAGCACGCCACGGCGTGCCGCAAATGCGAGGCATCGTTTGTCGCCCCCGGGACTACTTACCCGTACAAGTCCTTCTGGTTCGGCCCCGAAAAAGCCCGCGTTCTGCGGGATAAAGGCCTCTCGGCCATTGTCCTGGGGCTGATGATCAAGGTCTATTGGGGTGGCTACGGACCTTGGCCCGTCCTCGATCATCCTGCGCTGGCCCACATGCGAACCTGGGGAGAACCCTTGCTCCTTTACGGCGGGGCCGCGCTCTATCTCCTCGGGTGGGTTCTGAAGTTCATCTGAGTCGGGTGCCTATTTGGGCCTAACCTAGCACACTTTCCAGGTTGCCCCGTTGTTTCGACCGGCCGGGGAGAACGAGCGCCGGTGAAGTGCTCCTTGGCTCCTACGCGGGCGGTGCAAAGCAGGGGGGCGCGACCTGAGGCCCTGCGGTCCGTCCGAATGGCCTCGCTGCCCGCTCCAGCAGCTTCTGAAGGTCTCGTACGCACCGTTCGTCATGCGTAGAGCAAAACCCCACCGGCGGTCATTCTGAATCCGTCAGCGGATCCGTCAATTCACGGAAAGGATCCCCGCATTTGACAGCCCAATCCGTGCCAACAATAATACCGGTCCCGCTTTGCGGGATCCCGCAAGGCGGGGTCAGCATGACAGGCTCGAAAGTCGTATGACGACATCTTGAACAGCCGCAGTCCGTCAGTTGACGGACTGCGCTACAAAATACTCGCGGGCACGGCCTTGCCTTGGGTCTTCTAAGCTGGTATTTTGCGTCCGAGTGAACGTTCAATTCGTAGTTGTTGAAGGCGCAGCCGGTGAGCTGGGCAGAGCCGAGCAGTTCATCCGGCGGTGGCGCGTTACCTATGGGGCAGGACAGATGAGTTCGACGGAAGCGAGTTTGGCTTCCTAAGTTTATTGAGGAGGAGATTGCCATGGGCGATGTTGTTGCGAGTTCCCCCGAGCCGTCCATTCCGCCAGCCATGTCTTTCCCCGCACGTGTCGCGGGGGTTTTCCTATCACCCGGCGAGGCTTTTGCCGACATCGCGCGCAAGCCGGACTTTATCGCGCCCTTAATTCTCGCGATCGTGGCCGCTATTGCCGTTGCCGAAACGATGCTCGCCAAGATCGGCATGGAGCGGATCATCCGCACGTCGATCGAACAGAGCGGGCGCGCCTCAAGCATGAGCCCCGAGCAGATGGAGCAGGCTGTCCATCAGACCGCGAGGATCACCACGATCATTACGCACGTCTTCGGGGTGCTGGGGCCCCCCATCTACCTAGCCATTCTTGCCGGCCTCGGCCTGCTTATCGTGAACGCAATTTTCGGCGCGCATACGAATTTCAAGACGGCGTTTTCAGTGGCCTGCTACGCCTACCTGCCGGCCATCCTGGGTGGCCTGATGGCGCTCGCGATAATCCTGTTCGGGGATCCGGAGCGTTTCAACGCTGAGAATCCCATCCCCAGTAACGTGGGATTCTTCCTCAATCCGCTTGAGACCTCGAAGCCCCTTTACAAATTTGCCGCCTCGGTCGACATCTTCACCCTTTGGCTGCTCATTCTGCTTGGCATTGGTTTCTCGCATGCCACGGGCCGAAGGGTGAAGCCCCTCAGCGTTTTCCTGGTATATTTTGGAGTGTGGATGGTGTGGGTCCTCGGCAAAGTGGGTTTGGCGGCCTTAACGGGGTAGCCGGTATTGGCTTCTCTCGGCGAGTGCCGTTCTAACTTTTCCTGACTACTTACCTTGGGCCACCCCGCCAAGGCGGGGCCGCGGCGGCAGAACGAGCCAATTGGTAGCTCCGAAGAGGTGGAACGGCACGAGCGGCCTTGCTCATTGATCCGGAGCGGTCCTGAGCCGGAGATGGCGATCCGATTTGAAATCATGGCGCGCGATCCGTGTACGAAAGCGCGCGCTGGCCTTCTCCACACCCCGCACGGGGTCGTGGAGACGCCAGTGTTCATGCCCGTGGGCACGGCAGGAACAGTCAAGGGGATGACGCAGGAGCAACTGGAGGCTTTAGGCGTCCAGTTGCTCCTGGCTAACACTTATCACCTTTATCTCCGCCCCGGGCACGAGACCATTCGGGAACTGGGGGGGCTGCAGCGGTTCATGGGCTGGCCGCACCCGATGCTCACGGACAGCGGTGGCTTCCAGGTGATGAGTCTCAAGGGCCTAGGCCGCGTGACGGAGGATGGGGTCTGGTTCCGGTCGCACCTGGACGGCTCCTCGCATTTCCTCTCTCCGGAGCGGGCTGTCGAGATTCAGTTGGCGCTGGGAGCGGACATCATCATGACGCTCGACGAATGCGTCGAGTATCCCGCCAGCCACGAAACCCTGCGCCGCGCGGTGAAGCTCACCAGCCGGTGGGCGCGCCGGGCCAAAGAGTTCTACGACGAACAGGTGTCCGGTGCCAGTGGTTCAGGGGCTAGGTGCTGGGGACTGGGGGCTAGGGAAAAAACGGACGCAAAGACAGCAAGCGCCAGCCCCCAGGCCCCGGCCCCTAGCCCCCAGCCCCTAGTCCCCAGCCCCTCGTTATTTGGGATCGTGCAAGGCGGCGTGGACAAGGTCCTGCGTCGCGAAAGCGCGGAGGAGGTGGTCGATCTAGGCTTTGAAGGCTATGCGCTTGGCGGTCTTTCCGTGGGTGAGCCGAAGGCGGAGATGTACGACGTGGCCGAATACACGGCCGACCTGCTGCCTGGTGACCGGCCGCGGTACTTGATGGGCGTGGGGACGCCGGCTGACCTGGTGGAGTGCGTCGCGCGCGGGATCGACATGTTCGATTGCGTCCTGCCTACGCGCAACGCGCGCAATGCCTGTGTGTTCACCTCGGAGGGTAAGCTGGTCATCAAGAACGCCCGTTACGCGCGCGAGGAGTGCCCGCTCGATGCTGCTTGCGAGTGCTTTGTGTGCCGCCGGTATTCCCGCAGCTATATTCGCCATTTATTCGTGGCGGGCGAGATGCTTGCTGCCATCTTGGCCACTTACCACAACCTCCACTTTTACCTTGACACGATGCGCAAAATTAGGCAGTCTTTGGTGCTTGGAGTTTTCACGGATTTTTGTGCGAGGGTGCGCGGGACGCTAGCTTTTTGACTCATCCCTGAAGCGAACCTGGAAAGCTCGAGCCCTGCTGATCCCGCTCTTCGCGGGCGGGATTCCTCATGTTTAATCTTGAGACTTGCGGCTCGACCGTGATCGAGTGTGTGGTGGTCAACCCCGTTATTTTAGCGGCAGACTCCGGTTTGGGTGGGTCACTGGCCCAATTCGTTCTTCTTTTTGCCCCTTTGTTTGCGATTTGGTACTTCCTGGTGATCCGTCCCCAGCAACAACAGCGGCGCAAACTCCAGGACATGCTCGCCAACCTCAAGACGGGCGACCGCGTGGTCACCAGCGGGGGGATTTATGGAACGATTGTGGCCTTTCGCGATGGTGTGGTGCAACTTCAAGTTGCCAACCAGGTAAGGCTCGACGTGGCGCGCTCGGCAATAACGGGGCTGGTGTCGGAAGAGGCCGGGGCCGCCACCAAGCAGGAAGCGGCCGGAAAGCCAAAGAAGTAGCCGCGCCTGGAGGGCGCTCCGGCGGCAGCGTTCCCTGCGGGTTCGCGACAGGTAAGCCCGGCGCTCAAATGCCACGCGCGGAGAGATAAGAAAGTCCATCTATGGAAAGCAAGCTGCGAGGTAAAGCGATCTTTATTGCAGTCATTATTGTGGTCTGCATTTTAGGGATCATCGGCTTCCCCAAGAACGTTCAGGAATTGAAGGACAACGTCCGCAACCGCATTCGCCTGGGGCTCGATCTGAAGGGTGGCACCCATCTGATCTTGCAGGTCCAGGTGGAGGATGCCGTCAACATTACGACCGACCAGGTCTCGGAGCGGCTGAAAGACGAGCTTAAGGTCAAGAACGTTCCTTACGCCGACATCCAGAAGGTTGACAGCACCCACATCCTTATCAAAGGGATTCCCCAGGATAAGTCCTCGGACGTTCAAGCCCTGGCCAGTGAGCAACTTTCCGACTGGGAACTTTCCCGCGTTCCGGGTGACGCGAGCGCACGCATGCTGATGCTCAAGGTCACCGCCGCGGCCAATACCCGCAACCAAGCCCTCCTCCAGGCGATGAACACGGTCCGCAACCGGGTGGACCAGTTAGGGGTCACGGAGCCGACCATCGCGGAGTACGGCCAGGGAGACTATGAGTTGGTCGTCCAGCTTCCTGGTGTGGATGACCCGACGCGCGTCAAGGACATCATCCAATCCACGGCGTTGCTGGAACTGAAGCTAGTGCAGGATGGCCCCTACTCGTCGCGCGAGGCAGCGCTGGGAGCGCACGGCGGAATCCTGCCGCCCGACACCGAACTCTTGCCGGGGCCTGCAGGCCAAAGCGGGGAAACTTGGTATGTGGTCAATCGCGTGGCGGCGGTAACGGGCCGCGACCTGAGCGGTGCTGAGCCCTCCCACGACGTCAACGGGCGGCCCAGCGTCAATTTCACCCTCACCCGCGATGGCGCGGCGCGGTTTGGCCGGGTCACAGGCGCGAATGTGGGCAAGCTGCTGGCGATCGTTCTGGACAACCGCGTAGTTGATGCTCCGGAAATCCGCGGCCAGATTACCGACCGCGGTGAGATCTCCGGGCCCTTCACCCCCCAGAAGGTACAGGATTTGGCCTTGGTGCTTCGCTCGGGTGCCTTGCCGGCGTCGATCAAGTACCTCTCAGAGCAGACCGTAGGCCCGTCACTCGGCATGGACTCGATCCGTCACGGCGTGATCGCTTCCATCGTGGGTTTAGTGGCCGTAATGGCTTTTATGTTGATCTACTATCGAGGCTCGGGGGTCAATGCCAATCTGGCTCTCATCCTCAACTTGATCATCCTGATGGCGGCGCTCGCTTATTTCGGCGCGGTGCTGACTTTACCGGGCATCGCGGGCGTTATTCTGACCGTGGGCATGGGTGTGGACTCTAACGTGCTGATATTCGAACGCATCCGCGAGGAACTGAGGATGGGCAAAGCGGTGGGGGCCGCCGTTGCCGACGGCTTTGAACATGCCTTCAGGACGATTATCGATACCCACGTCACCACCATCGTCTCGGCCACGATCTTGTTCGCCTTCGGTACGGGGCCGATTCGGGGCTTTGCTGTTACCTTGAGCATCGGCTTGCTGGCCAACCTGTTCACTTCGGTCTTCGCTTCGCGGGTGATTTTCGACTACATTCTCGCAAGGCGTGCGAAAGGTGCAGCGCTCAGTATCTAGGAGAAAATACGGGAACCTCCCGGTAGCGGCTGGTGTCCAAATCGAGGGTGAGGTGCAAGGATAGCCGATGGAGTTCTTCCACGAGCCAAAGATTGACTGGATGGGCAAGAAGTGGTACTTCATCGCCCTTTCCCTGGCCCTGGCGGCGGCCGGGTTGATCTCGATGGCCGTCCACCGGGGTTTGATTTATGGGATTGATTTCCGGGGTGGTACGCTGGTTAATGTCAAGTTCTCCAAGTCGCCCAGCCTCGACGCTATTCGCGGCGAGCTCGACCGCCAAAACCTGCGCGGCGCCACGATTCAGCAATTTGGGTCTGTCGACGCGCACGAAGTCATCATTGGTCTGGATCTGAAAGCGACGACGTCCAGTGAAGCCCTGGATACCGGGAAGCGCGCGATCATTACGGCGCTGTCGGGACTTTTTGGCGCGGGCCCCCCAGAAAAAGTCGATTTCAACAATGCCAGCCCGCAGACGGTCGCAGAGCGCCTGCTGGCGGCGGATCCACTGGGGCTCTCCTCGAAAGGCTTGGATGCAGCCACGAAGGCGTATCGGGATTTGGGGGAGGCGCTGGTCAATTTTCGGAATGCTCCGCCGCGGAGTGGGTTGGTTGCGGATTTCCAGCAACTGCGCGCGGTCCCGGGGATGACCTCGGCAGTGATCTCGGCGCTGGGGAATGACTTCTTCCTCTCCAGCTTTGCGGTCAAGAATACGCAAATCGTGGGCCCCAAGGTAGGCAAGGACCTGCGCCGCCAGGCGCTGTACGTTACCCTGGCGGGACTGGGAGCCATGCTTATTTACATCTGGATACGCTTTGAGCTAATCTACGGGGTGGCGGCGGTGGTTGCCACGTTTCATGACGTGGTTATTACGCTCGGTTTCTTTTCCCTGCTTAATAAAGAAATTACCCTTACGGTCATCGCGGCATTGCTCACGCTCGTGGGTTATTCGATGAACGACACGATCGTAGTCTTCGACCGGATCCGGGAAAACGTGCGGCTCAACAAGCGCGAAAACTTGGTGGACCTAGTCAACCGGAGCATCAACCAAACTCTGAGCCGGACGATCCTGACATCGGGATTGACCTTCCTGGCGGTTCTCTCGCTGTTTCTGTTTGGCGGGGAGGTCATCCACGGCTTTGCCTTTGCGCTCGTCGTCGGCGTCATCATCGGCACTTACTCTTCGATTTTCATCGCCAGTCCAATCGTGGTGTCCGCACAGCAGCGGCTGGCCAGAGGCAGAGTGGGTGAGAAGGCGAGGGCATACGAGCGCGAGGCCGCGGGCACCCGCCGGTAGGCTTGCGGCGGCGAGCGTACGAGTTTCGATCGCAGCCATTCCTTGAGGAGGCGGAAGCCATGTTTGATGACACCTTACTTGAATCTTCGCCTTCGAACGTGCCCGTTCTCAGAGGCAAGCACTGGCTCATCTCTCTGGGAATAGGGATTCTGGTTTTTCTGGCAGTCTTCTTCATCTTGCCTATGGTCGCGTTTGGGGCGGAGACCAAGGTCGTGCTCGCGCAAGGGATTATCCTGGGTGGCGTGGTGGGGTGTTACGCGCTCATGCTCTGCTACGTGCTGGCCGATGCACAGCGCCTGGGGTTGAATGGCTGGGCATGGTTCGTCATAACGTTGCTTCTGAACGTGGTGGGCTTCATCCTCTATCTGATTTATTCCGCAGCGAAGACGGACAACTGGAAGCGGGCGACCATTCCGATCGCGTACATCGTCGAGGTCATCATCGTGGGTGCGACAGTTCTGGTGCCGCTCATTTATACGGAAGCGCTCCCGAAGGGCCAGTTGATGACGTTTCTGGCGGCCCCGCCTCCGCCGCCTCCGCCGCCTCCGCCACCTGTGGCGGCGGCACCGGTCAAGATGATCAAGCGCGTGACCGCGGAAGACCTCATGCGGGCGCCGACGGTCATCCCCAAGACGATCACCCGGGTCAAGGACGAGGCGGAGGCCCCACCCCAGGCCGGAGCCGTGGGAGTGGTGGGCGGCGTGCCCGGCGGTGTGCCGGGAGGACAGATGGGTGGAATCCTCGGCGGCATTATCGGTGGCGTCCTTTCGGCGGCCGCTCCCCCCCCGCCGCCGCCGCCGAAACCTACCACACCCAAACGCATCCGCGTGGGCGGCCAGGTGGAAGCGGCCAGGTTGATCTTCCAGCCCAAGCCGGAATATCCCCCGTTGGCGAAGATGGCTCGCATCTCCGGGTCGGTAAAGCTGGAAGCAATCATCAGCCGGGACGGAACGATTCAGGATTTGAAAGTCCTCAGCGGGCACCCGCTGTTGGTGAAATCCGCGCTGGAAGCCGTTCAGCGCTGGCGCTATCAGCCGACGCTGTTGAACGGCGAACCTGTTGAGGTGGTCACTGAGATTGACGTGAACTTTACTTTGGCGGAGTAAACTACGGGTTTGGAAAATTTTCGAGGAGGAAATAAAACATTATGCTGGCAGCGAATCTCGTTAGTCTGAGTTTGTGGCTATTCCAGCAGGAGGAAGCCGTCGGGTTTGACCCCATCTCCATGTGGCGAGCCATGGGGTGGCCGGCCCGGCTCGTCGTCATCGTGCTGTTCTTCATGTCGGCGTGGTCCATCGGCGTCATGATTGACCGCTGGATTGCGTATAGCGGTGCGCGCAAGCAGTCGCGCATCTTTGCTCCGGCGGTAGCGGGCGCACTGAAAGACGGTAAGATTGAGGAGGCGATCTCCATTGCGGAGCAAAACAGGCGGAGTCACCTGGCGAAAGTGGTGACCGCAGGTTTGCAGGAATTTCAGGCTCACCAGATCTCCGCAGAGATTTCCGGGGAGACGATTGAAGCCTCCAAGCGGGCTCTGGAGCGGGCCGCGGCCATCGTGCACGCCGAGCTGAAGCGCGGCGTTTCCAGCTTGGCAACCATCGGGTCCACCGCACCGTTCGTGGGCCTGTTCGGGACCGTGCTCGGTATTATCCACGCGTTCCAAGGGATTTCCCAGGCGAAGTCCACAGGTCTGGCGGCCGTGGCCGGCGGCATCGCGGAAGCCCTGGTGACCACTGCCATCGGCCTCTTCGTGGCCATTCCGGCAGTCTGGGTGTACAACTACTTCACGAGCAAGATCGAGGGCTTTGACGTAGAGATGGATAACTCTTCGTCGGAGCTGGTCGACTACTTTATCAAGCGATCGTCGCGAGGGAAGAAGTGATGGCTATCAAACTCAAAGCGGGGGGAACAGTTTCCGACATCAACGTGACTCCCATGGTGGACGTCATGCTGGTGCTGTTGATCATCTTCATGGTGATCACGCCGATGTTGCAAAAGGGAGTCAGTGTGGATTTGGCCCGCGTCCAGAATCCGCGTGCCATGCAGGACGCTGAGAAGGAAGACGCCTGTGTGCTGGCGATCACCCGCGATGGCAAGATCTACATGGGTTCGAGTCCCCTCAGAATGGACGAAGTCACCACGAAGGTTAAGGACCGGATCGCGGGCAAGCTCGATAAAACCGTCTACGTCAAGAGCGATGCGCGGGCCAAGTACGGTGATGTTGTCACGGTCGTGGATAATGTGCGGGCGGCAGGGGTGGATCAACTGGGACTGCTGGCCGAACGGGTTGAACGGCGGACCGCGGGCCCCGTGGTAACCCCGTAGCGTCAACGTCGGCCCGTCAAGCTCGAAGGAGGGTAGTACTATGGCTATGGCCGTCGGAGGGGGCAAGAAGGGTCCCGTGGTGGACATGAATGTTACGCCCCTCATTGACGTTTTACTGGTCCTGCTTATCATCTTCATGGTCATCACTCCCTTGACTCCGAAGGGGCTCGATGCCCTGGTTCCTCAGCCTAACCCCAACGCCAAGCTCGACGAGCAAGTGCTCGCCCGAACGATTGTGGTGAGCATTGATGCCGCGCGGCACGTCAAGATCAACCAGGATGACGTGGACCTGCGTATGCTCGGGTCGCGGCTGGAAGACATCTTCAAGACGCGCAACGAGCGTGTGATGTTTGTGAAGGGTGATCCCACCCTGCCTTTTGGCGAGGTTGCCAATGTCATAGACATTGCCAAGGGAGCAGGGATAGACAAGATTGGCTTGATCACCAAGGCTCTGGAAGCAGGCCAATAGCCCCGACCGTGCTTGCAAGGCGAGGGAGGAAGCCCCATGAAATCTTATAAGCTTGCGCTGCTATGTGCAGTGTTGCTAGGGACGGTTGTCACCTGCGGGTGCAGCAGGCTGAGGGCGCGCGACCAGTTGAACAAGGGCGTCGGTGCCTATCGCAATGCCCAATTTCAGACCGCGATCATGCACTTTAAGAATGCAGTGGCGCTGGATCCCACTCTGCTCAATGCCCGGCTTTACCTTGCCACGGCTTATTTCCAGCAGTACATCCCCGGTGCAGAATCCCCGGAAAATGTTAAGGTGGCCCAGCAGGCTATCGACGCTTTTCAAGACGTCCTGAACAGAGATTCGAATAACACCGCCGCTATCGCCAGCATCGGGCAAATGTATTACAACATGAAGAAATTCGATAAGGCGAAGGACTATCAACGGCGGTGGCTCCAGGTCGAGCCGAACAATCCTGTGCCTTACTATTGGATCGGGCTGCTCGACTGGACTGACTGCTTTACCCGCGCGCAGACCCTGCGGAACGATCTGAAGCTGAATTTCCCGAAGGATCCCAAGGATCCCAACACGCTCCCCCCGCTTCCTGAGAAGTCCCGGGCTGAACTGGAGGAAAAGAACGGTCCCCTGGTGGAAGAGGGCTTGAAGGCGCTCCAGAAGGCCATCGAACTCAAACCCAATGATTTTGCTACGATGGCCTACTTGAACCTCATGTACCGTCAGAAATCAGAAATCGACGCGGACGCTGACGCGCGCGAAGCCGACCTGAAGCAAGCCGACGACTGGGTCACCAAGGCGGTGGAGATAAAAAAGGCCGGCGCAGAAAAGGCGACGAGCGGGGCTCAGTAGACCGACTCTTTCCCTCCTCTGAAGTCAGGCGGGCTCTTCCTGATTGCCGATTTTCGATTGTCGATTTCAATCGAAAATCGTCAATTGTCAATCGTCAATCGACAATCGACAATCCTCAATTGCCTCACTCCGGGCTAAGAATGCGACGGTCGCACCCTCCCGGTCAGAGCGGCTTGACGCGCGTGGCTTCGGCAGCGCGGAAGGCAGCGAGGTTACTTGCGTCGATGACCGCCGTGCCAGTATCGACGCGAGTCGGCAGAGGAGAAGCCGGGGCCGTTCGCCAGTCCTTGAACTCGTGCACAATGTTGTGGTGGAGGTCGTCCAAAAGCCTCAGGCCGTAGAAGCTCATCGTATAAGGCTTCTGGGCGACCGTGGCCGCAATCGCGCCCTGGGCGATGAAGTCGAGTGTTTCCGGGCTCTTATCCATCGCCACGATGGGGATTTTGCCAGCCAGATTAAGGCGGTGGAGGGCTTCCGCGGTTCCTGGGCCGCCCGAGGCCTCGACGCACAATAGCCCATCGATTTTTTCTTTCTTTTCCAAGAGGCTGGAGACTTGGTCATTCGCCGAGCGCGGATCGCCCTTGTCGTCCAGGGTTTGCGTGATTTGGATGCTCGGAGATTTCTTGAACGCTTCGTTGACCCCGCGAACCCGCTCATCCAGGTTTTGCTGTCCGGGAATGGTGATCAAAACCACTCGGCCTTGCCCCTGGAGTAGCGCGGCCATGCGCCGCCCACTCTCGATACCGGCCTGGTAGTTGTCTGTACCGATGAACAGGAGGCGGCGGGATTCCGGTGCGTCGGAATCCACGCAGATTACCGGAATCCCGGACTGAACGGCGGCGTTGATCGCCTCGTTAAAGACGTCGGCGCGAGCAGGAGATATCAGAATCCCGGCCGGCTCCTTCGCCACGGCCTTTTGAAAAGCCTCCAGTTCCTCTTGTGGGGAGTAGATATCCGGCCCCGTGAATTCCGCCTTGACTCCCAGTACGTGGGCAGAATCCATGAAGCCTGTTTTGGCTTCCTGCCAATAGGGCAGATTGATGTTGGCGGCCACGAAGATGTAGCGCTCGTTCTCCTGGTGATAAGGCTTCTGACAGGAAGTGACAATTCCGAGAGTAAGCAGAAGCACCAGAAGGCAGAGCTTCGTCGGACGGCGTTTCATATGCCCTCCTTTCTTTTCCTTCCGCCGTTGCGGGCAAGCCTGCAAGCCGGGCTTTGCAAGCACTCGTTTCAGCGGTTAATCTTTGGACGCATGAAGCCTACCACAACATTCGAATTGACGATTGAACAGGATTGACGATTGACGCTCGAGGGCAATCGTCAATCGACAATCGGCAATCCATCGGGTCGGTCACCTGACCAAGCCGCTGATCAGCTACCAGACTTACCGACAAGTATCTGGGGGGGACCTCCACCTACTGGCGATCTGCGCCGCTGGGGCGCACTGAATATACAGAGCGACTTGATTCCGGGCGCCGGTACAACTTAGGAGGCTCTGTATAATCCAGGCTAGAAGGCGAACTCGGTACCTGCTCCTGCCTCTCGTGCTCTGCGAAAGACCAGGCGGGCGACCGAAGCGTCCTGGAGTGCGAGCCCGACCGACTTGAACAGGGTAATCTCCCGGTCATTCTCCCGCCCAGGCCTGCGGCCGGCAACGATCTCGCCGAGGCTGGCGTGCAAGTGGTCGCGTGTGATCGCACCCTCGGTGATCGGGATGATGATGTCGCCCGCCTCCACCAGACACGCATCGACAAAATCTGGTACCACCTTCGCGCGAACGACCGCGGTGGTATCTAGCTCGCGTGTCTGCGGGGCGTGCGACCCGATCGCGTTGATGTGCTGTCCCGGCTCCAGCCAGTTGCCGTCGATAACCGGCTGCGTCGCACTGGTGGCGAGGATTATGATGTCCTGACCCGCCACAGCCTTCTGTGGCTGGTCCACGGGAACGACCGGGACCTGCAGGCGTTTGTGTGCCTGCTCGGCGTATGAGCGGGCGCGGCCGGCATCGACGTCGTAGACGTGCACCGAAGAGACCCTGCGCACCGCGCAGATGGCCTCGAGCTGGGTTGACGCCTGGACGCCGCCGCCAAACACGCCGACTGCGCTCGCGTCTTGACGCGCTAGGTACTTCGTCGCGACGCCGCTCGCCGCGCCTGTCCGCACGGCCGTTAGGAAGCCTGCGTCCATCACCGCCAGGGGTGCCCCGGTTCTCGGATCGTTGAGCAGTACAAGCCCGATGACCGTCGGTAGCTTGTGGAGGACCGGATTGTCGAGGTAGACCGTTACCACCTTCACCGCCAGCGCATCCAGCCCGCCCCCGATGTGCGCTGGCATCGTCAGGTGGACTCCGTGGTGGTCCGCAATGCGAATGGCTGTGCGCTGCGGCATCGCGACCTGTCCCAGGGCAAACTGACGGAACCCTTCCTCGACCGCCTCGATGGCCTCCTTCATCGTCAGCACGCCAGCCACGTCCTGGCGACTTAACAGCAGCGTCATAGGGTTCTCCTCACTGCACGAATGGCACCGCGTCCCCTGATGTTGGCGGTCCCTTCGCCGGGATTTCCATTCTGGGAATCCCGGGAAGCCGCGATTCTACACCCCACAACCTCACTTTGCACGTTCTAACTCAGCTTGTGCTGAGCGCAGACAAGCCCAGGTTCTTCTGATCGTTAACACGGGACACACGAAGCCTGGCGGAGCCGGTCCATTTGCCTCCCGGAGGCCAAAGGTAACTTCACCTGATGCGGCATAAGGGCCTTGTGCGCTAGTGCCGTTCCAACTTATTCCCCCGAGTCGCCGCGGCGACCCGCCGGCAGGACCTATTGCCGGTGCTATAATTCGAAACAGCTGCAAAGAGTTGGAACGGCGCTAGAATAGCGAACCCAGGGTGTCTAACTTTCTGCGGGCAGGAGGATTCCGCATCTCGCCACAAAGTTCAAAGGAGGTGAAATGCTATGAGAGCCGGAACAAAGGCCGTGCTTCTTCTGCTTTGGGTGGTGGCGGCAAGCGTGGGAGTTCTGTTGGGGCAGAAAAAGCCAGTTATCCCTTTCCCCAAAGGATATCGTCACTGGACCCTGGTCAAGACCATGGTCATTTTCAGTAACCAGCATGCTCTCTTCGACCGTTTTGGCGGGCTCCACAACGTGTATGTGAACGACCTCGGCCTACCCTCGCTCCAGCAAGGGAAAGCTTATCCGGACGGCGCCGTTTTCGTCTTTGACCTGTACGATGTCCGCTCCGGGCAGGGCGCCATCGAGACTCGCGACCGGAAGTTTATTGGCGTCATGAAGAAAAACGCCAAGCTTTACTCCGAGACGGGTGGCTGGGGGTGGGAAGTCTTCCAGGGTTACGAGGCAAATGGGTCGTTGAAGGACATGAAACCATGCTTCGACTGCCACACCCGGCAAAAACGCGCGGATTACGTGTATTCCACCTATACGCCATAGTTTGCGCCCTTGTCCTATCGCTCTGCCGAGTGTGGAGCAACCTGCCGGGGGACGGAGGGCAACCCTCTCTCGCCGGTCGGTTCCAGCGTGAAATCTCGGGTGTTTTTGAGCAACCTGCTAGAATGCTAAAGTAGGTCATGGTTCAGTTTGAGGACATCCTTCGGAAGGTCCAGGCTTACCGTCCCGGCGAGGACCTGTCGCTGCTGCGCAAGGCGTACGAGTTTTGCGATTCCCAACATTCCCAGCAGAAGCGCCTTTCGGGCGAACCCTTTATTTCCCATCCGCTGGAAGTAACCCTCATTCTGGCTGAGATGAAGCTCGACCCCGTCTGCTTGGCGGCCGGCATGCTCCACGACGTGGTGGAGGACACACGCACCAGCAGCGAGCGCGTGCAACAGGAATTTGGCCCCGAGGTGGCGCGCATCGTCGACGGCGTCACTAAGATCGGCCGTATCAAGTTTTTGAGCCCGGAGGAACAGCAGGCTGAGAATTTCCGCAAGATGGTCCTGGCCATGGTGGACGACATCCGGGTGGTGCTGGTAAAGCTGGCGGACCGTCTTCATAACATGCGCACCGTCGTGTACCTGCCCCCTGATCGGCGCGAACGCATGGCGCGCGAAACCCTCGAGATCTACGCCCCAATCGCTCACCGGCTGGGCATGGGGAAAATCCGCGGCGAGCTGGAGGACTTGGCGTTCCAGTTCCTGGAGCCCGAGGTCTTTGAGGAAGTCAAGAAAGAGGTCGAAGGTCGACGCAAGGTGGGCGAGGAGTTTCTGGCGGAAGTGCGCGCCCAGGTGGAGGCCAAGATGAAGGCGCTGGGTATTCCGGCGCGCGTCGAGGGCCGCATCAAGCGCCTGTACAGCATCTGGCAAAAACTCCGGCGGCAGCACATTACCCTCGAGCAGGTGTACGACCTGCTCGCCGTCCGCATCGTCACCGACAGCGTGAAAAACTGTTACGGAGCGCTGGGCGTCATCCACAACACCTGGAGACCGGTGCCAGGCCGTATCAAGGATTTCATCGCCATCCCCCGGCCGAATCTCTACCAGTCGCTGCACACTTCCGTCATCGGTCCGCACGGGCAGCCTTTCGAGGTGCAGATACGCACGGAAGAGATGCACCGGATCGCGGAGGAAGGCATCGCTTCCCACTGGAAATACAAGGATGGTCATCCCTTGGCCCCGCAGGACGAAGAACGCTTTGCGTGGCTGCGGCACCTGGTGGAGTGGCAGCAGGAGATGCCTGACGCCGGAGAATTCCTCTCCACCCTGAAGATTGACCTCTATCCCGAAGAGGTCTACACCTTCACGCCCAAGGGGAAGGTGATTGTGCTGCCGCGAGACGCCACCCCGATCGATTTCGCGTACGCCATTCATACCGAAGTGGGCCACCAGTGCGTGGGCGCGAAGGTCAATGGCCGCATTGTTCCGCTGAAGTCCAAGCTACGCAATGGCGACATTGTCGAGATTATGACGCAGGCGCATCACACTCCCAGCCGCGACTGGTTAGGGCTGGTCAAGACGTCCCGGGCGCGCAACAAGATCAAGCATTGGATCAACGTCGCGCAACGCCGCCAGGCCCTGGAGATCGGCAAGCGGCTGCTCGAAAAGGAGGCGCGCCGGTACGACGTGGTCTTGAAGAAGATTCCGGAGGAAGATTTCCAGCGGGTCGCCCGCGATTACGGGTGCACCCAGGGGGATGACCTTTACGCCGGGCTCGGCTATGGCAAGTTCGCCGCGCGGCAAGTGTTGTCGAAGCTCGTACCCGCGGCGAAACTGGAAGCCGAACAGCCTTCCCGGCTGGCCGGCTCCGTGAAGCGTGTCTTGGGGCTCTCCAACGAACTCGCGATTCAAGTGCATGGCCACGACGACTTGATGGTCTACCGGGCCAAATGTTGCAGCCCCATCCGGGGGGAAGAGATCATCGGCTACATTACCCGCGGCAAGGGCATTGCGGTCCATTCCAAGAACTGTCCCAACGTTCAGAACCTCTTGTACGACGCCGACCGGCGGATCGCCGTCGAGTGGGGAGGGCCGAAGTACAGCGTGTATTCCGTGAAGCTGACCCTTTTCACCGCAGATCGGCAAGGGCTCCTGGCCGACGTCACGTCGGCCATCAGCGGCGTCCATTCGAACATTCAGAACATTGAGGCGCGCACCGGTGACAACCAGGCGAATATCCACGTGACGGTGGATATCGTGGACGTCGAGCATCTGGAAAAGATCATCACCTCGTTGCGGAAAATCGAGGGTGTCTATCAAGTGGAGCGGGCGAGGCATTTGTGAGACCTCCCCCGGGGGCTCCCTTCCTCTCCTTGCGCCGCGTCACGAGTACAATTCCTTCGCCGGGCAATTCCCGAGTATTTTTTGTGTGACCCCTTTGGGCGAGCAGCAAGCTTGAAAACGATCTCCCCATCCTTTGGCGTTTGAGGAGGAAAAGGCGTGAGCAAAGACGTGATTTCAACCTCGAAAGCGCCGGCTGCCATCGGACCCTATTCGCAAGCCATCCGGTGGGGTCAGGTGCTGTTTGTTTCCGGCCAGATCCCCATCGACCCGGCCACAGGCCAGATCGTCGCAGGGGATATCGAGACGCAGACCGAGCGGGTGCTCAAGAACTTGGCGGCGATCCTGGAGGCAGCCGGCTCGAGCCTGTCCCAAGTCCTGAAAACCACGGTCTACCTGAAGGACTTGGAAGAGTTCGTAAGGATGAACGAGGTGTACGCCCGATTTTTCGGGGAGCAGCCGCCCGCCCGCGCCACCGTGCAGGTGGCGCGCCTGCCTCGGGATGTCAGGGTGCAAATCGAGGTTATCGCGGGGGCCTGAGTTCGACTTTTCTGCGAGGGGCGGGCGGGGATGAGGCCGGAGACCTCCGATCCACCCGGGGACGGGGAGGCAACTGTAAGGGCTTTACGACTTTTCCGGCGCGAATGCAGGCAGTGCAGACGCGAAGAGTTTTGTGGGCGCCATTCACAATGGCCCGCACACGACGCAGGTTGGGGTTCCAGCGGCGCTTGGTAACGTTGTGAGCGTGACTGATGCGATTTCCGTACTGGGGACCCTTTCCGCAAAGGTCGCAGGCACGAGCCATACCACCACCTCGCAAGCAGGCAACTTAACCGAGCTGATATTTTACCAGAGGTTCGCGAATTTGCCCATCGTTTCCGCGCGGGAGCGTTAGAATACGTCTATGGAGAACCCACGGATTTTTCGCAACTCGGACGCACCGGCCATCCTCTTGCTGCTTGCCACTCTCGTCGCCACGTCAGCCTGCGAGCGGAAGAGACCCTCGGGCCGCGAGGTCTGGGCCGACGTCGACGGCCAGCCGATCTACCGTGACGAGGTGGAGCGAATCTACCGCAGCCGCCTGGCGACGGGGACGGATGCCGCCAGCGCGGAACAAGTCCTCAGCTTCAAGCTGAACATCCTCAACGAGTTGATCAACAATCAAATCCTCGTCGCCCACGCCGCCCACGCGCGCATCACGGCCTCGGAAGCCGAGGTCGATGGCAAGGTGGCGCAACTCCAAAGCGCGTATTCCTCGGAGGAGTTTCAAAACAAGTTGAAAGAACAGGGCCTGGACTTGGCCGATCTTCGACGGGAGCTCCGACATGGTATTATTATTACCAAGCTGATTAATAAAGAGATCAGCTCCCGCATCAGCGTCAGCGATACGGAAATAGCGGAGCACTACGCGCGGAATAAAGCCACCTTCAACGTCCCGGAAACCGAATACCACCTCGCCCAGATCCAGGTGACCTCTGCGGCGGACCGGGAGGTGCGCAACCTGAAGAACGACGATGCCAAGACGCTTGTCGCTGCGGAGCGGAAGGTTCAGGCGCTCTACGCGCGGCTTCGGGCCGGTGAGGATTTTGGTACCGTGGCGCAAGCATATTCCGAAGATCCCCGAACGGCGGCCGGGGGCGGAGACCTGGGTTTTATTCCCGCCTCCGCTCTCAACACCAACCCGCAGCTCAAGCAGGTGGTCAGCGCGCTGAAGGTCAACCAGATTTCCGGGATTATGCGAGGCCCGGACGGCTACCACATCGTCAAGTTGCTGGGCCGGGAGGAACGGGGCCAGCGCCTGCTCTCCGACGTGCAGGTCCAGAACGCCATCCGTCAAACGCTCCGAAACGAGAAGGAGCAACTGCTGAAGGCCGCCTACATCGAGGTCCTGCGAAACCGCGCGAAGGTTACGAATTATTTCGCCGAACAGACCGTGAAAGGAGAAGCGAGCCCCGGCGCCAGCCGATAGCAGGGGCCACGGGCGCCGCGCTGCGGCCCGCCGAGTGCCGCGCGTCCGCGCATTTTTGCGGCCGGGCTGTCGAGCGCGGCGCGCTTCGGCGGCGGGTGAGCCCGGGAACTGCTTTACCCCGATCCCGAAGTCGGAAGCCTGCAAGCACATTCAAACAGCTTGCAATGAAGCGCTGGGTTCAGAGCATGAACACTCTTTCATGCTTCGGGATCGGGGTTTACGCCAGCCGCAGCAGACGCACGCCTGTTTCAACCCCCATGCCTTCCACCGCGTAAATTCTCTCCACCCGTCCGGACCGCGGCGCGCGCAGCTCATTCTGCATCTTCATGGCTTCGATGACGAGCAGTCCCTGATTCCGGCTGACCTCCTGCTTTTCGGAGACCAGCAGCTTGACGATTTTGCCTGGCATCGGCGCCATAATCTCCTGCGGGCCTTCGGCCTCAATCGCCGAGCTGTCCCGCCTCCAGCGGCGAGGATCCCGAATTTCCACCACGTAATGCCGCAGACCCACCGTGACCACGTAGGGGCTCTGGAGGCCGGGAGGGTCGCCCGGCCGTTTGGAAACGTGCGCCTCGTACGAGCGCCCGCCCACCAGGATCGAATAAGCGCCCGGCGAGATTTCCTCGCCCTGAGCTTCCACCGCCTTGCCGTCCAAAACGAACTGGAGCGATCCGTCGGAGGTCCGGGTAGCCCCCGGCAAGAACAACTCCAAGCGGTGGTGGGAAGACTTGGCGCCGGCGTGAAGCTTGATGTCGAATCTCATGAGCTTCGCAGGGTTCCGCGATGGGGCCATCGGTTCAAAAGAGCGAGTCGTCCGGTGGTCTTCCAGGCGCTTCCGGGAGCGCGCGGGGCGGGGTGGGAATCTTCCTCCCGCCCGAAGTGCAGGGCCGCAACCAACATCGCCACACGTTCCTCTTCGGGCGAAGGCGGCTCCTCGTCCATGAGGCCGGCCGCCAGGACGCGGTCGATGAACCCGGTGTCAATTCGCCCGGCGAGGAAATCCGGATGCTCCAGCACGCGCCGGAAAAACGGAATGTTCGTCTGGACTCCGAAGATTTCATACTCGCCCAAAGCACGCCGCGCCCGGGCAATCGCTTCTTCCCGGTCACGCCCCCAAACGACCAGCTTCGAGAGTAACGGGTCGTATTCGAGCGGGATGGTCCATCCCTCGTACACGCCGCTGTCGCGGCGAATGCCCGGACCCGCGGGGACCTGGAGCCGCGTGATGAGGCCGGGCGAGGGGAAGAAATTATTGGCCGGGTCTTCGGCGTAGATGCGGCATTCCATTGCCGCGCCCCTTAACTGGACATCTTCCTGGCGCCAGCGCAGGCGTTCTCCCGCCGCGATCCGCAACTGTTCTTGGACGAGGTCAATCCCTACCACCAGTTCCGTCACCGGGTGTTCGACTTGCAGCCGAGTGTTCATCTCCAGGAAGTAGAAATTCCGCGCTTCGTCCACCAGGAACTCCACCGTGCCGGCGTTCCAATACCCGGCCAGTTGACCGATGCGGACGGCCGTTTCCCCCATGCGGCGCCGCAGTTGCTCGTCCATGATGGGGGAGGGGCATTCCTCCAATACTTTTTGGTGACGGCGCTGGAGCGAGCACTCGCGCTCGCCCAAGTAAATCAAGTGCCCGTGGGAATCGCCGAGGATCTGGATTTCGATGTGCCGGGGACGCTCCAGATATTTTTCCAGGTAAATCGAAGGGTCATTGAAAGCGTTCTGCGCTTCCGAGCGCGCGGTGCGGTAGGCAGACTCCAGTCCGGCGGGGGAGTGTACGAGCCGGAGGCCTTTGCCTCCCCCTCCCGCGCAAGCTTTCAGCATCACCGGATAGCCGATTTGCTCGGCGATGCCCTGAACTTCCTCGAGGCTCTCGAGGGTGCGGTCGGTGCCGGGGACCACGGGGAGTCCTGCCTGGAGCAGGGCGCGGCGTGAGGCGGTTTTCGAGCCCATCAGCTCCATGGCAGCCACCGGCGGCCCGATGAACACGATGCCCGCGTCTTCGCAGGCCCGCGCAAATTCGGGGTTTTCCGCCAAAAAGCCATAGCCAGGATGAATCGCTTCGGCACCACTGCGTTGGGCGACGTCGATGAGGCGGTCAATGCGCAGGTAACTTTCGGTGGAGGGCGCAGGGCCGATGTGGAAAGCCTCGTCCGCATAGCGCACGTGCAACGATTTGCGGTCCACGTCTGAATAGACCGCCACGGTGCGGATGCCCATCTCGCGGCAGGCGCGCATCACCCGCACCGCAATCTCCCCGCGATTGGCAATCAGGATCTTGCTGAACATGGCATCAACCTACATCGGCAGCCTGGCATTCTAACACGCGAGGCCGAGCTTCTAGGAGTTTGCGCTTTAAGGATGAGAAATAAAATCCCGGTCCTCAGGACCCTGCTGGGGCGTCTCCCCAGGCGACCCACTGTATTTATTTTGCTAGCCGCAGGGGGAATTCGCACGTCTAAGATTATCGTATAGAATTGCGGGCCCCCACGAGCGCCGTAGGAGGTATGCTTTGAAAAAGCTGGTCACGTTTCTACCTTTCGTCCTTGCCGCGTGGTTGCTGGCCTTGCCGGCAGCCGTTTTCCCCCAGTCGCGACACACGCCCACCTTCGACGAATCCCTAAGCCTCAAGACACTCGACAGTCCGAAGATTTCACCCGATGGAAAGTTTGTAGCTTACAGTGTCCGCGAGACGGACTGGAAGGAGAACGGTTATGTGAGCCACCTCTGGCTTGCCGAGGTCGAGACGGGCCAGACATTCCAGTTGACGCGGGGGAAGAAATCGAGTGAAAGCGCGCAGTGGTCGCCCGACGGCCGCTGGCTGGCCTTCGTCACGGAACGCGAGCCGGATGCGTCCACTGCTCCGCCCGCTTCATCCCCAGGGGAGAAGGACGAGAAGAAGCCCGGCGCAAAGCAGATTTGGCTCATCTCGCCGCGCGGCGGAGAGGCGTGGCAGTTGACCGAGCACGAAACCGATGTGGGCGATTTTCGTTGGTCTAAAGACGGTAAGCAGCTCGCCTTCACCGCCCCGGCCGCAGAGACCAAGGCTGCCAAAGACCGTAAAGAGAAATACAGCGATTTCGAGGTTTTCGAGGAGGACTACACCCAGAACCAGTTGTGGGTGGTGGACGTCGCGGCCGCCGAGGCTTCGTTTGCCCCGGTGAAGGCGAAGCAGGTGACGAGCGATCCCGCGCTCAACGTGAACGAGTTTGCTTGGTCGCCGGATTCTAACCGCATCGCTTTTAGCGCTACGCCTAACCCGCTCCTTGCGGACCGCGGGGACTCTGACATTTTTCTAGCGGAACTGGCCCACGAGAATCGAGTCCAGAAAATTGTGGCCCTCCCCGGACCCGACCGAGGACCGGTCTTTTCCCCCGATGGAAAGCGGGTTGCCTTCACTACCGCGCTGGGCCAGAAGTACTTCTATTATCTGAACGGCCACATCGCCACCGTCGAGCTGGACACGGTCGTCGCCCATCCGGCTACGGACCCTTCCGAAGTCAAGGACCTGACTGCGAGGTTCGACGAGGACCCGGACCTCCTCGATTGGGGGCCGGAGGGGATCTACTTCGCTGCCCTGCTAAAGACCACCGCGCATCTGTTCCGCTTGGACCCCGCGAGCGGTGGCATCACGTGCCTTACACAGCCTGCGACTTTCGTGCTCGAGGGCGTATCCTTTACCAAGGACTTCAAAACGATTGCGCTGACCGCGGACGACAGCCGCCACATGACTGAGCTGTTTGTATCCGTTCTTTCGCCCTTCGCACCGCGCAAGCTGACCGATATGAACAGCCAGTTGAAGGATCTGAAACTTGGGACCGTGGAGCTGGTTTCCTGGAAGAGCAGCGACGGTACCACCATGGAGGGCGTGCTTCATAAGCCCGCTGACTATGACCCGGCCAGGAAATATCCCCTGCTGGTGCTCATCCACGGCGGGCCGACGGGGATTTCAATGCCCTTGATGGAGCCTGCCGAGCACTACTATCCCCTCCAGGTCTTTCTCTCCAAGGGCGCGCTGGTGCTGGAACCCAACTATCGTGGCAGCGCCGGGTACGGCGAAGCGTTCCGTTCGCTCAACGTGCGCAACTTGGGCGTGGGCGACATGGCGGATGTCATGAGCGGCGCGGAGGCGCTGATCACGCGCGGCTGGGTGGACCCGACGCGCCTGGGGGCGATGGGCTGGTCGCAAGGCGGTTACATCTCGGCGTTCCTTGCCACGCACACGGACCGCTTCAAGGCTATCTCCGTGGGAGCGGGCATCAGCGATTGGATGACCTACTACGTGCTGACCGACATTACGCCGTTCACGCGCCAGTATCTCCACGCCACGCCCTGGGACGACCCGGCCGTCTATGCCCGGACCTCGCCCATTACCACGATTAAGGACGCGAAGACGCCCACGCTGATTCTCCAAGGCAGTCAGGACAAGCGCGTGCCGGTCCCTAACAGCTTCGAGCTTTATCGCGGCCTCCAGGACACGCACATACCCTCGCGGTTGATCCTGTACACCGGCTTTGGCCATGGAGTCACGAAGCCCAAGTCCAACCGCGCCCTGATGCAGTCGAACCTCGATTGGTTCAGCCACTACCTCTGGGGCGAGCCTATCCCCAAGGATTCGCCCCTACTGGGGTCCAGTGAAGTCCAGGTGGTCAAATGAAACCCGGTGGGCGCGCTCGGCGCAATCTCTGTAATCGGTGGGTGGAAGCTGAACGCTGACGGCTGATACCTCGCAGCTTCGCCTATAATCTGTGGATCTACAGTGGAATATTCCCGTGCTTCTTCTGTGCGTTGGTGTCGCGCTTGGTTTCGAGCCTGCGCAGGGCGGCGATGAGTTTGGAGCTGGCAACGCGGGGCTGGATGCGGTGGTCGATCAAGAAGTCCGACGGTGTTCCGGGCGCTGTGTTCGACCGGCCGAAGGGCCGCAGGCTGCCGGGAACTATTCAGAAACCGCGTCAGCTCGTTCCCTCTGCCTGAAGAATCTTTTCTAACTCTGTGATCAGGGCAGGTATGTCATCCGTGACCGTGTCCCATATCCGATCCAGGTTGATGTCAAAATAGGCGTGGATGAGCCAATTTCGCATGCCCACGGTGTCAGTCCAGGGAATAGCGCCATATCGGGTCCTGGTGTCGGAGCTAACCTTTGCAGCCGCCTCGCCGACGATTTCCAAGCACCTCAGAACGGCAAAGGTCAGCATCCTGTCTTCATCGAGGTCGGGCCGTTTCCGGCCGGAAATGAACGACAGGGCTTGACGTGCGGCCTCGAGCATGTGTCGAAGACGCGGCTTGTCACTCGGCTGCAAACTGCACCTCGGCCGATTCCACCACCTCTTCGCGGAAGTACCGACTCAGGTCTTGAGGGGTTCTTAAATCGACCTTCCGGCCGACGATCTCTGTCAGTTCCCTTTCTATGCCGGCCATGCGAATAAGGCCAACCGTGTGGCCCGGCTCAAATTCCACCAGCACGTCCACATCGCTATCGGGTCGGAAGTCATCGCGGAGAATCGACCCAAACAACGCCAGCTTGCGGATATGGTGGCGCTGACAGAACTCCGCGATCT
>Ga0315279_10001054_pt1 | contig 47637 bp, 45 predicted proteins | sample YL17G06_20_MG_FD_203694 | JGI IMG/M metagenome (GOLD analysis project Ga0315279, IMG submission 203694) | Sediment microbial communities from Yellowstone Lake, YNP, Wyoming, USA - YL17G06_20 | ecosystem: Environmental > Aquatic > Freshwater > Lake > Sediment | place: USA: Wyoming | collected...
AAGCTAACGAAGAGACCGTTCTCACCGAATTTCCCTATGCCGTTCGCGAGGAATTGTGAGCAGAGAATCGTCTTGCCCGCTCCAGGCTCGCCAAGTATGAGTAACACACGGCCTAGAGGGAATCCCCCACCCAACATGTCATCGAGACCGGGAATACCGGTTATAGTTCTGGCAATGGCCTTTGGCATCGCTCATCCACTGATTTGCATGAAAAGGTGGCATAAATGAGTTCGTAATCCAATAGTTGCCCGTTCGCAGCTACTTGTCTACTTGAGACAAGTCTAGGACTCTCAATTTGACCTATTTTGAGGGCGAACACGCAATTACCTTGAATTTCATCCAATATAGGCATGAACCAGTCTTAGGTAGGAAAGTGAGGCTGGCCCCATGCAGCAGCCAAGTCGCAAAGCGAGGGCTCGGGAATGACATTTCGCTTGCTCAATCCCGAGAAGATTCGCGGACGGCTAGTGACAAAATCCCTTGGCAGAGACCTCATACTCCTAGATAAGCGCACTTCGACGAACGACATTGCAACTGAACAGACGAGGAACGGGGCCGCGCACGGGCTTACCGTAGTTTCTGAGGAGCAAACGAGCGGGCAGACAGGGAAGGTCTTGGCTATCCCCACGTGGCGGGATCTGGATGAGCATCGTCCTCAGACCCCCCGCCTCATTCAAGCCGTTGGACGGGTTACCATTGGTCGGAGCGCTCGCGATTGCGCGCGCAGTCACTTCGAATGGTCGACAAGACAAGTTACATGTTCGTTACTGGACCTGATGTTGTCAAATCAGTCCTCAACGAGGATCTATTTTCTATTTTCTCGAGGTTAACAAGAGGCTTCAGGTTGAGCACCTTGTAACGGAAATGACGACCGGAATCGATCTGATCGAGGAGCAATTCAATGTCACATCAGGTTCACAACTCAATCTTTCGCAGAATGAGGTTCACGTGGAAGGATGGGCGATCAACTGCCGAATCAATGCGGAAGATCCGCGGAGAGGATTCACCCCTTCACCCGGCACCGTAATCCACTATCGACCTCCCGCTGGCCCCGGGATCCGCGTAGATTCCGCACTCTACTCCGGCCACATGATCCCCGAATACTACGATTCGATGGTTGCGAAATTGGCGGCGTGGGGAAGGGATCGTGATGAGGCGATTCGACGTATGAGAGTTGCGCTTGATGAAATTGAAATCGTAGGTGTCCCTACTACGGTTCCACTCCACCGCACGCTCATGCGCGACGACCGTTTCATTCGAGGAGAATTCGATACAACTTACTTGGATAACGCATTGTCCCGAATGAATGTCGACCTGTCTAGGCTGGAGAAGTTCGCGGCCGCGGCGGCCGTTGCAGCGAAACTAAGCGCTCCACCCACAATCAAAGATGAACCGTCGGACAAGATGATCTCAAGATGGAGGACATCGGCTAGAACACAACTGATACACCACAACAGGGAGGCGGGTTGGTGACATGCGCAATTATAGAATCCAAATCGAAGGTCGACCCTACTTGGCTTCGGTGGAGCAGGTAGATGAAGATAGTCTCCGGGTCAAGTTGGATGGTGAGATATTCGGAGTAGAACGTGTGTCGAGGGGAGACGTTATGGCGTGGAAGATTCGCTGCGCTGAAGAGGCTGTTCAGGCTCAAACCAGACTGATTCAGAGTGATAGAGTCGAGGTCTGGATGGCGGGCATAGTTTTCCCCTCGTCGGTCCAAGCGATTGGCTCTGGAGTGATCGCACCACCGCAGTCAGGTGGTCGTGTGCCGTTTGGCGGAGAAATACATGCACTGATGCCCGGTCGCGTTACGAGCATTCTCGTGAGCCAGAACGATCCTGTAGAAGTGGGGACTCCCTTGCTCGTTCTTGAGGCGATGAAGATGCAGAACGAGATCACTTCACCGATTGAGGGACGGGTTAAGTCGATTCGTGTTCGGGAGGGCGAAACCGTAAAGAAAGACGCGGTCCTCCTAGTTGTTGAGTAAGGATACTGGATGATCTTTTGTCCCTACTGTTTGACAGGGGGAAGGGAAGCGTCGGATAGTGCGGTCGACTTCAGATTCACTGCCCCAACATTGGCGGAAGATGATCCGAACAGTAAGACATTGGAGATGGCTGTTCATTGGCATGGGTGTGGTAAGGTGTTCCTTGTTGTTAGGGATAAGCGGATTCCCCGTCCAGCCGCATGCTTCAAGCTTCCAGCTGACTGGGCTTATCCGTTGCCGACACGGAACCCGCCTTGACGATGAAGGTGGGGGGTGAGGGTGTTTGTAGCTTTTTGGGGACAACGTGTTACTTTGCGATGAATGAAAATTCGAACCGTCTTACGATGAATGAAGAGTAGAAGGCTGACGGCGCTCGTGCCTATTTCGCGAGCGACCTGGACTGCAAACCAAAGACGTTACTCGCATCGGTCAACGCGGTGGAAGTTGAACACCAAATCCGGCAACTCTACGATTCAAGCCCTATAGCAAAATCGTTCATCATCGAGAAAGTGACGGTACTCGAAGACAACACTGCCACTGTAGAAACCTAAGCAACTTTGACATGTCCGGAATTCCTTCTGTGCGGCTTCAGTGGCGCGTAGGCTAAGGATAGAGTGGAGTCCACCCAATATGAGGTGACATCCACTTTCAATTCATCAAGCAGGGTGAAAGAGAATAGATCTCAAGGCCTAGACGGCGCTGAGTCATGGCGGACAACCGCTAGCCACCCGGTCAAGTTGACAGAACCGAGCACACCCCACCCCGACACCCGATTTTTCACTAACCTCGCAGGTCGCGCAGGTTTTCAACAATTCTTCGACTCGAGTCTGAGTTATTCAAAGTGTAGAAGTGAATCCCAGGAACCCCATGAAGAATCAGTTCTCTGCATTGCCGGGTCGCATATTCAACGCCATACCGCCGAACCAGCTCTGGATCCGATTTAATATGTTCAAGGTCATTCGTGACCCCTTCAGGAATCTTCGCCCCACAGGTCTGCGTAAACCGCACAATCTGATTATAATTCGTAATCGGCATAATCCCCGGAATAATTGGAACGGTTACTCCCTTCTCGCGCATTCTTCTCTCAAACGCAAAGAAATCGCGATTATCGAAAAAGAGCTGAGTAATTATGAAATCCGCTCCCGCCATCACCTTTCGACGAAGATAATTCCAGTCCGTTTCCGTATCCGGTGACTCTATGTGTCCTTCGGGATAACCAGCAACTGCGATACAGAGAGAATAGGATGAGCGTATGAACGCAGTCAGTTCGCTTGCGTATTTGAACCCATCCGGATGAGGAGTGAAGCTCGCTTCTCCTTTAGGGGGATCACCGCGAAGAGCGATCACATTTTCTATTCCTGAATTGTCCAATTCATCTAGAATGCCTTTGATTTCTTCTCTTGAATGTCCGACGCACGTGAGGTGCGCCATACTCTCAAGACCAACCTCTCGTCTCGCACGTTTCACAACTTCGATGGTTCTATCCCTTGTTCCACCGCCGGCACCATAAGTCACAGACACATATCCCGGCTTCAGTCCCTTCACTTCTCTCAAAGTCTCATAAAGTTGAACCATCGCCTCCTCCGTTTTTGGAGGGAAGAACTCAAACGAAAAAACCGGCCGGCTGCTCTTCAATATCTCAGTAATCTTCAATCACAGAACACATTCTTTTCCTGACGTGGTCTTGTTGGCGGGAAGTCGCCTCTTTCATAGCGATCTTTCGTGAGAGAATTTCCTCAGCTCTAGGCACTCTGCCGCCCTAGGTTTAAGGCAGGGCCTTCCTAGCCAGTTCGGCACCTTTCGTGATATTACAGAGCTTCGAATATGCGACATCCCAGGATCGTGTACGAAGGCCGCAATCTGGATTCACATAAATCCTACTTGAATCGCCCAAGATCTTTGTTGCATAATCTATCCTTCGCTCGATCAGCTCAGGGCTCTCGATCCGGTCAACGTGAACATCCGCTACGCCCAAGCCAACTTCTCTTCGATCTCCGACCTCATTGAGCAGATTCAGGATCGCGTATGCGTCCCCTTTCTCATCATCTCTGTTAGCAAATTCTAACGCTAATTGACTGCAGTTCTTAAGCTCCAATATGTGAGGATACAATAGGCGGTAATCGCTGTAGCATATGTGGACGCTGAATTTGCAGCTCAATCCGGCCGTAGATTCATTGAATGCCTCAACAAAGAACTCGACTTCATTCGGTTTCGTCGTTAGTGCTGGTTCATCGACCTGAACCCACTCAGCACCAGCCTCCACAAGGGCCCGCAGATTGGGACGAATCACTTCCTTCGCTAAGTCTAGGACGAACTCACGCTTTGCTTCCAACTTCAATTTTCTAAGGTCGCTGAACTTCGCGGCCAGCCGCCTTTGATAGAATTCGTTGAAGGACCATTCCGCTAGAGTATAGGGCCCCGTGAACGGGATCTTGATCTTCCGCTTGGCATGCTTCTTAACGTTCTCAAACTCCTTTAGATGGTATGCTGTGCGGAAGCCTACTTTCCGCACACATGCAGCCTTTCGGTAATATCTATTATCGAAGGATCTAACATGGCCGTAGAATTCGAATCCTTCCGAGTTCCGGATCGGATGTTCATACATCTCGATACGATTCGCCTCGCCATCGTACACGTAATCCAGGCCTGCGGATTCGAGGAATCGGATCGAGAAGACTGATGCTAAATCCCTAATACGGCCCTCAGCTACAGGTGTCCTTGGTTTCGAGAGAATCGCTCTAACATCAGCTTCGCCCTCAAAACCGGAGATCTTGGACCACTTCGTCAAGTGGTCTAGCTCAGATTCCTGAACAGCCTTACCTCTAAGATATGATATCAGCCAAGGCGGTTTCGGGAGGCTCCCAATTTCTTGAACAGGGAAGAGCTTCTGTTCCATAGGCTACACCACTACCTTTCTTGCTTCCGACAACAACCGCACCTTCTTGACTGCAACGGGATAAGGTAGAAAGTCGAGATCACAATTCGGATTAAGGGACAATTCCTTTGGGCTCAAGTCCTGTCTAACACGGGCGACGAGTTTCTTCAGTTCCTCAGGTGATTCGAGCAGAGAATTTCTCCCGTCTACGCAGCCGCATCCCAGTTCCTTACCGAAATCAAGCCCCGATACAGCTTCTATGGAAGTAGCGTAAAAGTCAACTCCTATGCGATCTACTGGAAACTCCAACAATCCAGCTATGATCTGGCCAGCGTCGCCAAAGTATGTCTGCAATACAGTCTTTCCCCCCGCCGATCTGGCACAGGTTTCGAATGCGTTTCTTGCGACCTTCAATTCGTCCTTCGAGATTCCTCGAGATACGAGTGAAGGTTCGTTGAATTGGAACGTGGAGTACCCGACCCTGCGCAGCTCGCTAACTGCATCTTTCAGAGCATGAGCGATGGAATCCACTAGCTCATGGAACGAATGAAAGGCAGTGTTCTGTGACATTACTGCAAATGTGAACGGACCGGGGAGAATCGCCTTTTTCAAGGAACCTTCGGGAAGCAGACCTTCCCGAAAATAATGGTCTATCCTTGATCCGCGAAATGTAATCTCCCCTGTGACGATCGGCTTTCGATAGAAGGTGTTGTTATCAAACCAACGGGTTAGACTACCGAGCTGGATTCCTGTGAAAAGCTCTGAGAACGGACGGAACAGATCCTGCCAACTTAGTTGCCCGTCCACAACGGGATCAAGTCCCGACTGCTTCTGCAATGCGACAGTTGCCTCAGCGTCACGGCGCAGAGCCTGCTCCAATTCTGCCTGCGAGGCCCTACCTCTGTCTACGGCACGGGTGATCTCAACTAGCTCTTCAGAACGCGGAAAAGCACCGCACAGACTCACTTCGACCACAATATCACGATCCTATTCGTTAGAAGGCCCAGAGACGGCAGTTCGGTTATTAATATTTGGAGGGCTGAAAAATTCCAATCAGAATCTTGGTAGAAAAGGTCATTCGTGGACCCTTGAACGGAGAACGGATTGGAGAGGAGCTCGACGAGACTTTATTGATTCATTCTACGTGATCGGTTTGAAGAAGTAGCGCGGCCATCTAGGCCATTCCTTCGGGAACGCCGTTTCAAAGTCAACTTGAAGTTCCATACCGATCCGCACCTCTTCGAGCTTAAGATTCTTGATCATGCCAGGTAGTTGAGCTCCTTCCTCGAGTTTGACAATGCCCACAGCGTATGGGGCTAGAGCTTGAAACTGGCCAGGTGGGAAGTGTATGATTGTGTATGTTAGGAGCTTCCCTCGACCTTTGAACTCGATCCACTCCATCGTGTTCGAGAAGCATCCTGAGCAAAGGCTGCGAGGGGGCCATGAAATCGCTCCACACTTTTTGCATCTTACGCCCATCAGCTTCCTTTCTCCGCAGTACCGGTAGAAGTTCTCCACAGTAGGGAGAATTTGGTCGTTTTCGTCGCGAATGAAACTTACCTTCTCTTCTTCTGGTGTCGCAACCGAAGCTGCCGTCTTAATCTCCTCGCTGGTAAATGTGCACTACACCCGTTGAGGCTGATCCACCCACGTTTTCAGTGAGGCCAATCTCAGCGCCAGAAACCTGCCTTCGACCGGCTTGGTTGGTTAGTTGCAGATAGATCTCACAAGCTTGCGCGGTTCCAGTGGCTCCTACTGGATGACCCTTAGCCTTAAGTCCGCCACTAGTGTTCGCTGGTATCCTTCCGCCTAGGCTTGTCGCACCGTCTTCCACCAGTGCTCCACCTTTACCAGGTTCACAGAACCCTAGATCTTCGTATGCGATGATCTCGGCTATTGTGAAGCAGTCATGCAACTCAGCAACATCGATGTCGCGCGGACCTACTTTCGCCATATTGTACGCCTGCTGTGCTGCGAGTTTGGTGACTCTCATAGAGCTGAAATCCGGCCGCTGGAACAGACTGAGGGTGTCCTGTGCCTGACCTGAGCCCATTATGTTCACGGGGGTGTCTGTAAACTTCTTTGCAATCTTGGGTGATGTGAGAACAAGAAAGCTCGCGCCATCACTTCGTGGGCAGCAGTCGTACAATTTGAGGGGCCAAGCGACGGGTCGCGATGCCAGAACCTCATCAACAGTAATACGCTTCTGGAAATGCGCCTTAGGATTCAGGACCCCATGCTCATGATTCTTAACGGCGACTTTTGCCAGTTGCTCTTCGGTTGTACCGTACTTGTGCATATGGTCGACCGCCATCATCGCGAAGATTCCTGGAAATGAGATTCCATGCCATTGCTCGAATGGGAAATCTGAGGCCATAGCCAAGATCTCCGTAACGCCTGTCGTGCTTACGTGAGTCATTTTCTCCACTCCTCCGACAACGACGACGTCATACATACCAGAAGCGATCCCGAATAATGCGGTTCTCATGGCGACGCTTGAGGATGCACATGCGGCTTCGGTTCGAAAGGCAGGAATCGGCAGCAGTCCAATCCAGTGCGTGAAGAGTGGAGCGACGTGAGCTTGATGCTCATATGATTCGCTCATCATGCCCACGAAAAGCGCTTGAACATCCCGTTTAGGATCCAAATTCGGACAATGATCGAATGCCTCCTTCGCGGCCTCCGCGAAAAGTTCTCGACTATACAGGCCTTCGCGAACGCCGAATTTCGAAATGCCGGCCGAAACAATGCTAGCGATCGGCGAAACCATATCCACTTACCTATTGTCTTCTGAGCGTTTGCCAGTTGCGTATAATGAACGTATTGTCCGAGTGTAAAGGACACGAAGCGCTAGTTAGTCTTCTTGTTTGCCCTGACGATTATAACGCCCGTACCACTTGAGTGTCCCTTTTGTCCAATACACGGGTGGCTTTGGCTTGGGTTTCGATCGCATCTTCTGCATTTCTTCACATTCCTTGACTCTCAGACTTCCTATAAAGAAAGAGGATTAGGATCAATCTCAGGGTGGCCGCAGGTTCTTTAATTTTCCTTGACCGCCGGAAACATTGATCCTACGGCAAGGAAGGGAGTGAATAGCTACCTACGGTCGTATTGACGCCGGCGGTTTGCTTCCTCAACCAGCAACGCTGGCGTACGTCGCCAGAACCAGTAACTGCTCTTCAAACATGTTTCACCGCCGCAGAATAACACATTACATGACAAACGGCCCATCCGCGGCATATCAATGCACCGCAGTATGTCCAAAGTCGCGATTCTCGTCTTTCATTCTGGCAAGCAACGTAGCAAGCTCACCACGAAGGTAATTAATGCGGCCGAAACGAGAAAACTCACATTCGAGCGGTTCCAGCATAGCGAGGCAGAACGCGAGTGTAACCTTCGGCGCCTCACCACAAACTGCAACCTTCACCATATTCTAGAGCGAACGTCGCAGTTCCCAGACCCTGTCAAACAAGCAATCAATCTTAAATCGCAGGTAGAATTCTTTGAGGAAAGTAGAAGGTAGAATTCTTTGAGGAAAGTAGAAGGTAGAATTCTTTGAGGAAAGTTGCAGTCGTTGCAGGCGGAATCTCCAGGTATCAAAAACCTAGACACGAGACGCAAGAAGAGATGGTCGCCCAAGCCATGAAAGAGGCTCTCGACGATACACCGAATCTGTCAATCAGCGACATTGATAACCACGTATGTTCCTACTTCAGCGATCACTTCGAACAACAACTTGCGTTCTCATGGATTCTGCACGACTATCTTGGGTTGACACCAAAACCAGTCTTTAGAGTTGAAAACGGAGGCGCGGGACCTGGCACCGCAATTAGAACCGCCTGGGCGCTCGTGGCTTCGGGGCTCTCTGAAATCTGCCTAGTTAGCGGCTTCGAAAAGCAAGGAGAGGTACCATCGGCGAAAGCGAATGAATTCATAGCCCTCGCGAGTGACACCGACTTTGACTTCCCTGTTGGTGGTTACTATACCGGGTACTATGCGGCAATGGAAGTGCGTCACATGTACCTCTACGGCGAGACGGAGGAGGATCTTGCAATGATCGCTGTCAAGAATCGTAACTACAGTCTAGACAACCCCTACGCACAGTGGCCGCTTGAGTGTGGCGGAAAGAAGATCACCGTTGATGACGTTCTATCATCCCGCTTGATTGCATGGCCTCTGAAAGTGCTTGATTGCTGCCTTCTTAGCGAAGGTGCAAGCGTAATTGTGCTTGCCTCTCAGAAATACGCGAAGAAAATGACCGACACGCCTATTTGGATAACAGGCCTCGGTCTGGGAAGCGACATGATGAGGCCTGGAGACCGACCTGACAACCCTGGTTTCCACGGCATGTTCCCCCCCGAGACACGGGCCTACCCGAAACACGCGCTGAAACCGAGGGAACCGTACCCAGAGTTGACCAACTTCGGAGCCTGCAAGTTCGCAGCCAGAACCGCGTACAAGATGGCGAGAATCAAGAAGCCTCTCAAGGAAATCGATGTCGTAGAGATACACGACGCCTACGATTCAAGCGAACTCCAGACCTACGAGGATCTAGACTTCTGCAAAAGGGGCGAAGGCAAGACGCTCATCAGGGAAGGGCAGACTTACGTGGACGGTGAAATACCGGTCAATGTTAGTGGGGGTCTGGAAGGATTCGGGCACCCGGTTGGTTCCACAGCAATCGGCCAGACCGTCGAACTCTTCTGGCAACTTAGACAAGAGATCGGAAAGAAGCACAAGAGTGATCGTACCCAAGTGAAAGGCGCGAGAGTCGGACTCAATCACAGCCATGCGGGGACTGGAACCGCGATCTCAGTCATGATTATGGAGAGGTGACGGAAGTGCAGCCTGACAAAGTTCTCAAGGAGAAGAAGCCCGATGAAAGATGGGCCGAATGGGGGCGTCTTGGAAAGTGGAACGTGGTCGGCTACAAGATCATCGAAGGGAACAAGGGGCATAGACCTGAGAAACTCGAAAGGGCAAGATACATGCTCGTCAACCGGCCATGGGACGTGATGTACGAGCACAGTTACGGACTAGTCTCAAAATTCTTTGAGGAACTACTCGAGAAGAGGCTGTTCGGAACCAAGTGCCCGAAATGCGGAGACGTATTCTGTCCGCCGAGAGCGCACTGTTGGAGAAACAAGTGTCGTCTTGCTGAGACTGAGTGGATAGAGATGCCACTGCGTGGCACGCTTCACTGCTTCACGGTCCTTGGTTTCGCAGGCGAGGCGTTTCTGGCGGATCTACCCTTCCTATTGGCGTATGTCAGAGTTGAAGGGGCGAACACTCTGATTGCGGGCCGTCTGACTGGCATCGAGCCCGAAGACGTGGAGTGTGACATGAATGTGGAGATCAAGTTCGTGGATCATCCAACCGGCAATCCCATGGACATCTACTTCGTTTCAGCAGGAACCCCTCCAGCAAGACGATCCGCCGAAGAAAAGGCACGAATGAGAAAACAGCTCGAGCCGATACGGAGCTGGGTAAACGAACGATTTGGACAGAAGCCCTCAAAATAGTGAGCTTTCGTGGGCAGTCGAGGCCCTGACGCTACCTCGACGGAGTATCGGCGTAGTAGTCGTGAACCTTGGCTATCGAAAGATCATTGACGCAATCAAAGCTAGATGGACATACTGACCTTCAACTACCTTTCTTACTCTGCCACTCTGCCGCCACCGAAACTGCCAAGCGATTGATCGAAATACTGCCGGGTGACATGGCCAAGATCCATTTTACTTCAGGTGGTTCCGAAGCAACTGACAAGGCCCTCAAGATTGCTTCCGAATCAAGGCCGGATCCAATTTTGACGCAAAGCCGAAATCCCCTAGGCGTTACAGAGCGAGCGCGAGGAGGCGAGAAGGCGAAGGGTACTGGGTCGATTCTTGACATCAAACACTTTGAGAAAGTGGTTTGAAAGTTACTTCCAGCGTTCTTTCTTTACTCGCTTTACTATGTGGTCGACGATAGCCTTGAGTGAGGTTCCGGGACCGAAGTTGCCGGTGATGCCCATCTTTTCGAGCTTTGGCTTGTCTTCTTCTGGAATAATCCCTCCACCCACCAATAGAATGTCGCTCGCGTTTCTTTCCTTGAGAGCCTTTGTGACTTTTGGAAAAGCAGTCATATGTGCGCCATTAAGTAAGCTCATCGCTATGATATCGACGTCCTCGTCAATCGCCATCTGCGCCACCTGCTCCGGGCTCGCGAGTAATCCCGCGTAGATGACCTCCATCCCTGCATCTCTGAGCGCCCTACACAGTACTAGGGCTCCTCGGTCGTGCCCGTTTGGCCGTGTATTTACGCGAGCCCGGGCTTCGCGACTAAGACCCTAATCTTTCTCTGCTGAATCTGGCTTTGCGTCACATTTCTCTTTGGGATTATCCCGCCTCCAACGTTCGCTCACAGGATAGAGGGTTCTTTCCAATCACCGAAAACCTGTCGGCCGACATCCACGATCTCCCCCAGCGTAGCATATGAGTTCACTGCTTTGAGCATTGGGTAAATGCAATTGCCCTTGGGATCCTGGAACGACTTTCGAAGTTGTGCTAGCGATTCCTTGACTGCGTCTGCGTCTCTGACCTTCTTAACTTCACGTAGCCGTTCCGTCTGCCTTAACCTAGCATTTTCGTCTATTTTGAGAGTCATTATGGGTGAAGCCTCTTTCATCGAATAAGCGTTCATTCCTACGATTACTCTTCGACCTTCTTCCATCTCACGCTGATACCTATACGCCGTATCAGCAATCTCTCGTTGGATGAACCCCTTCTTAATGGCATTCAAAACTCCACCAATGTCTTCTATCCGGGCGAGATACTCGTAGGTCCGCTGCTCCATCTCGTCGGTAAGCCACTCAACATAGTATGATCCTCCCAATGGATCAACCACGTCTGCAGCACCAGTCTCATCGGCCATGATCTGCTGTGTTCTTAGAGCAATCAATGCCGCGTGCTCAGTCGGCAGAGCCCACGCCTCGTCGTACGCGTTCGTATGAAGAGATTGCGTTCCCCCAAGAATCGCTGCCAAGGCCTCCACGGCCGTCCTGACAATGTTGTTCAATGGCTGTTGCCAAGTAAGGGACGCTCCGGAAGTTTGCGTATGAAATCTCAGCGACATCGACCTCGGACTCTTTGCATGATACTTCTCCTTCAAGACCTTAGCCCAAATACGTCGGGCCGCCCGGAATTTGGCGACCTCCTCGAAGAAATCCATCCCACAGTTGAAGAAGAACGAGAGCCTTGGAGCAAAGTCGTCTACTTTAAGCCCTGCTTCGACACCAAGATCAATGTAGGCGAACCCATCCGCCAGTGTAAACGCCAGCTCCTGTAGAGCGCTTGAACCCGCTTCTCGAATGTGATAACCACTCACACTAATGTAGTTCCACTGGGGCAGATGCTTGGTGGAGTAGAGCATCATATCACGTATGATTCTGAGATGAGCCTCAGGCGGGTAAACCCACTCCTTCTGAGCAGCATACTCCTTTAGAATGTCCGTCTGAACGGTCCCGCGAAGCGTCTCAGGCGATAGCCCACGCTTCTGTGCAACCGCCACATACATGCAGGTCAGAACCGATGCGGGCGCGTTGATCGTCATAGATGTGCTGACTTCGTCTAGCGGAATTCCGTCGAAGATAATCTCCATATCTTTCAACGATGAAACGGACACCCCGCATTTCCCGACTTCTCCTTCAGCCCGCGGATGGTCGGCGTCGAATCCGTAAAGCGTCGGCATATCGAAGGCGACACTCAACCCAGTCTCCCCCTCTTTCAAAAGATACTTTAGACGAGAATTAGTGTCCTCAGGAGTCCCATAACCTGAAAACAAGCGCATAGTCCAGAGACGACCCCTGTACATCGTCGGGTAAATGCCCCGAGTGTAGGGATATTCGCCTGGCAAAGCATCGTGGTCCGAATAAGACCGATAGGAAACCTCGTTCGGCGTGTATATCCGCATCAACGGGACTCTCGAGGGGTTCTCGAATAGCTTCTTCCGTTCAGGGGATCTCTCAAGCCATTCTTGCACGACGCCTCGCTCCCACCTCCTAAGTTGCTTTGAAATGGAACGGACCTCTTTGGGGTTGTATAATGTGCCCTGTTTTCGTCGCGACTTGGATACTTCCTGAAGCTTCTTCGACCAGAAATTCTCTTTTGGATGTGGCATGAAGCCCACTCTCCGATTATTTCAGGTTCAGAGGAAAGCCGTTAATGTTCTTTTGGGTACTGTACATGCTCCTCCCAGACAGTCGTCGCTCATGAGGGGGAAAGCGCTGAGTCTGAAACCTGTAACTGCCGTGATGAGTGATGTCTTAAGGCAGAAATATGGTGAATAACGACCCACAATGGTAATTTGGAAGCATTAGTGAGAGCGCCTAGACCCATGACCAAATCGACTCCCAATTCATTAGATTCGCTTGCTCGGAAAGCAGCCAGGGGAGACAGGCGAGCAATCTCGCAACTCATGTCTATCGCGGAGAATGACCCGCAGGCTAGGCTCAAAGTTCTCTCAAACTTATACTGGAAGACTGGGAAGGCGTATGTGATCGGAATTACAGGTCCACCGGGATGCGGAAAGAGCACACTAATCACTCAGTTGGTGAAACGCTACAGGAACACCGGATCTAGAGTGGGAGTCGTTGCTGTAGATCCGACCAGTCAGGTCACTGGGGGCGCCTTGTTAGGTGATCGCATAAGAATGGGTGACCTTGCCTCCGACTCGGAAGTATTCATCAGGAGTATGGCGACTCGCGGCCACTTCGGTGGTGTGGCACGGGCTACTGAGGACGTGGTTCGCATTCTTGATGCATCAGCAATGGATTATGTGATTGTTGAGACAGCCGGTGCCGGTCAATCTGACGTTGACGTCAAGACCTTAGTTCATACAACTATCGTTGTGACGGCTCCTGGTTTGGGGGATGAAATACAAGCGCTCAAAGCGGGGATAATGGAGATCGGAGACATCTTTGTAGTCAACAAGGCCGACAAGGAGGACGCGGACCGCACAACTCAAGAGATCTACTCCATGATTGTGATGTCCGAGTCCGTGAACGGTTGGCGCCCGCGCGTTCTGAAGACCAATGCGATTACAGGGGAGGGTGTCGTTGCTCTGGTTGAGGCAATAAACCAACATTCTCAATACGTTAGGAACTCTGGGCAACTCGGACGGCTGGAAGTAGAGCGCCTGCGCCACGATCTGCTTGAGGCAGCTAAAAGATACTTTGAGGATGTGAAGTTAGAAGAATTGACTTCCACAAACAGCTTCAAACGACTCCTGGCTCAGGTGGAAGCACGCGAGATAGATCCCTATGCGGCAGCCCGTAGAATGATCCGATGGATTGGAAAATCTAAAGTCCGTTGACCCGGGAAGAGCATGTACAAGTTTGAGTTTCAGTTAACTCACTCCACGTAACATGTTGCATACATCGTTCTTCAAGCCTAATCGAAGCACCTCGCCTCATGGACAGCACATATGGAGCTGTACAGTTACAGGAACTTGAACCGTGGGCCTCTGATCATCATGGCGTTGAGAGGCCGCCAAAGCGATTAATCTACGTATACTATTGCGAGATCTGTAATTCAGTTCTAACTTTATCAGACAAATTGCACTGTCGGCCCAGTTTCCTTTTTGCCATGGCGGATGAGTGCCCAACTTGCCATTTCAAGTTAGAGAGGTCACTCCGATGCCATGCAGTCAATTTAAGGATTCCAGCTGAACTTTTTGCAAGACGCCACACTCTCCCCCGTCAACTCAACTATCTTTCCTACACTCCACCATCCAAGTCCATACCGAAACTCGAATCGCTGCTGAATAGCAAAGCAACCCCAGTATCTCCTGTGGGATGGATGCCAACGCCTAAAGGGCCTCCTTTGAGTTTCGGCGAGAATTTCCTCGACAGACTATGCGGAGGCGTGTATACTAAGCAGTTGACTGTTCTTTACGGAGATAAGGCCTGTAAAACGGTGGCAGAACGGCTCTGTGTTCGCTCACAGTTGCCAATCGAGAAGGGTGGCTTTGATGCGGCGAGCGTGTTCATTGATGGTGGAAACAGTTTCGACCTATACCAAGTATCCAACTACGCATCCAAAATTCAACTAGACCGTGACGAAGCGCTTAGACGAATCAAGGTATCCCGAGCCTTCACCTGTTATCAACTCGTCAACCTCATCGTCGAAAAACTTCCTGAACTGCTCTGCCAAGAAGAAATCAGACTGGTGGCCATCGCGAATCTCCTAGACATGTTCTTGGATGCCGAAATCGAACCGAACGAAACGAAGCAGACTGTCAATTTTCTCTCAACGTTTCTGGCGCGATTCGTGCGCGAAAACAACGTTGCACTCGTAGTAACGTGTCCAGCAGGGAAAGTTCGAGACGATTTACTGCGACAATTTCTCACAAGCCGTGCGCAGGTTGTGCTGAAAGCTGAGCGGCAAACAGGACGTAAGCCCAACTTCGTACTCAAGAAGCACCCTACGAAACAACTCAGTCAGTAGCGGTCGATCTTCGATTTGGACGGGTGGCTGTTCAACCTCTATCCTTCGCCCGACGGCGGGATGGTTCTTTGGCTAGTAACTCGGCAAGGAAAACCTATCCGGCTATGTGACACCTGGCGTCCAAGCATCTACGCGTCGGTTAGGAATAGTTCGGATCTTTCTCCTCTTCTTCGACGTAAGGACTTCCCCGGTCTCGAATTCACCGTTGATCACAAGTACGTAAACCCCGGCGACTTTGAGCGAACTAAAGTTCTCCGCATGACGTTCCAACGTGCAAAAGACATCACAACCTTTGTTCAAAACATCAACCCGCGTAGCCTGATTGATGTTCGACTGTTCAACGTGGATGTCCCAGCCGCGCAACTCTACTTGTATGAGAAGAATCTTTTTCCCTTAGCTTTCGTGCGAGCCCAAATCGATCGCGACGGCGTACGGTGGGAGCTGCTTGACGATGCCGACTCATGTCAATATGCAACCCCTCCGCTGAGAGGGGCAAGAATCACACTCCATGTAAAGAAATCAGGAAGGATTCCTACTTTCAAGGACTCGCTTGAATCCATTGTCGTCACGGCATCTGGTGCCGTCTCAGAAATCAACTGCGGCTCTGAAACCGACAAGTTACTCGACTTAGTCAGGTTGATTCGAGAGATCGACCCCGATGTTATCCTGACGGAGAATGGTGACGCGTTCGTTTTCCCTTATCTTATTCAGCGAGCCTTCCAGAACCAGATATCTGGGCAGTTGATTCTTGATCGTGAAGGAACGCCTCTGCAGCAGCCGCGAAAACCCGGCCGCTCGTACTTCTCCTATGGCCGAATCTATTACAGACCAACACCCAGCCATCTACTCGGTCGACTCCATCTCGACGCCTCTAACGATTTCATCTTCGAAGACTGCGGACTTCAAGGCCTCTTTGAGATAGCACGAACATGCCGTACACCGCTGCAGCGCGCGTCTCGCGAAACTATCGGAACTAATATGACATCGCTGCAAATGTACCAAGCTTTTCGGCGCGATATTCTGATCCCTTGGAAGAAGAATGAGCCAGAGAATTTCAAGAGCGCATGGGAACTCTTCAAAGCCGACCGCGGCGGTTTCATACTAGAACCTAAGATTGGCCTCTTCGACAATGTAGGCGAAATCGATTTCGCATCATTATACCCTACACTCATGATGAAGTACAATCTCACCCCAGAATGCATATCATGCCAATGTTGTGCACACACCAAAACTAGCACAGAAGTGCCAGAACTTAACTACAATCTATGCGACAAGAAGATCGGAATCGTCCCTCACACGCTACGGGTCCTGCTCCATAAACGGGCGCAATACAAGACGCTAATGAACAAAACAAGTGACATGAAATTACGAAATATTTACGATCAACGACAGTCCGCGCTCAAGTTGAGCCTAGTCACAAGTTTTGGTTATTTAGGGTACAAGAATGCGAGATTCGGAAAAATTGATGCGCATATTGGTGTGTGCGCTTTCGCGCGAAAAGTCCTCTGTGAGACGGTGGAGATTGCGCAGGAGTATGGTTTCTCGGTTGTTCACGGAATTGTCGATTCAGTTTGGCTGACTCGAAGCGACGGTGATAAATCCGACTACCTCGATCTGTGTGAGATCATCGAAGAACGATTGGGCCTTCCAGTCTCGTTCGAAGGGCTTTACCGCTGGATTGTTTTTCTTCCATCCAGAGTTCACTCTCAACTTCCTGTTCTGAATCGATATTATGGTGTTTTTGAGAATGGGACGACTAAGGTTCGTGGAATAGAGTATCGGCGTCGGGATGCTCCTACAATAATAAAGAACTATCAACGTGACGTGATTACACACTTGGCTTCTGCACGGAGTCGAGCGGAATTTTTCATGCTTCTTCCCAGCGCTCTTCGTCTGGTTCGCAGCTATATCAATCGGCTTGAGCACGGGCAGGTAAGCGTGCGAGACCTTTTGATCACCAAACAGCTCTCCAAGAACCCTTCAGAGTACAGGCATAATGTCATGCAGGCTATTGCAGCGAAACAGCTTGTCAATGAAGGAGCACAGGTCACTGCAGGGCAAACCGTTTCCTACATACTCCAACATGGAAAAACGGAAAATTCTGTATTGGCAAGCGAATTGATCGATGATTCGGCCCCGTACGATGTGGAGAGGTATCGAAAGCTTCTCTTGGAGGCCACGGCAGGCCTACTATCGCCATTCGGTTACGACAAAAGCCGGCTTGCAGCGCTACTAACGAATAATTATGCTAGCTAACGATCTGTTCCAGTATCTCCTTGTGTTGACCTTCATCTATCGTCCCCCGCGCCTTAAGCCCATCTGCAATACGACGGATCGTGGTGAATGCGTGCAGCTCCACGCCAATCTCCTTCAAGTTAGCCTTGCCTCCCTGAAGCCTATCTAAAAGTACAACGGCGTCCTCCACAAGCCCTCCCTCTGCGCGGATTGCGTCAACCGCATCGACAATGTTCTTTCCGGTGGTAATCACATCATCCAAAACCAACACTTTCTCTCCTGGAAAGAGCAAACCCTCAACTCTACGACCGCGACCATGTTCCTTCACTTCCTTTCTGACATACAGGAACGGTTTCTTCAGGTTGAAAGCCAGAACGGCCGCGTAGGCTATGCCTGCGGTTGGAACACCAGCGATACGATGAGTCCGCTCTAAGAGACCATTCTCGAGAACCGATAAGTAGTAACCTATCGTTCTGCGGAATGCCTCGGGATGGCTCGGAATAATCCGCAGGTCAATGTAATATGGACTTAGAATTCCACTTGCTAACTTGAACGTCCCAAATCTGAGGCTATCAGTCCTGAGAAGAATATTGCAGAGCTCCTCTTCACTACTAGCTAGTGAGCTTCCCATGTCCGACCGCGTGTCTTAGACATGATTGGGGGTTTATTCTTTTGCCATGCATTCGTGGCATGTTGCGACTCCGCTTTGCGGAGCTAACCTTTAACTCGGATCGGCAATCATCTGCGAAAACGGCCTAGTGCCGATAGGCCAGCGAGCGCCCATGGTTGAGCTTTGGCTTCCATATGGAAACTCAGAGATCCCTGTCCGAGTTCCAGAAGAACGGCTATTGGACATTCTGAAGCCACGTCAGGCTAATTCCGAATTGGATGTTACGTCAGAAACGAAGCGTCTGGTGGAGTCAAACTCAGAGCTCCTGAGTCAGGCGAAGAAGGCAAGACGGATCTGCCTTGCTTTGGGACCGACTTCGAGTAGACGGTTGATGCTTGAACTGGCAGGCTCATTGGTTCGATCCCTGATGAGTAACGACGTCCCGGCGGAGGCGCTAACTGTTCTTTTGACCCCAGATGCTCCGGAAGTGAAGATCGATGTATTGCCCGAGTCCCAAATCGTTCGGCACTCATCCGTTTCTTCAACTCTCCCAATAGAGGAATTCAAAGGCGACTTCGTGCCGAAATTGAATTCAACCTTCGTCGAGGCGGAACTAAAGATCGTTATAGGCGAGGTGAAGCCTCATCATTTTCTTGGGTACACTGGACCTGCCGACGTCGTTTTTCCAGGTTTGGGTGCAGGTGATTCTATAGATAGCCACCTTTCGAACCGAGAAGGCCTAGACATCACTGCCATTTATTCCGAGCGAATGAAAGTCGCCAAGGGAGTCCAAAATTCAATTGCGTTTGGATTCGTACTTGACGCTGACCTCAAATCCTCTCAGCTATCGTTAGGACCGTTCCCCGCCTGCATGGACGATCTAAAGGATGTCTCGAAGAAGATGTGTTCCACACAAGTCGAAAAGACAGCTGACATAGTAGTGATGAGTGCAGGGGGTTTGCCGATGGACGAGACACTGCTGCGCGCGGCGGAAACGCTTCCGTCTGGACTGACAGTGGCCGGACGGGATGGGGTTTTGATAGTTGCCGCTGAATGTTCTCTCGGCCACGGCGATACCGCGTTTTATGACTGGTGCGCAGAGCGAAAGGAGCCGCGATACTTGGAGTCGAGGCTGCGTCACAAATTCAATTATGCAGGTTGGAAAGCAGTGTTTCTACTCCGTGCTCTTGAAGCCCATAGGATCTACTTTGTCTCAACCATCCCAGATCACTATGTTGAGGACGTGTTTGGGATGAGAGCCGCAAAAACGGTCAATTCGGCCCTACAGACTGTCGAGCGATCACTGGGTTCAGATTCAAAGATATCTGTTATCCCAGATGCTAGCCACATGATACCAAGTTTATTGAGCTCTCCCCAAGTCAAAAGCTAATGTCATTCACTTCGACCATACTGCTAATGTATGAGACTGGGGCCCCTTCGTTCCATGAGAGGCTCCAAGACTGCAGCGATAACAACGTTACTTATCGTAATCATCGCACTCGGCTTCCTCATCTCGCCGGCTTCGGCGGACCAGAGGACCGACGCGCAGTTGTACGCTAGAAGGGAGGCCGCGATCAATGTTAAGATCGTTTTCGTTGGCATAGACCAACAATCCGTAAAGAAGGATTACTTGGATTGGAGTGATCCTGCTAGGCGAAATCAACTTACAGAGATACCTGGCGTGAGTTCTGGAACAACCTACGTCATGCATTACACGTACGGTTTCGCTCCAGGGGGTTTCACGCAGGAATTCACGTCTTATTTGAATTCAGTCGCCAGAACTGAGAGACGTGTCAATGTGCTCTGGAATGAGAGCTACTTCAAAATTTCGGACTCCTACTTCCTCAATTATACCCACTTTCCGATCAATGCAACTAATACCTACTATTCTGCTGACCAAGCTGAATCTTGGCTGCTTAACCATACACAGGACTTCGGTGGCTTGGAGACTACCGGTTACACATTGATGATTGCAGACCTGTCCACTCAACTGCCGTCTGTGACAGGAAAGCAATTTCAAGCAATTGGCACAACTCATCCGGCCGTTCTGACTCCCCATTTCTACAATAAGACCTACACTGACCATGACCTGGGCGTGAAGCTGAATCGACGATACATGACTGCTTGGGGCGGACACAGTCGGTTCTATTTCATCGACTTGTCGGCCGGACCTGGATCGGCGGCTGAACAGCTTCCTCTTCAGCTTGCCGCGTGGGTTAACCACATGAGTCCGAACACCGCCTACTGGCCTTACTGGCTTACCCAATACCTTGCGGACTTCATCACGGGGGCAGTTGATAATCTGTTTGCGCCGGATTTCATTTACCCACTGAACTATGCACAGACCTATAGACTGAAGATATTTGTTTTCGATAATCGCACAGATTCTACGACGCCAATTCAATCGACACTCGACACTAACGAGATAAGGACTCAAATCAGCTCCCTATTGCCTTTCGCGAAAGTGCAAGTCGAGACAAGATTTCTGAAGCTGTCAGACAACCCGGACCTATTCAAAGTGGTCGAGTCATCGGTTTCCCCGAGTTTGGTTGGTTTGACTCCCGTAGTTGATGCACTGCCAGTTTACAACTGGTTGAGTTCAAGCGCTCAAGGAAATATCAACCAATTCACGCAGATAACACGCAACTTCAATGTGTACGACATACCCATCTTCGTATTCGCGTTTCAGGGAGAGTACAACTTTGGTTTTACCTACAAGGAATTTATTGCCAAGGATATTGATTTCGACCGAACGATCTGGGGCGTCTCCCTCTACGACCTTGTACTGATTAGCCATGCAGCGAACGACTTTCACCGTGGCGATTTCGTCCAAGGCAGCGAGAACGCGAAACAACCGGGCCTAGGGTTCGGGTTCACCAACACAATCATACACGAGACGGGCCACATGTTGGGCCTCGTACATCCATTCCAGTACGATCCCACCGAGAACTTCGTCTCCTCAGTGATGGCTTACTATCCGTATGAGGATATTTACAGTCAATTCGACAAAGACTACTTGCTCCGTGGCTATGCCGACCTGTTCATTCGCGGAGCCACCCAGCAACTGAAATCGGCTACGTTTGATTTCATCAATTGGTCGCAGATGAACGCGGCGAGGAGCAAGCTCAGTAGTGCAGAAGCGGCATACAGCAGGATGAACTATACAGAGGCAGCAGAAGACTCGTTCTCAGCCTACCAGAGTTCCTCCCAAGCCAATTTGTTGGGCGGAGGAGGTAATTTTTCGGGGCAATCCTCTGTCTGGGCCGCGGCTGCCCTGTCATTCATAGTTGGAGCAGTCATCACGTATCTAGTAGTGCGACGGAGGGTCGCGAAGCCTGTTAGTGCTTTGTCCACCACGGTTGCTCCGAAGTGCCCTGTGTGTAAAGGTGACTTGACGTGGATTCAGCAGTACCAAAGATGGTATTGCTACATGTGTCGCCGATATGAATAGTCTGGACTAGTGTCGGAATATGAACCACAGTACCCGGAGCACGATCGCAGACAAGGATCCTCTTTCACTTTGCTGAGCCATTGGCCATGCACCTTTTCATGACCACGCGTCAAAAAGATGGGCACCATCTTCCCTTAATCATTGTTGGCCTAACAGGTTTTGAAAATGGTTATGCGACTAACTTGAAGTATTTCGAAAGACAAAACACAAATCAAGCGCCACATAACCGTCGTGTATGTTCAAAGCGCTGTTACTTGCCGCAATTATATTCTCTTCCATTCCTGCGCAAGCAACAGCGAGCCAGGTAGCGGATAACGTATCTGCGCTTTCGACGGCCTACAGTAGCCAGAGGAAAATCGTTCGTGATAGCAGGGGCGACCTTTTTGTTGTATACCTAAGATCTGAAGGAAATCTTTCGAAGTCTACATGTCAGAGTCCGTCGACGACGGAGTAACGTGGAGGGAGGTTGGACGAGTGAGTGAAGGAGAGTTCAACTCGGTTCGATTATCGTTAGCGATTGATGCGGCAGATCGAGTTCACGTATTCTGGACGAAGTTCATTGAGGAGTATGGTCAGATCTTCCAGAGAGTATATAGTCAGGGGATGTGGTCTGCCGAACAGCAAATAACGTCAGGTGAAGGATACTCAGGTTTTCCTTCTGTAGCAGTTGATTCTAAGGGTGTACTTCACCTTGTATGGTACAGCTTTGACGGTTCCACCTATCAAGTGTACTATTCGCGTTACGATTTCAATAATAATTGGTCAACGCCAGTCAGGCTTTCTCAGGGTTACCCCGACTCTGTCAATCCAACCATCGCAGTCGATTCCAAAGACAACCTACACGTCGCATGGTACAAGAGCAACGACGTCAGTACCAAATCTATTACGTCCGATGGTCGGGTTCTTGGGATGATCAAGTCGTTTTGTCTTCCGGGTTAACCGATTCTTTCAATCCAACTATGGCCGTGGACGAGTCGGGGCGTGTCTATGTGATCTGGGACAAGGGTGAAGCGAGGCAGACCCAGATCTACTATGCGATGTACAGAGACAGCGCGTGGTCTCAACAAATCCCCATTACTTCTGGTGAGTTGGGTGCGGAGAATCCCTCGGTCGCAATCGACAATCTAGGCACAATCCACGTTTTTTACGACAAGACGGACGGACAAATCTATCTCCGAGAACTTTCGGGAAGCTGGTCTAATGAGGTAAGGCTCACCTCTTCAGGAAGAAACACATTTCCGAGCGTACGGTGGAGCTATAACAATAACCCCTTCAACAGTGAGGGTGGCAAGTTAGAATACGTTTGGACTTCCGAGGAGAATGGGCAACTAGGCGTGAAATATAGTAGCCTCCCAATAACGCAACCGGCACGTCTCGCTACGAATCTGGGGAAGTTTGCGGATGGCGGAGCAATTCTTGTAGCGTTAGTCGCTGTATCACTCCTTCTCCTATACTATCGAAGCCACAAGAGAAAGCAAGGAATGGGCTAAGTAGCGCTGAAGCAGCATACGGCAAGATGAACTACACGTAAGCAGCGGAAGACTCATTCTCACCGTGTTAGAACGCCTCTTGGGCCAATCTATCGGGCGGCTGCAACTTGTCGGTGCAATCATCTCTCTGGGCAGTTGCTGCCTTCTCATCTTAGTCTGAGGAGCAGTAATCACGCGCCCAGTCGTCCAATGCAATGTCCACACGATTGTTCCGAAGTCTTCTGTGTGCAGAGGCGGCCTTACATGGATTCAGCAATACCAAAAAGGGTACTGCTACAGTTGCCGACGCTAAGAGTGGGGCCTATCGCCGGAATACGAACGCGAGGAACAGTAACACAATTATCACTATTATGAACGGAAGAAGAGTCGTCTCAAACGACGCTATGACTATGGCCACATAGTCCCTCCACGACAAATTCACAGTCTTTTCGCGTTCTTTCTTCTCCTCTGTCAAGTCGAGTTCCTTCCTGACCTACTTTCAGCTCTTTGTCCCAAATATAGCGTGGTGATTGCTATCGCGACCAAACCTATCGTTGCATAGAGAGCCAAGGCGGCAAGATCGGAAACGATCGGCAGTATTTGAGGCAGAATACTGTAGCCGAAGGAGACTAGCAGAAGAGAACCAGCAACCACAAGAAATGCTCGACGATATCTGCTTAGACATGTGCTCAACATGACGCTCACGTTCTCGCGTACCCCATACCTTAGATCCCTTGCTACCGTTTGATAGGGTCGAAGAGAGGACACCCCCTCTGCAAATATCAAGGCTATGGCGATGTGAATGGAAAAGATCTCGACAGACTGATTCAGTATCAACTCCATCGCTAATACAGCGAGAAACGCAATGTAAGCAGCTACATAGTTCAATAACATAACCGCTAGGCAACCAGCGATCACACTAACTGCGAAGAAGAAGGTCGCAATTGCGAGATATGCGCTTCCCGATGCACCAAGAAACATATCCTGAAGAAAGAGAGCCGGGAAAGCGAGAAAGACAACGAAGAGTCCAACCCGTAGAATGGAAATTCCGTGAGCGTGCTTCGATGCGTTCAATGTCGCATGGGACGCTCCTGTATCATTGAGACTGCTGCGCGTACTGGTCGGCCAGATGGAACCTCAATCACCATGATTTCTGAGTTCTTCAGTCGTTGTATAATTGCACGACGTTGAAGCGAATGCAATAATGTCGCGGCTTTCAGGACCAGATCTCCCTCACGCGTTTCCGGAACTGTTGGAATTCTTGTGATTACTGCTATGCGCTCACGTCTCCCCCGTATCGCGAGCACTGTTTTTGAAATTGCATCAGAGGACAGAGCCGAGACGAACAAGAGTTCGCACCTGGGAATCTCTTCGAGCAATCGAATGAGATAGGTCGAAGGCTCACCGGTCCCTCCAGGCTCCGCGGTCACGAGCTTGTCGAGGACCCGGAGCAATTGCCTGCGACCGCTCTCAATTTGGACATGGGAAGTGCTCTCTCCGAGGACTATCAGACCCAAGCGGTTTCTGGTCCTGAGTAGGTAGGTTGCGATCGAGGCAGCCGTCCTTACTGTCCACTTCAAAGCCTCAATCTGGGGCGACGTGAGGTCTACGAACAAGTACATGTTCGTGACATGTTCCCTCTCGTACTCATTCGACAGCAATGAGTCTGTTCGAGCGGATGCCTTCCAGTTAATCCTTCGAAGCTCGTCACCAGGCAAGTAGTTTCTTATACCGAAGAACTCGGTTCCAACACCCACACTGCTTGATCGGAAAGTCCCGATCTCAGGTTGGGCGCTGCGCGATGAGAGAGAGAAGTCCGACAAATCCTCAATGGGGGGAATGACAGAAAGATAAACGTCCTTGCCCCCTCCTACAACGCGTTCACGAAGACCGAACTCATCCAGTGATCGAACGGTGGCTGCAGGAATAACGTAGTGGCCCCTAAAATCGACCCCAACTACGCCACGGACAGAGGTAGAACCGTTCGGTCCTAAGAAGGCAAGATAGGTGGGACTACCCTCCACTATATCCAGACTCAAGGGGAATGATTCCGAGGCCTGAATCAAGACTGGAACATCAGACTCATTCGTTATGAGGGTGTCGACTTCAATCGGTTGCTCCTCCAGCGTTCTCTCGCTTGACAGTCGCCTCTGGAAGATCAACGCATCACTTGGCGCTGTTGTAATTGCCAGTGCCAGGATCAAATAGGTGAAGATTATTCCCGACGCAATGACGAATCGCTCATTTTGCAGTGCGATTCCTACCCAGAATAGGATGATGCCGGTCTCAACAATGAGAATTGACCTACGTGTCCAAGTGCTAAGTTGCACGGGGAGCCCTCGTCTCATCAAGTATTCCCTTCACAATCTCCTCAGCCTTAGTCCCCGCCAACCATGTCCCGCTCTTCAGAAGAAGTCGGTGGGACAACGCCGAAACTGCAACCCCCTTCACGTCCTCAGGAGTCACAAAGTCTCTTCCCGCCAGTGCAGCCTTCGCACGCGATAGATGCAGGACCGCCAACGATCCCCTTGGACTCGAACCCAAGCCCACCAATGAATGAGCCCTCGTCTTCTGAACAATCTCCACTGCGTACTCCTTGATGGTCTTATCAACATGAACTTGCTCAGTCACTTTCTGGGCTTCCAAGAAGACTTCTGGAGTCATTATAGGTTTAACGCGGTAGTCATCTGTTTGGGAAATCACGCGTCGACTTAGGATTTCAATTTCCTCTTCTTTGTTCGGATAACCAATGCTAAGCCGCATCATGAAGCGGTCGATCTGCGCCTCTGGTAGGGGATACGTTCCCTCATATTCTATCGGGTTTTGCGTGGCGATGACTACAAATGGTTTGTCAAGCGGATACGTGTCACCTTCGATCGTGACTTGCCGCTCCTGCATGCCCTCGAGGAGAGCCGACTGTGTCTTCGGCGGAGCACGATTAATCTCATCCGCAAGAAGTATGTTCGTGAATATTGGCCCCTGTCTCAATCTGAATTGTCCATCGCGCCTATCGAGCACATATGTGCCGGTAATGTCAGCTGGTAGAAGATCCGGTGTGAATTGGATCCGTCGAAACTTGCATCCCAGAGACTGCGCAAAGAGCTTCGACATCAGGGTCTTCGCAAGACCCGGAAAATCCTCGAATAGAATATGGCCGTTTGCCAAGAAACCTGTCAGCACTAACTCAAGTGTCTGACGCTTTCCAACAATCACAGTGGACAGTTCATTCAGGACTTGATCGCACACTTGTCTGAGATCTTCGAATTTCACCTAAGTTCGCCTTCAGCCTTCTCCAGAATTCCAATGACCCTATTGAACTCTGCCAACATTTGCCCTCTTTGAACCTCTTGACCAGATCTAGAATCACTTTCTTTGACAAAACGAATCAATTCCGGGTTCTTCAGAAGCTGGGTGAGCAGTTCCGGTCGTGATTCAGGGATTCTGGTGATTGACATACCTTTTGCCGCCAGAGCTGCCTGGACAATAGTTTGCGCTGCTTCCCGCTGGAAGGCGCGGAAGTTTGAGGGGCGCTGAAGACCCCTTCTGATCTTCTTCATGAAGACGGTAATCTCGTCTTCTTTTGTGCCGAAGCTCTTTGTTTGAAGACGTGGCCCCTCTTGCCTGGTCTTTGGCAGAATCGTTGAGCCTATGTCATGCAATATTATTGCAGTCGTTGAGAGCAGCATAAGCCACCATAGAAAGGAGGTCAACTCGCTAATGGCAGTCATCGGATCCCTCCTATGGAGTGATTGCTAATTGACTTGCAATACTGTGACGCCGTATCTGCTTGCGCATTAGATATAGGATGAAGGCTAAACTTCGCTTCCTCAAATAGGAGGGTCAGATTCCAGAACGAGTCAGCGACAGATGGTTGAAACCCCTTTATTCTCGCAAATGCGTCTAGTGGAGTGTCTGAATCCTCTATTCGAACGCCCCCGAGCTGAAGGTACCTAGTTGCTAGGTTGTAACACTGAATGACCATATCTCGTGGGGTAGCGGCGTGGATGTCCGTGATTAACGGCTCAGCGACGATTTTTGTGGGAGCTGTTCTGCGTTCGCGGCGCATCCGCACTAGTACTAGTATTACAGCTGCAGCTGAGGCAACGAGAGTCAATGCGCTAAACCCGGTCGAGAAGTAAGGTGTGCTATTCAATGCATCACGAAGTTTGACTATGCTCTCTTGAAGCGAAGCTTGTTCTCGCTGAAATTGGACAAGAGTCATTTCACTCTGCAGCGTCAACGTTTTCGATTGTAGTGTCAAGGAATTGAGCGCAGGCCTTGGGGCGTTCGCGGTGACGGTTCCGACTACCGACGTTATTGCCACAATGACAACCATCATAACGATTGCCTGTCTCCTGTGCTTCTTTGCCCACTCAAGGAAATGATATGTGCTCACCAATGTGAAGAGGACAAAGGGTAGGTAGAAGCCCACCTCAGCTTGCCATGATGCTGCGATGGCGGTTCCAGGCGCTTCGAATATTCTGCTCACGGCTATGACTGAAAAAGCCAGAAGCAGAAGTGCAAGGCCTGCGAGAATTCCTTTCTCGCTCAGCCGCAATTCAACCTGCTTCCCAGAATCGTCAGGTCTTCGCGGTTGTCTCCAAGATCGGTATTGGTGGAGATAGTTTCAGATCGTAGTGGCAGGAGATTAGGTGCCCTGGCTGCCTCGCAACGAGCGGTGGTTCTTCTTTCGAGCATTTCTCCGTGGCATATGGGCATCTCGTTCTGAAACGACAGCCCGTCGGAATGTTCACCGGGCTGGGGATGTCTCCGGAAAGAACGACTCGTTCTCTGACGAGGGCTGGGTCTGGTATTGGGAGCGCAGAGATGAGGGCGTGCGTGTAGGGGTGCTCGGGGCGACGGTAGATTATGTCCTTCTCCGCAGCCTCCATCAATGCTCCTAGGTACATGACTCCTACGCGGTTGCTCATGTGTTCAATTACGCTCAGGTTGTGTGAGATGAAGAGGTAGGTCAGATTGAACTCCTTCTGTAGGTCGGAGAGTAGGTTAAGGATTTGAGCCTGGACGGAGACGTCCAAGAATGAGGTTGGTTCGTCAAGGATGACGAGGTCGGGATCTGTGGTCAGAGCTCGCGCCACGGCTATTCTTTGACGTTGCCCGCCGCTGAACTCGTGTGGGAACCTGTAAAGATGATCCTCATTCAGCCCCACCCTCTTGATCAAATCTTTGGCTCTTTCAACCGCCTCTTCGTCGCTCTCAATTATCTTATGATATTTCATTGGCTCCGTGAGAGCACCCTTGATAGTTTGACGAGGATCGAGCGAGGCATAGGGGTCTTGGAATACTATTCCGAATTTCTTGCGCACTTGCCTGAAAACGTCACCCTTGAGTTTTGTGATCTCCTGGCCGCGATAAATGATCTCTCCTGCGGTTGGTTCGATTAGGCGGAGTATACACCTGCCTACGGTGGTCTTTCCTGATCCGGATTCACCGACAAGGCCGAAGGTTTCGCCTTCTTTGATTTCGAGGTCTATGCCGTCTACGGCTTTCACATAGCCACGGACCCTACCGAAGACGCCGCCCGTTATAGGGAACCATTTTTTTAGACCCTTGATTTCGAGTACGGTTTGCGTCATGCTTTTCCTTCTCCATAGAGATGACAGGCGACTGTATGCCCCTTGCCAACATGAACCAACTCAGGTTTCTCGAGTTTGCACTTCTCGAAGGCGAACGGGCAGCGTGGGTGAAATCGGCAACCTGAGGGCGGATAGATTAGATCGGGAACCGAACCGGGAATTGTTTCCAAGCGTTCCACTCGCCGATTAATCATTGGAATAGCGCGCATGAGCCCCTGAGTGTACGGGTGCAATGGATTGGCGAACAGCTCCTTGACATCGGCAAGCTCGACTATGTTGCCTGCATACATGACTGCCACGCGATCGCATAGTTCTGCAACTACGCCTAGGTCGTGCGTGATGAGCAAGGTTGAACCGGTTATCTCCCGTTTCAATTCCCGTAGTAGCTCAAGAATCTGCGCTTGAATCGTGACGTCTAGGGCCGTAGTGATCTCGTCAGCTATGAAGAGATCTGGATTCCTAGCCAATGCCATGGCGATCATGCACCGTTGCCTCATGCCTCCGGAGAGCTCGTGTGGGTACTGCTTCAGAATCCTCTCCATGTCTGCAAGTCGGACTTGATTTAACACATCTATGCTGAGAACTTTCGCAACCTTCTTCTGTGCGGACTTTGATAGTTTCGGGGTTTTTTCTCCCTCAGCTTCCTCGCGCTTTTCCTCGGCTCTATCTTCCTCCGAGATTTTTCGCTCGGCCGCTACTCGAGCCAGCCGCTCAGGATTGAGCAGGAATACTTCTTCAATTTGCTCTCCAATGGTGAGCACGGGATTCAGAAAGGTTGTTGGGTCTTGGAACACCATTGCAATATTGTTCGCTCTGACTTTTCGCAGCTCATCATGACTAATCTTGAGGAGGTCACGGCCTGATAGCATGATCTCGCCTTCAGTGACTGAGGCGTTCTCAGGGAGAAGCCCTATGATTGTAAGTGCTGTGACGGACTTGCCGCAGCCCGATTCGCCTACGAGGCCTAGAGCTTCGCCTTTCTTTATCGAGAAAGTCACACCATCGAGCGCCTTCACTTCGCCTGCGTAAGTGTGAAAGTTCAATCGAACATTGTTTACTTGCAGCAGTGCATCGGAGCCTTCCGATTTGCTTTCGCTCAACCTTTTACCTTCTAAGTCTAGGGTCGAGTACGTCTCGGATGCCGTCACCCATCAGGTTGAAGGCGAGGGAAATTATCAGGATCCCTAGGCCGGGGAAGGCGGTGAGCCAAGGAGCTTGGAAGATGTATGTTTGACCGGCTGTAATGAGTCTGCCAAGCTCAGGGGTTAAGGCAGTGGCACCGAATCCGAGGAAGCTCAGTCCTGCAAATACCAAGACGTTACCTCCCAAGTCAAGGGTTGCCTGAACTATAACTGGGTATATAGTGTTCGGGATAACGTGTCGAATGATTATGCGGAACCTTCCAATTCCGAGGCTCCGGAGAGCGTCCACGTAGAGGCGTTCCTTCTCGGCCAACACTTGCCCTCGTAGTATCCGGGTGTAGCCAGGCCATCCGACTATGATTATGGCTAGGATGAGGTTGTTCAAACCTCTACCAAGAGCTGCTGCGACGGCCAAGGCGAGGACGAGAGTGGGTATCGAAAAGAATACGTCCGTCACTCGCATCAATCCCTCATCCAGTTTCCCGCCAATGAACCCGGAGAATGCTCCTAACAATATCCCGATGAAAAGGTCTGCCAACACAATGGTTAGTGTGGCCGAGACATCTAACCGCGTCGACAATATGATGACTTGAAACAGATCACGTCCATAATCATCCGTTCCGAGCCAGTGCGTTGAACTCGGTGGCAGTAATCTGCCGGGCAGATAAATGTTAGTCGCAACGGTTTCAGGAACAATAAGGGGACCAAAGACAGCCGTCAGGATAACGCCCGCTGCAATGACTGCCCCTGACAAAACGACCTTGTTTTGAACCAACAGGTGCCCTGCGTATTTGAGCTCAGCAATTGCCGGAGACCAACTGGACGGTCGCTGCAATTCCATCTTAGCCATCGCCGCCACCTCAGTACTTGATCCTCGGATCCAAGTAAGCGTAGAGTATGTCTACAATCAAGTTTGCCAGAACGAGTATGAGCGCCGTGATGAGTGTGAAGCCCATTATGAGCGGGGCATCGTTCCTTCCTATAGCGTTCACAGCGAGCCTACCCATACCTGGCCAGCCGAACACCGTCTCCGTCAATGGAGCACCTCCGAGCAGACCCGCAATTGCTAGGCCGGCGACGGTGACGGTGGGGATCATCGCATTCTTGAGAGCGTGGCGGTAGATGACGACGCGTTCAGAGAGACCTTTCGAGCGTGCTAGAATTATGTAGTCCTGTCTGAGGACCTCGAGCATGCTCGATCGCATTATCCTCATGATGACCCCAAGCGAGATGAAGCCCAGGGCAAAGGATGGTAGGACGAGATGTGCAACCGCGTCCTCAGTCATGAGGAAGTTCCCAGTTATCAGCGTGTCTAAGACCATCAGGCCGGTTACTGAGGTGACTGGATGGTCTATACCTAAAGTCGTATCAATACGGCCATTCGACGGGAGATTGGGCAAGCCCAGCAGGTGGAAATAGTAGAAGAATACGAGTTGAAGCAGTAGACCTAGCCAGAAGACCGGTGTGGAAACCCCGGTCAATGCAACCAATCGTGAAACATGATCGGGCATCTTGTTGTTCTTCAGTGCAGAGATGATACCGAACGGGATCCCCGCTAACAAGGTCCACAAGATTGCTGCGCCTGCAAGCTCCATTGTGGCTGGGAATCTCGCCACCAACCCATCAAGAACGGGTTGAGAAAGCGATCTCGAATATCCCCAATTTCCTCTGACTAGATTCCAGACGTACACAACATAACGTATAGGCCATGGATCATTCAGATGGTAGTAGGCTATGATCGCCGGGATCGCGTCCTCCCTAGTTCGCTCGGTCATGTAGAGTGCGAGCGGATCAAGAAGCACCTGCGAGAGGAAGAATACGATTATTGTTACACCAATCAACACGAAGACTAGGAGAAACATTCGTCGGGCTATGTACTCCCAAATTTTCGTAGATTAGCCACCTTATCACTATTGTAGATTCACGAACCTTCACGTTTCTTAAAAAAATATGGGAGGGGGACCGTTTTTGGGTCCCTTTCTTAGAAGAGCTTCTTCAGAATGAAGGAGCTAATTGCAGGCAGTTGAAGTAGACCGAGGAATGATGGCTGCGTTGTATTTGCTGGCGGCGACATCTTGCCGCCCTTTGTTAGTTCGTAGAAGTAGAAGCCGTAGATTGCTGAGTTGTAGTTGTCGACACCGGATGCGATTGACGCATTTGCTCGTTCATGGATCCATGATCGAGCTAACTGGAACTGAGTTCCATAGTTCAGCCAGAGAAATGCCCAATCGTCATTGGTCATGTGCTCGATCTGGGTGATTACTTGTAGTCGCTGTGTCTTGTCTGTAATCGATGCTTGCTGGTCGATGAGTTTGGTGACGTCAGGGTTGTTGTAACTCATTCGGATAGCGAAAGTCCCTGCCGTGCCATGAGCGAAGGGCACTAGGAAGTCATCTGGGTCAACGTAGTCCACAATCCAACCCAAGAAGAACACGTTCGATTGCCGTGCTCTCACATTGGCTAGGAATTGTGGCCACGCCAATCCTGTGACTCTGGCGTACAGACCCGTGTCCGAAGCCATGCCGTTAACTGTGTTGGCTATGATTGTCGCCGCTGTCTCACGGGCGGTGTTACCTAGGTTGTAGCTGATTTCCACCGTCTGTGGGCTCTTGGGGCTGAAAGCGTTCTCCGGCTTGATGGGGTTCTTTCCTGCATCAATTAGGAGCTGCTTTGCCTTTGCGGGATCGTATGGTGTTGGTTGAATTGTTGGGTCATATCCGAACATTCCTGGCGGAATTATCTGGCTGGCTGGAATCGAGAAGTCTTGTTGTACGTCGTGTATGTAGGCGGTTCTGTTGAATGACAACGTGAATGCCTGTCGCACTCTAACATCAGAGAATGGTTGGAAGGCCTGCACCTTTCTGTCAGAACCAACGATCTTCTGGTTGAAGCCCATGAAGAACGTAGAGAAGGCAGGCCACAAGCACTTGCCTTGAATCGGGGTTGTGGGTGGACACACTGGATTCGCCGAGTAGTCAGGGCTTAGCGGTACAAGCTTACCTTGACCGAACCAAGCTTTCTGGTCGACGAACTGGAAGACTAAGCCTCCGGTCGCTGGGATCAGTGGAAGGTCGGAAGTCCCTGCCTTGAAGTCTAGAACTCGCGTGTTGGCATCATCAATACCTTTGATGATGACATTCGGTACTGATGCTAAGCCTCTCTTCTGAGGTCCGCCCCAGTAGTTCTCATTGCGCGCAAGTATTACTGTCTGTGAAGCTTTGTCCCAAGACTTCAGAGTGTATGGACCTGTACCCGCCATGTTTGACGCGGGCCATGGGTTTAGTTCGTTGTGGTAATCGCCTGCAGTGGCACCCTCAATGGAAGGTGTGCCGTCGGTCGGCGCAGTCCAATGTTGTTTGAACGCTGTCGGACTGACGATTGCTGCAATGCTGAAGGCCATAACGAAAGACCAACCAGCGTATGGACGTTCAAGGTGGACGGCGACGGTCATGGGGTCTAGAACTTCGACAGGCTTCACCTTGATGAAGTCATCTAGTTCACCCTTCGTGTACTTGTCACCGTACCCATTCGGATAGAGGGTGGCGTTAGCGACGCTTGGTCCGGCGTTGTTGTACTGCTTGCTGTAATTCTGCCCACCGCGTGCAACTTGAAGCATCGCCCATGCTGGTCCGTCTGGGTCATCCATGATCATGGCGCGCATCAAGCTGAAGTAGACGGCGTTCGCGTCGACGGGTGTTCCGTCTGTGAAGGTTATTCCGCTTCGCATATGGTATGTGTAGGTCAACCCGTCAGCACTGACATCAAAGCTCGACGCTAACCACGGAACAACCTGATCCGCATGAGCACCATTAAAGAACACAAGCGTCTCGTAAACGTTCTGAATAATGGCTCCTCCAGCGGTTTCATAGTCGGTCGCCGGATCTAACGTGTCCGGTTGACCAATCGTTTCTTCAACGATTGTGTCCGGGTTGGTGACAGCCTGTGAAGTTGTTGTGGGCCCTGGCTTTGGTAGATTGGACGTAGCCATGTAGGCTCCTGCTGCGACTGCTGCGACGATCACTACGATAATAACTGCTGCCTGCACTCGTGTAACTGCTTTACTTGACAAATTTTCTTTACTCCGTAGCTAGAACGCAGGTCAGAATTTGTTTTTAAGACTTTGCAAGTCAATTTGGCCTAACAAACTGTCTTAACCCTCAAGAATCCTAGTCGAAGTACCGGTGGCATCGCTCTAATATCAGGAAACTATTTTCTGCCTCCAGAAAGAAGTTATAGCATCGCATAATACGAGTACGTATCTACTGCTTCCTTTGCGGTAATCAATGTCCCCAAGAATGCGATTTCAAAGCTCGGCGTCCTCAGGAACAGGAATAGTGTTACGCCAGCAAAGAATACTGCATAGAAGAAGCTCATCGGGATCATCCTATTCCTTGCCTTAAAGAAGAAACGTAATACTCCGAATTTCCTTCGTGCTACGCTGAAATTTCCATCCGCGTCTTGCCTGACGAGCCCGATCTCCGCGAGCCTCTTGAGGTGATACTTGGCCTGCGCTGGTGTGGGAAAAGCCATTGCCTTCTGAACATCTTTGGTTGATGCCTGTTTGTGCTTAAGCAGACATAGATAGACGCGGAAGATCGTCTTGAACTGAACTTCTCGCACAAGCTCTCTTTCTTGGGTAAGCAAGGAAAAGCCTCAGTGGGGAGTTGAATGAATAACCTTTTCTTAGACCTTTCGTGTCTTCCATTTAGAATGCGAAGGAGGCTTTCGGCATCGGAAACCTTAGCACACCGCCTCCAAGGACTGTTTGGCATTCGAGAACAGTCAGTCGCCTAATAGCTATCGTGCTCGTGCTTCTGTTCGTCGCTGGTTCTTGGACCGTGCCAGGCTCGGCTCAGAACACGTGCGCTTGCGGGCCGAAGAAGGTATTGTTGGTTCTTAGCGAGTTCCAAGATTATCGCCATCTTTCAAGCCGTGGGGAGATCTCGCATTTGTTCTTTGGGCAGGTTGCCAGATACTTTGCGAACGTTTCGTATGGTAAGCTCACAATTGATGGGAACGCTACAGACTGGATAACGCTGCCAAGATTGTACGAACAGTACAGGTTCAGCAGTCAGCAACTTGACGTGCAGTCAATAGCCAGAGACTCCTTTACGACTGCTTCCCAGACCTTCAACTTCACGTCTTTCGATGAGGTTTTCCTTGTTCTGTCGTTCTATTCCACCCTCACAGCAGATTATATTCAACTTTCCAAAGCAATCAACACAAGAACTGGCTCGGTCGCCGCGTTCGCTGTGATTGAAGAAGATCGCGATTGGTCAACTTATGCGCGAATCTTTACATTGATGATCGGGTTGTGGAAGAATCGAAGCCAGTTGCCAGGGCTTGGGCAGCTGGATATTTCATCAAGTGGCCAAGGCGACATGTCGGCATGGTCTAAGCTCAACTTGGGCTGGATTAATAACTCGCAGTTGATCACTCTTCCAGCTCCTTCGCCTTCTGTTCGACGAATAGTCACCATCAGTCCTATTGAGATCGGCAAGGCAGAAACGTTTGCAGTTCGAATTGACCTTGGTCAAAGTGAAGACGCCTACTTCATTGAAGTCAGACAACCAATCGGCTACGACCGGAACAATCTGCAGGAGTATGGAGTTGTCGTGATTTACGTTCCGCCCGGCAACTCCTCAATACAATTCAGAACAATTCTGCAAGCTGACAACGTTGGACGAGCGACCTTTCTTGACCTGAGTGCAGACCTATCGGTCGTTGTGCTCAATCAGACGCAAGCCGGTTTTCGAGTCCTAGTCGGCAGTGTTCAGGACGGCCGTGATGCCCAGAGGACTCTCTACGCTATTTTCCAGGCCAGTGATTCCATCCAGATAGCAGAGTCACAGAACCGTATCGACGGACTTGATCTTGCGGAAAGACTCTATGGAAACGCGCATACACTCTTTACGCTTGGCCGATTTCGCGAAGCTGAGGCACTCGCGGTCTCCTCTGAAACAACAGCCAACAGTGCCATAGTGCCCTCAGACTACGCTATCGCGGTACAGCTTATGGCGACAGCCGAGGATGTTGAGAGCGGTGTTCAGACCCTTTCGACTCTGCAGAGTCAAGCCCTCGTTGTGCTCGGGAACGCCAAGTTGGAGGCGGCGAAGCAGGCCTTCGTCGCGAAGAACTTCACGATTGCCAAAGAGAACGCACAAGCCTCGATCGACTTATTCAACCGGGCAAAGCAGCTCGACTTTACCGACAGAGTCGTAGCTTGGTTGAGCAATCTGGCGCTCATAGTTCCGGTGGCGGTCTTGATTTATGCCATAAGATATCAGCTTAGGAACGATTGATTGGAGCGCTCAAATTACTTGATATGAGACATCTTCTTCTCGAAAGCCTTGCCCGTCTCGATGTCGCTTTGTTATCAAGTCGAATGGGTGCGTTGCGTATTATCACGACTCCGATTCGCTCGTTTACCTCCCCCATCAGGAGATGTGCTGACGAGGCAAGGTCATCAATGATGTTGGTCTGAGTCACCCTAACCCTTCGACCATAGAGGTCAGGTTTCCCGCGATCGTCCTTTACCGGGAGAAACCCCGAGGCACCAATAGCTAACCCGATCGTTCCCAGCCGCAGTGGCGTCACCCGACTATCGACAATCAACACACCCAGACGCTTGTGATACCTAGCCTCCAATGATCTTCGAAGTTCTCTTGCGGACTTGTCCGGGTTCTTGGGCCAAAGAGTTGCGGTTCCAATAGGCGAATTCTTGAGATCGACACCGCTATTTGCGGTCAAGACTCCGTCTCTGATTGTGAGCAAGAAACCCTTCACACCTCCCAAGACTTCATCCGCTTCCTCCAGCACCAGCTGGGTCAGCTGTTCGTTCATTCTCCATCTTTTCGCGAGCCGTTCGGCTCTTTCTGAGACCACAACCTCGTCAAGCCTAGCGATCCTGCGCTCGCATAGCGACGCAACTTTACTGGCAACTGCTAGGACATCTCTTGTTTGAAGTGCAAAACGCTGCCTTTCGAGTTCTTCAATCACGACCGTGTTGAGCCCACTGCCCGGCTTAATGGTGGGCAGGCGGAGGGGCGCAAGAATCATCGAGTGCCCCTCTGTGCTGAGTCTTATCAGAGGAACTGTATACGGATCACTGCAGGAATTAGATCATGCGTGCTACGAGGTGCGATATGCCTGCACCTCTGTAGCCAAGTTCTCCTCGGCTGCCGGAAGGCCTCTTAATGTTGTACATGAAGCCTCCACTCGGCGGGCGCAGCCTAAAGACTGGTTTGATTCCCTTTTGCCACAAGGAGTTCAGTGGTATTTCGCCTCTTGTTAGTGCTTCTGCCAAACCGTCTACACTTTGTTGCCCGAAAGTTTCCTTTACGAACCCGTCGGTCACAGGCGTACCGCCTTGCAGCTCGCCGCGTTCTTTCAGTAGCGCTGCGATATCCTTTGGGCCAACATTTCCCCAAGTGACGTAGTCTTTCGATTGACGCAACATCCCAACTACACTGTCATTGTTCTCCAGGAGAACTGCGTTGAACCTTCCACCTAGCCTTAGGCTCTTCAACGTGTACTCCATATTCTTCGGAACAGCAATGGGTCCTAGAAGCCGCACAACTAAAGTGAAAGCCTTCAACGGTGGCCTGGCTATCTCTTTCTCCTTCCTTTCCGAAACAACGGCTTTCTCTGGCTTCTTAACCAGAGCTACACGCTTCTTCGTAACCTTCGGCTTTGGCGCTTTCCGCGGCCCCGTCCTGGGCTTGGCTTTCCGTTTTGGTTTGGCGCTCACTTTCTTACCTCCGGAACTGAAGCTTTGATCTTAGCTTCAACTTCTGTGAAATGCCCGCTCAAATCCTCGGGCTTGAGCTTGTTCTTGAGGTATGCGGAGAAGAACCTCTTGTACGCTTCTGGGTTGGAGGCGATTTGCTTTGAATAGCTGATCAAATGCGTGCCTTGAACACGATCCTTTGGAGGCAAGACTTTGTCATCATGGGGAATGGTGAGTCCGGCGTCTATGGCTCCCTTTGTCGCGGCGAAGATTCTTGATCCCGGGCCGCGTGCGTGAAGGCCCATGTCGAGAATCGCTTTGGCAATTCCGCTCGTCTTTGCCCGATGACCCGCCAGTAACCCGGTCAAGTACGCCGCGGGAAGATTTCCACAAGGACCTTTCCATCCATAGTCTTTTAATTCGGAGGAGTGGGCGGAGGCCAGCACTCTGTCTCCATCTGGTTTCGCTTCGACCAATTGCGCTGCAAGATGTTTGTTCGAAGGGCGTACGACGAATCGTGTAATCCCCGATACTACAAGTCGTCTCCTTTTCCGGTAATTGGTTCTGCCTTCTCGACGACGCCTGAATGGAAGATTGTATTGTGGTCCCTTAGCCAAATCCAACTACTTCTTGTTCACTCGTAAGGCTAGTTCGAGAAGCCGGTGCCCAATTAAAGGGTTTCCAGAAGCTCAGAATACGTACGCTAGAAGTCTTCCACCGGTCTTGGAAGATTGTGCCTCCGTATGCGATACTACACCTTTGGGTGTGCTCACAATGAGTACTCCGACATCACGTGATGGCAGAAATCTTTCCTCCCACTCCTCAACCTCGGTGACCTTCATTGCATATCTTGGTTTGATTACGCCACACTTGTTGACTCGGCCGAGAAGTTGTATCCGGTACTTTCCTGCCCGCCCGTCATCTATGAACTCAAACTCACCAATGTAGCCGTTCTTCTGCATGACTCTCAGAACCTGACCCATGAGTTTCGAGGCAGGCCAAGCTATGCATTCTCTTTTGTGGCGTCTTTCGTTGTTGTAAATTGTGTTGAGAGCGTTGGATAATGGATCGACTAATGTCATTTCTTATCACATGCCTTTAGGTTCGTACCGCGCGTTTGGCGCGACCGGTCTGTCTAGCAGCAATCATACCGACCTTTCTTCCGGGTGGAGCATTTCGGCTGACCGTGGTAGGTTTACCTGCGTGCTTGTGTCGACCTCCACCATGTGGGTGTGATGCTGCAACCATTTTTTGACCGCTTGTCGTAGGCCAGACACGGCCACGGGACCTCATCAGTTTCTTGGCAGCTCCTGCCTTAAGGAAGGGCTTCTCGGTTCTGCCAGCGGCGGCGACTACGCCAACCATGGCTCTGCATTGATTATTCATGTAGACGGACTTTCCGGACGGCATCCGTAATTCGGTTCCTTGGGGAGTATGGGATACCACCATACAATAGGTTCCTGACGCCCGAGCAAGTCGCCCACCGTCACCCGGTCGAAGTTCGACATTGCAGACAAGCGTTCCCTCTGGCATTCTGCCCAATGATAGGACGTTCCCAATATCAGGGGAAGCGGTCTCTCCGATGGTTATTCCTTGATTTAGCGCCAGACCTTCTGGCGCAGCTAAGCAGCAGGCGACGCCGTTTGGGAATTCAACAAGAGCAAGCGGCGTTCCCCTACCGGGGTCGTGCATTATCTCCCTAACAACGCCCTTGAGAGCAGGCTGAGCCACATTCGCGACCGGGAATCTGACTGGGGCGATTCGTCTAAAGCTTCGTGACGTGAACTGTGAACCGCCTCTTCCGCGGCGCTGCACTCGAATCTGCTTACCCAATAATCATCAACCCTAATGCATGTGTGCTTTGAATGAGTTGGAACTTTTATTCGGCGAGCGGATTACGCTGACCTAACATAAACGTTGTGGTCATTCTTGTCGGATCCTAGCGCTTCCCGCGAATCACAGATCTGTCTATCGTCGAGGAACGCTAGCTGGTCTTGGATAGGCAGGCTAGCAACGCACTCACTGCGAAGAAGGCTTCAAATGCGAATCCCTAGGTTTTCTATCAAACCAGAATCATAGAGAAGTAGACGTCGCATGAAAAACATTATTGGAACAGCGAAAGTTGCAGCGAAGAAGGGTGGACTATATGCAGGAGTTCTCCTGCTTTCCGATGCAATCGCGCTCGGGATAGACTCGGTCTTGTTGGGGAAGAATCTGTTCCATTACTTCACACTCTTCACACTTGTTGAAGCCGCCATCCTGTTCCTTGTTGGGGGCGCAATGGAGTTTGGTGGTTCACTCTCATTTAGGAGAGTCATGGATTATGTTTCGAAGACGGAGAGTGCTTGGAGCATTGAGGGACATCAAAAAGCCCAATCCCGCGCTCTACCGCTCATTGTAGCTGGAATCATTCTATTAGTGCTTAGTTTCGCTCTGGCATACCCACTTAACTAGAAGCTGGTCCATCGAAGAGGTGACACGCCACGTAATGTGTGTCACTCAACCTTATCATGCCAGGCTCTTCCTTCGAGCAACGGTCAAAGACCATGGGACAGCGAGGGTGAAATCGACAGCCAGTAGGCGGGTTGATTGGGCTTGGAATTTCTCCGCGAGGTATCTGCCTTTCCGGCCGATGCTTAGGATCTGGAACTGGAATGGCTGAGATCAGCGCCTTCGTGTAAGGATGCTTAGGGGTCTTGAATACCTCTTTCTTCAGGCCAACCTCCACGATCCTGCCCAGATACATTATCGCTATCCTGTCACAGAAATAGCTGGCCGTAGCGAGATCATGAGTTATGAAGACGTACGTCAGACCTAGTTCCTGCTTCAGAGACACCATCAGATCCAGGATCTGTGCCCTGATTGAGACATCGACCATAGCCACTGGTTCATCGGCAACGACAAATTCCGGTCTGAGTATGATCGCGCGGCCGATGACTACGCGCTGACGTTGGCCGCCGCTCAACTGATGTGGGTACTTGTTGTAAAAGTTCTCAGGAGGGCTCAGACCTACCCTTTTGAGCGTCTTTGTGACTTCTTCTTTGCGGTCAGCCTGTGAACCTACCCGGTGAATGTCAAGAGCGTGCTTGATTGCTTGACCCACAGTCATTCGCGGATTCAGGGCAGCTGCCGGGTCTTGGAAGATAATCTGAGCGCGGCGTCTGAATTGTCGCAACTCTTCTGAACCTACTTTCATGGGGTTCTGTCCGTCAAACTTGATTTCCCCCGACGTGGGTTCGATCAAACGCACGAGCATGCGCCCCGTTGTCGTCTTGCCGCTCCCGCTCTCACCAACTAGGCCGAAGGTTTCTCCACGATTGACTGCAAAACTGATCCCATCTACGGCACGCACGAATTCCTTCTGACCTGAAAGCATCGTGTCCAAGAAGCTCTTCTGAACAGGAAAATACTTTGTCAGATTGTTGACTTCAACGAAAGGCATCACGTGCGCCCTCTAATCGTATAGATGACACGCCACAAGTTGGCGTCCTCGTTGAAGCAACTGAGGTTCGCGCAGTGGACATGGTTCGAATGCTTGTGGACACCGTGGATGGAATTTGCACCCTGTTGGCGGGTTGACGAGGTCTGGCGGGGATCCGGGTATGGGATGCATCGATCTCTCTGGATGCTCTATGTTCGGAGCAGACTGCAATAGTCCCTTGGTGTACGGGTGAAGAGGATTCTCGAAAATGTCCGCTGTGGGGCCGATTTCAACCATCCTGCCGGCATACATGACGGCAATCGTGTCAGCCATTTCTGCAACTATTCCAATATTGTGGGTAATGAGTATGAGCGTCAGATTGTAATCCTTCTTGAGCTTGCTCATGAGTTCCAATATCTGCGCCTCGACTATCACGTCGAGGGAAGTTGTCGGTTCGTCTGCGATGAGCAGCTTAGGGTTGAGAGCCAACCCAAGGCCAATCATGACTCTTTGTCTCATTCCACCGCTGAACTGGTGCGGGTAATCGTCAATCCGGTCACGTGGTATTCCGAGGCTTTCCAGTATCTTTCCCGCTCTCTCGAGAGCGTCATCTCTGCTAACATCTTTCTCGTGTGTCCGCACGAACTCGATGAAATGATCTCCAATGTTCTTGACAGGATTCAGAGAGGTCATTGGATCCTGGAAGATGAAACCAATCCTTCCCCTAAGCTCACGAATCTCCTTTTCTGAGAGGTGCATTATGTCAACGCCGTCAATTACGATACTCCCCTCAGACATCACACCTGGCGATGGAACAAGCCGGATGACAGCGAAGCCTAGGGTGGATTTCCCGCAGCCGGATTCTCCCACGATCCCCAGTGTTTGTCCCTTTTCAAGCGAGAATGAAACATGATCAACGGCTCTCACATTACCCGCTCTGGTTGGGTAGTCGATCGTCAACGAGTTCACTTGTAGTAGCGGCAATGTGGTCAGCTCATTGCTCGAGTCTCGGACTCCAAAGCTCGCTCAAGCCTTCGCCCATGAGGGTGAACCCAAATGCAAGCAAGACTATCATGAGTCCTGGAAATGCGATGACCCACCAAGCCCCGACCGGGAGAAGCTGCCTTCCGTAGGTCAGGTCCCAGCCCCAGTCTGGGACAGCCACGGAAAGGCCTAGTCCAACAAATGTGAGACCTGCTGCTGTCAAGATTGCGTCAGCGAAATTGATGGTGGCGACGCTCGCTATTGAGGGGACAACGTTGGGAAGGATGTACCGAAGAAGAATGCCTCGACTTCTGGACCCTAACGCCTTAGCCGCCTCGACGTATGGCAGCTCTTTAATCGTTAGCACTTGGCTCCGAATTATTCTGAAGTATGAGGGGATGTAAATGACTGAGATAGCCAGGCTCATATTCACAACACCACGCCCAAGCATTGCTGCAATGGCGATGGCAAGAACCAACCCAGGAAATGCGTACACGCTGTCCATAACAAGTGAAGTCACTTTGTCGGTTGCGCCTCCCGCAAACGATGCTAGAAGCCCAATGGGAACCCCCACCAGAATGCAGATGATGACCGAAAAGGTCGCCACCTGAAGCACCATAGCTCCTCCAGATATCACTCTGCTCAGCATGTCCTGACCGAGGTGGTTCGTGCCCAAAGGAAAAACATTGTTTGGCGGTGCAAGAATAGGCCCCACATTAATCGCTATGGGGTCATGAGGAGAAATCCATGGTGACAGTATGGTCATCAGGACGATTACGGTAACGATGACCGATCCGATGAGAACTGTCCAACCAGCTAAGCCCCTCCTTCCCAGCTTTACAAAATTGGGAAACAGCTGTACAAGGATTCTTCCCCTTTCTTCTACAATCTTCACCGAATGAATCTCCTACAGCCTGATTCTAGGATCCAAGTACGCGTAGAGGATATCCACGACGAGACTTACCATCGCAACGAGTAATCCGAAGAAGACAACGGCTCCTTGAATCGCAGTGTAGTCTCTGAAGCTTATCCTGTCAACAAGGTACCTACCCAACCCAGGCCAAGAGAAAGTGGTCTCCGTAAGGATGGCCCCTGCAAGCAGGGCGGCGAACTGAAGCCCCATCATCGTAAGTATGGGTAAGAACGCGTTTCTCAAGGCGTAGGAGTAGACGACGGTAGATTCCTTGAGCCCTCGCGCCCTTGCGGCCGTTACGAAATCAAGCCGCAGAGTTTCGAGCATATTGCTCCTCGTCAGCCGGACAAATATGCCACACAACGCCACACCGAGAGCCAGGCATGGCAGAAAGAGGTAGCGCAAGGCCATGATAAACTTCGCGACGTTACCCTCGAGTAGACTATCGATCGAATAAAGGCCAGTTACATAATGAGTACCTCCAATGTTCAGTCCGAGCGGTTCCATTCCGGGGTACATTCTTCCTCCGCTTGGGAACCAATGCAACTGAATACTGAACACCATTTGAAGGACCATGCCCAGGAAGAAGACGGGTATTGCGTAGGTCACTATTCCGAAAGTGCGAGCCGCGTGATCCTCTCGAGTGTTGTATGCACGCGCAGCCACCACACCTAACATTATGCCAAGCACCACTGCTATGATCATTCCATAGATCGCAAGTTCCAGAGTAGCCGGAAAGGCGGAGAATACCTGTTGCCCGACTGGCGAGAAGTCCTGCATGGACTTTCCGAAGTCACCTCTGAGAAGACCTGTTAGATAGTCGGCGTATTGTTCGGGTAGGGACTTGTCCAATCCGAGGGTGTGCTTGAAAACTTCGAGCGCTTCCGGCTTGACTTGCTTCTCGAAATGAAGCATGGCAGGATCGCCCGGCAGAATGCGAGTGATGACAAACACTAACGTAAGAAGTAACAGTATCATCGGGATCGTAAGTAGAACTCTGGCAATAATGTAGGATCGTAGGCTCATGAGAAAAAGGAGGGTAGGGTATTGTGGATATATGTCTACTGTCTACAGTTCAGTTGCGAATCTTGTTATGATTGAGAGAGCCCACCCAACTTGCTGAAATGCGGGAGCTCCTGCCGTCTGAGTCGCGTATACTAGCCAGTGTCTCCAGTTCTGTGTTACGTCAAGGTAGATTCCGCCGACATTTGTCTTGGACACCGCGTAGGCCGAGCCTTGGAACAGAGGTACTATAGGTGCATCTTTCACGAAGAGCGTTTGTGCTTGCGCGTATATTTGATTCCGCGAGGTCAAGTCTGTTTTAGCCCGCGCTTGCTCGATTAGGGAATCCATCTGTGGATTCTTGTAGTTCATGTGGATCCATGAGCTGCCACTTGAGTGCAGGAACGGAAACATGTAGTCGTCAGCGTCGACATAGTCTGGGTACCAACCCATGATGTACATTTGCATGATCTCTGAGTTCCTGTTCGTTCGGTAGCTTGGCCAGTCAGCGTTCTTGAGGTCCACTTTGATGACCCCGCTTGCTTCCAGAGACGATTTAATCACTGTTGCTTGGTCGGCGCTTTGCGGGTAGTGTCCTGATGACTCGTACCACAGCGTCAGGGACAACTTGTTGGTTGCATTGTATCCATACTTTGCGAGTGCCGTCTTGGTGAAATCGTAGTTGGCGTCTCCCAACTCCTTGTAGGCGTCTGTGTGCCCGGCCATGCCGTTGGGAATCATGCTGTATAGCGGGTTGGCTTGGCCTAGGAAGACGGTCTTGGTAAGAGTCGGTCTGTCAATTGCGGCCGCGACAGCGCGTCTAATCTCAGGATTGTCGAATGGTTTCATCTTCTCTTGGAAGACTAGGTACTGGATGAATGCTCCAACACCCTCCCACACTTTAAGGTTGGATTTCGTCTTCAGGTCATTAATGTCGGTCGCTCTCAGTTGCCTGAAGGCAATATCCACCTCACCGGACTCGATCGCCAATCGCAGCGCAGTTGCGTCACTGTAGAACTTTATGATAATATGTGTAGTTCGTGGGTAGCCAGCGCTTGCGTTCCAATAGTTGGGGTTCCCGTTTAGATCGATCTCGTTGTCTTTTCCAGCGACTCGAACCCACTTCGACAGTACGTATGGTCCGAGGTCCATCGGATTGCTTGCCCGCGCATTGCCGTCTACGTATTCAACTAACTTGTCCACTGGGGCAAATTTCGGATTGACGATGTAGGAACACTGACATGCCATCAAGGAGAGGAATGGGGAGAATGGGATGTTGAGGTGGAAGACGACTTGATACTTGGATGTTGCGTTTACGCCATTGATGATGTCACTAAAGCCAATGCCGACTTGGGGTCCGTCAGGGTTCGCAATCTTGAAAACGCTACGGTCGAAGCTGTACTTGACGTCGTTTGCTGTGAACTCGGTTCCGTCTTGCCACTTGAGACCTTGTCTAAGGTTGAAGGTCCAAGTCAAACCGTCGGGACTGGCATCCCAGCTCTGGGCCAAACCGGGAACAATATCAGAAGAGCCTGGTCTAGTATCGACTAGGCCAGAACTTATCGACTGGATTATTTCCCACCCAAAGAAGTCGTACGCCTCGGCTGGGTCAACACTGGACTCGACAGAGTCAGTGGTCCCCATGATTATAGTGTCCTTGTATGCCATCTTCGTGGTTGTAGGGGTCGGCGGGGTAGGCTGCATGAAGTATGCTCCTGCAGCTACGGCTAGAATGACCACAACGATAGCGATCACTGCCTGTACTCGTGTAATTGCTTTACTCGACAATTTTCATTTCCTCCAAAATACCGGTAACCCACCTTCCGCCCTCTCTTTATTTAAAAGCTCCCACCCGTTTTAAGCGAAACAAAAATTCCCTGACCTAGAAAATTGTTGCTCTGACTAATCGAGGCTAGATATCGACGAGAAAGGGCTCAGGTCTGGTTTCTCCGAGCACAGATTACTCCAATACCAGCTTTCTTCATCGCCCCTCACATTGAGGGGGGAGAAGCATATCGTTCTTGCGGCGCCAGGGAGCGGCAGTACTACCAGAAACGTCGTCGGAGGATCTTCCTTTCCGCGTCCATTATCAGTTCGAATAGACGGTCTGAGACCCTATGGCTTCGTCGTAGTACGACCTTCGCCTCCCCCGGCCCGATCCTTCTGCCAGCTAACACATATGCAGCCACCTTGCCGTCCTTTTTCAGGAGTACTGAACTATCTTTGAGGGTTTGAATCACTCGTTCTTCGAACTCTGACAGGTTCCGGCCCTTCTTCCGCGCAATCTTCTCAATTGTATCTGGTGTCTCAGATGTAATGCCTAGTCGGCCACTCTTGCATTGTGGACATATGAATTCTTCAGGCATGTCTTTTGTTCTCTGAATCTTGGCGAATCCGAAGCAGGTCGGGCAGGCGAGAGTCCGGGATTCGTTCAGGATTCTAACTTTCGTTGACTCCAGGAGAATCCTTTTCATCTTTTCTGGAGGAATAAGATCAGTTTTCCTGCTGATCCTTTCCATGCCTATACGGGCAATCGGGCTGGCGTTCTCCACTTGAGGTGCAGTAAATAACTCAATTGTGTGCCCAAGTTGCTGAAGGATCCGTTTGGTGTTCTGAACATCCAAGTCCTTCTCCAAAGTTTCCTTGTAGGCTTCTTCCATTATGACAGTGCCCTCAAAACTACGCATGAGTTGTCGCAGGTTGATGCTCCCAAATTCAACCCATCTCGTTATCGCACCAAACCGTCGCGCAACGTGCACCAAGCGGCGTTTGAATAAGCCCGTCTTCTTTGAGGACTCTTCGACCAACGCCTCGATGTCCGCATTTGCTAAACGCTGAAGGACATCTGCAACCTTCGCTGCACTTGCAGCTCCCGATGTCTGAACAACAATACGGTAGGGGTCCTGCTGAACGCCTATCGTCTGTCCGATCTCTTCCGACAGAACATGCCCCACCAGCCTTGCGAGTGTTCTATTGACTAATAGCCCAAAGTGTGCATTGATAATCACGAAATCCTCCCAGTTCTCAACCACGACTCGCTTGTCAGTGGGGATCTTCAGCCCCATCGATACTTGTTCGAACGTCTCCTCAAGTGCTCGCCGCATGGTCTCCCGGTCGGCGGGATACACTCGGCACAGTTCATCGATAAGTTGAGCATCTTGTTTCCCGGTGTGAATTCCTTCCTCTATATGCCTTCTTATGGAGCCTACCTCTTGGCCGATCTCGAATGGAACGGGGATCTCTTCACCCACCCAGCTTGGAATTGAGCCCGTCGGATCTCTGATCGGCTTCACGTAGATCTTGTCCCCGCGTATGCTCATCATGCGCCAAGGACTTCCGCGCACAATGAATTTTCTTCCCACCTCAGCATACTCGGCGACGAACGCCTCGTCCAAGACGCCAACTGCTTCGTCCTTGGTTTGGTCGACGATCAGGTACTGCTTCTCATCCGGGATCATTGAGAGTTTGCCGAAATAGTAGGTGAATAATGCGTTCAATCGACGTGGGCGTAGAATGACGCTATCTTGTTGTGAGTACCAAGCTAGTCTGGGATATCTGGAGTGCATGTAGTCGAGCACCCCGATAAGATCCTGCTCAGTCAAATCCCGGTAAGGGTAGGCTTTCGTGACAATTTCCATGATTTCATGAATGTACCATCTCCCCTTCTGGATCAGTAACCCTACGAGCTGATGCGTGAGCACATCGAGTGGTTTGTACGGTATTGAGACGGGCTCCAGG
>Ga0315279_10001055_pt1 | contig 47616 bp, 44 predicted proteins | sample YL17G06_20_MG_FD_203694 | JGI IMG/M metagenome (GOLD analysis project Ga0315279, IMG submission 203694) | Sediment microbial communities from Yellowstone Lake, YNP, Wyoming, USA - YL17G06_20 | ecosystem: Environmental > Aquatic > Freshwater > Lake > Sediment | place: USA: Wyoming | collected...
GTTATCGATTCCTTGTCTACACCTGCTGCTCCCTGGTTCGCCTTTACTTGTTTCCACGCCTCAACAACCACTCCTTTGGAAATTTCAAACGACTTTGCCTTCTTCACAGGTTCCTCCCATAAAATGGCTGACCTTTGAATCCGGCTGGATAATCCACCCCCTTCGCTCCAGACGCATTACCGTCCTTCATCGCTACTACGAGGCGGTCCGCCCCTGTGCTCCGCATCGGTACTCTCATTCTTGTGGGTCCTCCACTTGAATTTCTCCCTTATCATCGGAACGACAGGTTCCCACGTTGCACATGAAAGCCTGAATCAAGTTCACGCCGCCTCCATACCGGATGCCATTCAGCCTGTAAACAGGTACCATCTGAACTTATCCCGAGACAGTGTAACCCCTCGGTTTTGACATCGTCTATTTGTTTTCGACACGTGATCAGCGGTTCACTTGTATTCGTCTCCTTGATTCTTACCTGATCCCGTCTTGTGGGACCTTTTCCTTAACGCTCACCACCCTGGCTCTTAACCAGAGCAGCTTAAGGCGGTTTGAAGCCAGCTCCTGTAAACCGGCTCCGAGGGGCCTATCCCTCATCTTTCATGCACCTTCGTGGCGCACTTACACCTACTTGTCATTAGGCAACGTATGCCATAGGAATCGAAGATTTCCATTAGAAACCATCATGTCCTTCAGATATGTATTAAAATCAAATCCAAACATTTTCGACGGTTGAAAAACTGAAGGTCTATAGCACATATCCAAATTCTTTGAGAATGGCAACTCGCCGTATTTCCATGTAGTTATCGCTTTACCTCCAAGCCTTCGCTCCACGGTAGCCCTGAATGATGAGGATTTTATCGGGCCCCCCAACTTTGCATACTCCATCTTGAATCTCTAAGTATCCTCACTGTGTAGAAGCACAAATTCTATGGCTTACTGAAATGCATCACTCGATCCCATAGAATCTCGTACAAATAAGGACCCACTCCTGTCTTGGGTTCGACATATGCACGGAAAGCTACAAAGAGATCATTACCTAAATCAATGAGAGGGCAATCGGTTTTCAAAGGTGATTTGCAGAGTTCTGTCGTTGGAACTTTATTAACTGGGAGGCATTTCGTATTAGATTCACCCCCGCAATTTCGTGCTACCTTAAAGGCATAAAGAAACTTTGCTTTGTCTTGATACTTTCCCAAGTCATATTGGTCTGCACTGCCGGCAAGTTGCCTGCTGTGCCTTCCAGCAATTCCAAGCTCTTTCCCATAATGGTAAATGCTGAAATTAGAATAGGTCGCTTTTTTAGCCGCCTCATGATTCACCCCGTAAACAATGAGGAAATCGTCGACATTATCCGTCAGTCTGAAGTTCTCGGTTTTAAGGTAAACTGTATCCCTACATTCCCCAAGAAGGTTTACTCCTCTTTGAATACCATCCAGCCATTCGTTTAGCCAAATGCCGCTCTGATACCTCGTGGCTTGATACCCAGGATGATCTGCAAGTATCGCAGCTTCCAGCTTGTCAAGGGCAGGCATGAGATCCACCTCGGTCTTTCCTGTGCCACGCACCTTCACTTCCGGCATGGGATACGGATTGAGTGCAGGCGGTTTAGGAAACGTCAGATAAAAGACGGTAGCCCATTCTTCTGCATCCTTCAAATACGTTTCCAGATCATTTTCGTCATCAGGCAGGAAGATTCTTTGGAGAAAAACGAATCTGTCTTTATCATCGCCCTTTCCCAGATTTACCACCGATGAAGGAACAACAAATGTATTCATAAGATAGTGTGGAATCCGGGCATGTTGGGCTGCCTTCCAGACGCGGGCATTTGTTCCCCTATCAGGTGTCATGACAATGACTACGTCCTGATCGTAAGGGAGTTTCTTGTTGCGGACGTTGATTCGATGGGGGTTTATGGTATCGCCAAGGCTTGAGAACACAACTTTTCTCTTATTGGGTTCTCCTTCATCGTAATAGTCAAAAAGATAACCAGAAAAACTAAAATAAGCTGCCGGCGGGGGAGTTTTCCCAATGAAGACAACCGCGTCATATGGTTCAAGCTGTATATCCCGAGGAACTTCGATGGTGTGAGGAGGATTGCCCTCTTCCTGGGTTATGATGAGATATGGGGCCCCTGCATTATTACCGTAGCCCATGGGCAGTATCCCGTTACAAACCAGGCAAGAGATGTCTACTCTTCCAAAAGTCCAGGGCGTGACCTGAAATCCATCCTGTTCTAATGCTTGCCTGAACGTTTCAATTTTTTTGTCGGTAATGATACGGGAGTTTCCCCAGGCCTGATCAGGAGCTAAATTTAACAGCATGATCACTCCCCAAACGATAAGAGTCAGTAGTGTTCTTATCTCCATGTGAGTTCTCCTTTCTTCTTTATCATTCCAAAAGGAACTCAAGTTTTGTTTTTTTTAAACGGAAAGCAATTAAGATTCCTGTTCTTCCCTACCGCAAAAGAACTTGTGTGGAGACCCCCTCTTTCTAATCAATTTCGGCCTCGCCCACCGTCAGCACACGGTGGGGCTCAGCAAACAGCCCCCACTTATTGCTCGCCAAACAGCTTTGAGAATTCATGAGAATTCGTCGGATTCTTAGAAAAGTTTATAAAATTATTCTATGAAGGTCAAACAAAATATTGGGGACTTGACTATCTACTGACGTTCAAAGTAGCCAGCCGTAATATCCAATATTTCCTCCAGATGTCGAAGGAATAGCACATATCGGTTTGAAAATTGGATTCCGATGAAATTATAGACATAGACGACTTTAAGATTCAAATCAGGTGGCAAAGAAGGATTTATGCTCGATTGTGAACATATTTTGCCAAGATGTATTACTTCCAAAAGGCTTCGGTACGAAGAACAAATCAAAATCCTGAATTTGTTCCGTCTATTGCTGCTCGAAATATTGCATGGAGGTAGAAAAACGTAAAATCACCATTTCAGGAAGTACCTTTCAAAAAAATGGGTGAGAACTTCACCTACAAGTCATTAGTCTAAGATAAGATTTGGAGATGAGGATTACTGTTAGAAATAGCGTATGCTAATTGAATGTATGAAGATCACATTATAACTTCTTGGAGTTGCTGGAAACAGCGAATAGATAGCAGAAATCGTAACCCCTACAATACAGTAATTCACAGCCAATCAGAAAGGCAGTTCCGCCCATTCTTGGGTTATCGTTTTCAAATACGAGTCTACAGTCCTACATTATGCCAATTAGCAAGAAAGGCAGGGCCATCTCTTTTAATGGGTGACCCTGTCACTGGTTTTTTACAATTGAAATATTAATTTAATCAACGGTGGCCCTTTTGCGGTTATAGCATTTGAATAGACAGTATATCCGAAACGATTCCATAGATACTTTGGACCTTAGGGTTTCATAAGTTCGAGTCTTGAAAAAGATGGTTTTTTGTTTCCCTCTTGAGAGGAGGAACATTAGGATATCCCATTTATTGTCGTTCATAGTTTAGAGAAAAACGACCATTCAAATCTGAGATAGCAAAATAAGATTCTCTTGACAATGATTTAAGGTTTACATATAAATAGCATTTGAATTTAAATCCAAGGATGAAAGGAGAGTAATATGAAAAGAATTGTTTTGATTTTGTGTTTGGTGTTGGTTGGATTTTCTTTTTTAACTTTGGCGTATGCGCAGACCGATGTCAAGGCAAAGCTGAAGACCATCAAACCCAAGGACTACCCAACAGAACCTATCACATTTGTGATTGTCTATCCTGCTGGAGGAGGGATGGATGTGACAGCTCGCATGTTGGCAAAATATGTAGAGAAGTATATTGACAACCGTGTTGTTGTGGAGAATAGGACAGGAGGCACCGGGCTCATCGGCCACAACTATCTGGCTAGCCAAGCAAAAAATGACGGTTATACCGTAGGGATTTTAGCGGGTAGCTATTTTTGGCTGGATGACCTGTTAAGAGCACAGGGAAAGTGGTCCTATAAAAACATGGAGGCGGTGGGCTATATTAATGAGGATCCGAATACCTGGATCGTTTCGACGGAAGGCCCTTTAAAAGACAAATCTCTCAAAGAGGTTATCGAACTCGGAAAGCAGAAACCGGACACGATTAAGATCGCCGTTGGTGTGGAAACAAGTTCTCAATTCCTCGTCGAGGATGTCGAGATGATTACAGGCGGTAAATTTACTAAAGTTCCATTTCAAGGAGGCGCCCCGGCTGTTGTTGCCATGTTAGGAAACCATATTGAAATAGCAGGTTACTATTATAGCGAATACAAGAGCCATCTCGAAGCCGGAAAGGTAAAGGTATTGGGTCAGGCCGGAGGAGAGCGGTCTGTTTATTTTCCAAATACTCCCACCTTTAATGAGGTGCTGGGAGTGAACCACATTCTTTGGACGGTTTGGAGATATGCTGCCGTTCCAAAGGGTGTCCCACCTGAGCGTCTCAAATACCTGGAAGAGGCTATCTTGGCCGCCCTTCATGATCCTGAGTGTATCAAGGAATTCGACAACCTCGGATCTAAGGTGGGTGTGAAGTATTTGGATGCGAAGCAAACTGGCCAGGAAGTCGAAAAACAATACAAAGCTTTTCGTGATTTCTTTGTGAAGAAGGGGCGCATTCCAAAATAATTTGCATCCGAGGAAATCCCGCACCCCGTTCTAAAACATGGGGCTTTCTTTAAGGTAGTTATTTTAATGCACCCCTACCTCTCTGTTTTTAAGAGCAGCGCTTTACGGGGTGCGGGGTAAAAGGGAGGAATCTTTATGTTTAAACCCATGACGCTTACGGAAAAGATTATGGCTCACTCCGCAGGTTTGGGAGAGGTGGTTCCGGGTCAGATGATCACAGCAAAAATCGGACTGGTTTACACCATGGATACACTCGGAAAAATCGTCTTCAATCATCTAAAGTCAGCCGGAGCGACCAAGGTATTTGATCCTGAAAAGGTAGTCGTCGTATTTGACCATTTCGCCCCTGCTCCAGATGTAAATTATGCCAACTTGCACAACGAGGTACGAAGGTTGGCTAAGCAATATAACGTTCGGATTTTTGATATAGGGAATCAAGGAATCATGCACCATGTCGTTGCTGAAGAGGGCTATTTGGTTCCTGGAATTATCGCCATTGCTACTGATTCACATGCCCTCACCGGCGGCGCTTTGGGAGCCGTAGTCTTGGGAATGGGTGCCACTGACGCGGCCATGGCCATGGCCACCGGAGAGCTCTGGCTGAGGGTTCCCGCTACAGTCAAGGTGGAAATCCAGGGGAGCCTTCCGAAGGGGACCATGTCGCGGGACATCATGCTTTACCTTATGGGGCAGAAGGGTTGGGACGGCACAAGGGCGGAATGGGCCTACCAGGCCATTGAGCTTAAAGGAGAAACTGTCAGAAAGATGAGCATGGACAGCCGGTTTGCTCTCTGCAATCTGTCTTCCGACGCAGGTGCGAAAAACGCCATTATCCCTCCGGACGAAGTCACCCAAAACTACCTTAAAGGAAGGGCCAGAGGGACATATCAACTCTTTCAAAGCGATCCCCAAGCGGAATATGCTGATACCATATCATTAGATGTTTCCACATTTGAACCCCAAGTGGCCTGCCCCCATTCGCCAGACAATGTGAAGCCCTTGTCTAAGGTATTGGGTACGAAGATCCATGTAGCAACGGTATCTTCTTGTTCCGGTGGAAGATTGGAGGACCTTCATGTTGCAGCCCAAATTCTGAAGGGAAGGAAGGTTCACCCCGACGTTCGTATGATTGTCTCACCAGCCTCACAGAAGATCTATCAAGAAGCCGTGGAAGACGGGACTTTCAGCACTCTGCTTAAATCAGGAGTTCTCATTGGGCATGCCACGTGCGGTCCGTGCCATGGTGGTCAACTGGTCGTGTTGGGTGAAGGGGAGGTATGTATTGGGTCGGTTCCAAGAAACATGCAGGGCCGTATGGGGAGCCCCAAAGCAGACATTTATTCAGCGAATCCGGCTGTGGTCGCTGCCTCGGCCATCAAGGGTGCTATTGCGGACCCGAGAGAATATCTTTAAAGGAGTGGATCCTTATGGGAAATGAGACGATTCTTAGAGGAAAAGCTTGGGTCTGCGGAGATTACACCGATTCCCACAAAATCTTACCAGAAAAATATTGGCAGGGAGGTGCAAAAGTAGGAAATCTGAACATGGAGGAACTGGGAAAGCATGCGATGGAGGGTTCAGATCAGAACTTTGCTGCGGAGGCATCGGCAGGAAAATACGCATTTATTATAGCAGGACGAAACTTTGGAGGAGGTGGGAAGAGTATCGAACATCCCATCTTTGCCATCAAGGGAGCCGGGGTGAAAGCGGTCATTGCCGAATCGTCCTCTCGGTATTTCTTCCGAAACGCGATCAATAATGGGTTACCCATTCTGATTTGTGAGGGAATCTCTTCAAAAGTGAGACCAGGAGATGATCTGGAAATAGACCTCTCCAAAGGAGAGATTCGGAATTTAACCACGGGTGCCGAGCTCAAGTCTGTTCCTATCCCAGAGAATTTAATGCAAATCTTGCAAATGGGAGGCTATATCCCCTATACGAAAAAGAAAATGGCCATGGAATCTTCAAAGAAATAAGCCACTTGTTCATATCGGGGCGTTGTCTTTGAATGTTTTCACGAGGAGGATTTCATGAAAAAAAACCTCATGAAAGAGAAGCTTCAAAAAGGGGGAATAGCGGCCGGGGTCATTGTACAAGATCCGGCACCTCAAGTTGTTGAGGTCATTGGGCTTCTGGGTTTCGATTGGCTCTTCATCGATTGTGAGCATTCCCCAATGAGTTTGGAGGAGGTAGGGAAATTAGTGATGGCAGCGGAGTTGCGAGGGATTACCCCTCTGGTTCGTGTTCCGCAGAATCTGCCGGAGATTGTCCTTCGCTACTTAGATATAGGAGCTATGGGTATTATTATTCCTGGGTTAGAGACCGTTGAAGATGCTGAATTAGCGGTGAGTGGAGCGAAGTATCCCCCGGAAGGAATGAGGGGACTTGCCGGGGTTCGTGGTGCAGACTTTGGGCTGAGCGGCCCTTTGGGAGATTATGTCAAGATTGCCAATCGGGAGACCATGGTATTGGGTGTCGTGGAAAGTCGTAAGGGAGTCGAGAATATTGAAGGAATTTTGGACATAGAAGGCATCGATGGAGTAAGCATAGGGAGCAACGATCTCTCCCAATCCTTGGGTGTGCCCGGGCAAACAAATCACCCTCTCGTCGTGGAAGCCATAGACAAAATCCTCGCGGCCGGAAAGAAAAAGGGGAAACCAATTGGCGGGCTTATACGTGGAGGGGAAACGCCAAAGCAGTATATCGAAAAAGGTTATCAGATGTTGCTGACCAGTGTGTATGGCCTCATCATTGGGGCTGGTAAACAATTTCTTGCAAATGCGAGGGGTTGATCACGATTTCACCATGAACAATAATAGGGTTGTCGACCAGATTTTTAATACATTTTGGATTCTCTTCGGGATCGGCATTTGTATTCAATCGATTCGCCACCAACTATGGAGTCCTGCCGGACCAGGTAGCGGGTTTATTCCCTTCTTGACCGGATTGCTTATAGGGGCGAGTGGGTTCCTGCTGTTTCTCAGCGAGCGGTCCAAAGGTTCTAAAAAGGAGGAGACGGGTAAGTTTTGGGAAAATCCAATTGCCGTGAGAAAGGTCTTGTACCTTGTAGGAAGCCTCTGTATTATGGCCCTCATCATGCTCAAATTAGGGTTCCTTCTTACCTCCATTTTAGTCACAATCTTAATGATTCGGGTGATTGAACCTAAGAAATGGATTGTGGTGATCTCCACCTCCGTCGTTTCGTGTTTATTGATATATTCATTATTCCAATTCCTCATGCAGATCAAGCTTCCTAAGGGCTTCCTGGGTTTTTAGTCGAGGGGGAATATGGACATTCTACATAACCTCCAACTGGGGTTTGCGGTCGCATTGACCCCAATTAATCTGTTCTATTGTTTTATCGGCTGTCTGGTGGGCACACTGGTTGGCGTGCTCCCGGGAATTGGTCCCCTGGCAGCCCTATCCATACTTCTTCCTGTTACTTTCAAAATCCCTCCTACGGCATCCATCATCATGCTTTCAGGCATTTTTTACGGAGCCATGTATGGAGGGTCCACGACATCCATCCTCGTCAATATCCCGGGAGAGGCTGCTTCGGTGATCACCTGTCTTGACGGCCATCAATTGGCAAAGCAAGGCAGGGCAGGTGCAGCTTTGGGTATAGCAGCCATGGGTTCTTTCATTGCCGGCACACTGAGTACAATCGGCTTGAATTTTTTCTCCCCCATCCTCGTTGTCGTGGCCCTGAAATTTGGCCCGCCGGAGTTTTTTTCTGTCATGACGCTGGCATTCGTGGTGAGCATATTCATGGTTGGGGGCTCGATGTTAAAGGCCTTCTTGATGATTGCGTTGGGATTATTTGTCTCTACGGTCGGAATGGACGTCATCACCGGGATGGAAAGATTCACCTTTGGGTCAACCAATTTAACAGGCGGATTCGATTTGGTGGCTGTGATCATGGGAATGTTTGGGGTCTCAGAGGTCATCCTTAACATGGAGGAGGTGTTTAAACGAGAAGTTTTTGCAAAAATCAAAGGAATTTTCCCTACTGTGAAGGACTGGATGGTTTCAGCCATCCCGATCCTCCGTGGCAGCGTGGTGGGTTTTTTCATAGGAATTCTTCCAGGTGCTGGGCCGGTCACCGCTTCGTTTCTTTCCTACGCTATTGAGAGGAAGTCTTCTCGACACCCTGAAAAGTTTGGCAACGGAGCCATTGAAGGGGTCGCAGGACCAGAGGCAGCCAATAACGCAGCCGTCGCGGGGTCAATGATCCCCTTATTGTCGTTAGGGCTACCCTGTAATGGTGTATTAGCGCTGATGATGGGTGCTCTGATTATGCATGGGGTCCAACCCGGACCGACACTCATGGCTCAACACCCGGATATCTTTTGGGGAGTCATTGCCAGTCTGTATATAGGAAATGTGATGCTCCTTATTTTGAATCTACCTTTGATCAGTATTTGGGTCCAGTTTCTTAGGATTCCTTATTGGGCGCTTTTTCCAATCATTCTTTTGTTATGCGTCATCGGAACCTATTCTGCTAACCTGAATATCTTCGATGTATGGGTGATGATCGCCTTCGGTGTACTGGGATACCTGTTGCGGAAACGAAATTATGAACTGGGTCCCTTCATTTTGGCTCTTGTTTTGGGTCCCTTGTTTGAACAAGCCCTTCGCCAAGCTCTAATCATGTCTCATCAGAACCCAATCGCCTTTCTTACCCGGCCGATTTCAGCGGGCATGATCGGGATTTCTTTATTTTTGCTGGTCCTTATATTTATAAGTGTGTGGAGAAAGGGGAAGAAAGCGCAATTATTCGAAGCGCCTAAGGAGTAAAAAATCCTTACCGCCCTTGATTGACATTTGCCTATGGCTCGTAGGCCTCGAATCTATTTAGCAGATGCTTCGTATCATCTCATCATCGGAGGCAAACAAAGGCTGGGCCTATCTCTCGACGAAAAATATTTGAGAAGTTCACCGACCTTCTGCAGGAGGATAAATCGTTCGAGAAGGCCTTAACACCCACGAGAATTCTAAACTCTTTGAATGAACGGAGGCAGAAAGATGAGGGATTTGAAACTCTTGTTTACTCCTATTCGCATCGCCGCAATGGAGGTTAAGAATCGGATCGTGATGTCCCCCATGAGTACCAACCTTGGTTCTCCCCAAGGCTATGTGACACCCCCCTTGATTCAATACTTCGCCGCCCGCGCCCGTGGAGGTGTTGGGCTCATTATAACCGGAGATGTCAGCGTCGATCCCAAAGCCAAGTATCAAATGAGAAGCTTAGGCTTGTATGATGATCAATTCATCCCGGCCTGGAAAGATTTGACTCGAGCGGTCCAAAGCCATGGCTCCAAGATCGGCCCCCAACTCATTCATCCAAGCTTTAATGCCCCTTCGGCTCTCTCCGGAGTCCAGCCCGTAGCCGCCTCTCCGATTGCTTCTCGCCGTTTTCGGGAGATTCCCAGGGAATTGAGAGTGGAAGAGATCGAAAAAATCATCGAGGAATTTGCTGACGCGGCCAGAAGGGCTCAAGAGGCCGGCTGCGACGCAGTGCAAATTCATTGCGCTCACTGCCACCATCTTTTGGGCAGCTTCCTTTCGCCCCTGCATAACAAGAGGACGGATGAATTTGGCGGAGATATCCATGGACGGCTAAAGCTGCCTTTGGAAGTCATCCGGCGCATCCGGGCTAAGGTTGGACCGGGATTTCCGATTCTGCTTCGCATCTCGGGCGATGAATATGAACCGGGAGGTCGGAGGCTTGAAGAGACCCAATATATTGCTCCTTTCTTCGTGGAGGCAGGGGTAGATGCCCTTAATATTTCGGCAGGAACGACGAGCCTGGGGAGTGTCGCGCCACCCATGGGTTCACCACCCGGAATCTATGCCTCCTTGGCAGCGGCGATCAAAGAAGTGGTGAAGATCCCTGTCATCTCTGTGGGTCGGATCGTTACTCCCTGGGTGGCCGAAGATATTTTGTCTTCCAATAAAGCGGACATGGTAGCCATGGCCCGAGCGCTCTTGGCCGATCCGGAATTTCCTCGAAAGGCTGCGGCCGGCAACTGGGAGGATATCACTCCATGCATGGGAGATCTGCATTGTCTGATGAGTCTTTACAGCGATAAAACGATCTCCTGCATGGTGAATGCCGCCGCAGGCCGGGAAGAAGAAATGGCCTTGGTCCCGACGATAAGCCCGAAGAAGATCTTGGTGGTGGGGGGAGGTCCGGGTGGTCTGGAGGCAGCCAAAGTCGCAGCTTTACGGGGGCATAAGGTCACCCTCATGGAAAAATCAACCAAGCTGGGGGGACAACTCTTGGCGGCCTCTTTTCCCCCAACCATGCAAGAGTTCACCTGCCTTATTAAGTACCTTGCCGGTCAAGCTTACAAATCCGGAGTGAAGGTCGAGTTGAACAAAGAAGCAACACCGAAAGTCATAGATGAATTTCGCCCAGACGCAATTATTATTGCCACGGGAGGTCTTCCCCAGATCCCTTCAATATTTCAAGGACTCGATCAGAAAAACGTCGTCCACAGCTGGGATGTGCTTACCGGTCAAGTCCTCCCCGGCCTAAAAGTACTGGTAATCGGAGGAGGCACCACTGGCTGTGAGACCGCTGATTTTCTGGCTCACCCGTTGGATGATTTAAGCCCCAAAGGAAACCGCGTGACGGTCATGGAAATGCTCGATAATGTCTGCCTGGACGATCTCAGCGCGAGGAGAAGCTCGCTCATTCTACGGTTGAAGAAGAAAGGGGTGAAAATTATCACCCAGGCCAGGGTCACAGAAATTCTGGAGGATGGAGTCATCTACCTCCATGAAGAAACGGCGAAGAACCTTCGCGGTTTCGATACGATCGTCCTGGCCACTGGAACAAGGCCAAATAGTCTTCTTATGGAGGAGATAAAGGGGAAATCAATTCCGACTTTTGTTATCGGCGATGCCAAAGAGCCCCGGAACGCTCTAAAAGCCATTGCCGAGGGTGCGGAGATCGGCCGCAACATCTAAAAAAGACAGCCGCCCACGAATTTCCCGGGGGCAACTATCTCTCTTTATTACCGACTCAGAACTCCAACAAGGCCCATGTCGTCTTGAAAGTCTCGATAGGGGATCGCCCCCTCGACTAAGGCCCGGTTTTTTTCTTCAAACCCTTCGGATATGTATTTCGAGGCTACATCCGGGTTGGCTTGCGCTGCAACCCGCAGGTTTGTTCGACCCCCTTTAGGAGCCTTTCTCAGGAGACCGAGTGATATGCTTCTCTCCTGTCGCTATTGTGACTCAGACGAGTAACCCCTGAGGGACACACCAATAAAAACGGCACCCTTGCGGTGCCGTTTTGCCCTGTCAAAAAAGATTTACTCTTCGACAAATGCCTCTTTGCGCTTCTTTTTGACGGCGGGTAACAGCACGATCAACAGCAGCAGTGCGGCCACCGCCAACAGGCCCGCTGACAAGGGACGCGTCACGAGGGTACTCCAGTTACCACGGGAGAGCAGCAGAGCACGGCGCAGGTTTTCTTCCATCATTGGGCCCAGAATAAACCCCAGCAGAAAGAGCGCCAGCCCCGGCAACAGGCTTTGGAGGCTAAGTCAAGACCATCGCAGGAAGAGATCTCCCCTTAAATTGAAAACCGAGGATATCTTGCCAAGACCTCCACTTTGCCTAAACTGAAGATATCTATTTGAAATCTGCATTGGAAGGGAAGAGGGGCGTTCTATTGATTACAGGAAGGGATGAACCTGTATTCTGAACTGTCCAAAAGGACACTTAATCCTTCAGGTTAGATTTTTTGACGGGGGTAGCGGAAAAGTTCTTTTTGTTTGGCGGCCATCGCGCGAGGCCCTTTCTTCGTTCCTTCGAGCTCCTTCTCGTTCGGTTCTTCGCTACGATGTGTCTCTATGGCTCACGTTGGGTTTGCTCTGCCTTTGGCCGATCCCCGCTCCCACCCTCATAGAACAGGAGGCAGATCGTCACTCGGCTCGCCTCTAAGAGTGAGTTGAGAGTTCTGGGCCTTCCACGCCACCACGCTTCAATCGCCAGGCTTCCCGTCCCGGATCGGGTGGCGATTTGCCGAAGCTTCTGCGAGAGATCACCCGGCAGAGCCGAATAGTCCTTCTGCTCCATCAGCACCAGCCGAGGGATCGGCCTGCTCAGCAGCTCGCGCACGAACTCGGCTTGCTTGGGAGGCTTATTCGATTCCGTCCATTCGGTAATCCGCCGGTCAGAATAGGCCAGCACCGCCGCCCTTCCACATTTATCAAGTCCCACAGATGCGATCAGTAGATCCTTCGGTTGCGCGGTAATCACTTCACGGGCCAGAGCGGCCGCCGTCTCTTTCGGCGCCGGGGGAGTCAGAAAGGCATTAATCGACGCCATTGAAACTATCATCAGCGCGCCGCCGCAGAGCGCCGCCGCTTGCAGCAGCCGCTGGCGCATCAGCAGCCACATGATCACTCCGCCTGCGACCAGCACCAGGGCCGCCGCCACCTCGGCGATGCTCGCACCCCAGCCGTTGATGGCGAGCACGATAGCCTGCCCGGCGCAGACCAGTCCAAGCATAACCGCGCCCGCCACCAGCAAATAGAGCCCCCAGACGAACCCGCGAGGCCGCGCCCCCGGGGTTCCGAGCTGAGCCATCACCAAGCCTGCCAGCAGCGAAAACGACGGGATCATCGGCAGCATGTACCTCCCGCGTGAAATCTTCGCACCCACAAAGATCGCGAACATCACGGCAAACCACGTCAGTAAAAAAGTCCACTCCTCCCGCCGCTGTCGGATCGCACCCCAGACCGGTACGTCCCGAGTGATCAGCCCGAGGGCCACCAGGATGCTCCAGGGCAGTGTGTCTCGGAAGAACAGCCAAGGATATTCCGCCAGGTTCAAAAGGATATACCACTTGCTGCCCGTGACCAGTCCCCCGACCTGATCGTGGAACAATGTATTGACGAACGTCTCTCCGTGCCTGAGCAGCGCCAGGACATACCACGGCGCCGTCACCAGGACGAGCATTGCCAGGCCCCAGGGTGAGGCCACCGCGCGCCAGCGCGCCGAGCCGATTCGCCGGCCCCTGATCGCCATGAACACCATCACCGGAAGAAGAATAAACCCCACACCGGCCAGCCCCTTGGTGAGCATTGCGCCCGCAGTGGCCGCGTAGGCCAGCAGCGCGTCGCGGCGCTCGTGGCCCGGCTCGAAGATCAGGCGGGCGAAGAAATACATTGCAGCCACCACGAAGAATGCCAGCAGCGTATCCGTGCGGGCCTGGTGTGTGTTGCTGTAAACCACCTCCAGCGAGACCTGCACCGCCGCAGCCAGGAGCGCTGCCAAGCGATCCCGCAGCAGTACTCGCGCCAGCCCATACACAAAGGGCACTGTGGCCAGAGCCAGCAGGACCATGGGGATCCGCGCCTGCGCCAGCCCCATCCCGAACAGCCGGATCGGACCCCCGACAATCCAGTAGGTGAGGATCGGTTTCTGATAGCGCAGCTTCCCCGTCTCATAGCGAGGCGTGATCCAGTCACCGGACTGAATCATCGTGTAGGCACCCTGGATGTAGAACGTCTCATCGCCACGAAGGGTTCTCGCTCGGAATGCCTCCATCATCTCGCACACGGCGAATAGGGCGACGATTCCCAGCACCACCGCGGTCAGCCGACGGGTATGCTCACTCATCTTCCACCCACCGCTCATTTACGAAAAATCCGCAATTGCAAGGGTTTGGAAGTATCCCTGCCCGGGTTCGATATTGTAACATCTGGGTTAATCCTTCAGATTAGACTTTTTGACCGGCGTAGCGGAAAAGTTCTTTTTGTTTAATGGCCATCGCGCGAGCCCCCTTCTTCGTCCCCTCGTGCTCATATCCAATAAGATGAAGAATCCCATGGATCATGAGGAGAATGACCATTTCCATCTCGTTCAAACCGAACCGGTTTGATTGACGCCAGGCCGTCTCGACCGAGATCACCAAATCTCCGAGAAGATTTGGATGGAGAGTGGAGAATTCGCCTTCACCCATCGAGAAGGCAAGGACATTGGTGGGTTTGTCGCGACGAAGGTATTGCCGATTCAATTCTTGAATCTGGGCATCATCGACCAATAAGAGGCTGAGTTCGGCATCAGGGAGCGCCAAGTCGGCCAATATCCTTTGGGCTACCCTTCTTATTTTTCTTAGGTCTAAAGGGATACGTTTTTGCCGATTGCGAATCCAGATCTTCATCGTCCCTCTTCTTAGGAGACTCAGAGGTTGGGGTAATGGGATAATCGATTCTCTGGTGAAAAATTGCTGTGAGAATTCGACTAAAACTCTCTCCGATCTTTTGAAGGTCTTTCAGGGTTAATTCACATTCTTCCAACTGCCCATCCAAAAAAATGCTATTCGTGATCCGTTGAACCAGGCTTTTGATTCGAGAAGAGGTGGGTTCAGAGAGCGTCCGGGAAGCTGCCTCGACTGCATCCGCCAGCATGACGATCCCTGCCTCTTTCGTCTGAGGCTTGGGGCCGGGGTAACGAAATTCCTCTTCATTGAGAGAATCCATCTCCGGATTCTCTTTTTCTTTCGCTTTTTGATAGAAATAGGAAATCAGACTTGTTCCATGGTGCTGCTGGATGATGTGGGCGACCCGTTGTCCCAAACGATTTTCTCGCGCCAGCTCCAGTCCGTCCTTGACATGGGAGATGAGGATAAGGCTCGACATACTCGGTGCAAGATGATCATGTTTATTCTCGAGGCCCCCTGCATTCTCAATGAAGTAAAGAGGTTTCTTCAGCTTTCCAATGTCATGGTAATAGGCACTGACCCTCGCCAACAAAGGGTTGGCTGCAATTGATTTAGCGGCGGTTTCCGCCAGACTCCCGACGATGACACTATGGTGGTAAGTGCCAGGTGCTTGGAGGATAAGATCCTTGAGGGTGGGGTTGTCCATGTTGGCCAATTCAAGCAGTTTGATATCCGTGGTGTAACCAAACAGACCTTCAATCATGGGTGCGATCCCCAGGACGAAGACCGATGCGAGGGATCCTCCTAAGAACCCCATGGCCAGATCTGAAAGAAGGGCCATCTTGAAAGGATTTCCGGAAATCAGGTTATAAGAAAGAATCGTCAAGAGATTGACACTTCCTACGGTGAGCCCTGCTTTAATGAGGACGCTCCTCTGTTCGCACCGTGCCACTTTATGGGCGCCGACGACACTCCCGATCAAGGCGAAGATGAAGAAGGAAAGTTGATTTCCCATCAAGGCCGCAGAGAGGAAACTGGTCAAAGTGGCGAAGATGATGGCCACCTCTGAATTGATGACAATCCTGACCAGCATGGCACCGCTGGCAATGGGGAAGAGATAGAGATAAGAGGAGGATGGAATGGAGAGGAACTCTCCTCCTAAGATATCTGTGATCAGTTGAAAGAGTTTGAGAAGGGCAATCATCCCAACAAGGGTGCTGGAAAAGAAGAGGAGGTCTTTTTGAGAAAGGGAGATCTTCCGAATGTTTTTTGTAGAGAATTCATAGAGACTGGCCAGAAGGAGGAAGGTCAGAAGGCCAACACCCAGGAGGATATAAAAAATATGGCTCGTTTCCTGTGCCTTTCTTAAGATGTTGATTTTGAGGAGATGCTCTTCTTGCACTCGCTCTCCGGCCCTCAGAATCACTTCCCCCCTTTTGACTTGGAAATAGACGGGATTCACCTTTTCCCTCGCCCTTGTCTTTCGCTCTTCGGTCTCATCCTTATTGAAAGTGAGATTGGGTCTGAGGAAGTGTTCCCCTATTTTCAGGACAACGGGTGGTAGTTCTCTTCCCAAAGACGATGAGGGGAGATCGGCCTGAGACCGGAGTTTCGCCCTCGCTTCCTTAAAATCCAAGAAGGTAAAAGGAGGTACCGTCTTTCTCTCCTCACGGGTCTGGATATTCCGAATCACCACCCCTCTGTAAGAGTCTGGGTCGAGGAGGTCTTTATCGTTGACGACCCCTTTTTTCAGAATGGGGGCAATCAGTTCCAAGGCAGCCTCCCCGATGGAGGGATTGAAGTGTTCTTTTTCTAAAATGTTCCATTCCCGTTGGGTCAAAGAGAGACGAAGGGAAGACTCCCATTCTTTTTTCCGCAGGGCACGTTGGTCGGTCCCCCGTTCGCCACTGTGGAAAGAGTTCGCCGATGACTGGAAAGCGGAACGGAGTCGATTTTCCGCATCCGTAAGGACCATCCTATCGTAGTCATAAACCGAAAAAACAGATCTTTCTGCCTCGCTCCTTTTCTCTTGCGTCGACTTTCCATCCTCGACCAGAAAGTCCTGAGATGATTTGATCTCTTTGCGGGCAATATCCCCGACCTTATATTTTTTGAGGGAAAGTTGAAGGGTAGGGGAGAGAAGAAGGGTCAGAAGGAGGGCTGTGCCCATGCCGATAAACCATTTTTGATAAGAGGGGGCTTTAATCCTCTCCATCCATGAATGATCTCTAAGACCATTGGCCGTTTTGAAAAAAGGAAAGTGATGTAAGAATTTCTTTATCAATGATTTCATAAATTTTATAAAATCAGAAGATAAATGCTAAGCTCAAATGTCAAAGTTCAAATGCCAAATGAATGACAAAAATCCAAACTCAGGTTAAGGTTAAGGCTAAGGTTTAGAATTCCATTTTTTGATCTTAACCTCAACCTCAACCTTGATTTCAAAATTTGAACTTTGAGCTTTGGCATTTGACATTTTACAGACTTTTTTCCTCTTTTAGGCGATGCCGCCTTTCCTCCATCCTTTCATAGGCTTTGATGATGTCTTGGACGAGGGGGTGTCTGACGACATCCTTGTCCGAGAAGTAAACGAATTCGATCCCTTCGATCCCTTTGAGAATGCCTTGGACTTCGATCAAACCCGATACTTTATTTTCTGGAAGGTCCACCTGGGTGATGTCGCCTGTGATGACGGCCTTGGAACTGAAGCCCAATCGCGTCAAAAACATCTTCATCTGCTCTGACCCCGTATTTTGGGCCTCATCGAGGATGACGAAGGAATCGTTTAGAGTCCTGCCCCTCATAAAGGCCAGAGGAGCCACCTCAATTACACCCTTTTCCACCAGTTTGGAGGCTCGATCAAAATCCATCATATCGTGCAAGGCATCGTAAAGGGGGCGGAGGTAAGGGTTGACCTTCTCGGCGATATCTCCGGGGAGAAAACCCAACTTTTCTCCCGCTTCGACAGCTGGACGGGTCAGGACAATCCTCTCCACCTCCTGCTTCATGAGAAAGGCAACCGCCATGGCCATCGCCAGGTAGGTCTTTCCTGTTCCAGCAGGACCGATGCCAATGACGAGATCGAACTTCCGAATCGCATCGATATAACGCTTCTGGGCGAGACTCTTGGGTGTGATCACCCTCTTTCTCGAGGAGATATAAACGGTATCAAGGAAGATATCCTCCAGATTAACCGTTCGATCGTCAGAGATCATTCGAATTGCATAATCGATATCTTGTGGATAGAGGGGATAACCTTTTTTTACGAGGGTATAGAGATCGTTCAGAATCCGTTTTGAAAGATGAACATCCAGATCGTCGCCTTGGATGACAAGGGCATTGCCTTTGGTGTTGATCCTCACACCGATCGTCTTGGCAATCCGCCTTAAATTTTCACTGTGGGGTCCGAAAAGGGCGTTGGCGGTTTGAAGATCATCAAAGATGACCTTTTCGGCCGATTCCTCTCGAAGAGTCGAGTCTCCGACTTGCTGTTCTTTCAAATATTGACCCATCCGGCGGCGCCAAGGCTTCGGCGTGAGCTCAGCCGAATGCCCTCTCTTTGAGAGTGGGGTATCATGGTGCCGCTCAGGGTCAACCCAGAGCCCTCGACCTGGGACTTCGACGAGCTCAATCGAGCAGCTCCTGGTGATGGGACTTCCCAACCTTTAGGTCGGGAGTCGAAGGGTTGACCTTCACCCCATTTTCACTGCTTTTCCTTGTCTTTCGCTTGTCTCAAGGAGTCAAGAGAGACAACTCGGACAGGGGAAAAACCTCATTTGCTAAAATCATATCACCTTGAATCTTGGATTGCAATACTCCCCTTCAGCCGCCTGCAATTCAGACACTGGACTTCAGACTTTAGACCCCAGACTTTTCTATATGGGAAATTAACCCTTGAAGTGTTCTCAAACCTTCTCTTAACGTGTCCGTGCTGCGTGCCTTCACGCCAAGGTGCGGCGGTTCGGCACGCAGGCATGGCGGCTTTTCGTTTACCCCGTTAGAAATAATGCCCCGCTGCTCTGCAGCGGGGTTAGATCTTAGAATAATTCCGGCGGGATCTAACGCCCCGCTGGAATTTCTAACGGGGTTTACTGTTTTGTGCCTTCTATTTCTCCCCATCTCCCCATTACCCGATCACCTCATTATTTTTGTCAAATCTCTGGCCATTTCCTCCCCTTCAGTCTGATGTCTGAAGTCTATGGTCTAATGTCTGAATCACGGTTCAGGCGTCTCCTTTTCGTCTTGCCCGTTTCACTTCTTCGACGATGGCAGGGACGATTTCACCCGCCGAGCCACAGATCAGATAATCTGCTATCTGGTCCGTCAGGGGAGTGGGTTCCATATTGATTTCGATGACGATCGCACCTCTTTCCTTCGCCGTGATGGGAATGGTTGCCGCTGGATAGACCACTGCAGAAGTTCCGATGACTAACACAGCACTGCAGGATTTGGATTCTTTAAATGATGTGATCTGGGCTTCCCAGGGGATCGGTTCTCCGAAAAAGACCACGTCGGGCTTAAGGAGAGAAGAGCAACGAGAACACCGGGGAGGGAGGTCCTCCAATTTAAGGGAAGCACCTTCGATTTTCGTTGAGCATTTCAAGCAAGAGAGGGTTCTGTGGGTTCCATGAAATTCGATCACATTCTTGCTCCCTGCGGCCTGGTGAAGACCATCCACATTCTGTGTGACGATAGAAGAGAGAAGACCCATCCGTTCTAATTCGGCCAACCCGATATGGGCGGGGTTCGGTTTTGCCGTCATGATGAGTGAGAACATATCCTTGAGCATCAGCCAGACTTTATCGGGATTCGAATAGAAGGCTTGGATATGGGCGTACTCCTCTGGATCATACTTCTGCCAGAGGCCCTCAGCACCTCTGAAATCGGGTATGCCGCTCTCCACGGAGATGCCCGCTCCCGTAAAGGCGATTGTCTTTTTTGAATGGAGAATATCCTTCGCCGCCTTCTGAATCAATTGATGATCCATTGTTTTCCTCCTCCCCCTCACCCCGCCCTCTCCCTTTAGAGACTGTGTTGTAGTCAACGAGAAACTACTTCCGTTGCAACACGGAACAGGCGGTCGGGTGACGAAGCTTTAGAGCGGAAACCTTTCATTGCTCAGCTTCGGGGCTCCAAGCCCATGAAAAGAATCCCCTTTCTAAGAAGGCCGATTACCCATAACTTTAAACGACCGCATTCTAAAGCTGAGGAGCCTGACTGCCTGTTCCGGCAGAATCTACCTTCCATCATGATTACGACACACTCCTTTAAAGGAGAGGGGAAGGGTGAGGGGTTTTTTTCTTTCTAAAAAATTTTTTAATCAAAGAGAAGGGCCCCGACCGAAATATCCCGTTCCTCAAGGTATGCCTCCTCACATTGGTCCAGGACTCCCAATGAACGATCTTCTCCAATTCAACTCTCGGAGGGACTTCCGCTTTCTCGTCAGTATAACCCAGGGTGATGAGGCCGATGACCTCAATGTTTTCTGGAATCCCGAGTATTTCCTTCACCTTCGGTTCATCAAAGGCCCCGATCCAGCAGGTTCCAAGGCCGAGGCTCGTGGCCATGGTCATCATATTTCCACCTGCCAGGGTCACATCATATCTTCCATATTTTCCCTTTCGGGTATCGAAACCGAGGACGAGGACGACTGGAGCCTTTTCCACATGGGAAGATTTGATGAAGAAGAAACGGGCCACCTCTCCGATCTTTCTTCTCGTCTCCGGATCTGTCACCACAATGAAGTGCCAAGGCTGGAGGTTTGCTCCGGTAGGAGCCCATCTCCCTGCCTCAAGCACCTGGAGAAGAAGCTCTTGTGGAATGGGTTTATCCTGATAGACCCGGATGGACCTTCGAGATTTTAATAGGTTTAAAATATTCACTCTACATTTTCGTCATTGCTGAATGATTTGAATTACTCTCTCAATTACTTCGGTCAATTTTCCTATTTTCAGATTACCAATCCGATATAAAATCAAGATGAGTGTCTGCGGTAAATATTCGGTTAGGTCTCACGTTGCTCGGTTTCTTCAAACTGCCTGTCTCGAAATCCTTATCCGTAATTGGGATGATATAGTTATCCTTGATTGCCTGGCTGGTGATTTGGCAAAGGATTAGGTCATCTCCCTCTAATTCTGCAAGAACAAGGGCAGGACGTCGTTTGGCTTGGGTTAAATCGGAGAAAGGAAATGGGATAACAACAACTTCACCTTTTATAAATTTTGCCAAGCCTCATCCTCCTCTGGCCTCAGCCAATCTTTTTTAAGAGAGGATTCGCTTGCAATAGTAATGTCTGCCTTTTCCTTAATGATTTTTGCTTTAAGAAATTGAACAAAGTCCATCACCTCATCAAGAAATGGCTCTGGAACCTGATCAATCTCTTTTATCAATAATTCCTTTTTACCCATGTCATCCCTCACTTTATTTTAAGATATCACTTTATTAAAATTTTAGCAATTTGTAGTAAACCCCGTTAGAAGACCTTCGCCCTTCTAACGGGAAGGCTCACACGGGGCATTAAATCCCGTGTTCGCTTCAAAAGGAATTCATTGTCATCCCCGTTGCTCGCCCCGTTAGAAGTGGGCTACCAAAGGGACCTCCTGGTTAATGATGAAGAATTTCTAACGGGGCAAGTAGCGGGGCTTTCTAATGGGGTACCACACCGGTTATTCACACTTTTTCCGCAGTCCCTTCCGCTCCGACCGGATTGCCTATAATAATAGGCAACTTTAAAAAAATACAACAATTTCGCCCCCTTTTTTCTCCTTCATTAAAATAACAAATATTTAAATTATCTTTTAATTTCGGTTGGTTGCAAAACCTAACAAGATTTAAGCCCTTTGGCAAGGAATTTGCTTTTATTTAGAGGTTAAAGAGTCAAGGGTTCAAGTGGCAATCGAATTACGGAATGCGGAATAAAGATCCGAAATCCGCAATCCGAATTCCACATGTTGATTAAAAGAGAGCGTAAAAGTAGTTTTTCAGAGCTCTCACAAATTGTAGTTGACTTTTGTAGGCGAAACGAATAGACTGTTGTTGTTTTAATGCCCAAACTTTGGGTGGGTAAAGAACCAGTACCGGCATTTAATAAATTATTTAACACATTAACCCTCAACTCTAATATCTTTCTGGAGCAAAAGATGAAAAGTTATCCCCAGAAGATGCCACTGCGTGAGCTCTAAGGGGATTTTTCTATTCCCTTGGAGCCTTCCTCAATTTTAACCTTCACAAATCGAAGAGTATCTGAATCCTTTAATTTTCACTCTTTCATGGCTCTTTCTGTAAAGAAAGAGATACTAATTGTCAAGAATAAAGATTCGACCCCGTGAGCGTACCCAACAAAGAAGAGGAAGGAGGGGCATACATGTCAAAATCAATCCACCCCTTGATCCATCGGCATCCTCGTTTTGCCGTCATTGGACTATCATTGGTCCTATTCCTTCACACCTTCGGGTGCACAAGTCTCCGCTATGCAGGGGCGCCACCGCCTAGCTATAATGTTGATGAGGATCTCAATCAGTTAGCAGAGCATTTCAAGCCGGCGACGGCTGTCAGCAATTACTACTCGCTGGTTACCCCGACTCCTGGGGATCGCGACGTCGTGATCTCTGCCCGCTTGGTGATGATCAACTTGGAATACCTCAAATGGCTGCGAACAGTCACCGCGGACAAGCAATTCCTGGATACGGCCGCGGACGTGCTCGTTCTATCTCTCGACCTCGCAGCCACCATCACCGGGGGGAAGACAGGAAAGACGATTCTTTCGGCGGTCTCCGCGGGCGTCACCGGATCAAAGACATCGATAGACAAGCATTACTATTACGAAAAGACTATGCCGGCACTTATTGCTGCAATGAACGCCCAACGCAAGGCTGTCTTGGTGCGCATCCTCGAAGGCATGAAGAAGGACATAGAGGAATATTCCTTCGAGCAGGCACTTTCCGATGTCTACGAGTATTACCAGGGAGGTACCTTCATGGGGGCAGTCATGGCGATTCAGTCCGACGCAGGTGCCAAAGAGAAGAAGGCTGATCTCAAGATCGAAAGTTTGACCATAGTTACACCGGTCCCAGCGGAACTGCAGGCGCGTCGCGAAAAGGCGGCAGACTATGTTAAGGGGCTCAAACCAGATGATCTGAAACACCTCGCGAAGTCCCTCGGCATTTTAAGCGACGACCCCCTTCCCGATATCTTAGTGAAGATAAGCAAAGCTCAGTCAACGGATACATTCGATGCCATTTCTCAAAAGATCAAAATCCTATTTGGAAAGGAGTTCTAACCATGGCTACTAAAACGGTCGGTACGCCTGGAAACCAGTTGCTGGCTGAGTTTCAAACTGTTGTCCAGCAGCAGGAAGGAATCTTTGGACCTCTAAAGGCGCTGGGGCGAGAAGGGCAGAATAACACCATTACTTTAGAAATCGGTCCCAGCCCCAACAAACGGGCATTGCTTGAAATATATGTGAGCGATGAACCGCCAACAAAATCCGGACATGTGCTCATCTGTAACAGCGAGTGCTTGGTTAAAAGCCAACTATCCAAGGTGGCTGCTTACCGGTCGATGTGATCCAACAGTCAGGGACTGCAGTGCCAAACAAAGAGGTTGTGAACTAGGAGTGGAGGAAGGAACGGTAGCGGAGGAAATGAATAGTAAAATCCGTTAGATATAAATTTCTTAATGAGAAAGGAGGAAATGACCATGGCAAATACTACAAGCAACAGAGCAGACCAAAGTAATGCTCCGGCCAGCGATGAACCCAAATACAGGTTTAACCTGGCAAAATGGATAATTATTTTTGTTTTTTCTGTAACAGGATTTATTGGCGTGGTGGCAATCGTAATGGCAACGGTTTTCTATAATGAGAAGAGTTTCGGCTCAGTCAAAGATATACTGGGCATACTCTTGCCGGTTTTGAGTGCTTGGGCTGGTGCAGTTATAGCCTTCTACTTCGGAAGGGAGAACTTCGAGTCAGGAACCAAAAGCTCAGCTGCGCTGGTTAAGCAACTCACATCAGAAGAAAAACTGAAGTCCATTCTTATTAAGGATGTAATGATAAATGTTGCAAAAGCTGTGACATTCACGTTAGACAAGCCAGAGAAAGACATTAAACTAAAGTCAGATCTCATAGATGCCAAACTCGAAAAAGAGAATAAGGAGCGGCTGCCGATTCTGGATCCGCAGGGGCGCATTAAGTATATGGCTCACCGTAGTCTATTCGATAAGTTTATTGTTCAAGAAACTGCTAAAGGAAAGAATCCTGTTGATCTCACATTGCAGGATATGCTGAACGATGACAAATTTAAAGACGTGCTCACAGGTAGCTTTAAGACGCTACCGGAAACGTCGAATCTTGCTGAGGCAAAAACCCTAATGGACAAGATCAAAATCTGCTCCGATGTATTTGCAACCGAAGATGGAACGGTAAATTCAAAGGTACTTGGCTGGGTAACAAACATAATTGTGGGGGAGCAATCGAGAGTATAAGATGATCCGACTGAGTTTAGTTGGGACGGAGCATAGATAGGTATTTTACGCGGAGGTGGCTAACATGCCTGGAAGTTATGCGCATATTACCTTGGTGAATTTGGCTTCCGAGAAAAGGCGCCTCAATGGCATTGAGGGATTTCCCCGTGACGCTACAGACGCCGCAAACTTGCACGTGAATTTCCTGGAACTTGGATGCATCAGTCCTGACTATCCCTACTTGGATGTTACCTCTGGTGACTCGAAGAAGTGGGCCGATGCAATGCACTACACGCACACCTGCCAGGCTATCTACGTGGGTGCTGAGCTTGTGCGCGGACTTCCCCAGGGTCTTGGGAAGGAGAAGTGCCTGGCCTGGCTCATGGGCTACGCCGGGCACGTCATTACTGACATGTGCATCCACCCCGTTGTGGAGCTGAAGGTCGGGCCCTATGAGAGCAACGTGACTCAACATCGGCGGTGTGAAATGCACCAGGACGTCTTCATTTTCAGCCGTCTCGGGACCGGAATGCCCCAGACTGCGGAACACTTGAGATCTACTATTCTCACATGTGGTGCCGCGAACAACGATAGGCAGCTCGACCCGGATGTAAAAGGGCTCTGGGAAGAACTTCTCAGGACAGTGCACCCCACGGTATTTGCCGATGATCCTCCTGAAATGGACAAGTGGCACCAGAAGTGCTACACGATCCTCGAAAGGCTTCTGCCTACTTCAAGCCGCTTTGTCGGTTTTGCACGACACGTCTGTGACGGGCTTGGTTTTTCCTATCCTACTCCCGATGAAATCGAGATGGGTACATACATCGAGAATCTTCTGGTGCCATCCCCGAAGGGAGTGGAACGACGGATGCACTACGACGATATATTCAATTTAGCGATCGATTGTGTCCAGAAGGTGTGGCTTGACGTCACCCGTCACGCGCTTGGCCAGGGAGATTTCATCGCATTCTGTGATGAGGAGTGGGACCTTGACACCGGGCGGAACAAGCTCGACAAGGAGAAGGGAAGAGTATTTTGGGAGGTGGCCTGATATGCAATATAAGAAGATATCGATACTGTTTCTTCTTACGATCACTTTTGTCTCAGGATGTGCTCTCTGTCCCCCAGTCGACCCCAAGCAAAAGCTCATCATGCACTTTGACGATTATATGATTCCACTTGCGAAGGCGGTTGATGTTGTGGCAGACAAGCTGCCTCCGGACGCCAAGGACCGGGAGATACTCTTGGCGGCAGTGAACCGTAGTGGCAACCCCAGCCTACTTAAACCTTTTGATGGCTATGTTCTTAAGGTACGAATACAAAATGGGGTTGGCGTCATCCTTCTTTGCTCGCCAGATGGCAAGGAGGGCATTATTGAAGATGTGACATGCACAACGAGGCCTGATACTCACAGGCCTAGAGGGTCTCCCTGTACCTACCTGCTTGATGTAAAGCGTGTCTGCTCGGCCCCATAGGGAGAAGAAATGGCGGAGACATTACACAAACTTATCAATTTATCATTTACAAATTTTGTGGATCATATAGCAAGGATTTATGCCTCGGCAGGGGGATGCTTCATCATGTAATGATTTGTGACATCGGGAGTGGCAAAATATTTTGCGAGGCAGATGAGGCATAAAGGAAGGAAAGTATCGGCCGAGAAAGTAATACGGAGGATGAGTAAGGAGGGAGGGGTTATAGAGCAGGTTCTTAAGGCAGGGGGGCACTGGAGAAACATGTCGGAGTTGAGGATGGAGATTTCGATGCTCGAGATTGATCGGAATTTGGGCGTAGGTATCTCAGCAATTGTTGTGGGAATAAAGAAGAAGGAGTCTAACGAGAGGGATTGACAATTTTGAACAACGTCCCGGTCCATGGACTCGGAGACGTCCAGAATGGGCGCGGAGGAACTTCATGAAAATAGTGTATTACGGAGACCGGACGATTGACATCGACTTCGCCGCATTGGCTCAAGGCCTCAGCGAGATCTCTGGAGGAGTTCAGTTTCGAGCAGGCACTGGTGTTGCGCAAATCCCCGGCCGGACAATCCGCAATCCCGATACCTACAATGAATTTGAACTACCAGACGACATTACCCTAGAAGGGCGAGATCTTGCCCTTATTGCAACAACCAAGGCATACGACAACAACTACTTTTATGATTTTCCATACCGCATCGGCATTATTTCCTTTTCAGGTTGGGAACACCTGACCTCGCTCCCGATCATTAACGGACTTGTGTATTTCACTGCGGAATTACTTTGCGATTCGATCCCCGTCGGCGAAAGTCACGACGAAAACACTGGCTGCCTCAACGACTTTTTGTGGGATAAGACCGGAGTCGATATCGGGATGCGCTCGGCTTTTATCTGTCCTAAATGCCGTCGAGACTTTGACTCGAAAAAAAGACTTGAGGAAGAGACCCAGATTTTCAAGACAATTGAAGTAGTTCTAGATCACGTTTGTCTCGCTTCCAGGAGCGGACAAAACCTCCTCGATTACTGGGGGGTTAGCGCGCAACCCGGCAAACAATTCGACACGTTTCTATGTCACAATAGCCAAGACAAAGACGCAATTCGCGAGCTTAACACTCGCTTAAAGGATAACGGGGTTGCCACTTGGCTTGACGAAGAACAGCTCGCACCTGGTCGTCCCTGGGAGGATGAGCTTGAACGACAGATTCCGTCGATTAAATCCGCCGTAGTCGCAGTTGGTCAGTCAGGCATCGGACCCTGGCAAAATGTCGAGATCAGGGCATTCATCAGCGAGTTCGTCAGACGTGGGTGCCCTGTCATTCCGCTCATACTGCCGGACTGCAAAGACATCCCGGACTTGCCACTGTTCCTGCGGCAGTTTACTTGGGTTGATCTTCGGAAGACCCGCCCAGATCCATTTAAGCTGTTGCTCTGGGGCGTAACTGGAAAGAGACAATAACGTCGGCTTCAGCGGGCCGCTAATAGTGTCCGCGGACCCTTACCGTTAGTTGCTAAAGAACTCTGGGACGCGGCTCAAACTTTTCAATTTATCATTCAGAAATTTTGTAAGAATAACCGGTGCCTGGTCTTGAGACTTAACAGAAGATTTTATTGAAGTGTGGAGGGAATGCAGTATCAGGTCTTCGACATCGGCGAAATTTGGTGGAAAAGGTGAATGCTAAGAAAATAGGGTGGCTGTTTATGAGGGATTGGAAGAATTGGGGGAGAACTTGAAAATGTTTTAGAACCTACGTCCCCTCCGTGCAACACAAAATATTGTGGTAGCTTTTCATATAGATAGAGAAGTTCCTGAAGGCTGAGGATCAGAAGAAAGAAAAATGGTGTGTATTTATTTGTTATCTAAGGTGAATTAGAGAGCCGTCCCTAAACACAAACTAAATACAGGAGGTTCCGAGTTATGACATGGCCCTACTCATATACTTCCAAGCCAAAAGTAGTACGTAGAACGTTCTTCAGCTTTCACTATCAGGTCGATGTCACTCGCGCACACGTTGTCAAAAACTCTTGGGTAACAAAGGAAGAACGAGAGGATGCTGGATTCTTTGATGCGTCGGTCTTTGAATCAAAGAAAAGAGCTGGTGAAGATACTCTCAAGCGCTTTCTGACAGAATCGCTCAATGGGACAAGCGTTACCTGTGTGCTAATCGGAGGTCAGACAGCCTTCAGGAAGTGGGTACGATATGAGCTTGTGAGGAGCTTCCATCGTGGCAACGGCTTGTTCGGAATTCGCATTCATGCAATTAAGAATCTGGATCGACCGCCTCAACTAGGTACCTATGGTGAGAACCCATTTGACTACCTAGCATATCGAGTTGACACTGATAATGACAGAGTATACTGGCAAGAGAAGAATAACGGGAAGTGGAGCGGCTATGATGAGGTTCCCTCAATGGCATTGAGTGCTGTTGCCTGCAATCTCAACGGAAATCTTCACCACACTTTTTCTACGCTGTTTCATGTGTACGATTGGGTTCTCAACGATGGTTATAATAATATCAATACGTGGATTGATCAGGCAGCTAAACAGGCTGGGAAATAGGAGACTAAAATGGCTGAGATATCCAAAGAACAATTCATACGAGACTATTCTAAGGAGATCGAGATTGGTTCAGCTGCATTGTTCGTTGGGGCAGGGATGTCGGTTCGCTCAGGTATGGTTGACTGGCGAGGATTATTACGGGAAATTGCCCAGGACCTGGACCTGGATGTCGACGAAGAAACAGATTTAATCGCACTCGCTCAGTACGAATATAATAGTCGAAAAAGTCGCAATCGTCTAAATACTGCAATAATCGAAGAATTCACTAAACGAGCTGAGTTGTCTGAAGCACATAAGAAACTTGCTCATCTTCCGTTGGAACTGGTGTGGACAACGAACTATGACAAGTTGATAGAAAAATCTTTTGAAGCAGTCGAGAAGCGCGTAGATGTTAAGTACGACATAGACCAGTTGCCCCTCCGCCCCCGCTATGTCGATGTCACGATCTACAAGATGCACGGAGACGTTGATCATCCGGACAGGGCCATTCTGACAAAAGATGATTACGAACGATATGATGTTGAGAAGCATGCTTTTACGGAGCTTCTCAGAACGGATCTCATTCGGCAGTCTTTTCTCTTTGTGGGGTTCAGTTTCACAGACCCCAACATCGAGTATATCCTAAGCAGGCTACGAATCATACTGGAAAAGAAGAATCGCGACCATTACTGCATCATGCGGCGTCCAGAGGCACCTGGTAGCAAAGCCACGGATCTCCAGGAGAAGTATAAACGAGATCTTGCAAGATTTAGGCACCGCATTGATGACCTGCAAAGATTCGGAATCCAGACTGTTGCCGTAGGCCAGCATTCTGAGCTTGACCCAATTCTACAAGAGTTAGTCAATCGCTCAATTGTGAAGAATGTCTTTGTTTCTGGTAGTGCGTACGACTACAATCCAATGGGAAAAGACAAGCTTGAGTCTCTTGCTCGGACGCTTGGAAAAGAGCTCATCCTTCGGGGGTATAGACTAGTAACCGGATATGGACTTGGAATTGGCGGAGCCTGCATTCTTGGGGCCTATGAAGCCGCAAACACCAAGGGGACCAAAGTCCCAGGGAAGGCTCTACTCCTGAGAGTGTTCCCACAAGATATAAAGGTCCCTCATGAGCGGGTAGAAACGTACAAGAAGATACGCAATGAGATAATGGAGCAATCAGGTGCAGTAGTTTTCTTGTCCGGCAATAAGGTTGACTCCGCATCAGGAAGCACGGTTCTTGCTGATGGTATGATGGAAGAATTCGACATGGCCAAGCAACATCAACGTGTTCTTATTCCGGTTGCCGTGACTGGTCATGTTGCGAACAAAATCTGGGATGAGATCGAGCCAAAGTTGGACGTGCTTTTTCCGCCTGGTGTAAAAACACACTTTGCAACACTCAGGGACCCGAAAGCCACTGAGAGGGAAATCATTGAGGCCATTTTTGGTGTCTTAGAGAAGACAGAAAGCCAACGCAAAGGACCCTGAAATGGCATCCTTGACAGACGGACTATGGCGGGACTGGGGCTTCACAAGTGGTATGTGGATGAGTGCCAGCCGATTAATAGTTGAATCAGCGCAAGAAGCCCAGCTTTCGATTTTCCTTTTTCACAGTCATCATGATCCCGTCTTGGTCAAGCGAATTATCAACCACTTTGCTGGTTTCGACTTGCTTTCTATGTAGATTGGAATGGCCAAAGCATGCATCGAATCACGAACAGAGTCACGGCTGACAAGATCGAAGACAAGATAGCAAAGTTTGACCTTTTCATGGTGTTCGAAACCGTCAACGATTTGCGCTCTAGATAGATAAAGGGAGGAACCTATGCCTTATATTAGCGAAGCGAATTTAAGATCTTACGCAGATGTCAGTGGATTGAAACAAATGGCGAATATTTGGATTGTTGATTCCCTATCAAAATCGACAAAAAGTATTTTCCTTTCGCATAGTCACAAGGATAGGGAATTGGTTATCGGATTGATCAACTACTTGGCCAGTCTCAAAATCAAATTGTACGTCGATTGGCAGGATAGTTCAATGCCTCGAATAACAGGCCGAACTACCGCCGAAAACATTAAGAAAAGGATTGGAGAACTAGACTTTTTTCTTATATTAGCAACGACTAATGCCATGAACTCTCATTGGGTTCCATGGGAAATTGGAGTTGCTGATCAGATAAAAACCTTGGCCAATATTGGTATTGTACCAGTTACTGACAAGCATGGAAATTTTGAAGGTAATGAATATCTACAATTATACAGAAGGATTGAACTCGATAACGTACAAAATAAATTCTTTATCTATGAGCAAAATAGTTACACTGGGAAGGAACTAGCAACCTGGCTACGATAATCAGAATAGGTTGGAATAGATAGAAACAATAGAAATATTTAAAGAGCCACTGACTTAATGTTTTAATCATTAATTATCCTTAGTAGAATCCGTGTTCTCTTGGGTGAAAACCGACGCGAACACAATTGCTTGCTGCGAAGAGTACAAGAAACTTTTCAAAGAAATCGGTCAAATGGGCAGTCCAGTTCAAGTGGTATCGCGAGTAGTGAGGTTCATCAAGAAACTTAAAGATCAGTCTGAAGTTAGTGATTTGATATGTAACCTTGGAGCATCATGACTGTACTGACTGCAATGAATGAAAGGAGGGTAAAATGGCGAGACGAGTCTTTTTTAGCTTTGACTACGATTACGTTTGGAAGGTTAACCAGATCCGAAGTCTTCCTAACATCATAGGGACTGCAGCCGCTGGTTTTCAGGATGCTTCGTTATGGGAAGAGGCTAAGAAGAAGGGTGATAAAGAAATCAAGCGGCTAATCGACAATGGGTTGGACAACACTTCTGTGACAGTTGTTTTTGTAACTTACGGTGCCTCCCAACATAAGTACATCAATTACGAAGTCGAAAAATCCTTGGAGAGGGGTAATGGGTTAGTTGCAGTGCAGATTCATCACCTAAAGGATCAAAATGGTAATACAGGTTCTCCTGGTGCGATTCCCTCTCAAATTGAAGCAAATGACTTTAAGGCTTACAAATACACAACAAGCGAAGCCTTAGCGAAGTGCATCGAGGAAGCTGCCGATATTGCAGGTAAGTAGGATCGAGAAAGGATCTGGTTCAGGTCTCAACAATCAAAGTAAATGGTGCCTGGTCTTGAAACATGGCAGAAGATTTTAGTGAAGTGTGGAGCGAATGCAGGATCGGGTCTTCAATCTCAGCGGAATTTGGTGGAAAAGGTGAACACCAAGAAAATAGGCTTGTCCCCCGTATCGGAGTTTTGAGGAAACTGTGAAATTATCAGAGTCATGCCATTGGTGAAAATGATGGTCATTGATGCCCGCAAGATTGAAGTGCATTGGAATTACCTTCTGGCCATTGAGGACGATTTGGATCGTCTATCTCGATATATCGAGTTTGATGAGAAAAACTTCGAATGTTTTTCAATTGAAATTTGCAGAATTCTTCTCACCTCAGCCGCAGAAGTCGACGTAGTATGCAAGCAAATATGCAAGAAACTTAAGCACGAATCCTCAGCAGAAGATATCCACCAATATCGGGAAGAGATCAAACCAGTATATCCCGACATTCCGGACTTTAAAATCCTGATTCCTCGGCATGGTCTCACACTTACGCCGTGGGACAACTGGAAAGAAGAACATGGTGTCCCGCTTTGGTGGACTGCATATAATAAGATAAAACATCATCGGGATTCTGAATATCACAGGGCAAACTTGAAGAATGCTCTTAATTCAGTAGCAGGGCTGTTTGTTATGGTCCTTTATCTATATAGAGAAAAGGCAAATAAGGGGGAGTTAATTCCACCTCCAAAACTATTCAGGGTTACGGAAGAACACTGTATGGGTGTCGATTTAGGGGACATGGAGTTCGGAATTGTCTACAAATTCTAATACTAACAATATTTCGTTGTAACTAACGGACTAATCAAATGGTTTCTTGAAGAAAGGGACCTGCAAGGATAGGATCAGGTCTTCAAGGTTAGCGGAGGTTGGTGGAAAAGGTGAACGCTAAGAAAATAGACTTAGCCCGATTACAAATTTAAATTTTGTCCGGCGTCAAGGGCTGACCATGGGACCTCTTCGGTGGGTTGTTTTCTATAGACGGCCCACCATAATAAACTCTTTGCTCAAAGGAGACTAACATCATGGGCCTTACTAAACACGATCGCATCGCGAAGAACATTGCTGAGAAAAAGGGTGTGGAATACAATTCCGACAAGGGAATGGATGTTCGCACCTCAACACAAGCAATCGAAGTAGAGGTGGACAGCAACAAATTCAAAGAAGGCGTCCGCCAACTTCAAGGAACCAACAAGGCTCGGTACCTTGCCGTACCCAGCGAACTTGTGAAAGAAGCTGTTGGGTACACAAGAGGAATTGGTGTTGGAGTGATGAACGAGCACGGCAGGATCAAGAAGCGCGCTCGTTAAGTAACTAACTCAGCGGGGATACTTCAAATTTGGGGGGCGGTTTTGTCGCCTGGAAGTTATGCCCACATTACGTTAGGGAGCTTTGGGATCAAAGCTACACTATACACTTTGCTTCTTAGCGGATGAAGAGCAGGATTAGGTCTTCAATGCTGGTGGAATTTGGTGGAAAAGGTGAACCCTAAGAGATTAGATTCAGCCCAATTACAAGTTCGAACGATGTCCGGTGTCAAGGGCTGAACTCGTATCATTTTGGAGGTCATACCAATGAGGAAGTATAATAAATTCTTAGCCTATTTTATAGTTTTGATTTTTGCATTTTTGATTTGTGTGTCCGATTCTATCGCCCAAAGAGAGTACGTAAATCCAATAGATGCCCACAAATTTATTGGGAAGGAGAAAACAGTTTGTGGAATAACAGCGAGCGCCACCTATGCAATTCGGAGCAGAGGAAAACCTACTTTTCTGAATCTTGACCAACCATACCCAAACCAAATTTTTACGGTTGTCATTTGGGGATCTGACAGAGAAAAGTTTAAGAATCCTCCAGAAACATTTTTTAGAGGTAAGAGGATTTGCGTTACCGGTATCATAGAAACTTACCGTGGGAAGCCTCAAATCGTTGTGCGTGGTCCAGAACAAATAACTGTTGAATCCCAATAACTGGGAAACAGGTTCCTACCCACTTTTTCTGGTGGCTGGATTAATTTTTGAGAAGATGTGTAGTTAGAACAAAAGAGAGTCAGGCCTTTTTATGTTTTCACAAATAATTTAGTTCCTTTGGTAGAATTTGGTGGAAAAGGTGAACGCTAAGAAAATAGACTTGACCCGTTATTAGGGAAATAGGTTTAAGGAGGCTCCATGTCACGAATCTTCGTACCTTCTAGCGGCCCAGATGATTGGAGGAGTCTACTCGCAGAACCTGATAAGCATTGGGCATGCGGATACTCGGCCCGGACGCTCGCCCATTGTTGGGAGGAAGCGGAAGGCTTTCCACCCGAGATCCGTCGTGTTCTTTCCCAGCATCCAGCACTCGATCCTATAGAGCCATTACTAATCTTTCCCGAATGGAAGGTCAGTCTGGTAGGTGGCTCACGCCCCTCCCAGAATGATGTATGGGTACTTGCCAAAAGCCAGAACGGTCTCGTGTCGATCGCCGTGGAGGGGAAAGTCGAGGAGCCGTTTGACAAGTCACTGGGTGAATGGAAGGCAGACGTATCGCGCGGGAAGGAGAAAAGGCTTGGCTATTTAACGGAGATACTTGGACTCAGGGAACCTATTCCTGATGCCATCCGCTATCAGCTGCTTCACCGTGCGGCTTCGGCAATAATCGAAGCTGAGCGCTTTGGGACCCATGATGCGGTGATGCTGGTTCATTCCTTCAGCCCTGCCAATCAATGGTTTGACGATTTCGCCGCATTTGTATCCCTGTTTGGCCGAAAGGCTGAAATAGACCGTTTAGTGACCGCAGTTGTATCAAAAAGGATGCCGTTGCATCTTGGATGGGTACACGGTGATGAGCGATACCTGAGTGGCTGAACACAAAGCCAATATATACAGGATCAGGTCTTCCCCGGTTGGCGGAATTTGGTGGGAAAGGTGAACGCTAAGAAAATTGACTTGAACCACATTTCATCCTGAAGGAGGTGATAGTTCATGGATTCAGAAAAGGAAGAGGTGATTAATTCCCTTAAAACTCTACTAGATCAGATCGCAGCCTATGAACCCGCAAAATTGGCGGAGGGCAAGGATCTCGGTGCCATCAATTTTCGAAGGGGTGAAGACCTGTTTGCGCAGTCGGTTGAGTTAGCAAAGGAGTTTCGTTCATTGCCATTGGATCTTCTCCCAGTTGCGACCCTTCAGCAGTTAGTATCACCTATTCAGCAATTGGCGACTGGCCTGAATCAAGTCGCTATATTCACTCTCGTAAGGCAACCAAATCCTGAAGCCCAGCGGGATGGGCTTCTGCAGCAGGCCCAGACCTTTCATGATCAAGTCTTCATGGCGATCACACCACATCTTGCGTATTTGAGCTTGAAAAGCGCCCAAGTACAAGAAACAATGCGGCGATCCGCAGAACTTTTACAAGAGACGGAGAAGAAAGTTAGCGAAAGTTTGCAGGAAATCCAGCAGAAGAAAACAGATGTTGACTCAATTGTCCGAGCAGCCAGGGATGCCGCTGCAAAGATTGGAGTAGCTCAGTTCGCCACTAAATTTGAAGAGATATCCGATGATCACGCCGCTGCGGGCAAACGCTGGTTGTTGGCTACGGCAGTCCTTGGAGTGGTAACTGTGGCTGTTGCTCTTAGTTTCTTATATTTCCTCCCACCATCTGGAGAATTAAAGGAAGCTGGCACACTACAACGAATTGTAACCAAGCTCGTTGTTATTTCCATCTTTTATTTTGCTGCTGTTTGGTCGGCACGAAATTACCGGGCTCATCGGCATCTATGCGTTCTAAACAGGCACCGCCAAAGTGCATTATCGACTTTTGAGACATTCGTCAAATCCGGTAGTGATGACCAAATAAAGAATGCTGTGCTTCTAGAAGCAACTCACTGTATATTCTCTCCGGCGATCACAGGATATCTTGGTGCCGAAGAAGAGAATCCAAGCAGTCGAATAATTGAAATTCTGAAGACCGTGGGGAGCTCAGCAGCTAAGTAACGAAGTGTTGCGGAGTTGAAGTCAGATCTCAACACGTTGTGTTATTTCCGAAGGAGGGAGGCTGATAATCGAATTTTGAAGGTTCGACCCCAGTCTCGACACTCAATGTCGGTGGAATTTGATGGAAAAGGTGAACGCTAAGAAAATAGAGTTGACTCCCAATCGAGTTAAGCAAAAGGTAAAAACTGCAATCGAAATCTTAGTTAGGAAGGATGCCCACTTATTAAAGATTGATGTAAACGAGCGCTCGATAACCCACAGGCTCGCACTTTATTTGCAGGATGCATTTGGAGGTTGGGATGTAGACTGTGAGTACAATCGAAATCGTTACGATACTAAGAAACTGATCATTGGAGATGATGTACGCATCGCGGTGGAACCTATTCAGACGGATGACGAGGAGGGAAAAACAGTTTACCCTGATATTATTTTGCATCATCGAGGCACGGATCAAAACCTTCTGGTGGTGGAAGTTAAAAAGACGACAAGTCATGTTCCTAAAGACTTCGATCTCAGTAAACTTCGGGAATACAAACGTCAGTTGGGCTACTCGCACGCCCTCTTCCTAAATTTCATTACAGGATCTGCCGGAAGAATTGGGGTTGCAGAAGAAATGTGGATTGGTGATGACAGCTAAAAATATTCGATGTTGGCGGAATTTGGTGGGAAAGGTGAGCGCTAAGAAAATAGACTTAACCTCCATTTGTAGTATCGAGTTGGGGGAATTGGGGAGTATCATAAAATGCTTTAGAACCTACGTCCCCTCCGTTGGTTCATTAAAGTTGAATCTTGCCGAATATCAAGGGCTGACGCCAGCCATGCATTTTGACGGAGGCGCAGTGAAAGAGTCAGATTCAGTGAGGTTAATTTATGAAGATGCAAAAAATTGAAATAAAGAATTATCGCTCCCTGCACAACACGACTATTTATCCAAAAGATATTCTGGCATTAGTCGGGCGAAACAATAGCGGTAAGTCCAATGTTATCAAAGCACTTGAACTCTTTTTTGAGGCTTCAGCTCGATTAGTGAATTATGAATGTTCTTACAATCATAACACTGAGGAACCGATAGAGATATTGATTACCTTCGGACAACTAAGTAATTGGGAGAAAGGACAATTTGAGCCTTGGATGGATGAAGATAAGCTTGTAGTTGGTAGACAAGTTGTCTGTACAGGTACAGATTCCTACACTATTAACAATCTGTCTGTTACAAAAATTCCAGAATCTGAATGGCTTCGAGAAGATATAATAACTGGCGAAAAAGTAGCTGAATGGTGGTCTAAAAAAGATGAATTAAAAATAAACGGCCTAGATTTTGCGTTAGAACTTGGCACTTCAAAACCTGGGGTTGGCAAATGGAAAGAGGCAACTAAGAAATTTCTGGATGAGCATGGCGACAAAATACCCTGGAAAAGGGAGAGGCGAGAGAATCCCAAAGGCTACCCAGGTGTTTTAAAAGGCGCATTACCCGAATTCATTTATGTGCCTGCCGTGAGAGATATTTCAGAGGAAGCTAAGGTAACAAAAACAAATCCTTTCGGACAACTTATCAACTCGGTACTCGAAAAGATATCTGGTGAGCAAAAGGACATTGTTTCAAAACAATTAAAGGAAATAGAGAAGCGGCTAAATCGTATTGGAGGGGAAGACCGGATTGCTGAGATTAGGGATATAGAAACCCGTTTAAACAAGTTGATGTCGGAGCTTATGGAATGCGATATCGAAATTGAAATGGCTATGCCCGAGTTAAGAGAGGTTTTCGGCGGAGTAAAGATTTACGCTGATGACGGGATAAGAACTGCCATTGGGACGAAAGGGCATGGGCTACAACGGTCGATGATATTTACGATCTTGCGGGCATACGCTGAATTAGCACATGTTCAAAAGGCTGAGAATAAAGCCCAAGAGAGGACTACAATTTTTGCGATTGAAGAACCTGAGCTTTATTTACATCCCCAGTCACAACGGACCCTAATGTCTGTCTTTCAAAAAATAGCAAGCGGGAGAGATCAGATAATCTATTCTACTCACTCTAGTTTATTCGTTGATATAAGTTATTTTGATCAGATTTGCATTATGCGCCGCGAGAGAAAGGATAAGGATTACAAAAGTTATCCTACTCAGTTATCAATGTCCATTATGTTAGAAGACCTAAAGGTAAGAAAAAGGGTGGATGGTACTGAAGAAGGGATAAGGGAGCAATATTCTAACGCCTTCAACCCAACTATTAATGAAGGTTTTTTTGCCGATAAGGTGGTTATATTAGAAGGCCCTTCTGAGCAATATGCACTCCCGGTTTATGCAGATGCTTTAGGGTACAATTTAGATCGGAATAATATCTCTGCCGTTCATTCAAACGGCAAAGGGCAAATGGATCGCCTGTTGCGGGTGTTTAATGGATTCGAGATTCCTACCTACCTATGGTTTGACGGAGATAAGAATAATAAAAACAAAGACGTTAAAGATAAGACATTAGATCTATTAAAATTAATTGGTGACCCGGTTGACAAAATAGAAGACGTTACAACAAAAGTATCAGATAGATATTCTGTATTGGAGTATAATTTGGAGGAGACATTAAAATTAGAAATAGAAAATTATGAAGCCTTATCTCAAGAGGCTAAGGCAACACTTGGGCCGATTGGTATGCCATTATTACATAGATTTATTGCCACAAGACTTAAGCAAAAAATAGAAAATGGAGATACTCCGGATAAAACCCTACCCAAGACAGTGATCAAGATTATTGACGCAATTAAAAGATTATCTTACACCGGCAGCGTTCTTCAAAAATTAGCGGTGGACCCAATATAATGGGCCGTTTTACTTCCATAATGAATGGTACCTGGCCTTGAAACTTGACAGAATATTTTATTGAAGTGCAGAGCGAGCGCAGGATTAGGTCTTCAATGTTGGTGAAATTTGGTGGAAAAGGTGAACGCTAAGAAAATAGACTCAGCGCGATCAAAGGCTCGAATATTGTCCGGTGTCAAGGGCCGACCCCAGTAAAACAAATTTCGGAAATTATAGGATGAAGAGGGGTATATGAGTATGAGTGAATCTTTCAAGAATCATAAGCTATCAGACGAAGAAATACTTTGGATAAAAGAAATATATCAAAGTGAGGAATTTGACTCTAGAGTTGCTAGGGTTAACCTCAAGGATAAATTGTCCAAAGGATTCAATCCCAAGAAGATTGATAATAGATTCGTAATAGACGGAAAGCATCTAACAGCACTTGGAATTTGGCTCGCCGATCCAAAGTCCCTAATACTCCAGCATATAGAGTCAGTGATTGTTTGCATCAGAAATTTGATAATTAAGAACCCTGGAATTGTTACCATCACCGCAAAGCAGGTTTCAGATGAGACTGACATAGAAGAACCGCTCATTGCGATAGCATTCAGAAACCTAAGTGGCCTAGGCCGGTTTTTTTCGTCAGCAACAGGCTCCTCAGAGGAGAAAGGGTATTCAAAGATAGAATTATCTGCCGATGATGCGTATGATGCATACCTAGAGTTCGAAAATCTTGAGAGCTTGCTTGAAAGATTCTATGAAAGACAAGAAATATCATACGAAAGGACCATATCTCTTGCTACCTCTCAGTATGCATCATCTATCTATGATCCCTCCCTAACAACTTTCAATTTTTTCCCACCAGTTGAGACCACCAAATATGCAATAAAGCGCGACACAGCATTTATTTTAATGGCGATGGATCCAGATAACCCCACAATAGAAGACGTGTACAGAACAATAAAAGAAGTCTGCGCTTCTTATGGCATAAATGCGTACGGAGCTGGTGAAATTGAGCACCAAGATCGTATTACCGATCTCATATTATCTGAAATTAAGACTTGCGAATTTCTTATAGCAGATCTTACTTATGAGCGACCAAATGTCTATTACGAAATTGGATATGCGCATGCAATTAACAAGCGCCCTATACTTTATAGAAGGAAAGCAACCAGATTACACTTTGACCTTTCTGTCCATAATGTGCCCGAATACAAGAATATAACTGAGCTCCGGGAATTGTTGAACAAGCGGCTGGAAGCAATACTCGGAAGATCAAAGAAAGATGCGGGGTAAGGTCTTTAATCTTGCCATTCTGAGAATATGTTTAGTTCTTTTGGCAGAATTTGGTGGAAAAGGTGAACGCTAAGAAAATAGAGTTGACTCCCAATCGAGTTAAGCAAAAGGTAAAAACTGCAATCGAAATCCTAATTTGGAAGGATGCGCACTTATTAAAGATTGATGTAAACGAGCGCTCAATAACCCACAGACTCGCACTTCATTTGCAGGATGCGTTTAAGGGCTGGGATGTTGACTGTGAGTATAACCGAAATCGTTACGATACTAAGAAATTGATCATTGGAAACGATGTCCACATCAGAGTAGAAACTATTCAGTCTGATGATGAGCAGGGGAAGACAGTTTATCCTGATATTATTGTGCATCATCGAGGCACGGATCAAAACCTTCTGGTGGTGGAAGTCAAAAAGACGACAAGTCATGTTCCTAAAGACTTCGATCTCAGTAAACTTCGGGAATACAAACGTCAGTTGGGCTACTCGCAGGCCCTCTTTCTAAATTTCATTACAGGATCTGCCGGAAGAATTGGGGTTGCAGAAGAAATGTGGATTGGTGATGACAGCTAAAAATATTCGATGTTGGCGGAAGTTGGTGGAAAAGGTGAACGCTAAGAAAATAGACTTGACCTCCATTTGTAGTATCGAGTTGGGGGAGTATCATAAAATGCTTTAGAACCTACGTCCCCTCCGTAGAGGATGTTGAAAAGCAATTAGAAGAGATTGGCGAGAAGATGAAAAGAATGAAGGAAAAGATTGATTTAGACAGGGAATAATTACGCAAGATCTCAGACATAGGGTCAGTTCTTTAAGAAATTGGGGACACGTCCCATTTTCCAAGAAGATTGGGGCAAAGTTCTATTTTCTCCGAATCTCAAGTTAGCAATTTTAAGGATGCGAACCAAAATGCTGTTTCACAAAGTGGCTCTTCTTGATTCATGCTCCAAGGCCTTCGAAATAGGAGGGGTTCAATTATGCCTAAGTTGACACTCCAGCATCCGATTCATACTTTAGATAATCAATTACTGCTTGCTCCGGGCGCCTTTCTGACTCAAGAAACGTTAGATTCCTTTATCTCTTTGCACAGACCTTATTCCTATCCCCCACATCCCCTCTTTTTACACGGTTCGGTTAAGGAGGACTGTTTAAATTTTTTCAGCAGCCCTCCCTACGACGTAATTTTCTCAGACAAAAAGGAAGCCAACGATCTCCTGAAGATTTTAGAGGCAGTTCATCTTCCCATCCCCATTTTGCAATCGTTAGACTATTTTAAACAGCACGACTTCTGCACCTATGCCCATATTCTCATGGTCTTTGCCTTGTCTACACTCCTGGCAAAAGACCTGATACCTGACTATGAGGAGTGCATTCGGTTATCCGCCACTGGCCCTACCCACGACATTGGCAAGATCTGTGTGCCCCTGCACATCCTGAAAAAGACGACACCTCTGACCAGAACGGAGAGGGGGATCATAGAACATCACGCTGCAGCAGGCTATGTGCTCATCAACTATTACTATAAAGACATCCAGCCCCTGGCCTGCAGGGTGGCCTTAGACCACCATGAGAGGAAAGATGGTTCAGGATATCCCCGAGGCATCATCTTTAAGGATCCCTTAGTAGAAATCATTGCTGTCGGTGACATTTATGACGCACTTATTGTTCCCAGGCCTTATCGATCTACAGCATATGATAATCGAGCGGCCTTGGAGGAAATTACTAAAATGGCGGAACAGAATAAGATAGGATGGGACGGAGTGAAGGCACTCATTGCTCATAATCGAAAGTCGAAGCCTGACTATAGGGAAATTAAAATCTCAGCCGAAATAAGAAGTACCCGTCCTTCATATAATGTCTACGGTATTATAGATAATGGAACAAATCCAAAACAAGGCGGCTCTATTTCTTAGTCGGTGGTTGGGAGGAAGGGTCATGACGGTGCGAAAGGCGACAAGAGCTTTTGCCGTAATAGCAACCCTGATTTTCCTTTTTGTGGATTGTCCCTCTCGTGCAAAGGACGTTTACAAATGGGTTGATGAAAAAGGGGCAGTCCACTTTTCGGAAGATGAATCAAGCGTCCCGGAAAAGTATAGAGACCAACTTGAAAAGAAATCTTTGCCGGAAGAATCGCAAACACCGAAGGAGAAAGTGAAGACCAGAAAGCAAGATGGAAAAGGGGCAAAGGAAAAGCTCGCCGGGAAAGAGAAGGAAAGGGCCAATGTAAACAAGATCGAAGGCGATGTGATCGAGTCAGTCAAAACGATCCTCTCTCTATGGAAGGATGGGAAATATCATGCCTTGTATGATCATGGAGATCAGAAGAGCCGAATGGCCGTCAGTAAAGAACAATTTGAGCACCGGATGACGAAGAAGGGAATAGGATTAGCCTCTTCATGGGAGACGATACGGGACATCAACGTAGAGGTCAAAAGCGCCACCCTCGCTTATGTCACAGTGAAAATAGGCTTCAAACCTACAAGAGGAGGAGAGACGAGATTTCGTACAGAGACCTATCGGATGTCCTTTGAAAAAGGGATGTGGAAAATTAATCTTTCGAATATCCTCTCTGCCAAGATTTAAAAATAGCGTGTTGGGAAAGACGAAGGTTTAGATATAGAGTGGTAATCACGATAGGCAGATACCGCCAAGAGACAAGGAGGAATAGTGGAAAATAGAATATTGAATTTGAGATTGAGCGATTTTGAAAAGGAAGGACTTTATCTCCTTTTCCCAGATTCAACAAAGTTAGAACTTACGAAAGAAAATATCGAAAAAGTAACGGGTCTTTATTGGCAAGACTTTACAAAAATACCCGAGGACAAAAGAAAAGCCATTGACTTCCAAAAATGCTACTTTTGCCCGCACAGAAATGAAGAAGACATTTGTGATTCTATCAGACCCGTGCTTCCATTTTTGGATATGGTCGATCAGTACGTATCTTATGACAAAGTCATAGCAGTCTACAAGGGTAATGAAGACAAATTGGTGCATGTCAGAGCAACGACGATGCAGGATGCCCTCAAATATGTTTCTATACTAAGTTTATTGCGCTATAACCTGGTGTTACAAAAATATTGGAAATATTATTATGGTATTATCCCGATTATGGGCGGAAGAGAGGTAGCCACCCGAGTATATCTGAACATGTATTGGCTTCATAAGGGAAAGCTCGAAGAGATTAAAGAGATTATTAAGAGATTCAAAGAGGAATTGAAAGTCTCGAGCGCTAATCAAGTAAGACGCCTAAATTTGGTCTGTAAGAACGATGCGTTCGTGAATGCGTTTGTAAACACCCAATTGGTAACACAATTCCTCATAAATATAGAAGATATTCTTACGAAGTCTTTTAATGAGTTCGAGGGGAGTTTCCAAATTCGGCTATAACAAGAGAAAAAGGGACTGATTTTTAGTCCGTGGGTCATCGGAGGGAACGTAGGTTCTAAAACAACTTGACGTCAGTTGCCAATTCTTAAAGAAACCCCAGATGTGGAGAAATACCTTAAAATGTTTTAGAACCTACGTCCCCTCCCTATTTTGGGGTCATTAGCATGGGGGGAAGAAAAAAATTGGAGACAGGTTCACATTAAGATGGAAGGAAGTAAAATACAAGATGAGGTGCTGACAGAATTTGGTGGGAAAAGGTGAACGCTAAGAAAAGATGGGGTCAGGCCTTGCAATGATACATTCGATTGCCGGTAATATTAAAATTCCATAGATCCCAGTGCACAAAACTCTTCAAATCTTTTCTCCCACCGCCTCCGGGAATTCTGCTGGAAACAACGTATTTCCTGTTGTTCTGTGGAGATTCAGCAAATTTTAGGAAAATTTGAATGGGTCTATTCGATTCCGAGGGTCTTGAGAAAGGTCTTCTTAACTTCTCGCATCAATTCCGATGATAAAATGCCGACCTCTCTCCTAATGAGTGAGCGGTGAATTACAGAATTACCGATGCCTGACACCGGACTTCTTCCCCAGTAAGTTTTTGTCTTGACAAAGGGGAGGGGTTTATTGATACTCTTTTGGAAGATTGAACTGGTTACCTATTCTTTGATTCTCAAGTGAGAACAGGGGGGTTACAATCAGGTTACCTTATGCCCAACCCCGAAATGAACTGGATAAATGTCCTTGTCCTTCATTGAAAGAATCCTGCCATTTTCATGAATTGTTCTGTCGATTACGGTCCGAAGTCAATATGCTGATCTAAATGGGACTGCTTTGGAGATGGGCAAAGTCGGAAGGATAATCTCACTAATTATGATTATAAGTCTTCAATCTTTCTGATATGTTCCATCAGCCATAGGACCGATCAACGGCTTTTCGGGAAGACATTGGAGGGCGTCCGGTCGAAGAGTTCTTCCTCCTACAATCCCAAAGAGATCAAGAGGCTGGATTGAACGGAAAAGGGTTGGAAGGTTAGTAACAATTTAGAGTGTTGAAGATCAGATGGAAACATGAGGAGGGTATCATGGCCATGAAAACACATTCTTTGAGACGTACCAATCTTTACCCGTTATACCGGTATATCATTTTTTTTCTTACTGTCATTGCATGTATCACCGCACCACGTTCTGAGGCCAAAGAGATCCAGGACGTCTTAACCGAGCTCGAAACATATACCAATGAACAGATGAACGCACAGAAGGTCCCCGGCATGGCATACGCAATTGTCAAAGACGACCAGGTAATATACGCAAAGGGGTTCGGGTTCAAAAAATATGGAGCTGCCGACCCTGTCGATGAGAATACGGTCTTTGAGATAGCATCGAACAGCAAGGTCTTTGGAGCAACTGTTGCCGGCATGCTTGTGGACGAAGGAGAGATGAACTGGACGGACAAGGTCACCGATCACCTCTCCGACTTTAAGATGCACGAGTCCTGGGTGACAAAGGAATTCCAGATTGAGGATCTTATGTGTCACAGAAGCGGGATGCCCGGTTACAGCCTTGATCCGATGTGCTTCTTCGGTTACCCTGTCGAGGACCTTATGAAAGCAGTCCGGTATGTGGAACCCGCCACGAGCTTCAGAACCTCCTATGCCTATCAGAACGTCCTCTATATCTGGCTGGGAAAACTGATCGAGACGAAAACCGGATCTCCATGGCCTACCGTTGTAAAAGACCGGATCTTTACCCCTCTCGGCATGACGCAGACCTCAGCCAGTCAGACAGACACAAGGATGTGGAGCAATATTGCAGTTGGCCATCTGAAGCTTGCAGGCGGAACTCCATGGCCTCTGCCCTCCGACTGGCCATACAGTCAATGGAATATGAGTTCGGTAGGCCCAGCCGGGGATATCCGTTCGAATGTCCTCGATATGGCCAAATGGATACGCCTCCATCTGGGAAATGGCACCTTCGAGGGAAACACCCTGCTGAAAGCTGATACCATGCGGTATATCCACTCACCGAGGACGCTCATTTCGAGTACAAGCTCCGCAAGTCTCTTATACGCCATGGGCCTTCTCTATGTGGCACGTTCCCCCTATCCTTACCTATGGCATACAGGCAGCAGCTTTGGAATGCACTCTCTTGTCGGCTTTATTCCCGGGGTGAATATCGGGATGGTCGTCCTCACGAACAGCGTAGGCCATACTGTCCCTGCGGATATATTCAACAAGTTTTATGAACTCTACTTCGACACGCTTTTTTCCGGGGTCTCGCCTCAACTATCTTTGCCCGGCATGAAGTCTGAGAAAACGATGAGAGCGCCTGCGCCCTCCTCGATAGAGAAAGCCCCTTCGATCAGCAGATACGTTGGGGTTTACAAGAATCGAGCCTATGGAAAGGCGGTCGTTAAAAAGGAGGGTTCTTCACTCGTCCTTTTCCTGGGTCCCGAAATGATTGAAGGTTCCCTCACCCCGCAGAGCGGTTATACATTCGTATGGGCCATATCTGACTGGCCGGAGATGGAGATGGACGTCACTTTCGTCACAAATTCATTTGGACAGGTCAGGAGTCTTGTTATCGATAAATTGAATGATGTAAACGGGGGAAAATTCGTTAAGATGCATTAAGATGAGGTGTCGCATCTACACTTTTTACAATATATTTACTCGACAAACGTTGAGAGCGTTGGAACATCTTACAATGAAGGGGACGTAGGTTCTAAAACAACTTGATGGTTAGAGGGGACGGACTCCGGCGTCGTAATTAAGTGCTGCTAACATGGGGTCAAATCTTTATCTTTTGCTTTTCTGTTCTCGAAAGGTTACAACTGCACTTTAGTCAGGAATAAAAAGTCTCCGCCAATTGAGAAGATACTCTGTTGAAGGAATTGCCGCCATCATCAGATGAAATTGAAGCAAGGCCCTGGGGGTTTTGGGCGACCCTTGGGTTTTCGGCGATCATCTTCGGTCTCTTTTGTGCCCTTCAGCTCCTCATTGTGATTGGTTTCCTTTCTGTCGCGAAGACCCAGCATCCGGAATTGGATCTGGAGGTTTACGTGAAAAGTCTCTCCTCCGATGGATTTTTTCTCGCCGTAATCACGATCGTTTCAGGATTGATTTGCACCCCTCTGACTCTTTTGTTCACGAAGCTTCGCAAGAATATTTCGGTCAAGAATTATATTGGTTTTAGGGAGCCCTCGAAGAGCGAGTGGCTCAAATGGATCTCTATTCTGGCAGCATTTTTGTTTTTATCCGATATGGTGAGTTTACTCCTCCATCAACCGATCGTCCATCCCTTTATGGTCGATGCTTATAAAACCGCTTCTTTTCTTCCTGGACTTCTTTTTGCGATCATCATTGTGGCGCCGATTTTTGAGGAGATTTTCTTCCGGGGGTTCCTCTTCCAAGGGATTCGATACTCTCGGCTGAGCCCCATTGGAGCGATTGGAATCACTTCCTTGTTCTGGGCCGTCATCCATCTACAGTACGACGTTTACGGCATCACGACCCTTTTTGCTCTTGGGCTCTTGTTTGGAATAGCGCGGCTTAAAACGGATTCAATCCATCTTTTGATGGTCATGCATTCCTTGGTGAGCCTCGTGGCAGCGATGGAAACCATTCTCTATGTTCATTTTACCGGTTAAACATCCCACCCTCCTCGGGCAAGTGGGGAGATTTGTGAAAGGAAAAAATGAGGGATGGCTCTATCAAATACCGACAAGGAGGGGACGTAGGTTCTAAAACAACTTGACGCCGGCTTGCTATTTCTGAGGAATGGACCAAGGTTCGGGTCCCAACAATCAACAAGTATTTTCAGAAGGTGAGATCAGACCTCAGGGCCCAGGGCATTTGAGGATCAAGTCTTCAATGCTGGTGGAATTTGGGAGAAAAGGTGAACGCAAAAAATAGATTTGATCCCCCATTAGGTCCGGGGAATGTGAAAGCTAAGAAAAAGTTCTAGGATGAGGCAAGATGTAAGAAGACGGAGCAGCTAACGCATGGTTCTCAGATTTCGTGGAAAGTAAACCCTCCACTCTTTTGAATAGTCCGTCTGACCCATTCCATAGTCCAGATAAAAATCATATTCGAGCCCCATTTTTTTGAGCGAATTCAGGGCGGAATTCTCGAAACCAGCCCTTTGCATATAAAAGCCTATCGCCTGGTGGTAAGGGTATACATGATTGATCTTTCTTAGAATCGAAATTAATAGGTCAGCGGAGATTTTTCCCTTGGCCTTGATATAAGCCTTTTGGACTCCTCCGGTCCCGCCAGAATAAAATGGTCGGACGGTTATATCGATCAAGGTTCTCTCAATATTTGTAACCTGCAATGTTCCGCTGTTGGGTTCCTCAATTCCTACAACTCCCAGGTTGTTGGTATTTGATCCGCTCAAAAAGCACACCTTCCAGTTCTTATGAGTAAAGATATAATTTGATGTTCTGGGTTTTTTGGATTTGAATGCTGAGTCGATTGATCTTTGTTCCAAGGAGGTTTCGCTTCGAAATTTCGGGGATTGTTCGGAATTGACATATATTGTTCTGGAAGGCACTTCACTCAGGTTATTTAAATACATTGCAGAGTAGTGAGATAAATAAGAGCGTGGTCTTAAAGAAAGGCTTAGAGCTTATCCGTAAATAATATTTGACCTTTGTGGCGTTAAGTGATATAAACCGGCCATGGGGGCTATAAAATCATGGACGGTGTCAGATGAGCTTTGGAAGCGGGTTGAACCGCTGATCCCAA
>Ga0315279_10001057_pt1 | contig 47604 bp, 52 predicted proteins | sample YL17G06_20_MG_FD_203694 | JGI IMG/M metagenome (GOLD analysis project Ga0315279, IMG submission 203694) | Sediment microbial communities from Yellowstone Lake, YNP, Wyoming, USA - YL17G06_20 | ecosystem: Environmental > Aquatic > Freshwater > Lake > Sediment | place: USA: Wyoming | collected...
TTCTGTTCAAGATCTTTTACCGCCGCTTCACATTTTGATTTTTTTGCCTGAATCTGTTCCACTTCACTTACAATCGCAGAAAGTTTTGTATCAATGGTTTCCCTGAGTTGCTGGACCGGTACCCTCTTTTTGGGCACAACATCCTCCAATTTAACACCGAAGGTGTTCTCAATAGAGCGGATCCTGATCAACGTTGAGGCTACCTCGCTGGCACCGGGAAGAGGCGTTCCTATCTTTACACCTTCATACCCCTCCATTGTCTGTTCTACGAATTCTTCGATATGGAATACATTCTGGCGGTATAATTCCTGAATAACCGGCTCCATTTGATTTTTGGATCCCGTAATAAACAGGTGGCTCATCCGCCTAGGCTTTAACATGCAGCTGCTCCTTAAACCGCGAAAGCAGCAGTAGCACAGCTTTTGAAAGGTGGACAGCCCCCTTTTCCTTCATTGCTGCTGCGCGCTGATTGCCGGCTTTTAGGACATCAGCGTTCTTGAGTTCCGCCTGACGCCGTGCTTCTTCCAGTTTCAGCTTTTTGTATTCTTCCGCGTTGCCCTGTGCCTTTGTGACAAGATTATCGGCCTCCAGGTCGACTTGCGAACGCCTGTGCTTCCGCTCTTCCTGAGCTGCATTGATCATGGATTGGCACTCTTCTTCAGTCTTTTTGATGTCGCGTAGGACCTCCGTTCTCATTCAACCCTCCTTTCACGGCATTACAATATTTGGTAAAAAAAACCATATATGTATTGTTATTTTACCCCCAAAAAAAGCCCGTTGCCGGGATGAATTTTTTAACAAGATCAGGTTTTATTTTTATAAAATTCATTACTGGTACTGGAACGAAAGTGTATGAGCTCTGTATCAGGGGGCAGGTTGTCAATCCGGACTCCCTCTTTTACCCCTTGAATTGTTACTCCCGAAAGTGCCTCGGATGCACAGATCAGGTGCTGTTCAGGATGGGTCCCCCGCCGGATGCTGCAGTTTGTGGTAATAACCGGACCGACCGACACGACATACCGGAGCCGTCGGGAACCCGGGTGATTCCCGGGTAACACGATGAGCGGTGTATGGTAGCGACGCACAAGTTCGATAAGCATCACCCCGGCATCAATGTCCCCGCCTTCCGGGGCTGACACAGCAACGAGGTCACTGGTTTCAACTGTCTGGCAGTACTCTTCTGATAAGGTTTCGATACAAAGCGGAAAGCGTTCTTGTGCCTTTGCGATGATTAAAAAAGAGGAGGGGGTGCGGATGAGCAGGAACTCATCCTTCAAGGTGACGATCATGCCTCAGCAACAGCTTCTGACTGGCAACTGGGGCAAATGGGTTTTTTGCCGACACCCCTAAACTTTTCGCCGCAATCCTTGCACCGGTAATCCTTTCCCTTCACACGCTCTGGCGGGATGTCAATATCCACGGGTCCGCCGACTGTACACACCTTCGAACACCTCACCACAACATCTTCATAAATCTATATAAGAGTATCTCATCCAAAAAAAGATCTGAATTTTGGGATTTGCGATATGTTCAGATGATGAAGTTGAACGTGATGATTGAGATGAGAAGGAGAACAGACGCGTGTTTGACACCCGCACCAAGCGACCCCTCTCCCATCTGCCCGGCGATCAACCCTGAGAAGATTGCCTGCATAAGGCAGGCGTGGTAGAGCAGGCGCCCAAACGTCTCGATCGGCACCGAACCAATGCCCGAGAGAGGCCCCGCATTCGTCAGCTTTCCGAGTGAGACATTGGCAAGCACCGGCAGGAACTGGGTCGTGAGCACGGCAACGACAAAAACGAAGACAAAGAACGAGAGATACACGATCGCTGTATAGATGAACATCTCCGTGGAACGCTCCCTTTTTAACACCTCGGTCATCTTCGCATCGCTCGAAGCAATGGAGAGCACCTCGCCGATCGACCCGCTCATCTCAGATGCCTTGGTGATCAGCGACACCGTTCGTGCGATGGAGGGGGTTCTGACCCGCTCTTCAAAGCGCATCAGCGCCTCGGTGAAGTTTGCCCCCCAGTCCATGTCGCGTTTGATCCGCCGGATCTCGTAGCTGAGCAGCCCGAGATTGGTGTTCACCATGATCGCGACTGCCTGTGCAATGGTAAGCCCCACCTGGTTGATTCCCGCCATCCGCTCGAGAAAATCGGGGATGAGTGATTCGATGCTTTTTACCTTGCGTGCCCAGACTTCGTAAAAAACGGCAAAGGGGATCAGGATAATCAGGATCGCCATGACGATGTGGTCGTCCACCACATCGATGAACATCTCGATATCGGTGTAACGGGGGATGGACAACAGCATCGCAAGGATGTAGATACCGGCAACCGGTACCGTAATGTAGAACGTGTTGTTGACATGTTTCACAAAGCTCTCGAACGGGTTCCTGATCAGGGAGAATAAATTGCGGGTCTTGTCGTACCGCTTGAGCTGGGCAAAGAGCGACTCCTCGCCGCCGCGCTTGATGACCCGCACATCGGAATACTCATCCAGCACCTTGACCTTCACGTACCGCTCGGTCTTTTCTGTTTTAACGGAGATGATGTCAAGGAGCAGGATGAAGATGAGCGAGCCGATGGGGATGAACGCATAGGTGATCATGGATAGCTGGACAACCGCACCGGTTCCGATCATGCCCATAATCACCATGATGATGATTAAAAAGAGCGGCCCTGCAACAAAGAGCGTGACGTACGACTCTGCCACGATGGAGAGGAAGTTCAAGAACTGTTTCTGCTCGAACCGCGCCTCCTCCTGATAGAGCCGCACCCGCATCGAGAGGAACTCTGACATGTCCCCTCCGCTCTCAATGACCGAAAGAAGGTCTTCGAGAAAATTCTTGAGCTTCTCTGAAGGAGTGGTTTCAATGAGGTGATGGATGGCGGAGATCATATCGTAGCCAAAGAAGTCCGCGTCCCGCACGATCTGCCGGAACTCCAGTGCGACCTCGCCGTAAATGTCGGAGTGTTCGGAGAGCGAATGGAATATCGTCATCAGCTGGGCGCCGCCGCGGCGCATTGCATACATATACGCGACCGCGTTATGGAGTGACAGGTTGATCCGGATCGACCGGTTCCTTTTCTCGATGCCGGGGAATCGTAGTAAGCTTGCATAAGCGACATAGGTGCCGACTGCAAAGCAGACGAGAACAGACAGAAACTGGATGTAATGCTCGAAGGAGGGGGTGAAGATGATCTCGGGGACCTGGATATTGAAAACATTGTAGATGCCGCTGCGGCTGGTTCCAATTGCATAGATGATCATGGTGCCAAAGAGGAACCCGAACAGGGAGAAAAGGATCCCGAATAAAAGGGAGATTGTCGCCGATCTCCAGACGAACTGTTCCACCGTCAATCCAAGACGGGAGGAGATCATGTCGGCGTGCAGGCTGTGGTACTTCAGGGGATCTTTGCGAATCCTTTCCCGAAGGTAGCTGCGAATGTTCATTGGGATACCTTGCGAAGGTCAGAAAGGTTGTCAAGCACCTTCTGCCGGTCGATATGGAAAAGATGGAAGAGCGATGCGACGGAGATATAATCATAGATCCCCTGTTTCTGCATTGCTTCGAGAACCTGTCTGCGGACCCTGATCTCAGACTCCATCTGGTCCCGGGACCAGCCCCGCCTCTCTGCAATCTCGGCATAAATCTGGGACCTGCCCGTGTAGGAGAACAGGTCATGGACCGGATCGTAGACAAAGACGTTGTTCACCCGCAGGTTCCCGGTCGCGGGATCAAGACCGGCGATCTCAACGATCTCCTGTGCACGACGCACCCGCTCGGTCCCGCGGTAGATGAGCCCCTGTACAGTGATAATATTAAGTGCCTGCACCATGTTCCGGGGCACGTTCAGCGGTTCGGACTCGAGCCGGTGGATTGCAGCGTCCACACTCCCCGCGTGCATGGTCGAAAACGTCGTATGTCCGGTGTTCATTGCCTGGAAGAGCGTCTGTGCTTCCGCCCCCCTCACCTCACCCACAAGGATGTACTCGGGGCGTTGCCGCATTGCTGCCCTCAACAGGTCGAACATATTGATTTCCGTTCCCCCTTCGGTCAGCGCCGGGCGGGTGACACTCGCGATCCAGTTCTCGTGATAGAGGGTGATTTCACGCGTATCCTCGATGCTCACCACTTTTGCGACCGGCGGAATGAACAGGGAGACCGCATTGAGAGAGGTGGTCTTTCCTGACGCCGTGCCTCCGATAAAGATCAGGCTCTTGTTGTTCTCAATGGAAAGCCAGAAATAGACCAGCGCCTCGCTGTTGAACGTCCCGTAGTCCAGAAGCTCAATCGGGGAAAACGGTTCTTCCCTGAACTTGCGGATGGTAAACGATGTCCCCCGGGTTGTGACCTCGCTGCCAAGCGTCAGGTTGAGCCGCGATCCCTCCGGGAGCGTCGCATCCAGCATGGGTGACCCAGTAGAGATGTGCTTTCCCGATCTCTGGGCAAGAGTGATGGCAAGCGAATTGAGCACGTCGGACTCAAAAATGATGTTTGTTTTGATGTTCCGGTACTTGCGGTGGTAAAGGAACAGAGGTATGCCATTCCCGTCGCAGGAGATATCCTCCAGCTGGGGATCTTTCATAAGGGCATCAATCCGCGACCATCCGATGAAGTTACGGATCAGGTAATATTGTAACTTGAAAAGGGATGTGTGTTTAAGCGTAATCCCGTAGTCCACCAACAGGTCATCCATCTTTTCGAGAAGGATTTTCCTGCGATCCTTTGCGATTTCGTCAATCGACAGGATCAGGACATCACGAAGGTCCTCATGGATCCGCTCAAGCAGTTCGTATTCAAAATCAGAAAGAGCGGGTTCGAATAGCAGGTACTCCTTCTGGTTGGTCTTCCGGTTCAGGGTGATAAAAATAAGCGACTTTCCTTTCTCTACCCAGTACTGTTCGAGAAGCTCGTACCACTCCGGGACATGTGCGTCAACAAGTGAACCGTGCTTTTCGACATCGTACTCTTCGATTGATTTTTTTTCCTTACGCAAAAAAAGAGGGGCAAGGGCGTCCGGCACTTTTAGTTTTGTTTTCTGGGGGTGAGGTGCCGGTTTTTCCTCAGTTTTTGATTCGGGGGGAAGGTTGAATTTGGGAAGACTTGATCCTTCCGGTTCGGCTTTTTTTGACGGTGCCAGTTTATCAATCAGCTCCTTCACCTGCATTTTTCATACCTCTGATACGACTGATGCGGTTCTATCGAATTATTGTAGGAGAGATGATTCTATATAACTATGTGGTGATCGGTGACCAGATTGCAGTCCTGACGGCCATAGTGCAGTGATCCTTTTCTTTTCTGCATCCCGACAGATATCTTTATCATAAATCGTCAAGAGAGTCAATTGTCAGAATCAACGGGTGCGAAGCGGAGTTTTATGACACAACAGATGGTACAGAAAATGCCCACCGGCATAGCGTCACTGGACCCGATCCTTGACGGGGGGGTTCCCCCGGGATCGGTGATCCTCCTCCTCGGAGATATCGGGGGAGGCAACTACGAGTTTGTGTATAGTTCGATCGTCAACACCCTCAATGCAGCGCCTTTATCCCCTGGCATCGCTGCGCCACCCATCCCCCAGTTCCGCTACATCACATTCACACGCACAAATACGGATGTGATGCACGAGATAGAAACGTCATTCCCGATGCAGGACGCCACAAAATTGAAGGAGAAGATCCGGTTTGAAGACCTTTCCGAGCTTTATTTTGACGATAGCGTAGTACCTGACGACTGGTACAGCCACGGGGATATCATCACACATCTCCAGAAGCGTTCCGAGCATGCGGGGGTCCTCGCCCAGCTTTCCACTGCACTGAATGACGCAGAGCCAAACAGCCTGATCATCATCGACTCCATCACCGATATCGCCACCCAGTGTAACAACCCCCATCTCTGGCACAACCTCACAGGACTGCTGAGGGGATTGCAGCGGATATCCAAGCAGCGGAACGTCACGGTGTACCTGCTGCTCACCCGCGGGATCATCAAAGAGGAGGAGGAGCGGGAAATTGCTGATATCGTTGACGCAGTGCTGCTCTTCCGCTGGGAAGAATCAAGCGGGGCACGGCGGCAACGCGTGATGTACTTCGAGAAATTCCGTGGTGTCATGCCCCACCTTGAGGAACGCGACCTTGTCAAGTTCGCCGTCCGGATCTCCACGTCCAGCGGCTTTGAAGTCAGCAACATCCGGGTGGTCATATGAGTGAAGAGCGGATGAAAGTGGGGATCATCGGTCTGGACGATATGCTCGGGGGCGGCCTCATCCCGGGGAGTATCTGCGCAATCATCGGGACGTATGGGACCGGCAAGACAACGTTTTCCCTCCAGTTTATCTGGGAGGGAATAAAGAGAGGCGAACACATTATCTATATCAGTCTCGAAGAGAGAGAAGAACGCATTATCGAGTACATGCAGCAGAAGGGGTGGGACGTTAAACCGTTCATGAACAAATCACTTTTTGTGATCAAGCTCGACCCCACCGATTTCAACCTCGCAAATAACCGGATCAAAAATGAACTTCCCCGCCTAATCAAACAGGTGAACGCACACCGGGTTGTCATTGATCCCATCTCACTCTTCGAGGACCTCTTTGATTCTGATTCTGTCCGACGGCAGGAGATGTTCCGGTTTGTCGAGGGGATGCGGGACCAGAAATGCACCATCATGATGACCTCGGAGACTGATAAGGACAACGCATTTTCGAGCCGACACGCCCTCATCGAATATCTCGCCGACACCGTGATCCTGCTACGGTACGTCCGCCCGTCAGACCTCACCGATGTCCACCTCGCCCTTGAAGTTGTCAAAATGCGGATGTCGGCGCACTCCCGCGAGATCAAGCCGTATGAGATCCAGCAGGACCAGGTCCTCGTGTACTCGGAAGCGAACGTGTTCTGAACCCGCAACATCCCTTCTTTTTATCCAAAACCATCCCCTATTTTTCTTGTTTTTCCCTGTAGCGGCGATGAAGGGGAATCTTCTGTGGCGGAGGTGCAGGCATGGAAAGGAGCCGCATGAAGGGTTTTGCTGACGTATTTAAGGAATTTCTCCAAAACGCCAGGGTTAAACCTGCGAAAAAAAGGTTATCTGAAATATTAAACGTTGATCCCAAGGATTGACAACAGCACCAGGATCCCCACACCGGGAAGCCCGCCGACGGCACAGATCAGGAGTGTGGCAAGGCTGTAACCGAGATCGGGTTTGCCAATCCAGTTCATCATATGAAAAAAATTGAGGATTAACAACAATAGCAGACCCAGAATCGCGTTGATGAGAAGAACGGAAAATTTTTTGACCAGATAATACGCGATGGCAACAACCGCGACGATGATCATGATGGTGATGAGGATTGCGCTCATGATTATTTACCAATAATCCTCTGGGAAATTAACTTTATCGAAGGCAGCACCAGCGATCCTATCTGCCGGATCTCTTTTGAGATCCCGCCAATCTCTTTGTGCATGGCAAACACATTACCCACCAGCATCGCACTCCGGATCGGCGTAGCCAATTCCCCTCCCTCCATAATAAACGCGTTGGATATCTCAACGGAAAAATCACCGCTCATCGGGTTTGCCGTGTGAGCACCCACGACGCTGTGGACATAGATGGCGTGTTCATCCGCCACCTCGCTTCTTGGTCCGTCCACCGTAAAGTTGTGGTGCCCTATCGCAGTTCCTCCATTGGACCCCGCCCGGATTGCACTCGCGGTGCTCTCCCTGCCGAAACGGTACGCGGTGCGGAGATCGTAGGCAAATGATGAGAGGACCCCATCCCTCACAAAATCAACCCTCCGGGTTGGCATGCCCTCTGCATCCCAGAATGTGCTCCCCAATCCCTTCTGTCTGAACGGGTCATCATACATGGAGATCTGTGCGTCCAGGATCGGTTCGCCAAGGTTATTTGCAAGACGCGAACGCCTGGCATGCACGTTCCTCCCCGAGAGTGCCGGGATAAATGCTGCCCCAAGCAGTTCCGCATAGGCAATCGGCGAGAGCAGGATATCGTACTCACCGCTCGGGATGTTGCCTCCATTCGCTGAATGCGAAGCAAGGAAGGCCGCCCGCTCACCTACCGCATATGGGTCGATATCAAAAAAACAGGACTGGGCAAACTCGGAGCCTGTGGACTGCCCGCAAATCGCCTCCAGGGAGATGGATACACCCGTGTGCCGGTTCGTCAGACGCAATCCGTTGCTGTTGGCAATTACCTCCGTAGCGGATGAGAGGGTCGCGGAGCCCGAGGTGACCTCCGCCCGGTGTCCTGCAGAGCCTTCGAGCATCCGTTCAAGCAACCCGCAGGCAGTCCGCGGCTCAACGGTGAGCGATGGGTCGTAACATAAAAAATCAGTACCAAGAGCTGCAGGGCGGGGAAGCCCGTTCCACTGCTGGGAGGTGGCAAGCCTGCCGCTTGCAATTGCTGCATCAAGACATTCCCTCCATTGCTTCGGGTTGTGGGTGGTCGAGGAGCCAATCCGCCCCTTCTCAATTGTCCGGATTCCCAGACCGCATTCTTCAGAACGGGTTGCGATGTTTACATTCCTGCGTTTCAGGTCAGCGGAAACTGCAATCCCTTCGGCGTAGAAGACCTCGACCTCATCCACACGCCGTTCACCCTGTTTAAGGATCCGGTCAATGAACGCCACTGCCACCCACCACCGCATCGCTGAGCAGGATATGGGGCGCCCCGTCACTTACCGGTACGCTCTGCCCGCCCTTCCCGCAGTATCCGGGATGCATTGTCCTGTCATTGCCGCAGAGCAGGATACCATGCAGCGTTGAGAGGATTTCCCCGGACAGTGAAACGTCCCGGACCATGGATGTGCATTCGCCGTGTTCGATCAGGAAGCCATACTCTGCATTGAACTGGAAGATGCCCCGTCCCGGGTCGACCTGCCCCCCCCGGGAGCCTTTCAGCAGTATGCCATTCCCACAAACCTCCAGAATTTCCTCAAGCGTTGCGTCACCATTCTCAATGAACGTGTTACTCATCCGGACCAGCGGCGGCTCAGCAGACATTGCCCGCGCATGGCCGGCCATCCCGTTCCCTACTGCGGCGAGAGTTTCGCGGCTGTGCATGAATGCATTCACCATGCCGTTCCTGATGATCTCGGTGCGCTGGACAGCGACACCTTCTGCATCACATGGCTCGAATCCAAATTCCGAAAGTCCCGGGTCATCGATGATATTCAGCTGATTGTTACCGATCTGCTCACCCACCTTTCCCGCAAGGATCGAACTGCCCTCCTGCACAAGATCACCTTCACTTGCATGCCCTACTGCTTCATGGGCAAACACCCCGGCGAGCTCCGGGTTAAGAACTGCCCTCATCCTGCCCCCCTTCGCATGCCCCGCATCGAGGAGTGCAACAGCAATATTTGCAGCCTTCTTACCGTATTCCTGCCGGTGCCTAAGGTCGAACCCGCGGATCGAATGCACACGCTCATAGCCCATCTGGACCGTTCCGTTGCGGGAGGCGACTGCAAGCACATTGAATCCCGACCGGCAGATCTCGTACGAGAATTCGTGCCCGGAGCTGTCCGAGAATACAACCTGCTCTGACCGTTCGATATAATTTGCCCGCCTGTTGACCACGTCCGGGTGCCTTGCTGCCAGTTCAATCTCGGCAAGGAGTGTGGTCTTTTCCTCGATTCCCACACCCCGCGGGTCCTCCTTCATTGCCGGCACACGGAGGGCTCCGTGGTGTGCATCGGCAAGGTTCACGTCCTGTTGTGTGATTGCAGCAAGGCGGGAAGCGGATGCAAGCAGGGAATTGAATTTTTTCTTTGAGCAGGGTAGGAAATTGTCGATCTGAAGAATTCCCCACCCGCGGGGGCCGAGCACCCGGAGAATTGCCCTGTTGAAAAAAGATGTTCCGGCAGATTCCACCACACCGTTGTCGATATCGATGAGGGTTGCCTGGCCTGTCACGTGTCGCAGGTCGTGGTACCTGATTGCTGGGGATCTGCTCATGCGACCGTCTGGTTGATCACGGGCGTATCCACGAGCACTTCGGTCGACCGTATCGCCATCTTCCTGAGTTTGGAGAGGAACCCTTCGGTGTTCTGCGGCACGAGTGCGTATTTTAACACATCGTTTATGGTGTCGACGGGGATGACGGTGACAAGCGGGCGGAACCGCTCTTCAATCAGGACGTCGTCGAGGTTTGTCCGTGGGATGAGGACGGTTTTAATGCCGGCTTTTGCCGCTGCCTCGATCTTAAAGGTGACGCCGCCGACCGGTAAGACGTCACCCCGCACCGAGAGCGAACCGGTCATCGCCACATCCTGCCGCACCGGAATCCCGTCAATGGCGCTGATGACGGCAGTCGCCACGCTGATCGATGCAGAGTCCCCCTCGACTCCCATGTACGTCCCGATGAACTGAATGTGGATATCAATATTTTTCACATCCTTACCGGTGAACTTTTTGAGGATCGCACTCACGTTCTTGATCGATTCCTGCGCGATCTCCTTGAGCATGCCGGTGGCGACCACCGTGCCGCTCGCCCCCTGTGCAGGGGTAACCTCTGCCATGATGGGCAGCACCGATCCCGCATCACTTCCGGTGACCGCTAGCCCGTTCACCCTCCCGACACGGGTGCCCTCGACAACCGTCATCTCGTATTCCCTCAGGTGGCGGGTGATCTCATCGGAAACCTGATCCTCGATGGAGCGTGCGGTCTTCTTTGCCGCCACAACATGGGCGGCGGTGGCAAGCTGGGCACCTTCCTGCCGTGCAATATCCCCCGCAACGCGGATCAGCCCCCCAATGTCACGGAGCTTGAGGGTGAGGTGCCCCTTCCTGTTTGAGCGCCGGCGCGCCTCCCGGATTATCTCTTCGATGGCACCCTGGTCGAAATGCGGGATCTTGCCGTCATTTTTCACTTCCTGTGCGATGAACCGAACGTATTTCTGCCGGTTCTCAGGGGTGTCTTCCATATTCTCCGACATGTACACTTCGTAGCCGTACCCGCGTAACCGCGAGCGCAGTGCGGGGTGCATACCTTGGACGGCATCGAGGTTTCCTGCCGCGATCATGATGAAACGGCAGGGAACGGGCTCGGTACGCACCATCGCCCCGCTCGAGCGTTCGCTCTGCCCAGTGATCGGGAACTCACCTTCCTGCAGGGCGGTGAGCAGGTTCTGCTGGGAATGGGGCGTCAGGGTATTGATCTCATCGATGAAGAGCACCCCGCCATTTGAACGGTGGATTGCTCCGGCTTCGACCCGGTCATGAGCGGGTGTCTCGAGCCCCCCGCTCTGGAACGGGTCATGGCGGACATCGCCAAGCAGTGCCCCGGCATGGGAACCGGTCCCGTCGATGAACGGTGCCGTGCTCGTATTGTCATTGAATACGAGCAGTTTAGGCACCATCGCTTCCTCGCGGGGACCGGAATACTTGAGAGCCATGAAGAGGAATGCGGCAGCGATGATCCCCATCAGCCACTGGTAGGTGATGAATGCGTACCCGACAATTCCGATGATGAGCAGCATCAGCAGGGTGTTTCGGAACTGGATCTTCCGCTTTGCCTCCGCTTTGTGTGCGGAAACGATCTGTTTGCCCCGGCCGACCGCAACCGTCCGGATCACAGGGTTGTTGGGGTCGTCTGAATTGGGGTATACGAGGATGTCCTGCAGCTCCTCTTTGGGCAACAGCTCCGCCATCGCTTTCGCGAGCATAGACTTGCCGGTCCCGGGGCTGCCGATCATCATCACGTGCCTGCGCTGGATTGCTGCCTTCCGGATGACGTCAACCGCGTGTTCCTGACCGATCACCTGGTCGATCAGCTTGACAGGTACATCGATCAGGGAGGAGGCCCCCACCATCACCTCAGGCGCTGGCACCTCTGGTACCGTTTTAAGTTCTGGAGCAGTGGGGAGTTCCGGTGTTTCCATGAATTGTTTATCCTCGCTATGCCATTGGTATTCATATAATGTGTATAATATCATTTAAGTAGTTTCAGCTGGAACCAGAACGCAACATTTAGTTGCCGGCGGAACGAATGGTTCATAAAGGGGAGTTCTTACCGGACCCGGCAAACAGGAATTGCCGGTAATCAGTTGAACAAAAGTAATACCATGAAGCTCGTTTCTACGGAGCCATCGCAGGTCCTTGCAAGCCGGATTGCTGATGCATTGAACGCTTCAGTTGTTGATGTGAAGTTCTCCCGCTTTCCTGATGGGGAACTCTACCTCTGTGCAGATGGACTTGATGAAGACATGATCATCGTCGGAAGTGTGGTGGACAGCGATTCACTCGTCCAGCTGGTGCTCCTCATTGACGCTTGTGAAGGCTCAAATAACCGCCTCGTCATTCCCTACATGGGGTACGCACGACAGGACAAACGGTTCAGGGCCGGAGAACCCGTGAGTGCCCGGGCGGTCTCGCAGCTGCTCAGCAGGGGGATTGATCGTTGCATCACAGTCAATATCCATGACAAAAAGGTGCTTTCATATTTCGACATACCTGCATCTGATGTCTCGCTTGCCCGTGATATTGGCACCCATATCAAGGATATGGATCTCGATGATCCCATCATTCTTGCCCCTGATGAAGGTGCAGCTGCCTTTGGCAGACAGGTCGCGGCAGCAGGCACATGGGACTGCGACCACCTCGAGAAAACCAGGATCTCTGGTGATGAGGTCCGAATGGCACCAAGGACACTTTCTGCCGCGGGTCGCCCGGTGGTGATCGTCGACGATATCATTTCCACCGGGGCTACCATAGCCACTGCCGCTGCCATGCTCAGGGAGCAGGGGGCAAGTGATGTATTTGCTGCCTGTGTCCACGGTGTGCTTACCGGGGGTGCCTTCTCCCGCCTCAAAGCAGCGGGAATAAAAGATGTCGTCTGCAGCGACACGATCGAACGCGGGTGCAGCAGGTACAGCGCTGCGGGCCGTATCTCCGAGACGCTGTCACAATAACTTCCCGTGCAACATCCGGAATCCCTTTATGAGAGCAGTCATCGACACATCCCTGTTCTTCATCGAATACCCGATCCCCGGTGAACTGTATACACCACCCTCTGTCATTGAAGAACTTGTCGATCTGCGCTCAAAATGCCGGTACGAGACCCTGCTCGCTTCCGGGCTCCGGGTCATCGGGCCCACACAGGCAAGCAGGGAGAGGGTTTTTGAAGCGGCACAAAAAACCGGTGACGCGGAGAAGATCTCCGCAACCGACGGGGACATTCTCGCCCTCGCACTCGACCTGAATGCAACAATTTACTCTGATGATTTTGCAGTCCACAACGTTGCGCACACGTTGGGAATTATGTCGCACCCTGTCCAGCAGCGCAGTCCAAAAAAGCGGGTCTGGAAATTCCGGTGTACCGGATGCAAAAGGTTTTACCGGGCACCGGGTGAATGCCCCGTCTGCGGCTCACCAATCAAAAGAACCATTAAATAGGAGCCTGAAAACTCTTCTCATGTCTTCCCTTGATGATCTGATCAGGCGGGCAAAACTTCTGCTCTCCGAAGGTCACAGTCCGGGTCAGATAGCCGACGAACTCTCGCTCTCGATGGAGACGGTCACCTGGCTGCTTACCCAGGTGAAAGGTGCTGCTGCCCCAAAGGATGTTCATATCGACTGGACCGCTGTCAGCAGCTCCGCCCCGCTTCTTGAAGAGACTGCGTTTATGCTGCTCAGGCGCTATTACAGCGAAAAAAACAGCCATCAGGGAGCGCCAACACGGGATGCCGGGGTAATCGTGGGGATCGCGCTGTCGGGCATCCCGCTCGCAACCATCATCGCTGTACAGGAAGACGCAAAACTCGCTATCTACCATCCCGCAAAACAGAATGCGAGCGAACACCCTGTTGGATCGATGAGCGGCAACTTTGCGCCGGTTTCCGGAGAGCGCTGCATCATTGTGGACGATACGATCACATCCGGTACCACGGTCAAGGAAGTCGTCAAGTACCTCAAAAAGCACGGGGCGACCCCCGTTGCTATCTGGGTAATATTTGACAAGCGCGGCATCAAGGATGTCGAAGGTGTGCCGGTCTATTCGCTCTTCAGGATATCCCGGATCGACTGAACGTTCCTTTTTTGACGTCGCCAATAGAGTAAGTATATATAGAAGTTCAATTCCATCTTTTACAGCATCGGAGGATAGAGTATGTTAGCTGGACAACCAATTATCATTTTAAGGGAAAATGTCGAGCGAAATTACGGGAAAGAGGCCCAGCGCTCGAATATTACTGCTGCAAAGGCGATCGCCGGCGCAGTGAGGACGACTCTCGGTCCCCGTGGCATGGACAAAATGCTCGTCGGATCGACCGGTGATATCGTGATCACCAATGACGGCGCCACCATCCTGCAGGAGATCTCCGTGCAGCACCCGGGCGCAAAGATGGTGATCGAGGTCGCAAAGACGCAGGACAACGAGGTCGGGGATGGGACGACGACCGCCGTTGTGCTTGTCGGCGCGCTCATGGAGCAGGCAGAGGACCTTCTCGAGCAGGGCATCCACCCCACCGTTATTTCAGCGGGGTACCGGCTCGGCATGGAGAAGGCGCTCGAAATTGTGGATGGGCTGGCGCTCAGGGTCGAACCGACCGATAAAAAGACGCTGGGCAAAATCTGTGACACCGCAATCACCGGGAAATCGGTCGAGGCGGTAAAATCCAAGCTCTGTGGTATTATTGTCAATGCAGTCAGCGCGGTTGCCGAAAAGGTTGGCGGGAAGATCACCATCGATGAAGACGACGTGATGGTAAAAAAGAAGCGCGGGCATGCAATGGATGATGCCGAGCTGATCCACGGTATAGTGATCGACAAAAGCCGTGTCCACGAAGGCATGCCAAAGAAAGTGACCAAGGCAAAGATCGCGCTCATCGCAACCCCGCTCGAGATCACAAAGACACAGGTGAAGGCAAAGATCAAGATCTCGACTGCCGATCAGGTAGCCGCATTTAACGAACAGGAAAGTGAGGCATTAAAGAAACTCGCCGATTATGTGATCGGTACCGGTGCAAACGTACTCCTCTGCCAGAAAGGTATTGCCGATCCCGTCCAGTTCCACCTCGCAAAAGCCGGTATCCTCGCCATTGAAGATGTCCCGGAAAAGGATATGCAGTACGCAGCAAAGGCAGTCTCGGCAAACATCGTCCAGAAAGCAGAAAACCTTGCGGTAAAGGACCTTGGGAGTGCTGAAACTGTTGAGGAGGACAATGATATCGATATTGTCAGGATCGGCGGCTGCAAAAACCCCAAGGCAATCACCATCCTGCTGCGTGGCTCCACCGATTACCTGCTTGATGAGCTTGAGCGTGCTGTCAATGACGGCAAACGCGTCGTGATGGATGCGATGGAAGACGGCACCTTTGTCGTTGGCGGCGGAGCGGTCGAGACCGAGCTGTTGATGAAGATCAAGGACTATGCAGCAAGCGTTGGCGGGCGTGTCCAGCTCGCTCTCGAAGCCTATGCAGCCGCGTTCGAGATTATTCCACGGACACTTGCCGAAAATTCCGGGTACAATCCGATTGACAAGCTTGTCGACCTGAAAAACGCCCACGCCAAGGGCAAAAAAAATGCCGGACTGAACGTCTACACGGGGGATATCATCGACATGTACGCTGAGGGTGTTTTCGAGCCGCTCCGATCGAAGCGGCAATCCATCCAGAGCGCTTCAGAAACGGCAGCGATGCTCATCCGCGTTGACGACATGATGATCACCCAGCAGAAGAAACCGGCAGGAATGCCGGGTGCCCCGATGGGGTAAACTCCCCTGCTTACCCCCTTGAACAGGTCAGTATAAATCTAACCCTTTTTTCCCAAACGGGGGCATCCTGCGGGATGCTCTTATTATGTTCACTCACAGATGAGAACGGTATCCGGATTGAACCCGTTTTTTTGGGAATCTTCATACCTGGCGCTTTTACCACCTTCATACTCCGGTACCTCCCCATCAGGCACAAACGTACACCGGCAGTGGATAATCACAAGAATAACTATTATAGGAATCAGCGTAAAAATGATCTGAACCGGTGCCGAGGTAGTCTAGCCCGGTAAGGCGATGGTCTCGAAAACCATTGGTGCCCTGCACCTCGGGAGTTCAACTCTCCCCCTCGGCGTCTGATGGAATTATGGTTATTTTTTCAGCAGTCCTGTGGTAAAATTGAAAATATTAGAAAATTCGAAAACCTTGAAGTCAATTGCTCCCGATATATATGGTCAGAGATCTTATGGTCGCCCCTTCCATGGGTAAGGAGTCTCTCGACCGGCTCAAAGAAAAAACAGCAGGAATTTCCGTCATTGGCAATACCGGGCTCCTCCTGATGAAATTCATTGTCGGGTTTGCGATCAATTCCGTCAGTATCATCTCCGAAGCGATCCATTCATCAATGGATCTCCTTGCTGCCGTGATTGCTTTTATCTCGGTGAGAAAATCAGCAGAGCCCCCTGATACGGGACATTCCTTCGGACATGGCAAGTTTGAGGATATATCAGGCCTTGTGGAAGCCCTGCTCATTTTTATTGCCGTAATCATGATTATCTGGGAGGCGATGGCAAAACTGATTGGTAAGTAGTCCGCTCCATTATCGTCGGATCTCCTTATTATCGGCATTGCCGTGATGGGGATTTCAGCTCTCGTGAACTGGTGGGTCTCCGGACGGCTTATGAAGGTGGAAAAACAGACCGAATCCATCGCCCTCGAGAGTGATGCAGGCACCTGCGGACTGATGTCTATACGTCACTGGGTGTTTTTATCGGCCTCATTATCATCCGGCTGACAAGAATAACAATCTTTGACCCGCTCTTTGCTATCGGAGTTGCAGTGGTGATAATCAAAGCCGCGTATGATCTCCCCGTGCGGTCGTTTTCCGACCTTATCGACCACCGCCTTCCAAAAAAGGTAGAAGAGCGGATCAAGGAAATCATCTGTGACCATGCCAGCGATTACGCGGGATTCCATGACCTCAGGACCCGTCATTCTGAACCGGAAATTTTTATCGAGTTCCACTTGGCGATGCCCCGAAGGATTTCCGTGCAGCAGTCCCACGACCTCGCCGACCACTTCGAATCGGATCTCATTGTAGAATTTCTCCGGTCAAACATCTCGATCCATACAGAGCCGTGCAATGAGGGGAGCACCCACTGTGGCTCGTTCTGCACGTTTTTTGAGAAGATCAAATCGTAGGAGGGAATCGCTTTAGCCGTATTGAGGATTTTTCAGAACCAACTCTGTATACACGATTAAGGGAACATGTGACAATTGTCCTGTTATCATCCCAAAAAATTAAATAGAGAATGGTGCAAGTATTTTCTGCATAGGGTGATTTACCTTGATCCTGATAATTGCCATGCAGGGATCGAGGGACGGCCTTACAACACCCATCAACGAGGAGCAGCATGTTGAGGATTAAAAAGAACAAACCGCCTGTATCGGCTGAAACGCGGTCGTTTCGAGCAGTCCGGCGCCTGAACCTCAACCGCACGTACGTCCCGATTAAAATCGGGGTGGTCGCCGGTTATATTCTTCTCGCCATGCTCTCGGCATCCACCTCGATGTTCGGCATCCTTGTTGGTGCGATGCTCAGGATTGCCGGGTTTTAAAAACGGGTATTAACGTCAGAATGACGTTCATGCACGGTTGAGGATAACAGCCCTGAGGCCAATGACATCAGGGTATTTGTTTGAACATCCCCCGTGGTATTATCATGCTCAATGCTCAGTGCATTTTCATGCCAGATACCTGGTTTTTAAAAATATGCTGCCATCCCCAGCATCCCGTGCACCAAGGCAATGCAGATTGAAAGCACTGCCATCCGGATATGCCAGACAAAGGGGATTTTCACCAGGCCGCTCCGGCGGAGTAAAGGGATAGATGCGGTGATAAGGAAGGAGACGATGGTGACGATTCCCAGATACATGATCAGGGGTCGCCCGAAAATAGGATAATAGGAGAACTCCTGCAGCATGGCTACACCACGATGATGGTTCCCTTCATCTCGGGATGGATTTTACAATAATAGTCATACATCCCCGTTGTGTCAAATCTGTTGCTCCAGGACTGAGAAGAGGACAGAACGGATGAATCCACGTCCGTATCCCTGCCAGCACTATCAATAAATACAATCCGGTGCGGGGCGTTATCACGGTTCTCCCAGCGCACGATGGAACCTGTATTGACGGTCAGTCTCTGGGGATCGAACGCAAAATTTTTTATCGTGATGGTGTTTGCTGATACCGGGGCCTGGCTGATCGGTGTCGGAACCGGTGTTGCCGGGGTTTGGACCGGCACCGTGGAAGGGGTTGCAGGGATGGTCTGCGGCGGTTGGATTGCCGCAGGTTGCGTGCAGCCGGTAATAATCACGGCCGCGATGATGAGGCTAAATGCCAATCCGTGGATTCTCATACCGGAATCATCGTTGATGGCAGGTCAAATACATTGCGGAGCGGGAAACCGGATTATCGGGAACGGGTACATGAACTTTCGGGAAGGAACATTGTGTGGGTACACCGCTTTTGTCATTCCACAACAATCATTCCCTTCATGAACGCATGCTGCGTGCCGGGTAGCATTGTGCAGTGGGGGGGAAAGGAACAGGGATTTAATAAACCCGGTGCCCAATCATTGTGGCCGGCGTCTGGCCAGACCGGCCATGTGATCGTTTTATTCTGAAATACATCTATGATGAGAGAAACGATTCAACGGATACCCATTATCCCGATGCTGTACCACCCTTTCTTTTTCCCGGTTTTTCCCTGTTTATCATTTGCCATGGCAAATCCTGTCTTTTTATTGAGTCCTGTCGCTAAAAGAATTTTTTTTACAAAGACGCACCGTGGGTGGATGAAGTTGTTCACATATCAACATGCAGCAGCACGCGGATCATAAGACCGATCACAAATGAGATCGCGGCAATTCCCATGCTGATCGCAGCCATTTCAAAAAACCTGCGGACAAAGGGGAGATCTTTCGCTATTGAGATGTAGAATGTGAATAAAAAGATTACAAGAATTGCACTCGCCAGCGTGATCGGCAGTGCGAAATATGGATTGGAAAGGAACAGGAATGGCAGAACCAGCAGGCATACGGTGACGATATAGGCGATTCCGGTATAAAACGCGGCTTTTACGGCGTTCCCTGATCCTCCGCCGGATTTCTGCGAGAGGTATTCAGACGCACCCATCGAGAGGGAAGCGGCCACCCCCGTGATGAGCCCGGCCATGGCGATGACCTGCGAATTCTGGATGGCAAACGTGAGCCCGGCAAGCGTCCCTGTAAACTCCACGAGCGCATCATTTAACCCGAGCACGACCGAACCAACATAACGCAACCGCTCCTCGTCCAGAAGCCCGATCAGTTCGCGTTCGTGGGCTTCTTCATGGGCAACGATCTCCCTCACTTCCGGGATGATCATCCCGACTTCGCGATAGATCCCCTGTGCCCGTTTTTCAACTCCTTCCATCAGTTTTATCGCAAAGGTAATCCCGAGAAAACGTGCGAGGAAGTAATAGGACCAGACGAGATGTGCCTTGGGGGCAATGTCACGCCGGGTATACTTCTTCCAGATAAGATAGTGTTCGTACTCCTGCACGGCGATGCGGGTGAGGACCTCCCGGTTATGCGGGTCGCTGGTCGCAGCGGCGATCTTCTGATATATCTGGTGTTCGGTAATCTCCCCCTGTTGCAGCGTGATGAGGGTGCCCACCATATCGGGACTCAATGGTTGTTCACTCATTCATCCTCCCCTTTATTGCCCGGTTGAGTTGATCCTTGAGGCAGATCGGGCACGATAACAACGGGTGCCATGCGGATGGTCTCGATGAATTCCTCGATATGGTACTGTTCTGAGAGAGCCATATCCTTCAGAACATCCTTTGGCAAGACTTCCCCGAACTTCCACGTATCTGCAGGGAGCGCCGGTACTATGGCACCGATCGCGTCACGGTCGAGCGCTTTGATCACCTGCAGCACGTCTTTTACCCGCTGTGCTGCACCGTCCCTGCCCACGTTCTGGATTAGCACGGAAAAATCGCTGTACCGGACCCGCACCCTTTTGCCGAGTATCTGCCCCAGAAGGATGGTGAGCAGCCGGTTCATCTGACTGCCATAGAGCGAGAGTATCACCACCTCGATGCGATTTCCTGAACGCCGCTCCCATACACACAGTCCGGTTTTCGGGATTTTATGGGGGAGACGACGGATACGCTCCCTGAGGATCTCCTCCTCTGGAGGGGGCAGCGGTAATACTGATGAACCTCGGGAAATGATTTCCTGCACCGCAGCACAGACGAGCGGCGAGAATCCTGCCAGTCCCCCGCCTGTCCAGAACGCCCGTGACGTCTGTTCGGTGCCAGGCACAACGACGACGAGGTTGTGCCCCTCGTCACACTTCACCATCGACCAGACTTTCCCGCCCAGCGAGAACTCCCCTGCTGCCCGGCTCGAAACGAATCGTGCGTCCAGTCTGCCGATTACCTCGCCCTCAGGTGTAACTGCCCGGAATTCCCCGGCGCCCATAATGACCGAATACAGATCCTTCCAGTTTGCGTTGCCAAAGGTCTGTTCCGCCCGTTCGCCGAACATGAGCATGTCACCATCGGTCGTGAGGTAGCCCTGTTCAATGGCATGGGTGATGATTTTCCCGATCGTGGCCGTTGGGATGCCGGCAAATGGCGGAAACGACCGCAACGAGTGTTCGACCTGGCGGCGGGTTGTCCTGCGGGTCCGGTGCACAAACAAAAACATCTGCTGGACAAGCACGTTATACGGGCGCTTCTGCGGGTGAAGAGGTTCGACTCTATGATGCATGGCACTCTCAATGATTGCCGTACTGCAGAGCAGCTCACAGGCGTCACGCAGCACCCATGCAACATATGCCGACTGTCCACGCCGCCCACTCCTCCCCATTCGCTGTAAAAACGATGAGACCGAATTCGGAGGTCCAAGCTGCACGACCACATCGAGGTCGCCAATGTCGATCCCGAGTTCCAGCGTGCTCGTGCAGATGATACAGGCACCTCCCTCCCGCGAGAATGCCTCCTCCGCTTCCTTGCGCACCGCAACCGAAAGGGATGAGTGGTGGATATATACGTTTTCCACGCGGGGCGCAATTACATTCATCACATTCTCCGCATCCCGCCGGCTGTTCACAAAGACAAGTCCTTTTTTTCCCGCAACCGTGCGTACAACGGCATCCATGCGATCTTTCTCCTCCGCTTCGATCACAAAGGAGAACCGTTTCTGTTTTGCCATGGAGGAAACGGCAACAACTTCATCTCCGTGCCGGTGATCAGAGAGCCACCCGAGAATCTCTTCGGGGTTACCGACCGTGGCAGAGAGCCCTATCCGCTGGACGGGGCGTTGTGCGATCCGATCGATCCGGTACAGCAGCGTTTTGAGATGGGCCCCGCGTTCCGCTTCCACAAACGCATGCAGCTCATCGATAATCACGCAGCGGAGGTTCTTCAAAGCAACTGCCAACTTCGGTTCATGGAGCAGGACTTCGAGGGATTCGGGGGTAATCATAAGGATGTGAGGCTTCTCCCCTTCCTTCCATGCACGGTCGCCCTTTGGCACGTCACCATGCCACTTCATCACTGTAAGACCGGTCGGGATGCAAAAGGCAGAAAACCGCTCTTCCTGATCGTTGATGAGCGCTTTTAATGGTGAAATATAGATGCACGCGACGCCAGCCCGTCCGTTCTTTAACAGGTCATCGATAACGGGGATCAGGGCAGCTTCCGATTTCCCGCCTGCGGTAGGGGCGATGACAAGCACGTCGCTGCCCTTTGCCACGGCACGGTACGAGCGCTCCTGCACTTCCCGCAATTCCGTCCACCCGAGCCGCTGGGAAAGTACAGTCTGAAGCGATTCATGGAGCGCTGAAAATGCTGATGCCATTCCTACAATAGCATTGCGGGGGCGATGTTATGGGTTTTTGGTTTATACTTTTACTACTGTGTCATTCCGAAATAGGGCAGTGTTCTTAAACGCTTAAACAGGGGCGTGAAACAGATCAGAATTGCTCAATGAATACAAAGCGACAGGGGTGCCTTCCGGACAATCAATGGAAACCTGTTTTTCTTTTTCACAAGAGAAGGGATCTGCCATTATGTCCGAATGCCCCCTGTCATGATGTACTGATAGTCAACCGGAGGTTTCTGTCATACATCAAGCATTCTTGATTATCGAAAATTTCATTTTTCTCGATCGGTCATCCATAAAGGATTCCCGATTATCGAAAATTTCATTTTTCTCCAACGGCTCGCCCTGATAGGCGCGCCGAAGGAAAAAACCTTTTTAGTTGTAAAAAGGACTGATCACCATGGATCTCACCAAGGAAAAGATTATCACCTACCGTGTCGGTTCCCCTCCATTGACCCGCCGGGAAACCCTGGAGCTGTTAAAGGACACCCCCGGATGGTCTCTTGATAACGGCCACCTGACCCGCAAATTCACGTTCGACAACAGCTCCGAGTCTCTTTCGTTCATCAATGATGTGATGGGGTTCTCACAGGCCGAAGGGCACCTCCCTGATATCAAGCTCCGTGAAGGACGAATCGTCGAAGTCTCGTACTACACGTACCCTGCCGGCGGGCTCACGTGGAACGACTTTATCATGGCGGCAAAGCTGAATGAACGGGGACACAGCGAAAAAGAATAAGGAAAAAAATTGTCGTAATTTCTTTTTTTTTATTAAATCCCGAAATTCCTTACAACCTTCGCGCGGATTGATTCCTTTGGCAGCGCTCCGATCAACCGGTCAACCATCTGCCCTTGAGAGAAGAAAAGCAAGCAGGGGATGGCGGAGATGCCAAACTGCATCGCGAGCCGCTGGTTGTGGTCGGTATCACACTTGGCGAATGTGACCTTCCCCGCAAATTCCTGTGCGAGTTCTTCAACAATCGGCCCCACGCGCCGGCACGGACCGCACCACTCCGCCCAGAAATCGATGACAAGCGCCGGGTGATCCCGCACGAACTGTGCAAAATGGACCTCATCGACGGGCAGCACGACCGCGTTCACCGGTGCCTGAGCTGCCTTCTTTGCCGGGTCGAACCGGTCCCGAAGCTCCTGCAGCTTCTTTTCGCGGATCTTTGCGAGTTCATCGTCCATGATCCCTTGTTTAAAAAAACCGGGTAATTAATGAGCTGTCCGATGTACTACGGTTTTACGAGTGAGTAAACTATATCAGCGCAACCCTGCAATATATTAACCCTGATTACGGAGCGAGGTAGGGTAGTCAGGATATCCCGACGGGCTCATAACCCGTAGACCGATGGTTCAAATCCATCCCTCGCTACTTGTTTTGCGATAAACGTTTTCCTGGGACGCAGCGTATATTTTAACAATCAGGCATCCTTCAAATAAATTTCAATATTTCATTTTTCGCAATTACGTTTCAAACGATCCCAGATCTGCCTGGTACGTGCCGGCAACAAAATCGATTTGTGGCGTCCTTCCCTGTTCGCCATCGATGGGGAGAGGGTAGCAGCCAGTGAGACAGCCGGTGCAAAGGTGGTCGCGCCCGCACCCGATTGCCTCAATCAGAGCTTCGAGCGAGACGTGATGCAACGAGGTCGCCGTGATGCTGCGCCGAACTTCTTCTTCTATCTTATCACTTGCGATAAGCTCCTGCCGGGTCGGCATGTCCACCCCAAGGTAGCAGGGCGCCTTGATCTGGGGTGATCCGATCCGTACATGCACCTCCCGGGCGCCCGCTTCACGCATCATCTCGATGATCCGCTTGGAGGTGGTGCCCCGCACGATGCTATCATCAACAAGTACCACAGACTTTCCTGCAAGGTGAGCAGGGATCGGATTGAGCTTGATCCGTACTGCCCTCTCACGCTGCTTCTGCGATGGCATGATGAACGTGCGTCCCATGTACCGGTTCTTCATCAGGCTCTCGGCATAGGGAATACCAGACCTTCTCGCGTACCCGATCGCATACGCGGTGCCGGAGTCAGGGACTGGCGAGATCGCATCAGCAGCAACCGGATCCTCGTCAAAGAGTTTCCCCCCGATCGTGCGCCGGACATCGTATACCAATACACCGTCAATGACTGAATCCGCCCGTGAAAAGTAGATGTACTCAAAGATGCAGTGGGCCCGGGTTGAGGAAACGGCTATCTGGGTGCAGCGGATTCCTCCTGCATCGATCCGCACGAGCTCCCCGGGCTTTATGTCACGCAGGAACTTTCCATTGAGTGCGTCAACTGCGACACTTTCCGATGCAACCATATAACCCTGTTCGATCTTACCGATGCAGAACGGTTTGATACCCAGCGGGTCGCGGAACGCAAACAGCACACCATCGATCATCATCACGACAGAATATGAGCCCTGGAGCCGACGCATGCACAGGTGGACCGCATCCTCCACGCTGCCTGATGCGCTGATTTCATCGATCAGGATCCGGGCGATAACCTCGGTATCAGTGGTGGTTGTGAAGATTTGGCCTGACTGTTCGTATTCGCTGCGGAGCTCATGGGTATTGACGAGATTGCCGTTGTGGGCAAGGGAAAATGAGTGTTCCTTGAACTGGAAGTTGAGCGGCTGGATGTTTTCGGGGAGGTTGAACCCGGTTGTCGGATACCGCACGTGCCCGATGCCGCTTGCACCTTTCAAATCCGCAAGCACGGCCGTGGAAAAAACATCGGCAACAAGCCCCTGCCCCTTGAACTTATGCAGGGTCGTGCCATCAAAAGTGGACATTCCTGCGCTCTCCTGCCCCCGGTGCTGGAGCGCATACATGGCATAATAGAGCTGCATGGATACACCGCCAGCATCCACGATGCCAACGATTCCACACATGGTACAGCTCGATTAATGGGTCGGGACCTTTGGTCGCTTGTTGATCCACCGGTAGCTGCGCAGTTTGGTGCTCCTTCCAAACCCGCAGGCAGAACAGACTTTCTTCTGTGCGTGATACGAGATGCGACCGCACCGCCTGCAGGCGATATGGGTCTTCTTGTTCATTTTGCCCATTGAGGGCGTGCCCTTTGACATCGCTCTTCACCTCAGGATTGCTCGATGGATGGCGATATGTAAATGACGTTATCCCCACGGACGATAAGAGTCCCGACCTTCTGAACCTGTCCGTTCTCCATCTCCTCTGCCTTGTCCAGCACGAGGTTCATGTGGACATCATAGCCCTGGAGAACGCCACGGATTTCCCTTCCGCCCTTTAATGAAACAAGGACGGGCTGGCGGTTCAGTACATGATCCAAAATATCCAACGGTCGTTTGGTCATATCATTACCCTGATTCCATCGCTCTGGAGTACAATTGTGCGTGAGCAGGATACTTAAACATACCGTAAAACCTGATACCTCGTGATTCTCGACAAAATAAACCATGCATTCCCCATACAATTCGGACACCTGTTGCACAAGAAAACTATTTCTTTTGGAAACTGACACGTATTCACCGTACCATGAAAAAATTCACGGTGAAGAAGCGCCATTCGATCCGGAAAGGTCAGATCACCGATGTCTTTGCACGGTTAAGAGATCAGATAGGCGAAGGTGCAGACCTGTTCCATGGCGAGACCGTTGAGATCCTGGAGACAAGCACGAATCTCGCCTTTTATCTGATCAATAAAAAACTGGTGCTCATGGAGTATGGCGGATGGATATTCCCCACGCTCAAAGGGGCGATTGATCGACCGTTCCCACAGCGCCGGATCTCGGTGGATGCCGGTGCGATCCCGTACGTGATCAACGGTGCTGACGTGATGCGTCCGGGCATCACAGGCGTCACTCCCGATATACATGCACAGGCACCCGTTCAGGTCGTCGATGACCGGCATGGAAAACCACTTGCCATTGGTATCGCCCTGCTGGATGCCCCGCAGATGGTGCAGAGCACAGCGGGAAAGATGTGCAAAAACGTCCATTACGTTGGCGACGAGATCTGGAACGTGGAGTTCTGAACAAAAGACCGTTCAGATTACAGCCCGTTCGTGCTCATTGAACGTTTCTTTCGTGCCAGTTTCCGTCAACAAAGGATAGATACTATTAAATAAAATTCTTTATACAGGATTGTTATGGTTAAAATCATCGATACACTCCTTGGCAAGAGCTCCGGAAACGCAGACGAGGACTATATGGAACTGGACCTTGCGTCCTATGAAGAGCATGCCGCCGGATCTCCCGCCCTTCTCGTCAAGATCGCAACCATCAGTGATCTCAAGGATACCCCGCGGGTCAAAGACGAAGTTTATTCCGGAAATATCGTAATCGTCGACATCTCACGGCTCAAGATGGACAAGATCTCCTACGAACGCGTATTAAAGGACTTAAAAGAGGTCGCAAAAGACGTGAATGGCGATATCATCGGACTCGGTGATCAGCGCTATGTCGTCCTCACCCCGATGTCCGTAAAGATCTCCCGCGACAAGATTGGCGGAGCATAAAAAAGTGCGCACTGCCGTTCCGGGCCCGTGTCCATCCTGTTCGAATGAGATAGAATACCTATACCAGACCGAAGATATTCCCTATTTTTCAGAACTCCTCATTGTAAGCGCGAACTGTCCATCATGCGGTTACCGCTACGTCGACACCCAGATCCTTAAGTCTGCCGAACCCGCACGGTATGAATTTTCAGTATCTGACGCAGAAGATCTCGCTGTCCGTGTCGTTCGCAGCATGAGCGGAACGGTGAAGATCCCCGAGCTGGGTGTGCAGATCGATCCGGGTCCGGCATGCCATGGATTTGTCACCAATATTGAGGGTGTACTCGACCGGTTTGAGAATGTCGTGGAGGGGGCTCTTCTCTGGGCAGAGGAGGGGGAACGGGAGAATGCAAAAAAACTTCTGCATCTGATCGCAAAGGCACGGGAGGGAACCCTGCCCTTCACCCTGATCCTGGACGACCCTTCCGGCAACAGCGCGATCGTCTCAGAAAAAGCGCAGAAAAAGCCGCTTGCCGTAGATGCGGAAAATTGTTAAGTGATCTCGAGGTCACCGAGCCAAGCACCGGGCTCGCGACGGATCTCCCCCACCACTTTTGCGTCCTTCACTTCCTGCAGGACGCACTTGACACTTGATTTCGGTATAATATAGGCATACCCCATACCCATGTTGAATGTACGGTACATCTCGACATTGCCGATCCCTCCCATCTTCTGGATCCATGTGAAGATTTCCGGAGGTTTGATTGGGTCGGTGAAGTGGAACCCGAACCGACTCAGACGTTTGAAATTGAGGAGCCCCCCGCCGGTAACATGGCACATGCCGTGCACTGTGCACCGTTGTGCAACACGAAGGCTTTCATGGTAGATGCGGGTTGGGGTGAGCAACCCCTCGCCCAGTGTTTTTCCGTTCGAAAGCCGCTGGCCGTAATCCGCGTGCTCCTCAACGACACGCCTGGCGAGCGTGAGTCCGTTCGAGTGTATTCCCGTTGACGGGACGCCGATGATCACATCACCAGGTATGATCTTTTCACCGGTGATAACGCGGCCTCTCTTCTGCATGCCAAGACAGGTCCCCGCGAGGTCAAGCCCGTTGACAAGCCCTTTGAGCGTCGCCGTCTCCCCACCTACGATGTCGATGTTTGCCTGCCGTGCCCCCTCATTGAGTCCCACGCCAACCTGTGCCATCTTCTCCACAGAGAGGTGATCAGTGGCGATATAATCAACAAAGGCGACAGGTTCAAGGTTCATCACATAGAGGTCGTTGACGTTCATCGCGATACAGTCAATGCCTACGGTCGTCCAGTCCCGCATCCAATCGGCGACCAGCATCTTTGTGCCCACTCCATCGGTTGTAAGTGCGAGCACATGATCACCGAATTCGATCAGCCCTGCAAAGTGGCCGACCTCCCCTATCATTGCTGGTGAACCTTTGCGGTGGTATGTCAGGTTCCTGATCAGGGATTTTATCGCGGTTGTTTCAAGGTCGATATCCACTCCCGATTCGGCGTAGGAGCGGCTATTCCTCATCCGATGCCTCCGAAAGCCGGAATTCGTCATGCAGAACGCGGACCGCACGGGGGCCATCTTCCTGCCTGACCACAAACGAGATGTTTGCCTCGCACGATCCCTGCGAGATCATCATCACATTAATCCCGGCCTTACCAAGGGCAGTGAAGATACGCCCCCCGGTACCGGGTGCCCCAACCATTCCCGCACCGACCACGGCAACCGCACTTACATTGCGGTTCTCTATGACCTCCCGTACAATCCCCTGTTTCTCCAGCGGAGCAAGCGCTTCCGTCGCAACTGGCAGGTGTAACTCGTCAATGATAAGCGAGATGTTCGCTTCGGATGAGCCCTGCGAGATCATCATCACGTTCACCTCACGATCAGCGAGAGCCGAGAAAATCACCTTTGCAACACCAGGACGGCCGATCATCTGGGCGCCGTTGATATTGATCGATGCGACCTTTTCGATATAGGTGAGAGCCTTGACAACGCGGTTGTCCCGTTTCTGGTGACGCACAATGGAGGTTCCCGGGTGTGAGGGGTTGAATGTGTTCTTGACCCGGACCAAAATGTTCTTGCGCATCGCCGGTTCAATGGAGCGGGGGTGCATCACTTTTGCGCCGAAATAGGAGAGCTCCATCACCTCGAGGTACGAGATTTCGGGTATCACCCGTGCGTTGCTTATCACATGGGGATCAGAGGTCATGATACCGTCCACATCCGTCCAGATCCAGATCTCGTTTGCATCGATGCCGGACCCGATGATGGATGCGGAGTAATCGGAACCACTCCTGCCAAGCGTGGTCAGGATACCCTCGGCCGTGCATCCCATGAAACCCATAATGACAGGAACCGACTTTTTCAGTACCGGACCAAGCCTCCGCCTGACCCGTTCGTCACAGTCCGGAAGGGCTGTGGATTCCCCGTGCTGGGAGGTTGTGACGATGCCTGCCTCGCACCCGTCCAGCACAACTGACGGGATGCCGCGCTGCTCGAGGGCTGCACCAAGGATCGGGGCGAGGAGTCGTTCACCATAGGACATAATATAGTCTTTCGAGCGTGGAGTGAGTTCCCTGAGGTTGTGGACTGCGTGGAGGATGTTGCTGAGGTCATCCAGCCGTTCCTCAATGATCGGCCCGATCTCATTGACAAAACCCGGTGCCGCACCCCGAAGCGTTGTCATGTGGCGGGTGCGGAGTGCTTCGATGAGTGGGATTATCGCAGATGCGTCCTTGCTATCCGGAAGTTTTGCGGAAATGTCAATGAGCTGATCGGTAACGCCCCTCTGTGCGGAGACCACAACTGCAAGTTCGTCGCCCTTTTTGTGGTGCTGTTCCAGAATTTCGACAACGCGGGCGATACATGATGCATCGGCGACGGACGTCCCGCCGAATTTCATTAAAAGTCTCATGGCTGTCTCACTCGTGCATTGCCATTTATTTATGATATTATACACCCCACAGAGTAATAAGATGCGTGCAGATGACTGTGTGGACTGCCATGTGCTGGTGATCGGTAGCGGCGGCGCTGGTGTGCGTGCTGCGATCGAGGCTTCAGGATATGGTGATGTGGTGATTGTTTCCAAGACAATTATGGGAAAGGGCGGTTGCACCCCGATGGCAGAAGGCGGATATAACGCCGTGCTCCGGGAGCAGGACTCCTGCGGGATACATTTCGAGGACACGATGAAAGGCGGGGCGTTCCTCAATGATCCATCGCTCGTGGAAATTCTGGTCAAGGAGTCGGCGGACCGTATGGCAGATCTCATCCGCTGGGGGGCAGTCTTTGATTTCACCGAAGATAATGAAGTCGCTCAGCGCCCGTTTGGCGGGCAGCGGTTCCCGAGGACATGTTATGCCGGTGACAGGACCGGTCATGAAATGATGACAACGCTTGTCGACCACCTCAGTTCGACCCCGGTGGTGCAGATGAACGAGGTTACGGTGATTGATCTCATAAAAGACGGTGATGCGGTTATCGGCGCGAGCGCACTCGATGACAAAGGTGAAATGGTCATGATAAAAGCGGACAGCACCATCCTCGCAACCGGGGGCGGGACAAGGATCTTCGATATCTCCACCAATTCAGCGAGCGGGACGGGCGACGGGTTTGCGATCGGGCACCGTGCCGGGGCTGAGCTGATCGATATGGAGATGGTTCAGTTCCATCCGACTGGAGCGGTGTGCCCGTATGACGCACGCGGCAGGCTCGTCACCGAGGCGGTGAGAGGGGAGGGGGGCATCCTGAAGAACGTGCTCGGCGAGCGGTTCATGACGAAGTACGACCCGGAACGGATGGAACTCTCCACCCGCGATGTGGTCGCCCGGGCGATCGCCACCGAAGTGCTCAATGGGCGCGGGACGAAAAACGGCGGGGTATATCTCGATGTAACTCACCTGCCCCGCGAACAGATCGAGGCAAAACTTCCCGTGATGCTCGAACAGTTCCTCAAGTTCGGTGTGGATATCAGGAATGAACCCATGGAAGTTGCGCCAACCGCCCATCACGTTATGGGGGGGCTGCGCATCACGCCGCGGTGCGAATCAACACTGCGGGGGCTGTTTGCCTGCGGTGAGGTGGCCGGGGGCGTCCACGGTGCGAACCGTCTCGGCGGGAATGCCCTTGCAGATACGCAGGTGTTCGGCAAACGGGCGGGCGAGGCAGCCGGACAGGCTGGAAAGCGCACTAAGAGGATCGATGAACAACAGATCGAGGGGCAGCACGAACACCTCATCCGGTTCCTCAAGGGGTCGGTCAGCCCGGCGGCGGTAACAGGAGATCTCCAGCTTGCGATGTGGAACGGTGCCGGCATCTTCCGGAACGCGACCGACCTGCGGGCAGCTCTTGCAAAGGTCATGCGCCTTGCCCGATCTGACATCAGAGCCGCATCAGCACGCAACCTGCCGGAATGCTGTACGTTCCAGAACATGTGCCTGACCGCAACACTTGTCTGCAAAAGCGCCCTGCTGCGCCCCGAATCCCGGGGAGCCCATGTCCGGACTGACATCTGCCAGGCATGGGATGCACAGACCTCGCCGTTCTCCCATACCTACATCTCCAAAAGCCGCGAAGGCATTATGCGCAGGGGAGGGACGGCATGAAGAAGATAACGGTGAAGGTATCACGGTTCGACCCGGAAAAGGAGGGGGGGCCGCACCTTGAAACCTACCTGATAACAGTAAATGAAGGGGCGCGGGTGCTTCACGCACTCCATGCGATCCACGACGGGATCGATCCGACACTCGCGTACCGCTACTGCTGCGGGTCCGGGCAATGCGGCAGCTGCGCCGTCCGGGTCAACGGTGAACCCGTCCTTGCCTGCATGGAAGAAGCCCATGAGGGGATCGTCATCGAACCCTTGAAACTGCCGGTCAAAAAAGATCTCGTTGTTGACCTCCTTCCCATGATCAACGCGCTCCCCCACCTTGAGCCCGCGGGTGAACCCATGATGCCGTCAAAGCAGGACATCGATGCAATCAAACCGCTGCGCAGCTGTATCGAGTGCCTGGCATGCCTTTCCGTATGCCCGGCAATGGACGTGACAAAATTTCTCGGCCCGACCGCGATGCGGCAGGAAATGCGCCTTGCACTGGATCCCCGCAATAAAGCCAACCGGATCACTGAGGCGATCAGGGAAGGACTTTTTACCTGCACTACCTGCCAGGCGTGCTGGAAGGCATGCCCAAAGGACATTGAGATCCCCGGAAAGGCAATCGAAAAGCTCCGCGCCATTGCCAACAGGAACGGGCTCACCCTGCCACGACATCAGGAAGTTGCCACGCTGATCAAGGACACCGGGCGCAGCGTTCCCAAAACGGAGCCGACCTTCCTCGAACTGGTGCCGGCAGAGGTCATCGAGCCGTATGGCGAGGTGAAAGGGACGGTCGGTTTTTTTGTCGGCTGCATGTACAACATGCGGCTGCCGAAAACCGCGCTCGACGCCATCGAGGTGCTCAGGCGCAACGGCATCCGCGTAATCATCCCAAAGGAGCAGGTCTGCTGCGGCTCCCCGCTCATCCGTACCGGACAGATTTCATTCCTCGATACCCTGAAACGCAGGAACATCGACTCATTCATCTTCAGGGGGATCGGCACCGTCATGACGATGTGTGCCGGTTGCGGATCGACGTTGAAGAATGACTATCGCACACCATTCAAAGTCAAAGACATTTCCGAAGTGCTGGCCGGGTACGGCATTGAACCCCCGGCACGGCTTCGCGTGAAAGCAACGTACCATGATCCCTGCCACCTGCTCCGCGGGCAGGGCATCCGGGACCTGCCACGGCAGCTCGTCCGTCAGGTTGTTGACCTCGTTGAGATGCCTTCCATCTGCTGCGGGTCCGGAGGCGGAGTGCGATCCGGAAACCCTGAAGAGGCAGCAGCACTGGGTAAAAGAAGGGGGGGAGAGATACAAAAGACCGGAGCGGATATCGTGATTTCATCATGCCCGTTCTGTGAATTCCATATCGCAGGACACACGGATATACCGGTGAAAAATATTGCATCCGTACTTCTTGAAGGGTATACAGAAAAAGACCGGAGAAAGGGTGCAAAAGCGGCATCCGGACCGAACGAATAACAGAGAGAGAAAAAGCCGGTGTAATGCATACTAATAAAAATATTCGGGGGTTATACAAATTTTTCTACGATGATGCGGATTTCATGATATATTCATATGCTTCCAGTGCAGCTTTCGCACCGTCACCTGCGGCGATAATGATCTGTTTGCTCTTCACTGAAGTGACATCCCCCGCCGCATAGACCCCTTCAACATTCGTGTGACAATCGATATCCACGACGATCTCCTTTTTATTGTTCAGCTCAACAAAACCATCCAGAATATCGGTGTTGGGCAGCCAGCCGATTTCGACAAAAACACCATCAAGATCAATTTTTTGCTCCACACCTTTTTCATCTTTTATCGTTATTGCTGATAGGAATTTTTCTCCATGAAGGGCGGAAATCTGCGTATGGAGGTGAACGGTGATGTTCTTTTTTGATTTCATTTTTTCCAGATATACGTGATCAGCCCGTATGGTGCTTTTGACAATCAGGCTCACCGACTGGGCAATATCGCTCATCTCCACTGCCGTCTGGAGCGCGGAATTGCCGCCCCCCACAACCGCCACCTGTTTTCCCTTGTAAAGGGGACCGTCGCAGGTAGAGCAGATGGATACCCCGCGTCCGAGGAACTGCTCCTCGTTGGCAACCCCCAGCTTTTTCGGGCGCTTGCCCTGTGCAAGGATCAGCGTTTTTGCCTTGAAGATATTTTCAGATACCGTTGTGATAGCAAAAAGGTTGCCATCACGGGAGATTTTCGCAACACCATCAAGTTCGAGCCGGATGTTTTCCGTTCGGACCTGCTCTTCAAATTTTTTCATCAAGTCTTCACCGGTGACCATACGATATCCCATGTAATTCTCGATCGCCCACGACTCCAGCGCCTGCCCGCCAATATTCTCACTGATAATCGCGGTGGACAGCATCTTCCGTGAGCAGTACATTCCTGCGGTGAGCCCGGCGGGCCCTGCACCGACGATGACAACATCCAACGTTTCACCTGCTTTTATGCGACCGAAAAGCTCGTTCAGCCGCTGCGAATCGAAACCGATAATAACCTCGTCATCGACAGCAATCACTGGCACCCCGCGCTGTCCGGACAGGGCGACCATTTTTTTTGCCGCCTCAATATCTTCACCGACATCAATGCCCGTATACGTTACATTGTTCCTTTCGAGGAATGCCTTTGTCATCCGGCAGTACGGGCAGTTTTTGGTGGAATAGACAGTGACCTGTTGCATCACACGGGATGTACCTTCCGATTAAAAAAAAGTGCCGTTGGGGGGTATGTTCTCAGGGATGCCCCATTGGCATCGCAACGTTCTTTTCACCCTTTACCCAATACTGCATACGTGAAAAGCCGGTGATGATCAAATCCGATGCACGATTTATAGGGCGCGTCATACTGGTCGGTCTACTGGTATGTATATTTGTTGGAGGTATGCATGCCGCAGCTGACACGACAAATCCTGCACCGGAGCCGGTTGTCTTTCTGAATATGAATGAGGGAGGCGGGCGGTACGTTCTCGACCTCTCCGGGATGGGGGTCAGCGGGACCATCTATGGTGCCTCCCGCACCCGGAACGGTGCATGCGGGGGGGCACTTCAGTTCAATGGCATTGACGGGTATATGGCAATCCCGTTCAGTTCAAAAAATCATCCGGAAAAGGAGATCACGGTCGACCTCTGGTTTTTGATCTACTCGTACGAACGCCAGGTATTGATCTCATCTTATAATGAGAAAGGATACCGGATCGCATTCGATGATGGCGGGGACCTGTGGTGGACGATCAGTACCGAAGGATCCGGTGACATCTCGGTTCCGGTCCAGCACGAGAGCATACCGCCCAACCAGTGGCACCATGTCGCCGGAACCTATGATGGCCGGACTGCAAAGATCTATCTTGACGGCGTCCTGCGCAATTCGGTGGAGGGGACGGGGGGGATCCACTACACCTACAGTAATTATGTGACGCTGGGGGTCGATGCCGGGAAGGATGACCGACCGGATCCGCAGTGCAACGGGTTTTTCAAAGGTGGGATCGATGAGGTCAGGATCTATCGCCGGGCACTCACCTACGGGCAGGTGATGGATGACCGGTTCCGCTGTCCACAGGAACCGGAGGCCCTTCCCTATGAAAAGACGAACCGCACGTTGCCTGCTGAATGTACCAACCTCTCAGCCACCTTTTCACTGCAGGGAGGGGGGGAGGCAACCCGAAAGGTCATTGTTTCCAATCCTGAGACCAAAGCGGTCTGGAATGTGCGGGTGCCGCAGGGTTCGACACTCACAGTAAATGTGAAGGATGCCTATTCGAAAGCCTATCCCGATTCATGGTATGTCGAGCTTGGCGATAACGGCAAGAGGATCACCCGGTCCATTGCATTTCCCAATACCATCAATACTCCCTCTGAGGCGGTCATCCCTTCAGGAAATGCAACGGTGATCATCAGGTACTTTGACGGTGTCAACCGGTTCCCTGCTTCCGCAATTGTCGATATCCGATGCACCGCGCCGCCACCGTTCATACCGGAGCCAATCCACCCCCTCTTCTCCAATCCCATCATTGTCATCTATACCGCATCATGGGCAACCCTCATTGCCGTTATCATCGTCATATTCTGGCTCCATTGGCGCAGCAGGGTGAAACGAGAATAAGCTTGCACCAGCAGGATCGAGAAATCTGTTAAAAATAGAATGATCAGAGAGTAACTTCACGGAACTGTTTGCCAAAGACACCGCAGATAGGGCACTTTTCAGGAGGTTTTCCAAGTTCAATATTCCCGCAGACCGGGCAGAGGAAGACCTTCTCCCTCCCCAGATCGTTGCCCCCTTGTAACAGGGCGAGTGCCTTTTCGTACAGTTTTGCATGTACCTGCTCTGCTTTCATGGCATGCGTGAACGCCAGAACCGCATCCGTCTTCTTCTCTCCGTCGGCGACCTTGATGAACGCGGGATATATTTCGGTGAATTCGTGGGTCTCACCAGCAATGCTCTCTTTTAGGTTGTTCTGCGTGGTGGCGACCGCACCGAGCACCTTTAAGAGCTTCTTTGCGTGAATTGCCTCTGCTTCTGATGCTGCCTTGAAGAGTGTTGCGATATTCCTGAACCCTTCTTCGGCAGCCTTATCAGAAAACGCAAGATATTTCCGGTTTGCCTGTGATTCTCCGCTATACGCAGCTTTTACATTTTCTACTGTTGCCATGAGGATATAATCATGATAAAAATACTTAAAGATTCTTCATGGGGGCAGGAGGCGGAATTTTTTCGGGATAAACCGGAAAAACCAAAAAGAAAGGTTTTTCCCACACCGGAATGACCGAAGCGGTACCAGATTGTTCGGTTTTCATCATCACAGGGGTTTTGTATGAAAAAAATGAAAGATTTGCCTGAGATTGACCGCCCACGGGAGAAGCTCGCAACAAAAGGGGCACCAGCACTTTCCGAAACCGAACTGGTCGAGGCAATCATCGGCAGGGGAACGAAAGACCGGGACGTGCGGCTTATTGCACGGGATATCTGCGACAAGATTCGTACCAGCCGCAGTCTGCCATCCTATGATGATATATGCGACGTTAAGGGAGTGGGGCCGACAAAAGCTGCCCAGGTCATCGCATGCTTCGAGCTGGGGCGCCGGTATTACGGGGAGAAGAATAAGGCGCGCCGGATTGTCACGCCTGAGGACGTCCTGCCTCTGGTCGATGACCTGCGCGGGCACCGTCAGGAGCACTTTGTCTGCATCACGCTCAACGGAGCCGGGGAGATTCTGGGCAAACGGGTGATTACTGTCGGCCTGGTTAACCACAGCCTCGTCCATCCGCGGGAAGTTTTTGCAGAAGCGATCACCGACCGGGCTGCATCGATCATCTGCGTCCACAACCACCCGTCCGGTTCACTTGAACCCAGCAGCCAGGACATCGCCATCACAAACCAGCTGCGCGAAGCCGGAACCCATCTGGGCATCCAGCTGCTCGACCATATCATCGTCACAAAAAACGGGTTCTGCAGTTTAAAGGAAAAAGGAATTATCTGATTCATTTGGATTTTTTGACCAGCCCGCCCAGCGTAAATCCTTTGCGGTACGCTGCATCAAGGAGGTCCGGGTGCGCTGAGACATCCCGTATCGTATCCATATCGTTGATGAGCACCTCATCCCAGTACTGGCAGTCGATGATATCAAAGAACGCTTCCACCGTCTTCTTTGCCCCGGAGAACACATCGGGGATATTCATGCCTGAGATGCAAATAAAAAGCCCGCGCCGGTTTTTTTTCTTCTCCTTTGTGATAAATGGTTCTTTGCGGACATATTTTGCCATGAAAAAAACCTGAAACCGGTCCATGAACGATTTGAGCATGCCGGGAATCCCCATCGTCATAACGGGTGTGGCAATGATCAGGCTGTCCATGTCTTTGAATTTCCCGTACATCGGTTGCATGTCGTCATCGATGACGCAGGTTTCGTGCTCCCGGCAGAACATCATCTCCATGCATGCCTGGAAATCGAGATTGGCAACAACAATTTTTTCGGTTTCACATCCGGCATCCCGCGCCCCCTGAAGAGCTTTTTCAAGCAGTTTTGCCGTATTTCCCTCAGTAAGAGGGCTCCCGAGCAGTCCGATGATCTTATTTCCCATACCAAGAACTATGCCAGACCGGATTCGATATACCTTTTCATGAATACCCTGATATCAGCAACGGACTGACACAAACACAAATCATAAATACGTTAGCGCTGAATGAAAAGTTTGGTGATTTGATTGACCGAACAGAAGACCTACGCTGCAGGACAGAAAGTCGGCCCGGGAAAGTACGTGTGCCTCGACTGCGGAAAGGAATACACCCTTGACAAGAGTGAGCAGGATCTCAGGAAGTGTCCGTCCTGCGCATGCGAAGAGTACCAGTGCTTCCCGATGACCCACATCCGCCCGGACATCAAGACTCCTGAGGATGCAAAGCACCCGCCCAAACGCGGGAAAAGTAACCTCTAATTTCCCATTTTTCTTACTCATTTGTACCGCCGGATGAAAACCGGTCGTGGAGGCATTCCGATACCGCATTTCTGGTAAAGGCGGATTGTCGTTCGCATCCCGGTTATTTACAGGAGATGGAAAATTCCATGGTAAATGTCTCGAAGGAAGGGCAGATCTTCAAGTGCGAGATCTGCGGTAATGTCGTCGTAGTGAGAGAAGCCGGTGGCGGAGAATTGATCTGCTGCGGCGAACCGATGCAGCTGGAGGGTGCGTGAACATGGACAAGAAATTAAAAGATCTGGAAAAGAAGATCGGCAAGGTTCCCCGGTTCTTCAAGGAACTCTGTGACAAAGATCCGGAGATGTACGAGATGGTGATGAAGCTGGAAGAGCACATCTGGGATGACGGAAAGCTCTCCAGGAAAACAAAGAAACTGATCGCGATTGCGATTGCTGCCGCCCTGCGTGACCAGCACGCGGTGCGGGCGCAGCTCGCCGGCGCGGCAAACCTCGGCGTGACAAAGGAGGAGGTTGATGAGGCGCTTCGGGTGACGTTTCTGCTCTCGGGAATGCCAGCGTATGTCTATGGGAAAGCCCAGCTTGACGATATCATGAAATAGGGGGATTAAAATGACTGAAGAGGAATGCATCAGCTTTCCGGTGCTTGGTGAACCCGCGCCGGATTTTGAGGCAGAAACAACGCAGGGACCGTTCAAGATTTCTGACCAGAAGGGGAAATGGGTGGTGCTGTTTTCGCACCCCGCAGACTTTACTCCGGTGTGCACGACCGAGTTCATGGCATTTGCCACGATCTACGATGATCTTAAGGCACTCAACGTCCAGCTCATCGGGCTCTCGGTGGACAGCATCTCGGCGCACCTCGCATGGGTGCACGATATTAAGGAGAAGATGGGCGTCACCATCCCCTTCCCGATCATCGCCGACCTCACCATGAAGGTCGCAAAGAAGTACGGCATGATCCACCCGGGACAAAGCTCGACTGCCGCCGTCCGCTGCGTCTTCTTCATCGATGACAAGGGAGTGATGCGGGCGATGATCTACTACCCGCTCCAGAATGGGCGGTTCATGCCCGAGATTATACGCCTTGTCAAAGCGCTCCAGACCACGGACAAATACAAGGTGTCCACACCTGCGAACTGGCAGCCGGGCGACAAAGTGGTTGTCCCACCGCCAAAGACTGCCGCAGAGATGGAGAAGCGCCCGTCCGAGGGGTACGAGTGCAAGGACTGGTACCTGTGCTTTAAGAAAGTGTGACCCTTCTTTTATTCAGATTTTTTTACAATACTTGGTCAAATACCAATCCTTTTTGAGCCCGTGTCACAAAGAACAAATCTATGCCGATCAAAGTCCTCGCCTTTGCTGGCAGCCCGCGCCGGCACGGAAACTCGGAGACTCTCCTTGACTGGGTGCTTGCATCGATGGGCGGGGAAACGGACGTGAGCGTCGAGAAGATTGCCCTCTCAGAGGCAAATATCAACATGTGCAACGGGTGCAATGCCTGTGAAAAACTCAACAGGTGCATCCAGCGCGACGGAATGGATACGGTGCACGACAAGATCATAGAGGCGGACTGTATCGTGCTCGCATCCCCTATTTTCTGCATGGGCCTTGCCGCACAGGTCAAGGCACTGGTCGACCGTGCACAGGTTTTCCGGTCGCGCAAGTACGTGCTCAAGCTCCCCATCGTCCCACCGGAGCGGAGGGGAAAGCGGTTCGGGATCTTCCTCGCCACCGCAGGACAGAACTGGGATCATGTCTTTGCTGCAGCAATCCCGTCGGTGAAGTGCTTCTATCACGTGATTGACATTCGGGATGCGGACATCCACTACCTGATGATCAATAATGTCGACGAGAAGGGAGCCATCGAGCGCCACCCGACAGCAAAGAATGAGGCTGATATGCTTGGAAAAGATGTGATTGCTGAACTTAAAAAACGGTTCTCATCGTGATCTATCATGACCGTCACCGTTTTTGGCATTTCAGGAAGCCCGCACCGGCACGGCAACACCGAAACGCTGCTCGACAAATTTCTTGAAGGGGCACAAGAGGCTGGCGCAACGGTTGAGAAAGTGGTATTGAAAGATCTCCATTACTCTCCATGCCGGGGCTGCAACGCCTGCCACAAAACCGGGGACTGTATCGTTCAGGACGATGCAATTGTGCTGTACGATACGATCATGGCAGCGGACTGCATCGCTGTCGCCTCGCCGATCTACACAATGGGAATCACCGCAGAACTCAAGGGGTTGATCGACCGCGGGCAGTACCTCTGGGCGCAAAAGTTCATCTTAAAAACGCTGTATTTCACGGATGAACATATCAAAAAGCATAAAGGCATTTTCGTTTCCACAGCAGGCCTTGGATGGGACAAGGTATTTGACGGTGCGTTTCCGGTCATGACGGCGCTGTTCAACAGTGTGGGGTTTGAATATTATGACAATATCATCGCCAACGACATGGACCGGTACGGTGGCATCCGGCAGCACCCGACTGCCCTTTCCGAAGCTTACGAGAAGGGGCAGAAGGTAGCAAGAGTGCTGGCGTATCTCAGGGAATCGCCCTGAATTGTACTCATAGGGTCGACCACTGTTGTGGAAAAATGGAGTGCGTGAAAAAATTCACATCAGCTGGGGGTAGTACGAGAGGAGAAGCGTCCCGAATGCTGCAACGATCAGCACGACAAAAATCCCTGTATTCCATGCGAGTACCTTTTTCCCGTCAAGGACGCTGACCGGTAGCATGTTGAACGCGGCGATCATCGCATTGACCTGCAGCCCCATCATACCGATAAGCGTGGCAAGGTTCCCCGAGACCGATGGGGATATGCCGCCATACAGGAGAAGTGCGGCAAACGGAATGCAGAGAAGAAGGTTCGTTACCGGACCCGCGGCGGAGATCTTCCCGTTCTGCTCGCGGCTCAGCCCGCTCCCGAACCGACCGTTGCTATAGATCACGGTAGCACCCGGTGCAGCAAAAACCACCCCGACAAGTGCGGCGAGTGCAACAGCAACGAGCAGCATTGTGTTGTCCTTGCGGAACTCCGCCCAGTACCCGTACTTCATGGCGGTAAACTTATGCGCCATCTCGTGGGCGACAAATCCGATCCCCACGGTCACCAGAGAGACTCCGATGAAAAGGAGTGCGGTAACAGGATCAACCCTGCCTGACTCCCTGAGAAAAATAAGGGCAAATGCAAGGGAGATAGCAACCCATGCAACCAACAGGTCAAAGCGTTCCTGTCGCGATATCCGTTCGAGCATAACAATTCCGCAAATACATGGAAGTCCCTCCCATTAGTCCTTTGGGTAGGGCATCCTCCACTCATCAGGTTTATACCACCCATGGAATCAATACACTGCTATGATGATGGAGGATGTAAGAAAAGAGGTTGACCGGGTTGACCACGAGATCGTCCGTCTTATCGCACGCAGACAGGAACTTGCGGGAAAAATCGCAAAGATAAAGATTAGCAAAGGTCACCCCGTCCATGACGAAAAACGTACACGGGAAGTGCTTGCGTCAGTGTTCATCCGTGCGGTAGAGTGTAGGATTGACCCCGTCTCCGTCCAGAAAATTTTTGAGAGCCTGATTGCCATGAGTGAAGAGCGCCAGCGGGAGTGTTCCGGGGAGGGGAATCTTCCATAACACCACAGGACTGTCCGGCTCGGTGGGATCTGGGTTGCCCTTTTTTCAGATCCACCCCGACAGCATGACAGCACCGATCGCGATCATCGCAAACCCGATGCCAAGCCTCAGGACCCGTCGGTTCTCCAGCCTCCACGAATTCACGGTTTCCGGTGAGAACCCGAATGAGACAATGAGGAGGATGGCGATGAGCGGAAGGACAAAGATGAAATTATACAGGATCAGGTAGGGCAGTCCTTCACTGAACGTAACGGTTTTACTCATAAGCCCAAGGATGGCAAGATATATTCCGCCAGTGCAGGGCAGCTCGAAGATCCCAACAAGAATGCCAAGGATGAATGCTCCGGGCAGGGATGCATCGCGGATGTACCGTTCGATCATCTCTTTTTTCGAGGCTGGGATCGCGAGGATGAACCCTTCGTTCTTCCGGATCACATCAATGACATTGACCAGCCCCAGAATGATTGCAAGGAGAGCCGCCGCACGAAAGAGGAACTGCGAGAGACCGAACTGCTGGACGAAGGAAAAAAGCCCGATGCCCGACAGCAGGTAGAAAATAAAGACCGCAGCGATGTAGGCACCGCCCACGGCAAGCACCCGCCGGCGGCTCTCCAGCGTGATGATCGAGAGCAGCAGGAAGACCAGCACGGCAAACGCACAGGGATTGACACTGTCAATGAGGGCACAGGTCACTACAAGGGGAAGCGTAAAACTTGTGACCGATGCAGGACAGCCCCCGTCTGGAACGGCGGGTATCGGGGCGGGCGTTGAAGGTGCGGGCTGCTGCGCCAGCTGGAGGATTACGGATTCGGCGTTGTCCCGGATCTGGGTCTCCCCGACAAGAACCCGGTTGCCGATAACCAGTGTCGGAACACCGGCTGCCGTAATGCCATAGGTTTGCTGGAAACGGGAAAAGAGGTTCTGGTTGGTGGTGTTATGATACACCTCCAGCTGGTGAAGATCGAGATCTGGATAGTTACTGGCGAGCGCCAGGAGATAGGGTTTGATGTTTGCACAGTGGCTACAACCGTCACCATAAAAATAATAGGCGGTGATGGTGCCGGAACCGTTGGATTTCTGGAGCGGGGCGGGGTCATTATGGAGGGGTGCAGTCCCGGACGGAAACTTAAAAAACCCGCTGACATACAGGGTGCCCATCAACCCGGCCATAATACAGACTGCGGCGATGATGACCAAGTGTTTCTTCATGATACCAAGTTATTTCCTGTGTTATAGGACGGTTTTAGGTAAAAGTTTATTTAACGGTGATCATCGTGCCAACCCCTTCGCGGGTGAAGAGCTCGAGGAGGAGGTTGTGTTCTACGTTGCCGTTAATGATATGGGCAAACCCTACGCCATTCTCGACAGCGTTGATGACCGATGTCACTTTCGGGATCATGCCCTCGCCGATCGCACCGGATTTCAACAGGTTATTTGCCTGATCGATCGAGAGTTTCCGGTATACGTTTGTCCGTGTTGCGTCCAGGACACCGTCAACATCGGTCATATTGATCAGCTTGTAGGCTTTCAGTGCAACTGCGATGTCCCCTGCAGCTGTATCTGCATTGATATTCAGGCTTCCCCCAAGTCTGTCAATGGCGATCGGGGCAATGACCGGGATATATTTGTTGCCGAGCAGGGTATTGAGGATCGCGGGGTCGACCCATTCAATCTCCCCGACATGGCCAAGGTCGACCTCCTGCTCCACCTCCCCGATCCTGACTTTCTGGGGGTCCATTTTGCGGGCAATGATCAGATTGCCATCATTGCCTGATAGCCCGATACCCCTCGCCCCGCACTTGGCGATGAGCGAGACGATCCCGTTGTTGATCTTTCCCACGAGCACCATCTGTGCGATCTCGAGCGTCTCTGTATCGGTAACCCGCAAGCCGCCGACAAAGACGGATTCCTTGCCCATCTGCTTCATCTTTTCGGTGATCTCCGGTCCGCCGCCGTGCACCAGGACCACCTGGATCCCCACGTAGTGCAGGAGCACTGCGTCACGGATCGCATTCTCGAGTACCATTGTATCGACCATTGCATGCCCCCCGAGTTTTATCACAATGGTCCTGCCATGGAACTGCTGGATATACGGCAGCGCCTCCATGAGCACGTCCTCACGTTTCATGTTGTGTACCTCCCGTTGATCTCGACATATTTTTCCGTAAGATCGCATCCCCAGGCAGTTGCCTTTTCTGCTCCCGCGGCAAGGTCGAGTTCGAAGATGATTTTCTTGCCATGCATCGCAGTTTTCGCTTTTATTAAGTCTGCGACAATCTCCCCCTTCTTCACCAGAGTGTGGCGGTTAATGCCATCGCTGATCCAGAAAGAGATGGCATTCGGGTCAAATGCAACCCCCGCCCGGCCGGCTGCAGCCACCACCCTTCCCCAGTTCGGATCTTCCCCATAGACCGCGGTCTTGACAAGCGGCGAACCGATCACCGTGCGGGCGACCACCGCTGCCGCTTCCTCGTCTGGTGCCCCCTTTACGGTGACTTCGATCAGCTTCGTCGCCCCTTCACCATCGGCCGCGATCTGCTGCGCCAGCGACCGGCAACAGTCCTCAAGCGCTGTACAGAATTCGTGATAATTCACCTTTCCCGCTTCCCCGGTCGCCGTGCAGAGTGTGATGTCATTGGTACTGGTGTCCCCGTCAACCACCACGCGGTTGAATGAGCGCCGGGTCGCCTGCAAGAGTGCCCGAAAAAGCTGCTTCTGACCCACGGCTGCATCCGTGTAAAGGAACGCAAGCATCGTTCCCATGTTCGGGGCGATCATCCCGCTGCCCTTGGTGATTCCGCCCACCGAAAAGCTGCCGGTATCAACCAGCGCATGCTTGGGAAACGTATCGGTGGTCATGATTGCCTGTGCAGCTGCGGTTTCAGCAGACTCGCTGCTCATAAGACCCTTTGCGACATTCCGACACTGGCGCCCGATGAGGGGGAGATCAAGGTACCGCCCGATCACCCCCGTGCTCGCAATGCCGACTGAGTCGGGCTCGATATCGAGCGTTTCGGCTGCGATCACGCCCATCCTTTTTGCATCGGAATAACCCCGGGTTCCGGTATAGGCGTTTGCGCACCCGCTGTTGGCAATCACCGCCTCCAGCTTCCCCTTTTTTATTCGTTCCCGCATGAGTTCAACAGGGGCTGCCCTGACAAGATTTTTTGTAAAAACCCCGGTTGCAACGCCACTCGCCCTGATGAGGGCGAGCCCGAATTTCCCTTCTCTGATGCCGTTTGCCGTGACTCCTTCAACACCGCAGATGCTTTTGTATGTCATGAGGAATCACCCTCATTTTTGTTGTCGTATGACATTCCGACACCCTGCACTATGTCCGCCCGCGTGATGATCCCGACCAGCTGTTTTCCCCGGATCACCGGTAGTCGTGCAATGCCCTCTTTGAGCATCAGCGATGCTGCCGCTTCGATATCCATGTCCTCGGTTGCGGTGACAACGCGGTGTGTCATGACTTTTTTTACCGGCGTATCGCCGATGTTCTGCAGTGCATGTTTGGTCTTTTCCCAGTTGATGAACTCGCGGACAGGTATCTCGATGACCTCGAGCGGGGAGGGAAGCCAGAGGTCATCAGAAATCCGCTCGGTTTCAAGCTGTGCGATGATATCGGACTCCGTGAGTATTCCCACCAGCTCGTTTCCTTCAAGTACAGGAAGTCCCCCGATATGATGTTTCCTGATCAGGGCGACCGCATCGCGAAGCGGCATAGTGGTACTACAGACAACGGGATTTTTTGTCATTATTTCTTTTACAAGCATCACAACCACCTATGGCAGTACACCGGCATGGACAAGGCCGTCTGTTTCGGCAAAGCCACACATCAGGTTCATGTTCTGGATTGCCTGACCACTCGCACCCTTTACCAGGTTATCAATTGCAGAGACTGCCACTACACGGTACCCTTCTGATTCGACCATGATGTCGCAGAAGTTGCTCCCCCGCACCGCGGCAAGCGATGGCTTCTGGTACCGGACAAAATATTCGTTCTGGTAATATTCGCGGTAGATCCCTTCGACCTCCTTTGTCTCCAATGGTTCATTGAGGAGTATGTGGGCGGTGGTAAGGATGCCCCGGTTCACCGGCACAAGATGCGGGGTGAAGTAGCAGCGTGCCTTTGAGCCAAGGAATGCGAGCTCCTGCTTCATCTCTGCGAGGTGGCGGTGGCTTGTCCACTTGTATGCCCCGACATTATCGCCAACGTTGGGGTAATGGGTTGTCGCGGAGGGATTATCTCCCGCCCCGCTTACACCGGTCTTGGAGTCAAAGATTACGGTATGCGCATGCCGGGCGAGAGGTGCCGCGGCAAGGGTGGCACCCGTGGGGAAGCACCCGGGATTTGCGACAAATTTTGCATTAACTACCTCCTTTCTGTGGAGTTCGGGAATCCCGTACGGCGCAGCAAAATAATCGGAATGGGGGACACCATACACCTTCTCATAGACCTCTTTTTTCAGCCGGTAATCCGCGCTGAGATCCACCACCCTTATGCCACGGGAGAGGAGCTTTCCTGCATAGGCCATCGCGGCAGTGTGCGGGACAGCAAGAAATGCAACATCGGCATCGATCGCTTCGGTATCCGGGTTCTCAAATGCCAGATCCGTAAATCCCTTCAGATGGGGATGGACTGAGACGAGCGGGATACCTGCAAGCTTGCGGGATGTTGCACAGGTGACCTCCGCTGATGTGTGGTAGTACAGGAGCCGGACCAGCTCACCACCAGCATACCCGGACGCTCCGATGATCGCAACCTTCATGCATCAATGTTTCTTTTCAAAAAAATTTAATGCTTATTGGTGTTTTTTGTACCTTTTTGGTAATTTTCCCATAAATGCCAAAAAAAACAGAAAACAGTGCCGGATCTGATGCGCGGATCAGGTCAGGCCTGTTCCAGTCTCCGCTGATAGATGGTATGGAGGCGCTGGGCAAGCAGCTCGATCCGCTGGCGATCTTCAAGTCCTTCAAGCAGATCGGGGGGCAGTGCCACCATGCCTTTGCAGGCTCCAAGGTACGCCCCGCAGGTGAGCGCGATTGTATCCGTGTTGCCGCCGACATTGGCGGCAACCGTGAGGAGGTCGGAAGGATGCTGATACCGGCTGATCAGAAAGAACGCCAGCGGCAGTGTCTGGTATATCGAGACATCGTGCCCGATCTTGAGAACGGCAGTTTCGGTGTCGACCCCCTCCCGCTCAAGCATGAGGGCGTTGCGGATCCTCCCACCCAGAATATCATCCTCGACAGATGCCTTGCGCTCCGCCTGCTGGATGGCATCAGCACTTCCATTGATTGCATGGTAGATCAAGACGGTAAGTGTTGAGACGGCTGCGTGGGCAGCCTCATGCGTGTGGGTGACATTTGAGGCACGTACGGCACGTTCGACACCCTCAGAAATACCGGGATATGCAAGGGCAAACGGTATGGCAATGGAGAGGCAGCCGGCGGTCGTTGACTTGACACCACTCACCATGGGTTCATCACGGATCATGTGTTCACAGGCAGCAGAGATGGAGCCGTCCGGGAACCTGAAACCGCCACGGGCATTGAGCTCCTTCAGCGCCGCGGCATACCGCTCCTCGTTGAATTTTCCATCAGCAAGAAGGGTGCCCACCAGGATCATGAGCTGCGTGTCATCCGTATATTGCCCCGGTTGCAGCATCGCATTGGGGTGTCCTTTATACGCCCGGCGGTATCCATACCGCATCTTCTGCAGGTTTGGCGCCGTGCTCTCGTTGGGCATACCGAGTGCATCGCCAATTGCCGCCCCCAGCATGCACCCTTTGAACTTGTTAAGCATTGATCTAGTATTAAAAAAGCCCGATAAATAAGGATTCGTATCTTTTATCTTCTGATAAAATGCGGGTTCTCCTGTCTTTCATTCAGTCGGTTATCTATACGCACAATTGCCGAAATTACCGAATAATGCGGTTATACGCCACCCTCCGACCACTTTCTATAAATAATTGCTTTTACATGATTAATAATGATAATTAGGTGATGCATGGCGACAAGAGACGTTACAGAAACATCAGAGATGGAGATATCTGTCCACTGGAAGGAAGAAGAATATTATTATCCTTCAGCAAAGTTTATCGCCCAGGCAAACATGACGGATGAGACCGTCTTTGACCGTTTCAGTCTTGATAACATCCCAAACTGCTTCAAGGAATATGCAGACCTTCTTGACTGGTATGAATACTGGCACACAATCCTTGATACAAGTGATGCTCCCTGCTGGAAGTGGTTTGTAGGCGGGAAAATAAATGCCAGTTATAATTGCATTGACAGGCATCTTACAAAAAACAGGAATAAAACTGCTATTCATTTCGTGCCCGAACTTGAAAATGAAAAAACAGAACATGTGACATATCAGGAATTGTTTGTTCGTGTTAACGAATTCGCAGCACTTTTGCGAGACTTTGCTGGTTTGAAAGCCGGAGACAGAGTAACGCTTCACATGCCTATGACTGCCGAACTTCCAATTACCATGCTTGCAT
>Ga0315279_10001058_pt1 | contig 47594 bp, 36 predicted proteins | sample YL17G06_20_MG_FD_203694 | JGI IMG/M metagenome (GOLD analysis project Ga0315279, IMG submission 203694) | Sediment microbial communities from Yellowstone Lake, YNP, Wyoming, USA - YL17G06_20 | ecosystem: Environmental > Aquatic > Freshwater > Lake > Sediment | place: USA: Wyoming | collected...
CCTCTTCTGATAGAGAGTGAACGTAATCTATTTGCTTCATATATTCTGTCCTCCAAAAGTATTTTTTATGAGAGCAGGATACCATTTTCATGTGTTATTGTCCAGAAATTTATCTGAAATCACTTAGATGCTATTCAGTTAGCATCTTTTCTTGCCATTGCTGATGATGATACAACCTTTGTTAGCGCGGACGATAGGTTCAACAGTTTTGTAAAGCAGATGTCATTTAATGTATTGGAATGGAAATACTAGCAGACCTTACAAAAGGCTTATGGATAAGTTTACTTATCATATAAGTTTTACAAGTTTGAAAAATTAAATGGAGAAAAAAATGAAACCTGATATTCACCCAGAATACAAAGAAACAACAATAATCTGTGCTTGTGGTGCAGAAATTAAGACAATGTCTGCCGCTAAGGAATTGAGAGTGGAAGTTTGCTCAAAATGCCATCCATTCTACACGGGTAAGCGCAAGTTCGTTGATACCGCAGGGCGTGTAGAGAAATTCCGCCTGAAGTATAATTTAAAAGAAGAAAAAACTGAAGAAGAGAAGACTGAATAATCAAATGGAAAACCCACAATCTGTATGCAAAAAAGATATAGGAGGACAGGCTGTTATTGAAGGGGTTATGATGCGCGGAGCCAGATCATTGGTAATTGTTGTGCGTAAACCCGATCAAGAAATAGCTGTTCGACGTGAGAAGGTGACTCCACTAAAGGAGAGATTCTCCCCATTTAAACTGCCAATGCTACGCGGACTTGCTGTTTTGGTTGAGTCAATGATCTGGGGGATCAAGGCTCTTACGTACTCAGCAGATGTTGCTGTTGAGACGGTAGATACAGAAAACGGAAAAGCTTCCAAAGGTATGGGGAATTTCACCCTTGCCATTACTTTTCTTTTAAGTTTTGTATTTGGAATAGGTTTGTTTGTTATATTGCCTGAAAGATTGGCAAATATAATATCCGACAAGGGTTATCTATTCAATATTGTTGATGGGATCATTCGCCTTGTCGTATTCTTTCTGTATATTATAGTGATCTCCTTCAATAAGAACATAACACGAGTATTTCAATATCATGGAGCGGAACACAAGTCTATTCATGCTTATGAAGCTGGCGAGGAACTGACGACAGATAACGCTATGAAGTATAGTTCTTTGCATCCAAGATGCGGAACAGCGTTTCTTCTGACAGTTATGGTGGTAGGAATAATTGTGTTCTCGATGTTTGGTAAACCAGATTCCGTTTTGGTTCGTATTGGAATACGGTTAGTTTTTATCCCATTGATAGCAGGTTTTTCTTACGAATTTATAAAGTTTACTGCAAAAAGACAGGATCATGTATTAACAAGAATAATAATGACTCCCGGACTTTGGTTACAGCGTTTGACTACTAGAGAGCCTTCCATAGATCAGGTTCAAGTGGCTCTTTGTTCACTAAGGGAAGTTCTACAGATGGAAGGGGAGAAAGTAGAAGGATAAAGGCGGAAGGATGAGGGATGAAAAAAGATTCTAATCTTCAATCTTCAATCAATATTAGGTGCTATGTTAGAGAAATTAGAAAATATACAAAAACGTTATAATGAACTGGATCAGGCACTCTCAAATCCTGATGTGATGGGAAATTCATCAAGGTACCAACAGTATGCTAAAGAACGCTCGGAACTCACTCCGATTGTTACACTCATAAACGAGTATGTACGCACTATCGATCAGATAAACGGCAATCATGAATTGATAGAATCAGAAGAAGATAAAGAGCTTGTCGAACTCGCTGAAGCAGAACTTGAAGAAATACAGAATAAAAAAGATACGATTGAGCGGGAACTGAAGCTAATGCTCTTACCAAAGGACGATAACGAAGGTAAGAACATAATTGTTGAAATCCGTGCAGGTACTGGTGGCGATGAAGCGGGACTGTTTGCGGCTGAACTTTACAGGATGTATAGCAGATATGCAATTATTCAGAATTGGAAAATAGACGTAATAAACTCTCATACAACAGGTGTTGGTGGATTCAAAGAGATCATATTCAGCATAGAAGGAAAAGACGTTTATAAACACCTCAAGTATGAAAGCGGAGTCCACAGGGTACAGAGAGTTCCAGTAACTGAATCAGCAGGCAGAATACATACTTCTGCTGTTACAGTAGCTATGCTTCCAGAGGCAGAGGAAGTAGATATTGAGATTGATCCGGGTGACCTTCGAATAGATGTCTTTCGCTCATCAGGACCCGGTGGACAAAGCGTTAATACAACGGATTCAGCAGTCAGAATAACCCATATTTCTTCGGGTATAGTAGTGTCGTGTCAGGATGAAAAGTCACAACACAAGAACAAAAACAAGGCAATGAAAGTTTTGCGTGCTAGATTGCTGGACCAAAAACAGAGAGAGCAAGAATCTCAAAGAGCTAAGGAGAGAAGAACGCAAATAGGCACTGGAGATAGAAGCGAGAAGATTCGAACTTATAATTTTCCACAAAATCGTGTTACAGATCATAGGATCGGACTTTCGCTTTATAAACTGGAATCTATTATGAATGGTGAATTTAATGAGTTGACAGAAGCTCTTATAACAACGGATCAGGATGAAAAGCTGAAACTCCTATCGTGATCATGAGCAAAAGGGGCTTTTTGGGATATAACGGTGAGTTTTCCGTAGGGGCGAAGCATTTGCTATTGTAAATTATATAATCAGCGTTTATAAGGCAAATGCTTCGCCCCTACAAAGATCGGCAAATTCCTTGCAACAAAAAAGAGTGGGGTTCACTTCAACCCTTGCTTCAAGTTGAGGATAGGCGTGAATGCAGCGGGGCTTATCCTCAATTATTTTGTAGAGATATTTTTTGCTGTTTCTATGGGGAATGGGGGGTGTTATAATGAATCAGGCACTATTAATAGTCTTTGGATCCATAACAGGCACAGTGGTTATTCCGCTGATAGTAATATTCACTTATTTATACTTTAGCCGTCGTGCAGTCACAAAGAAAGAATTGAAGGCATTACAAAACGATATATCACTTATAAAAGCGGATATTGAGGACATTAAAGAGCAGATTGCTGAATTTATAATAAAAACCAATTAGCGATAAGCTCCCAATTGAAAAAGAAGATATAAGATATTGAAAGATATTCTCATAATAGTTTTTAGCGTGATGGTAATTCAAAGGATTGTAACTACTAATGGCAAATTCTAATCGGGCAATAATTGCAACTTCTCTATCAATCATACCTGGGGCAGGACATATATACCTTCATCAAATCTTTAAGGGATTCATACTATTTTTGAGTTTTGTGATCGCAATAGGTATAATCTGGTTGGCTATATCGAATAAAGAATTCAAAATGTTGACATTTAATGGAAAAGAGATAATATTTAATCCTGCCATGAAAGCAATATCGTTTGGTGGAAAAGGATTCAGGATGACTGACGTAATGAAAGTTACCGGAACAATCCAGTTAGTTTTTACTTGGGTTTACGGTATAGTGAATGCATGGCGAGAAGGAAAAAATAAGTCTGGTTAATATTGAACACTTCTGTTTCAGTAGCTAACATTTTTCTTGAAAGTTAATATTGTCTTTGCTATCCTCTCTGATCATGTGGTATTTCAGACAAGAGTTATCTAATTCAGCAGGATAGTTGGTAAGTTTAAATCCAAGAACCCATGCCTCGTCAACTTGGTAAAGGGCTTCGTTGCGTTTGTAAACGACCGCCCATTTACCACTGGCGATCTCACTTTGAGATGATTGAATACCTTTCAGAACGTCTTCAAGTGTAAGATTCTCACTACTTTTTGTAGAATATGCAAATGTGACAAAAACAAATAATAAAAAGCTGATTATAATTGCTAATTGGCTCTTTTTCATCTTCATACCTCCATTAACATAATGAATTAATTTGGTCTATCAATAGTCGGATGTAATTGAGTTTTGTCCTTTATCTGTTGGTAATGAACCGCCAACTGCTTTTCTCAGTTCTCTATAATCAAAACGAGTCATTGAATCTGAAATTGTAACTGCTTCTGGAAAATATTCTTTAATTTTTAGTAGTGCCTTTTTTTCTTCATTTTGTACTTTTGCATTTTCCTTTGCAGCACTTATCACTTTCTGTTCATACTGTCGAAAAATCTCCGGGTCCGAACCTTCAGGTGGATAATTTAGAACAAATGATAAGTACCGACTATCCGTATCTCTGCCTAATTCCCCTAGTTTCTCATATTGTGGAAGCAGTACAGCAAGAGTTTCATAATTGCGCTGTTGTTCGGGAGTGCGATTTGGTGTATCTGATTTTTTATCTTTCATATCAGTTATTGATGGAATCGCAACATCTGTCTGACTTTTGCTATAACCACTTGTTGCTCTGTTTTTTTCTATTTTGTCTAATTGGTCATGAAAATTTATAGATTCTTTTACATTTTTTTGAGATGCTTGCAATGTCCTTTCTTGCGTTCCCTTAGCGACATTTTTACCTGCTGGTGAAACAACTGTTTCCCGAATCACTGGTTTATTCGCTTGCCTTTGCATTATGTTAGTCACTCTCCAGACCAGAAATATCATCACAATCATGATAAAACCAACGGCAAAAACAACGGTGATTCTACGATTTACTGATGTTTTAATTTTCATATTCACACCCATTCCGCTTTTATAATATTGCCATTTTAATACGGTTCTGATATAATGTGCTACAGAAACCATATACATAATTAAAAATGAACATAACGAGATAAGTATAGGAAAACAATTTTGTGATTTTCTTTTATGACTTACATGGACAAAAAGTTCGATTGACTGATGAACGATTGGCTCATATTCTGAAACATTCTGAGATGCAAGGACAAGAAAATCTTATTTCCGAGACTTTATTAACGCCAGATTCTATATTTCCAAGTCATCACGATCCAGCAGTTCATCTTTATCATAAGTTGTTTGACAAAACACCTGTCACCCGAAAATACCTTGTTGTCGCAGTAAAATATATCAACAACGATGCTTTTGTTATTACCTCCTTTTTTACAAGCAAGGAGAAGAAGGGAACAAAGATATGTCCTCAATAATCAGCCTTTGGTACGACAAAGAAGGAGATTTTCTCGAAATCACCTTCCGAGATGCAAAAGGATACTTTCAAGAAATTGATGATGATGTTTACGAACGGGTAGACGAAAATGGAAATCTCTTAGGCTACGCCGTATTCAATATGTCTCAGCATGAACGTCAATCATTGATGATCCCATTGAAAACACAGCAGATTCAATCTCTTATGCAAGAAGTATAGCCGAGTATACTTATCAAAGGGCTTTCTCAATCGTCAATATGACCATCATTCCGCCTGCACCTATGGCTACCAGTGTATCATTGCCGATAAGATGAATGTTATATAAATCGCTGTCTGTGCCTGAATTTTGCTTTTTCCAGCTTGTGCCACCATCAACTGTATGCAATATCAGTCCTTTTTGCCCAACAACCCAACCCTGTTTCGCATCAATAAAATACACGGAATATAAGTCATCAGTGACTCCGCTTCTCTGTGATGACCAATTCGCTCCACTGTTGATTGTGTGGAGTATGATGCCGTATTTGCCGACGACCCAGCCTTCATCGGTATTTATGAAGTGCAGACCTTCAAGATCGTAACCACTGTTACTGGATTGAGTGTTCCAGCTTTTGCCTGCGTCATTAGTAAACAGGATCGTTCCCCATGAACCAACTACCCAGAACTTTCGCTCATCAACAAGCTGAATCCTACTCAAAAAAGCGGGACTTTCGCTGTCTTGTGCAGTCCATACAGGTCCGCCGTCAACGTTATGCAGGATAGCGCCATAATTACCAACAGCCCAGCCTTCACTTGAAATTGTAAATTGAGCGTGTTTCAACTCATGTCTCGTTTTCACTGGTGTAAGATTCTCGTCTTGAGATGTCAGCATTGGTCTTGATTTCTCGTTCAGGATGATCCATTTCTTTCCACTATCGTTTGTCACCAGAACAGTCGCATCTTCAGCCATGATCCAGCCGATCTTTGGCGATATGAAATGCACGCCCACAAGGGCAAAATTGCCGGGGCTTGTCTGCTGTTCCCACAGCTTTCCACCGTCAATCGTGTGAAGGATGACTCCATCATCACCAACACACCATCCATCACGATCACTGACGAAGCATAAATCACGTAAAGCTTTATCAACAGGCGTTTTTGTCGCCTTCCACGTAACATCTGTTTCAGTAGGGATTTGTTCAGGCTCTTCAACGAATATCTTTTTCGGCGTCTGTTTTGTTATCATTGGGATTTTATATTCTATGGCTACACCGTTATCACCGACTGCAATAAGCTTGCTTTCACCAACGCTTATGTCTCTAAGTCGTTCAGTAGTTCCGCTTTGCTGTTTTTTCCACGTCTTTCCGCCATCTTCAGTAGTAAGCAATGTTCCAAGATCACCAACAACCATGCCTACCAATGGACTTGCGAAGTATATTTTGCGAAGGTGCGCATCTGTTCCGCTGTTTTGTTGTTGCCACGTATCACCACCGTCTGCTGTGTGGATTATCTCACCGTATTGAGCGGCGATCCATCCTGTTTTGTTGTCAATAAATTGAACAGAATAAAGCTCACTGAAAGAACCGCAGTTCTGTTTATCCCACGTCATTCCACCGTCTTTTGTATGCAGGACTATTCCGGGCCAACCGACAGCCCATCCCTCATCAGCAGATACAAAGCATAGCGAGTAAAGGGATTCAAAGTTAAGCCCTCGTTGTCCTATCCAGCGTTTACCGCCATCATTGGTATAAAATATACCACCAAGATCACCGACAGACCAACCACGATTTTTGTTAAGGAATTGGACGTCATGCAGACCAACCCAGTCATTGCCCTTCTGTACGCTCCATTTTTCGCCGTCGCTTGTGTGGAGAATGTTTCCAGCATCACCGATAGCCCATGCCTCCTGATCGCTTATAGCATAGATTTTATTCAGACTTGAAACAGTGCCACTTTCCTGACGTTCCCAGTTTTGACCAGCATCCTCTGTGCGGAGTATAGTACCTCTTTCACCAACCGCCCAACCATGTCCCGATTGATCTACAATATCCACACTTTTAAGCGGTTCTGCTGTATTCTCTGATATAATATTCCATTTCTTTCCGCCATCTGTGGAGTGCAGCATAGTGCCACGATTTCCAACAGCCCACACGTTTTTCTGGTCGAGTGCGTATACAGAAATCAGGTCGCTGTGAGTGCCTGTCTTTTGTAATTCCCACGTATCCCCGCCATCTGAAGAATGAGATATAGAACCATCTTGCGCCGCAGTCCATCCGTTCTGGTTATCAACAAAATATACGCTAAACACAGCGTAATGATTATCAGGTATCTTTGCGTCACGAGTCTCCCAAGTCTTTCCACCGTCCTTAGAAGAAACAACAGTCGCACCTGTCCCAACACCCCATCCGATCTTGCTATCTTTAGAAAATTTCACATCAAGCAGACTATTAATAGTATCAATTCTCTGCATATCCCAATGATCTCCGCCGTCCACAGTTTGAAGCGTTAATCCAAACTCAGCAGTTATCATACCTTCCTTGATATTCTTGAAATAAACGCTGTGCATCATCTCTCCAAGACCGGAGGATTTGAATTTCCACGTCTTTCCGCCATCAGATGTAAAATACAGCGCCCCTGCCTCTCCAACCAGCCAGCCTTGATACTTATCAGCAAAATAAAGGTCACTAAGTTCGCCTTGAGTTAGCTTCTGGAATCGCCAATTCCTGCCGTCTATTGTGTGAAGTAGTGTTCCCTTGTCTCCGACTATCCATGCTTCTTTGTTATCAATAAACTGTATCCTGTTTAGATTTTCTTCAGTACCGCTGACTTGATTTTCCCAATTTTCTCCGCCGTCAGTTGTGTGTAGGATAGTACCCTTACCACCTACGATCCAGCCGTTCTTGGAGTCTACGAAATAGATGTCCTTAAAATCAACCTTCCATTCGGCAGTCCTGACGACCTTTGCCTTGACTGGTTTTTCAGGGAAAATTGTCGTCTTGATACCGCAACCACTAAGGATTAAAGTTACTAATATTGATACTAGAAACCTATACATTTTATTCTCCTCTTTGTTTAGCCACAGAAACACACAGAATAACACTGAAAAAGAAAAAATTCCGTGTTATTCAATGGTTAAATTCCTGATCCTATAAGTATTACCTTAATTGTGAATCATGTTGATTTATCTATCGCAAATAGCATACCAGATCACTATATTAGACGATCTTTATGCTAACAAGCTAGTATTGGTCTTAAATACTATACAAATTTGACTTTGCAGAAAAATAGGTGTAAACTAATTATCGTGCATTATGAAAGTAATTAATGCACCATTTGGGGCATGAAAATTGCACTATGATAATTATTTTCTTCATACGACATATTCTCATCATTCTGATCGTCTTATTATGTGAAAGGTGAATCCAGCGTATTTATATGGAGTGCTAAGGCAGCTTAACTCCAAAAGGTGATCAATATGCGAACAGAGGACGGTCACATAGTTTTTAAGTGCCTTGAAGGCGATCCAGCGGCATTTGGCTTGCTTGTGGATAAGTATAAGGGGAGTATATTCGCCCTCGCTTATGCAAAACTCAGTAATTTCCATGATGCTGAAGACGTTACTCAGGAAGTATTTATCAAAGCCTACCGTAAGCTAAAAACTCTAAAGAACAGAGATAACTTCCTCGCATGGCTTTATGCCATAACGTCAAATCTCTGCAAGGACTGGATCCGTTCTCGTGAAAGGCGACTTGATCACGAAATAGTTGAAGAAAAGACAATAGATCGTCTTTCAATGGAATCTTATCATAATAATAAAACTTATGAAACGCTTCATGATGCGCTGGATTCACTGCCAAACGCCTATCGTCAGGTGCTTGTATTACATTATCTTGGCGGTATGGACGGTAAAGAGATCGCAAAATTTCTCGGCACGTCACAAAATGCTATCATGTTACGCCTGAGCAGAGCAAGGTCACAGTTAAGAGAGGAGATGGTCACGATGATGAGAGAAACTTACGAAACACAAAGATTGCCAGTTATTTTCACGTTCCGAATAGTTGAAATCATAAAAAGAATATCATTACATTCAACCCCAAGTGCGCCGTGGATTTCTTGGGGCGCAACGCTTACAGCAGGGATAATATTCACAATTCTAAGCCTGAGTTTTCCACAGACTTCATTTAATCCATTAAAAGCCTTTTCAGAATTATCTGGCAGAATTGGAATGATGGATGCAGAATTATATCCAGTAATCAACCAACAGAATTATAAAGCCTCGATGAACGCAGAGATACCTGTTGAACCAATAATGGGATCAAAGGGATTAAAAGGTAACTCATTAGCGGGATTAGGAAAAGGCGATGAATCTAAAACAGAAACACCATCACAGACAAACGTTCCAGTGGTTACAGGTAACGTTGAAATGCAGACGGTATCAGGAAAAGTTCTGAGGGACGATAATCCTGTTTCCAATGCTCAAGTTACCGTTTATCTTTATGGTACATCGAATAAATACGAAGGTATAACAGAAAAAGATGGCACTTTCAAAATCGAAGTTCCAAAACCCAATGATAATCTGAAATGGGATCGTGTACCAATCGTTGCTAATCTACCGGGGTATTCATTTAACTGGGCTGAGGTATCGAAAGATGAGACGTCAAATATCATTATGAAACTGCCTAAACCTGCCACAATATCAGGGACAGTTTTGGATAAATCAGACAAGCCAATTCATGACGCAGAAGTAGTTATAGCGTTTTTCTCTTTCGATTCTGCTTTTGACCTTAGCCGTTCCTTTCTTGAAGGTGGTTATATTCCTAGTTCTAGAATCAAAACAGACTCCGATGGAAAATTTGCTTTTCTCAACTTACCAGCGGGTGTAAAAGTACGTATTGACGTAACTGGACAGGGATATACCAAAGAAATAAAAAACAGTATTTCAGCAGGAACAGAGGGAATTACTATTAAGCTTAGACCTGAGGGACGCATTGAAGGTCGAGTGACCTATGGAGACACAGGCAGACCCGCAGAAGGGATCCAAATATATGCGCCAAGTATTGATTTTTCTGACAATTATGGTAATGCGATAACTGATGCTAACGGTCAATACGTAATTGCAAATATCAAGGCTGGACAGTATAGCGTTCTTTTACAACCGGGGTATGCAGAATGGACAACGATAGCAGTAGAAGGTATCAAAGTCGCCGAAGGGCAGACCATCAAGGACGTAAATCTCAAGCTGATCAAAGGTGGAATTATAAGCGGCAAAGTGATAGATAAAGATACGAATGAGCCAATATCTGGTCAATGGATAGCCATAAATGACCGATCTCGACCTGGACCAGATTTTTCTTCTACCTATTCAGGAAAAGATGGAACATTCCAAATTAGAGCAACTCCTGGAAAGGTAAAAGTTTACTCGAATATGCCACAACAGGGATATGAATCTGTCAGTCCTATGGAAAGGGTAGTTGACGTTGTTGAAGGCGGAACAGTTACAGATGTAAACTTTGAGTTCAAAAAAGTGAAAACATTTACAGTAAAAGGAACTGTTTTCACATCAGATGGTGACCCTGTTGTTGGTGCAATTATTGCGGATGCGTGGGAGTGGTATAAACAGATTGCTGTTTCTGATAAAGATGGTAAATTCACTATATCTGGACTTCGACAAGGACAAAAAATTACAGTGAAAGCAGATCAGAAGGAGTTGCATCTAAGAGGGTCTACTGAGATTCAGGTTTCTTCTGACGAGGACATTGAAATAATCACAGAACAATATGAGACTACAAACGTAACCGGTCGGGTTGTCAACAGGAAAGGTGAACCGATAGCGTCAGCAGATATGATAATTATGAGACATGAAGGTGAAATTACAACAGGCACCTCAGCAGGAATTGCCGATGGTTCAGGGAATTATAAAATAGATAACCTTACTGTCGGAGATGAATACCGTGTTAATGCAAAAGCAGATGGATATAGAGAAGCCAATACTGAGATGTTTACAACGACTAAAGACATGAAACCTCTGCCTGATATTGTGCTTGAAACACCGGGCAAATACTTTCTTGAGGGAACAGTCAAAGATACGTTTGGAAAACCGATTGTCGGTGCGACAGTATTAGCTAGACGATCTCCTGTTGTGTCTGAGTCAAGAACCGATGAAAATGGCTACTATAAACTTGAGAATTTGGTTAATATGGTTCAGCTTGAGGTTGCTATTGACCATCCTGATTACGGTTTTAGCTGGTTCTGGTATATTCCCACAAACGAAAAACGTGACTTTATTCTCAAAAAGGCTGATAGATACCTTTCAGGAAAAGTTGTGGATGTTGATGGAAATCCAGTTAGCGGGGCTGAGGTTTATATTGAATCAGAATTTCCAACCGATTGGGGTCAAACAGGACATAGGAATATTGGAAAATCAACGGATGCTTATGGGAATTTCAGTCTAGATCATCAGCTTGTAAACAAAAAGGCGGATGTATCCGTCAGTAAAGAAGGTTATTATAAAATATTCAAAGATACAGAAATGGACCGTGATAACGTAGTATTAACGTACACGAAAGAGGGATATTCCGGGCCGCCCCAAAATCCTTCACCAGAAGAAATTGAAAAGGATAATCAACAAAAGCAGTATTACGAAAATACAGACAAACGAGCAAAGGAGATTATCGGCAAACCTTCACCTGAATTAGACGTTGAGCAATGGATTGTTGGAAAGCCTGTTGATTTATCGAAACTAAAAGGTAAGATCGTAGTTCTGCACTTCTGGTCATATTTCTGGGAAGTTGACAATAACAATGTCGAAGATAAAATTAACTTGGAAACCGTACGTTTCTTGAATTTACTTCAAAAGGCTTTTTCTGACAAAGGCGTAGTTTTCGTCAGCATACATGGATACACACAAAAAATTGACGAATTGAAAAAGCTTGTCAAAGGTCAGAATCCAGCTTATAATATAGCTGTGGACAAAAAATCACTATTAAAATGGTCAAAGGGCGCAACTTTTGACAAATTTGGAATCTTTTGGGGTCAGACTTACGTTCTGATTGATAGGAAAGGTATAGTTAAAACACAGACTAATTGGTATGACCTTGAAAACAAGATTCAAGAGATGATTTTGGAATAAATTTAATGAGGTGATTTGTCATGAATGATTCAAAAACAGCTTTCACCATTAATGTGATCAGTGATTGATGGCAGTTGGTATCTTGGTGGGTCTCTAGGCCGAGAGGATATTTATGGAGATATGTAATGATTCAGTTAAAAAATCTAACAAAAGACACGATTGATAAGATCAAATCTTACCGATACGATCGAATTATCGAAAAACATGAGGGACCAGAGCAATGGAGTTCCGTGATTGAATATCACCATCCTGAATTTATTGAAATAAATGGAAAATCCGTGTTATTACCAATAGATCAAGAACAGCATAAAAATATCACAGTATTAAGAGTAATAACTGATAAAGAAGAAAAAACGATGACAGTTTTTCTTAAAGATACCACTTATGTAGAAAGACCAGAAGATGAGTGGTTTATGGCGGGTTTTGTAGTAATATGCGATAAGGTGCCAGGTGAAGATTTTTTCATAGCCATTCTATATCATGAATGGTTTATTATTGATGAACATATTACGGATAAGAAATAAAAATTTTGTAAAAAGTAATGTTATACAGATATACAACTAAAAGTCGAACCCATAAAACAACTGCAAGAATTGGTTAGTGATCTGCTTGCATTATGGGCTACGTAATGACACAATTCTCACGAGTTTCAGAAAAGGGCAGGGCTAATAATGGTTTGCACACAATATATAGATAAATTAAGCGAATATCTCAATAAGGGATATAAGATTATAGGAGATGATCTCATGAATAGCTTGAAAATGATGTATATATTTGCTTTAATCATTTTCCCTTTATTCATTGTTGGATGCGGTGATGATGAAGATGTAATATTGCCACCCAAAAGTGAAACGCAACAACCTGTTGATACAAAAAAGGATACTCCTAATCCTGAATTGAGTATTCCAGCACCATTCAAGGACGCAATTGGGGCACTCAAACAGGGCATGGAAGAAAAAAACGTTAATTTATACCTTGACGCCTTCTGGAATGATGAATACTGGTATCAATCAGATTTGGGTACAGATGACATAGCGGATGATGTAACCTTTGATAATATCAATTGGGAACAAGAATCGATCCAACGCCTGTTTTCAACGTATGATGGTATTAGCGTAGAATTCTCGAAAATAGAAATAAATGATAACGCAGAAACGGTTACAGTAAAAGGACATCATAAACTGTTGGCATCTGTGGCTAAAGGAAAATCGCTTCCGGGTGGTTATCAGAAGGTATTTGCAGAAGGAGATAATGTTTTCTATTTCAAAAAGCGTGGTATTGAATGGCGAATATATAGATGGGAACAGCAAGAAATGTCAAGAGATGAAATAGATAAGGTTTATGCTGACCTTAATATGCGTCCTCCAGACGGGGCTTTAATTCAAACGTGGGGTGGGTTAAAGGCAAGATAAACTGGTTTTTTATATTGAATGAGGTGATTAAGCATGGATGATTCAAAAACAGCTTTGCAGACTGTTAGGCTCAAAGGACATATCGGGCATGATCGTAAACTGGAGATTATAGATAATTCATCTGATCTACCTGAAGGAGACGTAGAGGTAATTCTACTTTATAATAAAACTAAGTCCAATAAAGAAAGAAAACCACTTTCACCCTTATTGTGGCCTGTGCTTGATGGTGGACGATACTTAGGCGGTTCTCTACGTCGAGAGGATCTATATGGGGATGATGAACGATAATCGGTGCATGGTAGATACCAATGTATTAATCTATAGTACCGTAAGTTCTAGCCCATGGCATCAAAATGCAAAACAGAAATTGGCTGTATTATATAACAATGGTATCGAGTTATGTATAACACCACAAATTGCACGTGAATATTTAGTTATTCTGACTCGTGGTAGCATTTTTGAGCAGAAATTTACGCCAGAAGAAGCATTGGGTGAATTAAATTCAATTTTGTCTGGAATTACTCTTATCAGTGAGACGATGGCAACGTTCTCTTATCTTCAAGACCTGATACAACGTTATAAAATACAAGGGAAAGTTATTCATGATGCTAATATTGTTGCAACTATGTTTGCACACAATATAAGACGGTTGATGACTTACAACACCAGTGACTTTCGCAGATTTAGCGAAATTGTTTTAGAACCAATATAAACCGGAGGTACAAAATGAGCAAGACAAAACTTACACTTTTGGTTTTGACAACGTTCTTTGTCGCTATGCTTATTTACACGGGTTCGGCAGAATGTGCCTAAGGAACCCCAACGCTGACTGGTGTCCAGTCGCTAGTAGGTAAAAAGGCGCCGGAGTTCGCACTCAAAAGCCTCGATGGTAAAGAGATAAAGCTATCACAATTCAATGGCAAGTTCGTAATAATTGACTTCTTTGCAACATTTAGCAAGACATCACAAAAGCAGGTAATTGTGATGGAAAAGCTTTATCAAAAGTATAATAAGCAAGAGGATAATAAGCTTGTTATAGTAGGTATTACGTCAGAGAGAGGGATAAGGAAAAAGTCAAAAAATTCGTCACAAATAATAAACTGACTTTTCCAATACTTACGGAAGGGGTCAAGACATTTAAGGATTATCTTGTTACCCAGTTGCCGACAGTGTTATTTATTACAAAAGAGGGTTATATGCTCTGCACACTTCGGGGCAGCCACTTATGACGAAGCCAAGTTTGATGCTGAAATAATAGGCTTCATGACAGGAACAACTCCGAAGAAGTGAGTGAGCAGTAATGGGTTACGGCAGGAAAAGTATAAAAATGTACTTAGCAAAATGAACCTTAAATATTTTACACAGTTTCATTGTCTGAATCAGATTGATCATCTTTTTCAGTATCTTCTGAGCCAAATAGATCATCTTCTGCGATATCCCGTCTTTCGTAGCTTCTTTCTTCGTATTCTTCCTCGTATTCGACGTTTGTAGTGAATAGTTCGTCCAACGGAAGCCAGAATATAGCAAATGCTACAATGATCGGTATCCAATCTATCAGCGATAGCGGTTTAGTGCCGAATATTATACTGACGATTGGCACGTATATAATCGCAAGGTGCATTAGAATAACCAAAAATACCAATCCCAGTAAAAGCCTGTTGCGGAAAAACTTGCGGAAAAATCCTTCTTCGGACGTACGACAACACTGGAAAGCAAATGCAAGCTGAGACATCACCAGTATAGTCATAGCGGCAGTCATGGCTCGATCTTGATTAGCGTCCCACGAATCTGTCGGACCTAGGGAAAAGGCATAAACAATTATGGCAAATATTGCTGTCAGTATCCCTCTTATCAGGATATTGATCTTTAACTCACTATTAAACATCCTGCCATGAGCATAGGCTCCGTCTCCCAGAGGAGTTGCGGTAAACGGGTTGAATATTATACCAATTGCGGGAATACTGCTTGCAACGAGATTGATCCATAAAATTTGCAGTAGTGATAATGGTGGAAAAGCAAAATCTTTCCAGAAGATATTTACAATAAACGAGAACAGAATAATAGAAGCTGTTGCCAGACTTATAGATAGAAAATAACGTATCACTTTCTTTACGTTTTGAAGTGTGCTTCGTGTACCTTCGATGGCTTTCACAGCGGTACTGAAGCTATTATCCATGATTAGCACATCAGATGCGTTGATACTGACAGATGACCCCATCTGTCCTGCTGCGATTCCGATATGTGCCTCTTGTATTGCATCTGCATCATTTGCAGATGCCCCTATCATCGCAGTAATACGCCCACTCTCCTTCAATGTCCGAATAATTCGTGCTTTTTGTTCGGGAGATACATCTGCATATATTGAAAATCGCTCTTGTATATCATAAAATTCTTTTTCGCCCAGAGTATCAAGCTCTTCACCCGTCAGCACATCTGATTCTCCACGAGCTATACCTAGTTCCCTTGCAAAACTGATGGCTGTCTCTTTACCGTCGTCAGTAAGCATTATTGGTTTTATGCCACCCATAAAGCATTTCCTGACTGCTTGCTTTACATCTGTTCGTGGCGGGTCAACAAGCCCTATCATACCGATGAAGATCATGTCCCGTTCTATTGATCTAACCGTATAGTTACTCAGGTCTCCTTCTAATGGAGAATAAGCTAATGCGACACATTCTGTATGATCCTTTGCAAAATTATGGCTTACTGATCTTACTGCACGGACCCTATTAGTATTTAACCTCTCTACGTAGCCGTATAATTGCATATCACAACATACGGCTACTATGTTTTCAACTGCCCCTCTTGTGAAAACAAAAATCTCATCATTACTGTCTTTATATATGACCGATATTCTTTTTCTTATGGGGTCATAAGGTATTTCACCAACTCTGGTAAGCGAAAGTGAAAGCTCATCTTTATTAACTCCGCCTTTCATAGCGGCTATTATCAAAGCACCTTCAGTTGGATCGCCTTCGACACTCCATCCCTCTGAAGTTTGCTTTACCTCAGCGTTTGTACTCATGCAAGCGGTTGTAAGCAGTAATGTAAGGTCTATGTTTTTATTGTCTGTAAATATTTTTGAGTCTATGTCATCTTCATTCTCTTCAACGTCTATTATATCGCCATCAACGAATATCTTTCTGACAATCATCCGATTTTGGGTTAATATACCTTTTTTGCTACAGCATATTAATGCAACGTCAGCTAGTTTTTCGGCTTCTGGTAGATTTCTGATAACGATCTTAAGGTCACTAAGCTTTCTCATACCAACAGCAAAAGCCATTGTTACAGCTTCAATCAATCCAGCAGGCCATGCCGACATCATTAGAATCAAGCCTGCAGTGACACCATCAAGGATCGGCTTTTTGAATAAGAATACAATTACCGCTCCCAGAGCAGCAGAAAGAATAATACACCCAAGTGCAAACCATGATCCTTGTCGTGAAAACACTGATTCAAACTCAGAACGTTGAGCTCTCGTTTTGTCCTCAATGCCTTCCTGATATGCTTGAGTTTGTTTGCCTGTTGCTGTTACGATCGCTTTTCCTCTCCCGGTTACGACAGTTGATTTTGCGAAAACCATATTTTTTCTCTGATGAATCTGAACGTTCTTTTCAAGTATAGAGGGTTCTTTTTCTATCGCTACTTTTGTTTGAGTAATATCAGATTCATCTATGGTCAACTGATTAGCTTCTATTAAGCGACCGTCAGCAGGTATCTGATCTTCAGCCTCAAAATAGATAATGTCACCCGGAACTAATTCTGTAACTCTCACGTGCAATATATACCCATTGCGTAAAACTCTGGTATATACTGCATCCCGTGCTATTTTACGCAAAGAATACAAAAATCTATCGGCTTTTAACTCATAAAAACTACCCAATATCAAGTTGACGAGCAGTATACCCAGAATAACGATACCAGTAGTCAAAAGCTTTGTATCATCGTTTTCGGACCATAAATAGAACAAATATCCTGCAAATATAAGTAAGATGGGCAACATACTGCTGACAATTTGTCGCAGAAACATATATGCAACAGGAATGCTGTGATGATCGGGCAACTCGTTTCGTCCATTGACTGAAAGACGAGAATATGCTTCTTTGTTGCTTAATCCCTGTTCTATATCGGTCTTAAGTTCGTGTGCTACGGAATCAGTTTCCAATGCGTGCCAGAGAAATTGAGATTCCATCTTTTTTGACCCTCTATATATAATAACAGCTATTAGCTCGATTAATTTTCCCTATATAAACTTTACAGCTATATTAACATATAATTAATTATCAGGTCAATAAAAAAAATAACTGAAATTCAGACATGAGTTCGGACACTGCTAGATGATTTTCATAAAAAGCAAGACTGTTTGACTTCATGCAAATATTCAAGAGACTTTACTTCATAAACGACTGTGCCTATACATCTAAATAAGCCCTCATCGAAAATTGCCAAATTTACTCCGTTAGGACACATTGCGCTCATATATTCGATTCCATCATACCCTTTACTTTTTATATAATCACTTACATATTGCGTTGGAAGATAATCCAAAAGACTATCATGCCGCCTAAGAGGTTTTGCAATCTCTTGACTTATCTTTCTTAAATATTCTATGTTTATCGCATGTTGGGTAAAATCAATCCCGATAAATGGGCTAATCTTATCAATGTCTGCCAGATTGATGATTTTTATATCTCGCTGTAATTCAAAACAACCAATTGTCACATAATCGTGAACACCAGCTCGAATCTCGTAAAGTGTTGTTTTTTCCGTATCTGACAAATATAGTATACTAATCCCCTCTGAATTTGCTCTCCCTGCGGTTGCTGATTCAGGTGGCGGGGCGCCCATTTCGTTGAAGGGAAAGCCTTTTTCTGTCGGACATATCCGCGCACGATAAAATTTATCACCAGTCTTATAGGGTTTCATCACATAATCAATAAATATATTCAACACATCTTTATTCATATAGTCCGTGTGAAATCTGTTTTTTCGTTTTATTTCTTCCACAAAATCATCCCAACGATAATTTTTAATAATTGCGTTATTTTCCAGATAGTCCTTATCTTGACTTTGCAATATACCAACCGTGGTATCAAACAGTTCAGGTTGGTCGTCATACCTTTCGCTACAGATGCTTGTAATCAGCCTATAAATGCAAGCAGGATCGACATCAAATATGTTCCATTTATCATGCAGGATATTCGCTATTAAGTCTGTATTATCCTTTGAAAATGTATCTGGCAAGTTTGACTCTGTTGTATAAATTTCTAGCAATCCATCAAATAGATCAGATATAGTAGCATCAACACCAGTTTTATAAACGGATACATTATTTTGTCCACAGAATTCACAATCACCAGTAATATTATAACTCTGAATAATTGCTTTGATTTCAGCATCCTTAAAGCAATTGACGCAGCAATACATATTAATTAACCTTCTTGCTCAAGAATTTTCCCATTAATTCTAAATGGTGCATTAATGATAGCTTTTTTGCGATTCCAAGTCCTTGATATGTTAGATTTTGATGGTGCTCTAATAAAGTTTTTAATCCGAGTGTCATATTATCCGACTTTGCTTCCGTTTCATACCATGCTGCCAGCTTACGAACAGTTTGTCCGAATTTTCCTGCAGTGTCATCTGTGTCTTCGTTTGAATCAGAAACAAAATGCTTAATTCTAAGACTTTTATCTTCTGCAAAATACACAATATGTATGACAACTGCATACGGGGCAAAACCAGATTCAATATATTCATTTCCGATTATTGAATAATCCGAAAATCCTTGATAGCCATCGTCTGCGAAGTATAGATGATCATCAGAAAAAAATTCGTCGGTTGCACCTTGATAATCAACATTCCGATTTTGTTTTTCAAACTTGTCATCTAAAAGAACTCTATGTCGCCTTATTTTACGCCTAAAAGTCCTTTCATCAGGAATTAAAGCATATTTAGGATCAACTCCATTAAACTCTCGCTCATAAAGGTCTAAGTAGTCTCGGTCAATATTAATTACGAGCAAATCATTTTTGTTGACACCCTTTTCAGCCCAATCTTTTAATATTGCTTCGGCATTTTTCTGCATGATTATGGACTTGATAACAGCGGCGTTATCATATTGCATTAAAAATTCTTCTTTGTATAATGCTTCTTTCGACCCATCCTTGACATTTTCCAATTCTTTTAGAAATGAACCTACCACTGGATTCTTAATAATTGAAATAGGATGGTTGACTTTGATGTATTCGGATATAGTCCTCGTAAGTGTAGATGAAAGCTTAACTACTGGTTCAACAATTGGGATAACATAATCTCCCAGCAAGTTGTTCGATGCCAATTCACGCAAAGCTAACAGCTCATATTGTCTTCCACGCATATAGGGAAAATACATAGCGTCATCCCCCAAATTTACTATTTAGAAATCGATCTAGTGCATCAAAATCTTTCTTCTTTTGTAGGTTTAAAAAATATATTAGCGATTTTAATTGATATGGGACATTCTGAAAGAAACTGACCACTATTTTATTGCGATTTTTTAATTCCTTTATTGACATAGTATAAGCTTCTTCAACAGGAATCTTTGAAAACAAGGAAAAACATTCGCCATAATAAAATACCTGTGACGTAACAGGTAATTGCCCAAAGTATTTTTCTAGAATTCTCTCATGTTCACTTTTATGCAACACCTTAAAAATAGCTAAATGATCTAATTGAGTATTATCCTCTGTAGGTTCTTTTCTCAAGCCTTTGCTAATTGTATTCTTTTTGGTGAGAATATAAATACCAACCGGAGTGTTTTGCAGGATGCTTGATATTTTATCAAAATGGCTTTCAGATGTTACCACACATACACGGTTAAAAGCTTTAAAGTAGTCCCTTAGCTGTGTTTCAAGGCGATTAAAAGAATCCAATTCGGTTTTAATTTCATACACAATAGCTTTGCCGTTTATAAGTATAAAATCCGCTTTTGATTTTCCTATTGGTATTTGCGTTAATGCTGTTGTTGTATTAACACTATGCTTTCCTATCAAAAGTTTATTTAGCAAAGTATTTTGGTAAAAATATTCGTTGCGATAAGATTTTGACATGAACTTATATATTTCACTTATAAGCTCCCCATTATTCTTTGCTTCTCTATCTGTAATATATCTTTGAATAACCGTGCCATATGCGCTGTTATCATTATCGTTAATTAAACCTTGGAAAACATTTTGGGTAAAGAGTCTATTAAGTATTAAGTTGTTTGTAGCCATAAGAACTCCCTCCCATTTAATATAATCATCCTTATTTAGAGACGTATGCTATTTTATTATGATCCCTAATGCTACTGATATATAATTTTTCAATTGTTATAGCAGATGAAGGTTGATAGTTTGGTAATAATTGTGCATATTATACTATGCTACCAAAAGGCTGTCAATAGTGTTAAATAACTAAACTCCCCTTGTGTTTGGATGCCATATATATTTGTGTATTTGTAGTTGAAACCGCACTTTGAGCCGATCTTCCAGTATCCATTCCACTACCTTTGACGGTTCTAATAAATAAAAAGCAGTAGAAAAAAGTATTTCTAATTTGCTTAGACTAATTTTTTTTATTGCATCTTTAGCCCACTCATAATCTTTTCGACTACTTAAAACAAATTTAACCTGATCATGATCACACAAATATTCAAGATTCTTCCAGTTATTTTTTTCAGACATCCCACTGTCAGGGCATTTCAAATCCATTATCTTTATAACTCGCCTGTCAACATTTTCTAAACTAAGGCTACCATTTGTTTCAAGTAAAACATCATATTCATTATCCAGCAGAATCCTGATTAAATTATTTACTTCATCATTCTGTAGAAGCGGTTCTCCTCCTGTTATTTCGACAAGACGACATTCATAAGACTTTATATAAGCCATTACTTCGTCAATAGGCATGTCAGTGCCATCTTCGTAAGCGTATTTTGTATCGCAATAGTTGCATCTAAGATTACAGCCTGACGTCCTTACAAAAACGCAAGGAAGACCAGCATAAGTAGTTTCACCCTGAATACTATAAAATATCTCGCTTATGTTCATGATATTGATCTTTCAACTTCGTTTGTCAGGTCAAATCCATGAACGAGTTTTTGACTACCGGATAGGACTTCACCGTTCAAGATGCTAAATTCACCCAATGAGGCAGATTTCAGAGTTGCGACAATAAGCGGGAACTCACGCTTGAGACCAAGTCTGCGTATTTCACTGAATAAAGGTTCATTTTCTCCATCATTTTTTTGGATTTCTTGCAATGCTTTGCTTTTGCGTTTGATTTCCCATCGCTTCCACAATGGTTTTATATGATCGTCATAAATATCATACTCACAATAAGTTATAGCGGGACCAGCATCAAGTTCAGGTGTTATAAGGTGCATCATAACGCCTGTTTTCTTTGCCTTTTGCTCCATCAGTTGCCAAATCACTTCCTGCCACGTTCCTTTAGGTCCGCCGGGGAGTGCTGGATGCAGATTAACCATATTATATTTCCTGCACATTTCTGCGCTGACGATAAGCATGTAACCAGCAAGGACAATCATATCGGGTTTGTAATATGAAAGTTTTGCTATCACCACGTCATCATATTGTTTTCGCCAGTTTTCAAGGATCGGAGAATCACTTCCCAATCTGATGGATTCTTCAAGACCTGCTTTCCGTAGTTGAGGTTCAAAATTCCTGTGAGAAAGAGCCATTACTTCCAGACCCAGTTTCTCTGCGTAGTCTATAAATTTGTCGCTTTCAGGTTTTTCGCCTTTTTCTCTGGTGACAAAAACAAAAGAGATTTTTCCTTGAATAGACCCACTTTTGATTGCATCAGATACGACTTTTAATAAGTCAATAGCGGCTTGATCTCTCCCACTCGAAAACCAACCAATATCAAGCATGTTAAATATCTCCAATGTGATATTATACCCTATTGATCCGTCAATTTCAACAGTCATAACGCAATGTGATTCTGTTATTTAGTTTTAACTCTCACTATATCATCATTTATAATACGCTGAATTTCACCTGTATTCAATTTTATGGTCAGCGCACCATTCTCATCTATATTTAAGGCAAGTCCTGTTTTTATACTATCGGGATATTCAATCTGCACCTGACGACCTATAGTAGCTGATAAATTTTTCCACTCATCCAAAAAGCTGTCATTATCCAGCTTTAGATAACGTGACTCGATCTGTCTCAGGATTTCTTGTAAAAGATGAATTCTTGAGATTTCACATCCTGACTCGATGCTCAATGATGTAGCAATATCTGCTATTTCTTCTGGAAAACTTATCTTTGGTACGTTTACGTTTATTCCAAATCCCACTACAACGAAGCTCACAGAATTTTTTTCTGTCTTAGCTTCTGCTAATATTCCTGCGGTTTTCTTGTTGTTAATCACAACGTCATTGGGCCACTTTACCAATGCAGGCAGATGGGTTATGTTACGTATAGCATATACTATGGATATTGCAGTTATGAGAACTATCTTATTGATCTGAGATAATTCAATTAAAGGACGCAGGATCAGAGAAGCAAGAATACTTGTTCCAGCAGGCGCAAACCATTTACGGTCACCCCGTCCTCTACCCATAGTTTGACTATCAGCGACTACAAGAGTACCTTCATCTGCACCTTTACCTGCTAGTTCAAGGGCAATGTCGTTGGTAGAAGTAGTCTCAGTGTAGAATGCAACTTCCCTACCAAGTATTTTTGTATTAAGACCTGCTTTTATCTCATTTGATGTCATTAGTAAAGAATATATTTAGATCGGATATTTACAAAATCCAAAACTTCGTCTTTCCATGACTGGATAACATCATCTACTGAGTGTCCTCTGGAAAGATCATTGCGTATTTTGTCCGTTCCCATAAGGAGATCAAAGTGCTTTATAAATTGAAATTCATTGGGATATAATCGCTTTATAATTTCTATCATGTTTAGCGCAGTTTTGACAGGAGCAAATTTATCTCTGTCAATAACATGCACTTGCACGCCACCGCAACTCTGATCCCGATGTTTTGAAAATGTTGGAATGAAATACACTGGTCGAAACTTTACACCGTGCAGAAATAGGTTATTGAGTGAATCTGCCAAATTGTGAGAATCAATCCACGGCGCACCGATTATCTCAAATGGTTTGGTCGTACCGCGCCCTTCGGATAGGTTTGTACCTTCAAAAAGGCACGTACCGGGGTATACCGTTGCAGTATCAAGAGTCGGCATATTAGGCGAAGGCATTATCCATTGGAGTCCTGTATCGTCAAACCACTTATCTCGCTTCCAGCCTTCCATCTCTACAACACTGAGTTTGGCGCCGATCTGAAAATGCTCGTTGAAAAGCCTAGCTAGCTCCCCGACAGTCATGCCATGCCTTAATAGAATAGGCAAATATCCGATAAATGAGCTGAAATCAGGGTCAAGAACATTCCCTTCCAGTATATTTCCATTTATGGGATTTGGTCGATCCAGAACGATGAATTCAATATCATTCTCAGCGCAGGCTTGCATCGCCATCGCCATTGTGGAGATATAAGTATAAAAGCGTACTCCAATGTCTTGAATATCAAATATCAAGGCATCTATACCATCAAGCATTTCTGTTGTGGGTTTCGTAGTTTTACCATAAAGACTGTAAATAGGAATTTTGACTTGATCGTATTGATCAAAGGGTATAGATATAGCATCCTGAACTGATCCCCATAGTCCATGCTCTGGAGAGAATATCGCTTTCAGTTTAACTTTTGGATTATCAACAAGCAGAAATATGTTATCCTGAAGGCTTTCATTGACCCCGGTTGAGTTAGTGATTAATCCAACGGATTTACCTTCAATTAATTCAAGCCTGTCTTCCAATAATACAGTTAATCCTAATTTAATCATTACAAGTTCTAAGCTCCAGAGGAGCGTTATGTTTATAGAAACAAGTCGGGCAAAAACATTAGCTCCAGCGGAGCGACATATAGAAAATCAATTGTACTTATGAATTATGACCAACCATCATAACTAATACTTAGACACACAAAAAATTATGGATTCCCGTTTTCACGGGAATGACACGTACCTGATTTTGTCATTCCCACGCAAGTGGGAATCCATAAAAAATCATTGTGTCTGAATACTAGAGGTTTTCCAGAATTTTCTCCAGCCATTCTCTCGTTTTCCATGCGCGCTCATTTACGTCATCAAGTTCGCTTCCACCAAGACATTCAACGTGCAATGGTCCTGAGAAACCAGCCTTCACTAGCTTTCCAAGCACAACTGGAAAATCTACTAATCCTTCTCCCGGAAGTACCCAGACATCAGGATTTCCATCATCTTTGATAATGCAATCTTTGATAATACAGAAAGTGACAAACTCAGCCACATCATCAACGTCAGGTTCCGGTCTGACTTTACCCTTTGTGTAGTAGATTATATTTCCGGGATCATAACATATACGAAAAGCAGGATTATTGACTTTCTCAACAGCACGGGCAAGGTCACGTCCTGTTAAACCAAGTCCACCGTGAGGCTTCAATAGAATTTGAATGCCCTTCTTTTCTGCATAAGGCGCTGTTTGACGCATGATCTCAAAATATTTGTCGTATAAGGCTTCATTTTCAGTTCCACCGTTCATCACCCACGGACTACCCAATGCAGACGTTGCATCAATCAGCTTTCTAAAATCCGCAACAGCATCATCAAGGCTCAGATCAAGTGCAGGACTGCCCAGAAGCATCGTTGTAGCAAGCTCGTATGTCTTTGCAGTCGCAACGGTTTCTGCGATCTCTGCCGGGCTACTTGCTGACGTAACTGGAGTTTTCCCGGCATTGGAATATACGGAGACTTCTTCGTATCCAGCATGAGCAATTGATTTGCACGCCTGATCATAAGACCAAGTATGCCACGGGCGTGTTGTAGAACCAAGTTTTAACATCATTTGAATGTCCTCCTTTTTTATCATTTCAGCCACGAGTCAGATATTACACATTCCACATCCACAGGTACTTTGTGCAGGTAATGTTCTCCTGCCTTTATCATGCAATCCCGCATGATTCCAGACATTTCTTCAGCGATACTCTCGTCACATTCTATGACTATTTCATCATGCACAGTGTTTATAAGTTTAGCATCAAGGCTTTTTTCTTTGATTCTGTTGCGGATCCAGATTAATGCCAACTTAGTCATGTCAGCGTTTGTGCCTTGTATTGGGGCGTTCTTAGCCTGTCGCTCTATTGATGAACGAGTTTTTTGATCCATATCTCTAGTATCATAATATCTTTTTCTTCCACCAATTGTGGTAGAATAGCCTTTTTTAATAGCTTCGTTGGCGGATTGCTCAAGATATTTTTTTACACTCGGATAGCTTCGGAAATACTGATTAAGAAGTTCCCCAGCCTCATCTTCGGGTATTTCCAACTGCATTGCTAATCCCTGCGGACCCATACCATAAGCAAGTCCGAAGTTTATCACCTTTGCCCTTTGTCTTAGTTCAGGATTTTCGGATTTACTCACGTTCTTTTTGAAAATCGAAGATGCTACGATGGAGTGTAAGTCTCCTCCCATCCTAAACGTTTCAAGAAAAACCGGGTCATCGCTCAATTCCGCTATGATCCTCAATTCACAACCACTATAATCCGCTACAACGAGTTTCCTTCCAGCAGGGGATACAAAACAGCTTCGGAATCTTGAATCCGCTTTTATGTTCTGGAGATTGGGATCAGCGCAGGACGTTCTCCCACTTGACGCCCCGATCTGACGAAAAGACGGATGAATTCTACCAGTAACGGAATGAATATGCTCAAGAAATTCCTGTCCATAGGATGACACGACTTTTTGATGTTCCCTATAATCATTTATCGCCTGACCCACTTCTGGATTTATTTTGGATATAGTTGCTTTGCTTGTATCGTTTACGTTTATAGCGATTCTTGCCAAAGCGTTTTTCAGTTGTTCTTCACTGTCGTAGTTAATATGTATAGCACCAAAAAGGTCGAGATCAGAATGGGGTTTGAATATGCTGTCGAGTCGTTCTCTTGCCTTTTCTCTCTTATCAACCTCTTCTTGTAATATCTCAGCCCATTTAGGTTTATCCAAAAGCATACCATTGTATTCAATATCACCGAAGGCATTGACAGCGAGACATTCTAGTTTAACCGTATCCTTCAATCCATCATCAATGACAGATTTTACCTGCTTATCAATGACTTGCAGAGTATATAAAAGATCACGCTTTGCATACTCTAGCTGACTTTCGCTAAAATCACCATCATGGTTTATAAAAGATTTTCGTTCATCTTTATCTGGTCTTTCACCGATATATTTTTCCACGAGATCCGCTAACCCAAAATGTTTGTCAGATTTTCCACATACGAGAACCTGCTCAATGAGCATAGTATCTACCATGTTTTCCATCTCTATTTTGAAAGAATGTTTTATCATTTTATAATCGAACTTGGCATTTTGAAGCACTTTTGGCTTATCGCTTTCGAGAATCTTTCGCAAAGGCTCCAAACTTGCTTTTCGGCAGTCTATTACGAACTGCTTTTCCAGATTACCTATCTGAAATAAAAGCACCTCACTCTTGTATGGATCAAGCCCTGTCGTTTCTGTGTCCACTGCCAGCATGGGCATAGACTCAAGTTCAGCAGTGATCATGTCAATATCACTTGTATTGATTATAAGATTTATTTTTGTTTCCATAATGAAAAAACGGACTTTGTATGATTTATGATACCATAACTCTAATATGTTAGCACCTGAAATCAAAAGTGTCAAGAACGTTTCGACTATCTATCTAAATTTGAACTTGACGCTATATTCAATAAATGCGATAATTGCCTATGAAGTAGGAAATAGATGATACACCTGTTTAGAAGGATTCTGGTTTTGAAAAAGGAGTATGTATTATGAAAAAAAAATTAACAATCTGTATTTTATCTTTACTGTTCATAAGCGTTAATGTATTTGCCTTATCAGAAAAGGATTATTCAATCAAGTTGGTGAAAGACTGGAAGATCAAAAAAGCTGATGATACAAAGAAACTTGGTGATAAGTTCTATCGCACAGATTTTAACGACAAAGATTGGGAAGATGCTGAGATAAATGAAGAAGAACCTCAGTATAGTGATAGGTATGTGTATTACCGAAAATTGGTTGACGTTCCAGTAACGTGGAAAGGTAAGAAAGTCAAGATACTCTTTAGTGGAGTGGATGATGACGCTGTTGTCTATGTAAACGGGCAAAATGTAGGACAGCATCAAGGGTATGATGAAGCGTTTGATTTTGACGTAACAAACATAATTCAATATGGCGATAGAAACCTGATAGCAGTGCTTTGTGACAATAGCGGTGGTGATAAATGCGGCATATATGGATCAGTCTCCATCGCATTACCAGATGAGCTTGCAAAGATAAAATCCGCACAGGAAGCGAAACTAAAATCAGAAATAAAACTAAAAGAACCGAATGGTAAGATTATATATGAAACTTACCGAAACAATAACTGGGAACTTTTTATAGTAAATGCTGATGGCTTGAATCCGACTAACCTCACGAATACTCCTGATAAGAATGAGCTATATCCTCACGTTTCACCAGATGCCGCTAAAGTTTGCTTTGTCTCTGACGAAGGTTCTGGTCCCGAAATCCGTAACGTTTATTACATGAACATTGACGGAACCAAGCGGGTTAAAGTTGCAGATAATGCCCGTGAGCCTTGCTGGAATCCAGACGGCACGAAGATCATATATCTAAAAGGGGAGTTTGATAAATTTAATTATCTTGATTACGCAACAAAAGGCATATTCACTTATGATTTAAAGACAGGGAAAATTACTCAGCACCCGAACCAGAAGATCGAGCATCTCTATAATATCTGCTGTTCGCCTGATGGTAAGTGGTACGTGGCAACCGTACATGGTGGAATGGGATATGACCATGCGATCCTTGCTATCGAAGCCAATGGAACTAAGGTCTATAATCTTGACATCCCCGGATGCAGACCAGATATAAGCCATGATGGGAAGAAGATAGCATGGGGTTCGAGTGACTGGGATTTATCCATTGGCGATCTAGATTTCACGTCCAACCCTCCGAAAGTCATAAATCGTCGAAACGTCATTGAAAGCTCATCACCTATAAAAACTTACCATATTGACTGGTCACCAGATGATAAATACGTAGCATTTAGTCGTGGACCTAAAAAGGAAACTATGGGTTTTGCCCCTGAGATGGTGGGAATCAAAGCGATGGGCTGGAATATCTGCGTAGCTAACGTAATTGGAACAAATAACTGGCTTCCCATCACGTCAGATGGAAACAGTAATAAAGAACCGGAATGGTTTTCTGCTAAAAAGAAGAAGTAAGTTGATAAACCCGACATTCTAATCTTTACCCACAAGTCTATAAACCATTGTGGATAAAGGATTTACAATTCCCCCTTTGAATGAAGATTAAGAAATTAATCGGGTAAGTAGAGTTTCTCAAATCCCCCTAACCCCCTTTGCTAAAGGGGGAGTTAGAGCCATTCCCCCTTTGAAAAAGGGGGTTAGGGGGATTTAAAAGCTCTTTTACTGGATTACCCGATTAATTATTTAGTGTTCATAAAAAGGGGGCAAGGGGGATTTAAAAACATATTCTAGGTAATAATGCTATCATATAATAAATAAAAAAAATACTCCCAAAAATTAAGAGGAAATATGACTGACGCTGAACCTAAATTGTTCAGGATTAAAGGTTTTACGATTTTCTGATTCTGATGTTTTAAGGAATATAGATGGAGTAATGGATGAGATGTTCCGCTATTTTATTTTAAATCCCCCTAACCCCCTTTTTCAAAGGGGGAATTGCAAGTCTTTTATTCACAAGGGTTTATAGACCTATGGGCAAAGATTAGTTTTTCAAAGGGGGAATGGCTCTAACTCTCCCTTTAGCAAAGGGGCAGGGGGGATTTGAGATGGAGGTTATTTTATACTCTCCAGAAGCAGTTGAAGCTCAACGACATCCCAGATATCCAACTCCGGGTCGTCGGCAAGGGACATATCACGACTGCCATCAAGGACCTCGATCAGCTTTGAGAACATGACTTTATTACCTGATGGGACATCATCCATCTGCAAAAACTGCTGAAAAGCTTGCTTTGCTTCATTTACGTTATTCTGCTGGATAGCTTGTGCTACGGCAGAGCAATATTCTGCCATTACCGCTTGGTTGTAACCACCGGCTATGCGATAGGCTCTGTAGCTCTCAATAGCCTGCTGTTTCGCATCCTCTGCGCCCTGCCTGTTACCGAGTGCTTGCTCTACCTGTCGTAGAATGTTCCATGTTGTCCATATAAAAGCAGAATGTCCATAAGGCTTCCTGCACTCGATGGCACGAAGCACCTCAAGGCGGGCTTCGTCATAACGTCCCAGTTTGATGAGTGTACCTGCTATGTTGCTATGATCTATTCCCTCATTAAACAGATCATTTAACTTCATATCTATATCCGCAGCCTGACGGTAGAACCTGACGGCTTCCTCAAGTCGTCCCATTGCATCATAAAGGTTGCCAAGTTCACTGAGTGTTAGGGCTTCGCCTGCATGATCTCCCTGACGCACCTTGATACCCAGCGACTTGCGATATGCCTCCTCCGCCTGTTCATATTGTCCTGCTTCTTTATACCTATTTCCTTTTTGATGCCAAAAGATTGCGACAGTAGTTGGTTCACCCAGCGATTCAAATATGTCTATGGCTTCATTGTATGCACCATGTGCTTCATCATAGCGTTTCTGAAGCCCCCTGACAGTACCAAGGTTGCCTTTATCCACAGCAACCCCTCTTTTATCACCAAGTTTTTCATCGATCTCAATCGCTTCGTTGTATGCTTCTGCGGACTCATCCAGTCTGCCTAACCTCGTTAGACATTCTGCCCTTTCGCTTATGGATGTTGACGCCATACCTTCTGCACCGGTATTACCAGCATCTGCCAGTGCCTGAAAACGCCTTTCCGCCTCTTCCAATAGCGGGATCGCACCCTCGACTGAACCTATCATCTTCAGCACCCTACCAAAGCTGAAATGTGCCATTGCAATATCATAATCTGCACCTGCATAAGCATTCTCGCTTTCTGCAAGGCATCGCTTCAGCAATCTCTCTGCGGATTCATAAGCTGATCGAACATCACCACTCTCTAACAGCCTGTCAATCTTTGCACTCTCTGCATTGAAACTGACACGACTCCACACACCGAGTTTTTCTGCAGAACGCTCACGAACCTCCACCGCATAAGCCAAAGCCTGTGCCTTGCCAAGATTTGCGATTAATCTTTCTACTCCCTGAGCAAGGTTAACCACGTCCTCAGGTGTATATTTATCCTGCACGTATCCCAGCATCGCAAGAAGGTTCGGCATCTCAAGGATTGTCAGATTTGCTGATATTTGCGCATCTTTGAATTGTTGCTGATACAGGAAATTCGTCAATGCCCTCATGCCTTCAGCCCATTTTGCACGCAGTGACTCCTGCTCATCCTCGCTCATATCCATAAGCAGATATGACGGCAGCGCCGGGTCAAGATGGATATGATCATAGACCATATACTGTCCCAATCCAACTTCAATCAATGCAACTGCCATTTTTTGTGATTCTTCCTGTGTTATATCAAGCATCATTGCAAGAATACCTACATGGAATCCACCATGAAACACCCCCAACACCTTGATCTGCTCCCTTACATCAGTCGGCAGTCTGCGCAGCGATAGCTCAACGCTGGCATAAAGAGAGTTCTCACGGTCGTTGGGATTCTTTTTGTGCAGTTCTGCCATGATCTTTATGAAATTTTCAGTGGTCGCTGTCACTCCCTGTTTGGCTACCTCTCTGGCTATTAATACTAACGCTCTAGCGTGGCAGTTGGCTGACTCAACAAGGTCAATAATCTCCTGTGGAGTCTTGCCCGGGTCATCTTCCTTCGGCATCCAGCCTTCCCTCTCCATAACCTTGCTCACAAGCTCTATCGCCTCATCTCTTGCCAATGACCCAAGAATAACCTCATGCCTTTTATCGTCAAACGGATTCGTCAGCGACTCTCTGCTCGTAAACACTATCCTCGTCGTTTCTGATTCCATTAGCTCTTTGCATATATCGAAAAGCTCATCTACCGGAACGGCTTCCAATGGAATATTCCCATTAGCGTTGGGCAGTATGCTCTCCATGTTGTCAATCACAACGATAGTCTTATGCTCACGCAAGGCACGCTTGATTGGCTGTAATGCTTCACCAATGCTGTCAAACCCGGTGACTGACCATTTCTCTCCTTCTGGCAAAAGCTGTTTACCAATGCTGTCCACAAGTCCACGAGTGTCAATGTAAGTCTCCATGCAGACGAAACACCCACGCTCAAAACGACTCGACCTGATAAGCCATCCCGCAAGCTCAACCGCAATCGCAGTCTTTCCTGATCCGCCCTGACCTTTCACTACTACGTATTGCTTGCTGAGAAGTAGTCTCTCGATCTTGAGCATCTCCCTGCTTCTGCCTACGAAAGTATGTTTCGGTGGTTCGGGAAGCTGACCAAAACTGATCTTTCTTCGTTTCGTCAGCAGTTCCTGATATGCCTCTGATGGCAAAATCCTGAACATCTGCGGGTCATGCTCTTCCTGATACAGCACCGGCACGAACCAATCCTGAAGGTAGAATCTTCCTACTCCCATTACGTTACCACGATAGCTATCTCTATGAAGTGTCTCCTGACCTGCAAGCATCGCCCCTCCGACACGCTTACCTTTTGATAGATCGGTGTAGAAGGCTTTGACAAACCTTTTTGACGTCTCCACAAGCACGCTGTAACCCATCGCCACAACAGATGCGACGCCTTCTTCCAGCAATCTGCCTGCGACAGATGCGTTTGGTGATTCATCAGTCATTGCAGATTGACAGGCATCAAGAAACACAAGCGGAATCCCATAATCTTTCATAATTCCAGCGAATTCATCTGCACTTACCATCTTTGACCTTCGTTTTTCGAGTTTATTGCTGTCCTCCGGGTCCTCGAAGCAAAGCGCACCAAGCCCAAGCCTTTTATCATATACACCGTGACCGTCGAAGTGGACAACGTGATATGGCTTCTTATCATCAACTGCCCTTATAAGCTCATCTTTCAGTGCGGGAAATGTCGGAACATCAAGAACCTTCAACGACACAAGCTCACCGAGGCTTTCAGTGGCTTCAACAAGTGGCAATGCGCTTGCACGGTGATCGAGGTATCCTGCGTGGTCGTCTTCAGGTCTTGCGCTGACAAGCAGTATGCGTATCGGTGGGTCATCAGCGCCAACAATCCTTTCACGTCGGTTGGGCATACGGCGACGGACACGAACAGCGTTTCTGCTTTGGAACAGGTAGTCGTCACCATCATGCAGAAGTTCCCAGGGCAGTGATGATAATTCGCTTGCTGATTCTTTCGCATCCAACTGCTTTTTCTCATCTTCGCTTTCTTGCAAATCGCTGTCAATCATAACGGAGAACCTACGTTCAGTTCCGCTTGCACGTTTCCACGCATCAAGCACGCCTTTGACTGCCTCAGTTCCAAATACCGCTTTGTATAGGTCATTACCCCATTTTGGCAGTTGAGCTTCGATAACGTCTGCACGCTCTTTGAATATCCCCGTGGGCCATATACTAAATTTCTCAAGATACCATCTCAAATCTTCTTTTTCAATAGGACCTATTGGCGCAGTGAATTTAAACCGTTTGCCTTCAACCTGATCGGCTTGGACATCAGCGGGATCAAATTTCAGTATCGCAGTTGCAGAGAGTAACCTTTTTCCGCCTTCAAGCTTCATCTCAGGGTCTTTCAGTTCCAGGATTAAATCATCAGTTGGTTTGATTTCTTGTATCTGATCGGGATCATCAGGCATTTGCTCTCCCAAAGCCACCATGATCTTAACTAAAACCTCCATCATTCCACTTTTCTCAGGCTTAAATTCTATAAAAATTCGCTCATTTGGCAAAAATCTATTTACCAAGTTTCTACCGACACCGGGCAGGAGGATTGGAATTATAACGTAATCTTCATCGGACTTTTGCTTCTCGGTGTTTAAAGCTATCTTAATTTCCCTTTGCACCCATTCAGAATTTAGAGCATCTGCGCTGAATACGACAATAAACGCCCTTGCATTTTGGATCGCATCTTTGATCTTTTGGTGGAGTTTATCTGCATAACGAAGATTCCTAGAGTCAACCCACACACTTATGCCCAGACCTTCAAGCGCATTTCGTAGTTCCTTAACGAAATTGTCATTTATAGTTGCATGAGAGATGAAGATATAGCCATTGCTCATGAAATCACCTTTCTGCCAATGCCGACAAATTATATTTATGTAATCGTTAAAAAATGGTTTTTTTGTAGGATGGGTAAAGGGTTTTAGCTTATATTGATTTGGCTTCTACCATAAGCAATGACTGATAAATAGTAAGTTTCAAATAACGGCTTAAAACCCTTTACCCATCCTACCATTGTATCAAAATGGCATTTTTTAACGATTACATTTATGTAAAATTATTTCTGCATTTTTATGCCAACATTTTAACTGGTCATATTCTCCCAAAGAAATGTCATATATCACTGTTAGGAGATGGAGAATTCAAGAGTTTAGAATTGATGAGATATGTTTTCTTAAACTTGCTTAATATCTTGTATCTAGCATCTAACATTTAGAAAGTATAGGATGCGATAGTACCTTTAGCACCGATAGCCCATATACTACCAGTAGTAGTTCCAGATATTCCGAGGAAATTCTGTGCGCCAACTCGTGTATCTGACCAGTTTTTTCCACCATCAGAAGTACGCAGGATTAAGCCACCTTCACCAACTACCCAACCCTCATTTTCGCTTGTGAAACGAATACCGAACAGGTTGTTAATCGTTTTGCTTGTCTGAACAGCCCACGAGTTCCCACCATTAGTAGTTGCCATAATAAGTCCCTCTGTTCCTACTAACCAACCCTTTGATGGACTGATAAAGAACACATCTCTGAGGAAACTCTTTAATTTTGGGTCTACCTGTATAGACCATTGAGAACCGCCATTAGTAGTCATGAGTATCGTGCCGTTCTGACCAATTATCCAACCTCTGTTTGGATCAAGGAAGAACACGCCATAGAACGCTGTACTATCTTTATATGCCTGCTTATTCCACTTTGCTCCACCGTTGTTAGTAGTGAGGATCGTGCCATTTCTGCCGATGACCCATCCTCGATTAGCATCTACGAAGTATACGCCTTCCAGTGTTTCAGTAATATAGCTAGTCTGAGAAACCCATTTAATTCCATCGGGAGAGTAGAGAATTATACCTTTCTCACCGACAGCCCAGCCCATAGCCTTGTCTCCAGAACCGATAAAGCAGACAGATTTCAGCGCCGCCTTCAGCTTATCTGCACCAAATGTAGTTCCATCGCTCAAATTTACTTTCCCTGATGAGCCATCAATCTGATATTGCCAGCTTTGTCCGCCATCAGTAGTTTTGGCGATAAGCATCGGGTATCCAACAGTCCAACCGTTACTATTGTCTACAAAGGATACATCCTTAAGATCCTTATTTTGAGTAGAAATGATCTTCCACATTGCCTCTCCTATTGTAATGGATGCTGTATCTTTTGCGTTTCCAGAAGCTACTGTTACTTGACCGGAGCCGGATTTTCTTGCTGTAAAAGCCCCGGAACGGTCTATCTGCCCCACATCACCTGTGACACTCCACATTAAGTCAGCGTTGGGTATAGGATTGTTAGAGCTATCATAAGCGATGGCTGTGAAAGCTTTTTGCTCACCGGGTTTCATTCTAATAGTCGGAGGAGTGATCTCTATTTTAGCGACCTGTGCTTTTGCCGGTGGGCTTATCTGATTATTAGTGTTTGACGTTGGACCAACTGTTGGGATTGTAACTTGCGGTATAGTTGTTTGAGATGTTCCCTGTGGGGTTGTAGTGCCTCCTGTTCCGGCTGTGGTTGCACCTCCGCCACTTGACGGCGCACCTCCGGCTCCGACTTTGACGCCCTTTTTCACCATTGTCTGACTCAGCAGTTGACCAGACGAACTCATAACTGTGATCCCTATCTCATTCTTTCCATTTTTCAGGGGATAGTCAAAGCTGAATTTACCAGCAAGAGCAGGAACGAGTTGATTACCTATTTGTACCGTTATACCTTCCATAGAGGCATTTTTTGACGCTGGGGTTATTTTACCTTTTACCTCGATAGTATCTTCCTTTGTCGTAAAACTATCCGAAGGAGATTCGATTGCAAGCTCAAACACAGGTGGTTTAGTTCTAATCATCTCCTCAAGGGCATAGTCATATTTACCGGGATCGATCCTGAGTTGCTTTGTGCTTGGGAAACTAATGCCTGATTCAGCAAAGTCAACATTCAATCCTGTATTATCTTTTGAGCGGAACTCAAGTCTTACGGCTCCTGTATCGTCAGAGAATGAATTTGCAAGCGGAGTTGGTACTGACGGATCATTGACTGACACAGGAACGCCCGGAATAGGGCTTTTCTTATCATCATAAACCTGAATCATAAGAACACGCAGTTTCGCATAAGAAACGGATACTTTGCGATAATTTTCTCCTGCCGCAAGCATAATCGCAGGCTCAAAAAGTAGCAATTCTGATTGTCCTTTATCTGTCTCAACCTTTGCCCGATCTATGCCAAATCCTGCTTCCTGATAGTTTACAATGATACGGACTTGAGATGCATTATTGCCTTTGAAAGCCTTCAGCACAGCCTCTCCGCTTCTGTCGGTCTTAACTTGATTCTCTGGTAGAGACTCCTCATATATTACTACATTGTAAAGGTCTTTTGGCTTTTCAGTTCCACCGGGGTCTTTGACTACCTTAAATGGCACTTCGATAAAGAACCTTTCTTCCATAGCTTTTGCTACTTTATGTCTCTGTCCTCTCCATGGGAATATGTGGAATGATCTTAAATCATTTATCTGCCTTTGTAAATCACTTACCATAATAGGTGGTATGGCTTTTGCTGCTATTTGTTTGGCTGCAATTTTTGCTACGATATCAGACCTCATCAAAAGATTTTTGTCATGTCTGTATGAGATTTCAATACCCATTAATATAAGCCCAAGCACCACAAATTCAATAACCAAAGGTGTTAGCCATCGGCTCAATGCTTTACGTTGCGCCTTTACTGTTGGATTTACAAAACCTTGTGATGGAAACACTGCTTTGAGGAGCATGTCTCTGACAAAAAAGTTTCTTTGCTCCGATGCTTCTGTAACAGACGGTGCGATATGTATATTGTAATTTTTTTCAATATCACCTACCAAGAGATCAACAGGTGATGCTTCCTGCAAGCTACTGGTAAGATAAAATCCCTGAAGCGCAGGACGATCAAGATAGGTACTTGGACGGAAAAGCGTTGAAACAAAATGGTTGACCTTCCCAAAAGAAAGTTCCAATTGTTTCGGAAATAGATAAATACCACGTCTTTGTTGTTTTTCTATATCAGGGGTCAGAATAACGTTGACTTGGGATTTCAGCGAATCGCAGATGGTTGTCCATTCTTCTTTGAAAGCTGTTACTATATTATTCTGCTGTTGAGTATTAAATGAGCATCCAAGTATCTGGTTACGACCTTCTTTGCTTAGATTATTAAAGAAATCAGCGAATCCCTGTACCATGTCGCATTTAGTAAAGATCAGATAGACAGGCAGGTTAACGCCTAATTGATTAACAATGCTATCTAATCGGTCACGTATGCCCTGGGCTTCACGCTCGATTTCATCTTCTCTAGTTGATATTATTCGACTAATATCCATAGCTACGACAAGACCATCCAAAGGTTTTGTTCTGCGATGACGTTTCAAATGATCTAACAGAGAAAGCCATTCAGCATTGTCAAGTGATTTGTCGGTTTGAGATACATATCGTCCAGAGGTATCCATAACAACAGCTTCGTTGGCGAATAACCAGTTACAATCTCTAGTTGCTCCCGTAGCCAATTCGTTTGCAGACGGGTCACGAAGCCGAAAATCTAATCCCGATTTCGTTAAAAGGCTTGTTTTCCCTGAACCTGTTGGACCGATGAGCATGTACCAAGGAACAGCATACTGCGCATCTGCTTTTCCTACAACTTTACCGACTTTTGACTCACGCAAAGCCTTGATGGCAAACAAAAGCTTTTCCTCAAGATTCTTGATTCTGCCTGTGACGGCTGATGCAGATTCAGCTATTCGTTTTGCATCTGTTTCCTGTTTGATCTTCCTTACAGCGATTATTATAAGCACTATCCAGACTAAAAGTAGTATGATGGTTGCTATTATAGCGACCGTAAACATTGGTTTTCTATGAAAGCCCAGTAGCTTGATCCAAACGCCCCAAAACGCACCCCATATCAGTATAATGGCAATAGGCACCCATTTTGCCGGTAACTTTTTTAGTAATTTATTCCAGTCCATCTTTCCCTCCACAAGATTTTTATCTAATAATTTATTCCCGTAATCGTTAAAAAATACCATTTTGGCACAATGGTAGGATGGGTAAAGGGTTTTTGATCAGTTATTTGAAACTTACAATTAATCAGTTATTGCTTATGGTAGAAGCCAAATCAATATAAGCAAAACCCTTTACCCATCCTACAAAAGACTTATTTTTAACGATTACTTCCCATTAAATTACATCTTTGCTATTCCATCAGCAATGACGTTTGCCAGACTCATCATTTTTACTTTGAATACGATGAATATAACGATTGCAATAAGTGCAAGTAAACCATAAGATGCAAACACGACCCATCTTGGGATCATGCTTTTCTTTTTTATAGTGATCTTCTGTGGTTCTGCATGTGGAGATAGTTTATCAGTTCCCTTGAATCTCAGTATCTCTCGGATACCATTAATATAAACTCGTAGTTCATCAGAACCTATTATCTTAAATTTACCTTCAAAACTAAACATAAGGCACATATAATATACTTCAAGAATATTACGTTTAGAGTCATCGTTTCGTAACGTTTCTAATCTATCGAAAAACATCTCCCCAGCTAATGCGTCGTTAAAATATTCCACAACTAGCGGATTATTGAGCCAGACGTTTCTTAAAGACCAGCTTGAATACAAAACGGTTTCATCCACAAGAGCAGAAACAGCATACTTCGCATTTAGTACGTCATCATTAAGTATGTTTAACTGTTTTGCTTTACTTTCGACAGACTTAAACATGGCGTCAATCTTGTCGTGCAGTATCTTGGGATCACCGAAATCGCTGGTCTCACGCAGATAGAGTATGAGAGTAAAAATATCACCGTAGAGATCAGATAAACTGGAAACTCCAGTGCTAACATCAGATTTCCCCATATTCAAGTTACCTCCTGAGACAACGTAAATCAAAATATCTCAATTATCAGAACTACTTATCACTACAAACTATTATACAACCACTACCCTCTAAAAGCAATAATTTTTCTAATCCGAAGCAAAATTATTATTGTAGGGGCGAAGCATTTGCCTCATAAACGCTGATTATATAATAGTTCACAATAGCAAATGCTTCGCCCCTACGGAAAATTCCCCGTTATATCCCAAAGAACCAGTATTCATAAATAACACTTCTATGGATGACTTCATTCCAGATTACGAGAAATTTTAATGGAAACCTTACAGATATAATGATATAATAATCTTGCAAAATTGGTTCTTACCCGCACTAGTACTCAGACACAATGGTTTTTTATGGATTCCCACTTGCGTGGGAATGACAAAATCAGGTACGTGTCATTCCCGTGAAAACGGGAATCCATAATTTTTTGTGTGTCTAAATACTAGAATATAGAAATACTGAATAAAGGAGAGAAGAATATGTTTAGAAGTCTTAGTCCGGGAGCTTTGGGTATAGGTGGGTTATCATTTGAAGAAGGTATGGATCTAGCAAAAGCAACAGGTTTTCAGGGATTTGATGCTGATATTGGATACCTAGCAAAACTGGTGGAAGAAAAATCAGCAGATTACGTTAAAAAGATGTTTGCTGATAAAGGTCTCAAGATGGGCGCATGGGGATTGCCGATGAATTGGCGATCTACTGGTGATGAGTATAAGAAAGGTCTTGAGAATCTCGAAAGATTTGCAAAAGCAGGTCAGGCACTTGGATGCACAAGGCTTGCAACTTGGATACTGCCTTTCTCTGACGAAACACCGTTTAAAGAGAACTTTGATTTTCACGTCAAGCAGTTTAAGCCTATTGGTGAAGTTTTGGCGAAATATGGCTGTTCACTTGGTCTTGAATTCATAGGACCCAAGACTATGCGAGTCGGTAAGAAATATGAGTTTGTTTATACTATGGGTGGAATGTTGGAACTTTGCGACACTATCGGCACGGGCAATATGGGATTGCTACTTGACGCATGGCATTGGTACACTTCACACGGTACTCTTGACGAACTCAAAAAGCTGAAACCAGAACAGGTTGTGCATATACATATCAATGATGCACCTGCTGGAATAGCAATAGATGATCAGGTTGACAACGTTCGCTGTCTGCCCGGTGAGACTGGAGTTATTGATCTGGTAGGATTCCTGAAATGTCTGGATGCTATCGGATGTGAAGCACCTGTTACACCGGAGCCATTCAGCAAGAAACTCAGCACTATGACACCGATGGAAGCGGCAAAAACGACCGGTGATCTTTTAATCAAAGTCTGGAAAAACGCTGGTCTTAGTTAATAAAAATTGTGGTTCTTCCGATTTGAGTGTGGAAAAAGTTAAGAATTAATCACGAATTACACAAATAAACGAATTTCACGAATCGAAATTCCAAAAAATTCGTGAAATTCGTCCTAATAATGAAATTCGTGATAAAAAATTTACATCTGAATAACTATGCAATTTTCATTTCCACACTAAACCCTGGAGAACCTGATATAATACCAACGTCCTCAAAACGTTCACGACAAACTAAAGATTAACACGATCTCAGAAAACTGTCAAACGGTTTTTGGGAATTTCTGGAGGCGAATTATATGCGATTATTCAAGCGAAAAAAAGAAGAAGAATTTAAACCCAAAAAAAACGAACTCTTTGATATTCCCGTGGGAAGCATGATTGAACTGTCGGATTTAGCTACATTTAATCTGGAAGAGAAAACAACTCAAACTTATGAATTAAGTGCATACAAAAAATATGAGGCTGATGGTTTCTTGCGATTCATGTACCGTCTCATTGATGAGGAGGAAGTCATACTCGGCGTTGACGTAGATACAAGTACCGGTGAATGTAATATTGCTCGTTTTGTTATAGATTCCGAAGAAGAATTTACTGAACCATTAGGCGACACGATAGTCATGGAATTTGATGATCAAGAAAATGATGGAGAAACGATAAAGGTAGAATATTATCGTGATAACATAACTAACACTAAAATGACAACTGTAACTTCTGACGGAGATGATGAGTTTTTTGATATAGAATTGCAGGATTTTTCAGCCGATGATGGCTCGATCCTTATGGCGGAACTTTGGGATTCGTATTTTACTTTCTATCTTGGTGAACCCATAGAAAGAGCAAATGTAAACGTATTCCCGATAGACCCAAATGAAAAGAAACAGTAATCAACAAAGGAAGGTAAAAATGAGAGTAGGTATGATAAATCTCTCTACTATTTATTGGCCTATGGCTATTGGCAGAGGACTAAAGGCAATTGAGGGCGTTGAGTTTCTCAGCGCCGCAACTATCGGTGTAAGTGATGCAACTATTCGAGAAACTCTTGGAATATCTTCTGAGGAATATGCCAAAAATTTCAACGTTAAACTTTATGATGATGCAGAAGATATGGTGGTTAAAGAGCATCTTGATACAGTAGTAATTACCACTCGGCATAGTGAACACGCAAATTGGGCTGAGAGGATGGCAAAGCTTGGTGTCAACATCTATATCCCAAAGACTTTTGCTACAACACTGTCTGATGCTGAACGCATAGTTCAGGCACAAAAGCGTTATGGCATTAAGATTGCTGTTGGTCCAAGTGGAAGGTATCTTCCTCAATTTGTAGCGGCAAAGAACGCAATAGATAACGGTCTTATAGGAAAGCCTTTTTCAATGAGGCTTTGCCATCATCATGGGACAATAGACGGTTTTAGCAAAAATGACTGGTATCGTGATCCAAAAGAGGGAGGTCCTGAACTTTCTTTGGGATGGTATGGAATAGATTTGTTATTACATTTTATGGGTGAAAAAGTAAAGACAGTATCCGCAGATTATGGTAATTTTACTACTCCTGACAGTCCATTTATGGATTGCGGTCACATTACGATGCGTATGGATAATGACGAAATCGCATTATTCGATATGTATTTTTGTAATCGTGTTCCATACCCATCATGGCAGATGGAAATTGTAGGAACTAAAGGTGTAATCAGTATTCATCGTGTTGAGGGTGATTCCACAAAGACTGTTGTAAGTTTAGATAGTGCAAAAGGTTATGAGTTATTACCATTACCAAGTCAAACACCGAATTGGGAGATGTTCTGGGTAGAGGATTTCAAAGCAGACAGGCAATCGGTTGTTTCGGTAGAGGAAGCGAAGCTAATCACTCAGATTTCATTAGCGGCTCGTGAATCGGCGAATACAGGGGAACCTGTGAAATTTTAAGGAGATTGATCATAATGCCAGAAAGAACAGTTTCATTTCCAATTGATGTTTGGAAAAAGGCAAAACGAAAAGAGGATCTTCAAGCGTGGATACTTAGTATGCAACCTGAATTGAGTACTGAACTGCAAAAGGAAGAAGATTCTTTTCGATACGAATTGTCATATCTGGATTGTCCAAAAAAACGAATTCCGATACTGTTGGAATTTTCAGACGAAGAAGACGATAATGAAATTATAGCTTTAGTTCCACAAAAAGGATTATTTGCATCTGGTGATACAAAGGAAGAAGCTATAAAAAATCTATTGATCTCAATGGAAGATGATTATCTGAGGCTGAAAGAACAACGGAATTCGCTTGGACATCAGCTATTGTTAAAACTCAAATTCCTTGAGAGTTTATTCTGAGAGGTAGTCCATGACTATTGGAGCAATATCTAAAGATAAATTTCGTAAAGCTTTACTTTCATTAGGATATGTTGAAAATAGAAGCCGTGATCATATTTATTTTGAATATTATCATAAAGGAAAGAAGATACTTGAGACAAAAGTATCGCATGGCAGTGATAAAGATATTAGCAGAAGATTGCTTGGGTATATACTTCGGGAACAGATATATCTAACAAGGCAGGAATTTGAGATTGCTGTTAATGGTAAACTATCAGCAGAAGATTATATTTTGATATTAAAGAGAAAAGGGATTATTCGATAAAGTATCATCAAATGTTGGAGAGTATGCAACTTGAATTGAAGAACTACAAAAGGAATAAAAGGATTCTTTATGAAGATTAACTATGATCGGGAAGAAGATATATTAATGATTGAAATGAAAGATAAAGGCACTATTGATCATGCTGAACAAACTGATTCATTTATAATGCACTATGATCTTGATGGAGAAGTTTTGCTAATAGAAATCCTTGATGCCAGCGAATTCTTATCTTCATTAATCAAAGCGACAATTCGTGGCAAAGAGCAAGAAATCTCGTCTTTTGTTAGATAATACAGTGATTTTCTTGCTCAATAAAGCATGTCATTCCTGCGATAGCCTACCCTCGTGAAAACAGGGGCTAGAATCCATTTTATTTATAAGCATTTTCTGGATTCCTGTCCCCGTTTTCACGAGGATAAACTCTGCGCAGGAATTACATATATTTGGATTGCCCCAAAAGACGAATTCCAATATTGTTAGAATTTTCAGATGAGGAAGATGATAAAAATTTACTATGTCTGAGTAATAGGGAGGTAATGAAAATGACGTTTCTAAATCATATAAAATTTTCGGTTGCGGTAATATGCCTGTTGATATTATTCATGTCAGTTCCAGCAATTGCTCAAGACATAAATACGGCAAATGAGTGGTATAATCGTGGTATTGAAGCATACAACGCTGGTGACATGCCCAGTGCAATCCAAGCATGGGATAAAGCACTGAAGATATTCCGGACCATCAAAGGCACAGAAAGAGATCAGGCAGGTTGTTACAAGAACATTGGTATTGCATTTGCTGATATGGACAAGTATGAGGAAGGGATAGCAAAGCAGGAACAGGCACTCAAGATATTCCAAACAAAACAACTAAACAATAGCACACAGAAAGAACAGGCAGGTTGCTATATGAACATCGGTGTTGCACTTATCGAAATGAGCAAGTATGAGGAAGGGATAGCAAAGCAGGAACAGGCACTGAAGATATACCAGACAATCAAAGGCACAGAGGAAGATCAGGCAGTTTGCTACGTGAACATCGGGGATGCACTTGGGAGTATGGGCAAGCATGAGGAAGGGATAGCAAAGCATGAACAGGCACTGAAGATATACCAAACAAAACAACTAAACAATAGCACACAGAAAGAACAGGCAAGTTGCTATATGAGCATCGGTGTTGCACTTATCGAAATGAGCAAGTATGAGGAAGGGATAGCAAAGCAGGAACAGGCACTGAAGATATTTCAGACAATTAAGGGTACTGAGAGGGAGCAAGCAGGTTGTTACAAGAACATTGGTGTTGCATTTGCTGATATGGACAAGTATGAGGAAGGGATAGCAAAGTATGAACAGGCACTGAGTTTATACCAGACAATCAAAGGCACTGAGAGACATCAAGCAGATTGCTACGTAAACATCGGGAATGCACTTCGGAGTATGAGCAAGTATGAGGAAGGGATAGCAAAGCAGGAACAGGCACTCAAGATATTCCAAACAAAACAACTAAACAATAGCACACAGAAAGAACAGGCAGGTTGCTATATGAGCATCGGTGTTGCACTTATCGAAATGAGCAAGTATGAGGAAGGGATAGCAAAGCAGGAACAGGCACTGAAGATATTTCAGACAATTAAGGATACTGAGAGGGAGCAAGCAGGTTGCTACGTGAACATCGGGGATGCACTTGTTTATATGAGCAAGTATGAGGAAGGGATAGCAAAGCATGAACAGGCACTGAAGATATACCAGACAATCAAAGGCACAGAGGAAGATCAGGCAGTTTGCTACGTGAACATCGGGGATGCACTTGTTTATATGAGCAAGCATGAGGAAGGGATAGCAAAGCAGGAACAGGCGCTGAAGATATACCAGACAATCAAAGGCACTGAGAGACATCAAGCAGGTTGCTACATGATCATCGGGATTGCACTTGGGAGTATGGGCAAGTATGAGGAAGGGATAGCAAAGCAGGAACAGGCACTAAAGAGATACCAAACCATCAAAGGCACAGAGAAGTATCAAGCAAATTGCTATATAAACATCGGCAATCCACTTTTCTATATGGGCAAATATGAGGAAGATATAGCAAAGCAGGAACAGGCACTGAAGATATTCCAAACTAAACAATTGATCAACAGCACACAGAGAAAACAGGCAGGTTGCTACGTAAACATCGGTAATGCACTTGATAGTATGGGCAAGTATGAGGAAGGGATAGCAAGATATGAACAGTCACTGAAGATATACCAGACTATCAAAGGCACAGATGGAGATCAAGGATTATGCTGGGGAAATATCGGAAATGCAAACTTACATGCAGGCAAATTTTACGAAGCAATCTCTGCTTACCAGAAATCACAGGAAACTATCTCCGGTTGGTGGGTATCTCGTGGGCTTGGCAATGCCTATCGTCGCCGTTATCAAACAGGTGATGAGCAGAAGGCAGTTGCGGAGTTCAGGAAAGCTGTTCAACTAGCAGAAAAAGCGCGTGCATCCGTCCTTGCATTTGAGTATCGGACAGGAATATTCGAGGAACCTTATAAAGTTTTTCCTGATTTCGTGAGCCTTCTTGTAGAATTAAATGAAAAGAAAGTCGAGGTGCAGGAACCAGAGGTTATCCGCTGGATGCAGGACGATAAATCGGATAACGCATTGCTGGAGTCTGCGTTCCATTTCGCTGATAGAGGGAAAGGACGTGCATTGGAAGATGCGCTGCGGGAAAAAGCATCTCTGAAAGCGGCACGTCCTGATGAAAAGCTACTCGCTGAAGATCATCAATTGTCACTCCGAATAAGCAGACTAACTGCCGAACGAGACGGGTTGATCGATCCATCACAGACTTTTGGTTCAAAGGCATTCAAACCCACAGGTAATGTCGTACAATCGCCAATTCCAGTTGATGATGAACGCAAAAAAAAGATTACACAGGAGATAGAGACATTACAGCAGAGGCGCAACATGATAGAGGTTGAGCTAAAGAAAACAGCTATCGGCGCCTACGTATCACCAGAATTCCGCAAGCCTATGGAGATGGCAAAGGAACTGCCAGAGGATTCTGCTATCCTGCAATACTCGATAGGTGAAAAAGAAGCACTGCTTTTAGTTATGACCCGTGATGGCATAACGTCACACCGTCTCGGAGTGGATACGCCTGCGCTGCCTGAACTTTTTACAAGGCAAGAAGCAGATATTGTGCAATTGCTGGACGCATGGAAAAACAGACCAGATAAGATCGGACTTGATGGCTTGGTGAAACTTGCCCGAAAGCGTGTTGAGGACTGGGGAGAGGATCAGAGAAGCAATATAACTGCCCAACAGGAGAAAGCTATACTTGGGCGATTAGGCGCAGTTGCTTTGCCAGCTACTGCCCTGACGGAACTCAGAGATAAGAAAATCCATCACCTTTTGGTTATCCCTGATGGCTCACTGCATTATATTCCGTTTGCAATGCTGAGGGTCACTAAAAGTAAAGAATCATCAGCACAAACAACCGATCAACCAGTCAAAGTAACAGATTCTCAGATATCTCAAAGCCAATCAACAAAGGGCTTCTTAACTGAAGAAAACGCTAATAAAGGTTTTCAAAGAGATTCATTGAACACCACAGATAAAGAAAATCAATATTTAGTCGAGGAATTCAGTATCAATTACATACCTGCAATGACGACTCTTGATACTGTCCGAAAGCAAAAACAACAGCGTGAACAGAAACGCCAGCAGGAACGTATGGGATTATTGGCATTTGCTAATCCTGATTTTAGCGGAACAGTGGCGGATAGCACGACAACAAAAGGAATTCTACGAAGTATCCGAAGTGACTATTATACTCGTCTTGGGCTAAAATTGCCCGCACTTCCAGAGACAGAGGAAGAAGCAATGCAGTCAGCGTCATTATTCCCGCCGGTGAAGAAATACAACACCTCTATTACTGGGAAACTTGAAGGCACGTCAGTTGTGATCACAGGCAAAGCGGCTTCTGAAGAGCAAATCAAGCAGATATTAGGTGTTAAAGATACAGAGAACGTCGGCTGGCAATATCTACTTTTAAGTACTCATGGGCTTGCAGACCCACAGAACGGCATGTTATCTTGTATAGCCTTTTCATCTCCGTCAGCGAAATCAGAGGAAGATGGATTCCTTCAGGCTCAAGAAGTGCTTGGTTTACAGTTAGATACCGATATGGTGGTTCTTTCCGCATGTGAGACTGGTCTTGGAAGGATGCAAGGTGGTGAGGGGTTGGTCGGATTAAGCGCATCGTTCTTCTATGCAGGTGCTGAGAGCATCTGTGCAAGTCTTTGGTCAGTGCCTAGTGATTCAACCCAGCAGTTGGTCGTTAATCTCTTCAAGCTGATAAAAGAAGGCAAAATGACTAAAGCTGAATCGCTAAGACAAGCTCAGTTAAACGTCATGAAAACTGAGGGATACAGTGACCCATGGAGTTGGGCGGCATTTGTATTGATCGGTGAATGAAAACAGCGATTTATCATATTGATACGAGTTTTTCAGTTATGAGCAGAAATAGCAGAATTAGAACATGTATATGAACATTAACTAAATAATCGGGTAATATCTAGGAATGGATTCCCGTTTTCACGGGAATGACAGACATACGCAAAATGTCATTCCCGTGAAAGACTTACAATGTCAACCCCCTAAAATAAATGCAGGTTGGTTGATGATATGATTAGCTATAGAAG
>Ga0315279_10001059_pt1 | contig 47561 bp, 50 predicted proteins | sample YL17G06_20_MG_FD_203694 | JGI IMG/M metagenome (GOLD analysis project Ga0315279, IMG submission 203694) | Sediment microbial communities from Yellowstone Lake, YNP, Wyoming, USA - YL17G06_20 | ecosystem: Environmental > Aquatic > Freshwater > Lake > Sediment | place: USA: Wyoming | collected...
TCTGGGAGGAGGGCGTCGACGACTCGGGCCTCCTCTACCTCCAGGGCGAGGAGTCGGGCCAAGCGTACATAAGCATCTCCGCAGACGGCGAGAACGAGATCCACACATTCTTCGGCGCCAACCTAAAACTGACGGGCGACTGCCTCAGCGACCCGGAGAGGCTGAGCCTGATAAAGTCCGCGAAGATCGCGGTCATCATGGACCCGCCCATAGAGACCGGGAGATGCCTCGCCGAATTATGCAGAAGGCACGGCGTCACCGTCATCTGGGACCCAGGCGTCTACGCGGAGCTAGGCCTCGACGCCCTCATGCCGACGCTGAGGAACGTCGACTACTTCATCCTCAACAGCCTCGAGTTCGAGAACATCCTCGGCACCAGCGACCCACACCGGGTCAGCGTTATCCTCGCAGACAGGGTGAGGGGGATCAAGTGCATCATAAAGCACGGCGCGGAGGGCTGCACCCTGACGCAGGACAGCGTGGGTGCTACTATCCACATAGACGCCGTCCCCCTCGCCAAGCTTGGCCTCGAGATCGTGAACACCGTCGGCTGCGGAGACGCCTTCATAGGCGCCTTCTCCTCCGCCAAGGTCGAGGGACTCGACGACATTGAGGCGCTCAGGCGTGGGAACGCCGCCGGCTCCTTCAAGGCGACGAGGAAGGAGACCAGGGGAGGCCCGACCAGGAGGGAGCTGAAAGACCTCCTCACGAGGTGGGCCAGCGCATAGTCAAAGGTACGCGGTGTTTAGAGATGTCGAGGGGAGTTGAGCGGGTCAGCAGCTTCCTCAGGGAGAGGGGCATCGAGGCGAGGGTCGTCACCCTCGACGACTCGACGAAGACGAGCCAGATGGCCGCAGACGCCCTCGGCTGCACGGTCGCCGAGATAGCGAAATCCATCGTCTTCAGGGGAGGTGACACCGCGTTGGTTGTGGTCATCAGCGGCGACAGGCGCGTCGACACCGTGAAGCTCTCCGAGGCGTTCGGCGGCGGCGTCTCCAAGGCGGACGCCGACTGGGTTAGGAAGCGGACAGGCTACGTCATCGGCGGAGTCCCGCCGTTCCCCCACGGCGAGGGCGTGGAGGTGTTCCTCGATTCCTCGCTGAGGCGCTTTGAGAAGGTCTGGGCCGCGGCAGGCGACCCCAACTCGGTCATGCATATCTCAGCCGCCGAGATCGAATGGGTCCTGGGCTCAAAACCGGTCGACGTCGCCCAGTAACCGATAAAGACGGCGCCTAGGTCTCATGGAAAAGGCGCGAGAACGATAAAAACCAGGTAAAATGTGGAGGGGTAGGCTACTGCGCGGGCTTCGCCGCGTCGACCTTCGCCTTCAGGCTCTGCGCCTGGGCGTTCGCCTTGGCGATAAGCTCCGCCGCCGTCTCCTTCGTGACGTAGCCCGCCTCGACTGCGACCCTGATCGCGTTCTGTGCCGCCATTGATAGGAGCGTCGGCGTGGTCTTGGAGGTGATGTAGGCCGCTTTTAGCGCGACCTGGAAGGCTGTGCCGTAGGCCTGGGCGAGCCTGTCCCTGTAGCCGGGTATGTCGAGGAGAAGGTCGCTCCCCTGGATTACGACGCCGCGCTCGTACGCCGCCTTTATGCTGAGCCCCATCTCGGCGGCCCTGACACCCAGCCTCATGAGGAGGTCGGCTAGGTCGGCGGTTATGACGTCGCCCTTCCTCGCGACGACGGTGTCCTGGGCTACCCAGATGTTCCCGGACTCTATCCTCGTCTTGACGCCGAGAATGCCGAACTTCCCGATCAGGGGGCCGGGGGAGAGGCCCGAGTTGCCGGCTGAGATGACGAGGTCGGTGAGAGCCTTGTCGCCGGCCTTGGCGAAGACCTTCACCTTGTTCTTCTCAAGCGTCATCGCCAGCTTGAACGGGTTCCCGTTGGTGAAGAGGAAGACGTTTGGGCCCGCGACGGTCTTCATGAACTCCACGGTGCCCCTCTTCTCCGCCTTCTCCATGGAGATGCGCATCAGTGTGTTCTTGACGCACCTGACCTCGAGCTGGCCGCGGAGGCTCTTCCTGGTGTCTTGGAGCATGCCGCTCGTCACCTTGTTGAGGTCGGCGGCTGCGATGACCTCGTACCTCTTCAATAGGTCTACGGTCGAGGCGACGGTCTCAATCTTCTGCTCTGATACCTGTGACATCGAATACACCTCAGAAGAGCTTCACCGACTCACCCATGCTCATCTTCAGGTAGACGGACCTGATGTTTCCGAGGCCGCGCTTAGTCGAGCCCGTGAGGTTCGTCATGATGGCCTCTATGTTCTGGGCGACCTGCTCGTCCGTCATCTCCTCCTTCCCCACCTTGCAGTGGACGAACGGCTTGTCCCTGCTCCTCAGGACTATGGCGCGCCTCTCACGCTCTATGACGTTGTCTACCGGCGCCTGGGGCGGCACGGGCGTGGGCATCTTCCCGCGCGGACCCAGGATGGGGCCGGCTACGCGGCCCACAGTCGGCATCAGCGGCGCCTCCGAGATGAATATGTCGTAGTCCTTGAGCCTCTTCTTCGCCGCCTTCTTGTCCTTCGCGAGCTCGCCGAGCTCAGTGGGCTCGATGACGTCGTCTGCCCCTGACCTCCTCGCCCTCAGCGCGAGGTCGCCCGAGGCGAAGACGAGGACCTTCTGGCCGCCGATGCCGTTGGGCAGCTGTACCCTGAGGTTCACCCTATTCTCAGGTCTCTTCATGTCGAGCTCGCGTAGGTTGATTGCCAGCTCGAAGGTCTGCTCGAAGTTCCGTTTAGGGGACGTGCCCCTCGCCTCGGTTATCGCCGACATGATCTGCTGCCTTGGTACCGACATCTCTGAGCCTCCTAGTTCTCACCATAAATACAATATAAGAGTTTATGCGGTCTCCCCGAGCCTGGCGTCGAAGGCGCCCTGGGCGATCGCGGCCTGGACCTCCTTCGCCGGCTTCCCGTCCACGGTGACGCCCATGCTCTGGCAGGTGCCGAGGACCTCCCTCGTCGCCGTCTTCAGAGACGCCGCGAAGAGGCCCTCCTTCTTCCTCCTGGCGACGGCGAGGAGCTGGTCGAAGCTCATGTCGCCGACCGAGGCCGTGTTTGGGGTTCCTGAGCCCTTCTTGATGTTGATCGCTTGGGTTATGAGGGCGAAGGTGGAGAGCATCCCGACCTTTACCCTGAACTCCTTCGTGTCGGTGTCTATGGTCACGTCGACTGGTATCGGCGTGCCGTTGTACTCCTTGGTCTCCTCGTTGATCTTGTTGACTATCGCCATTATGTTGACGCCGAGGGGGCCTAGGGCGGGGCCTATGGGCGGACCGCCCGACGCCTGGCCTCCAGGCACTATGAAGTTGAAAGTCTTCTCAACCATTGCTATGATGCTCCTTTTACCTCTCGGACGTAGTCGGCGTGGACCGTTATCGGCAGGGTGAAGGCGGCCTCCAGTATCTCGATGGTGACCTCCTCCTTGGAGGTGTCGACCCTGACCACCTTCGCCTGCATCCCCTTGAAGGGGCCCGCGACGACCTCGACCAGTGTGCCCTCCGCCAGCCCCTCTATGGCCGGCTTGGTCTCGAGGTAGCGCCCTACCTCCTCCGGAGAGACCGTGCCTTGGACGCGCTCCCTGGCGTACCGCATCCCCCTAATCGCCTCGTCTACGACGTGGGGCGTCGTCGACTCGACGATGATGTATCCCTTTAGCTCAGCCGGGGCTAGGATGGCGATGAGGGGGAGGTGCTCGACTCTCGCCTTGTCGGCGAGCATCTGGGCAACCGTCCTCTCCTGGCCATTCGTGACCTTCACGGCGTAGAGGGATGTGTTCGGTCTCTCTTCGGACAACTTTTCCACGTCCGGTGTGCACCGTATGCGTAAGGTCCCCGCTAATATTAATATTGCTGAAGGCGGGCAAGGTGCGCCGCGACGAGGGGAATAACGGCCTATAGGGAGTTCTTGAGGCCGTTTACAGTGGTTCGCTTAGATGGAGATGCCGCTGAGGGTCACAGAGATGAGCCGAATGAGGTAGCCGATGGCGCCGAGTATGCCCACGCCGGCGAAGACGATCTTGACGCTCAGGGAGAACGTCTTCCAGTCAGGCCTGCTCAGGGTCTTGATGAGGCGCTCCGCGCTCTGCATGAACTCGCCGACGCCCATGCTTTTCGCTCCTATCGGAGCCGAGATGACTTAAATCCTTTACGTATCGCCGAGGAGCCTCTCCGTGAACCAAGCCGCGTCGAAGGGCTGGAGGTCGTCGTACCCCTGCCCCACACCAATGTAGATGACTGGCTTTCCGGTAAGGTAGGGGACACTCAGGCTCGAGCCCCCCTTCGCGTCTGCGTCGACCTTCGTCAGTATCGCGGCGTCGAATCCGACGCTCCCGTTAAAGGTCAGCGCCTGCTCCGTGGCGTCGTTACCGATAAGGCTGTCGATGATCATTATGGTTAGGCCGGGGTGTACAACCCTCCTGATCTTCGTCAGCTCGTCCATCAGGTTCCTGTTCGTCTGCATCCTGCCCGCGGTGTCAATTAAGACCGCGTCTATCCCCTGGGCCCTCGCATGCTGGACGGCGTCGAAGCCGACAGCGGCTGAGTCCGAGCCATACCGGTGACTTATCACCCTGACGCCGAGCCTCCTCGCGTGCTCGTCGAGCTGCTCTATGGCGCCGGCCCTGTAGGTGTCGCCTGAGGCTAGGACGACGCTGTAGCCGCTCTTCATGAGGAGCCTGGCGACCTTCGCTATGGTGGTCGTCTTGCCTGTGCCGTTGATGCCGACGAACATGACCACGAGGGGCTCTCCCCGATGTTTAACCTCTGAGACCATCTCAAGAAGATCTACTTCCCGTCCGATCGCCATGACGGCCCTGATCGACTCCCTGAGGGCGTCCCTGACGAGCCGGGACTTGTCGCCGAACCTTGGGGCCTCGGTTCCGATTAGCCTCACCTTCAGCTCTCCACAGACCTTCTCGGCGACCTGGATTGAGACGTCGTTGGCTATGAGTTGTAGCTGGAGGTCCGAGATGAGTGGGTCGAGGTCCTTCTCAGTTAACCCGCTCTGGGAGATCCGCTCCACTATGCCCTTTAGGCCCTGCCTGAGCTTCTCAAACACGCTTCGCTTCCCCTTGGAGTTCGGCGCTTAGTCTGTTCGCGACCTCCTGGTGGGACTGCATCTGTGCGACTATCTGGGTGAGCTGCTGGTCGACCGCCGCCTGCGCCTTCTCCACCTCCTCGAGGCGCGAGGAGATATCAGCGATGGCCTTATCCAGCTCCATCTCGACGGAGACATCCGCGCCTACGCCCACTATGACCTTCTTCATCTCGCCCAGTTCAGCGTTCACGAAAGTGCCTCCTCCGACGGGGATGAGGATAGGCGTCTTCGCGTCGACGTTCTTGAGGTCGTTCAGGGACTGCTGCGCGAGCCTCAGGTCCGCGATGGCGGCTGAGAGTATCTGCATCCTCTGCTGGAGGACCTGAACGGAACCGTCCATGAGCTGGAGCTCGTAGACGACGCGCCTGAACTGGTCCTCCTTGCTTGGAGCTGTCAAGAGTCTATTCCCCCGGCTTCTTCTCCCCGGCTGGAACCTCTTCGATGCTCTGGATGGCGATCTGGTTCCTCTTGGCCCTGTGGCGGCTCCCCATGATGGTGTAGACCCGCTCGACGGCGTGCTTCTCCTTGGTCGCCGCTATATCCTGGGTGAAGACCATGGGCTCGAAGAACTGCTTCTTCCTGATCTCTCCCTTGACCCTGAAGACCTTGACCTCGCTCATTCCTCAGCCTCCGTCTCGGCGAGCTTCACGGTGACTACGCCCTCGTCGTCCTTCGAGAGCTTGACCCTGATCCTCCTTGGCGGGGTCCTTATGCCCCTCTCCCAGAGGGCCTCGTTGACCGTGGGGTCTATGACTATGCCCGTAGCCTTCATGTGGCGCTGGACGAAGGCCTTCAGCACGGTGACAGCCTTCTCGGTGCGCCTGTAGCGTGGCACGATCCAGGCCCTTCCAAGGGGGACCGTGTATATTCTTTCCTCAGCTGCCTCAGACATGATACATCAACTTTAGTCCCTTATCCTTGTGTTGCGCCAGTTTCTCCTATTCTTTGGGCTCCAGCGGACCGTGCCCTTAGTCTTCGCGATGATCCAGGCGGGCACAGACCTCCTCTGCTTCCCCACCTTTATCAGGCGTAGCTTGTATGCGAGCGGTTTGTTCCTAGCCATGTCATATTCTCCTTATGCTTATGTCCCGTTTCCTCTGCTGCCCCTCCAGCTGTGAGAGCAGCCTCTTTAGCAGCTCATCGTTTATCGGCAGCTGGACTCTGCCCGCCTGAGCCAGCTGGACCAGCTGCATCTCCAGCTGCTCTGCGAAGTCTGGCCGCACCATCCTTATGTTGGCGAGCCTCTGCCTCGCCTCGGGCGTCAGGATGCGCCTCATGAGGGCCTGCTTCTGTGCATCCGCCTCCGCTTGGACCCGCCTCACCTCCTCGCCCTGCTGCTGCTGGGCCTGGAGCTCGGCGATCCTCCTCGCCTTAAGCCTCTCAAGCTCCTCGTCAGAGGACATCTTACTTCACGCCTAGTAGGCCTTCATCGCCGGGTTATCCCGGTCTAGGTCCCGTTTTATCTGCGTGGAGACAGCGTCGAGGAGGCCCCTGCCCTTCCGGCTGATGCTCCTCCCCTCCTTCTCCACCTTGTCGACGAGGCCGGCCTTCTCCAGTTGCTGGAGCACGTCGCGGATGATGCTGCCGCCGGCCTTCCTGAAGTGGGCTGGGAATACCCCCTTCCTCTTGCGACCGCCGTACTCCTTCCTAAGCCTCTGGACGCCGGCGGGGCCGTTGAAGTAGAGCTTCCTGAGGAGCGACGCGCCCCTGATGTACCACCAGTCTGGTCTCTGGGGCACCCTCTCGGCGTGGCTCCCGGTCTTCACGTAGGATGCCCATCCCGGCGGCGTCACCTCCTTGACGTTCTCCCTGATGTAGGTGCTCAGCTTCTCTATCAGCAAGTCGGCGGGCACGTCGTACGCGGTCGTCATCTTCCTTCCCTTTTCCCAGACGCTACTCAATTTGTGCGGGAGCAGGCATATATACCTAGCCTTTCACCCGCATTTTAGCAACTCTTAACCACGCCCTCGGAATAAAAAGGTTTAGGGAGAGGTTTAGGCTGGTCGGGTGGCGGAAGCTCTCTTTCATCATATATTAAAGAAATTTTTAAAAATGGATTAATTAAAAAAAATAATTCTGGGCTAATGATGCCTCCGCATTGTGATACTTTAGATGGACCTGGGGTAAAAGCCGCAAAGAAGGCTTTCGAGACGGGGAACGTCAACTACGTTCTCCCTTGGGTTCCCAAGAAGGCTGAAAAGAAGTTTTCTCAGGCATTCAAAAAGGCGTTAAAAGTGAGAAAGCAGAGCAAGGAAGCGGCTGAACTCGCCGACTACTGGTTCTATGAGACAGCTGCCAGGCTGTGCAGGGAGGGAGAAGGAGCACTATACTCGGGGCTCAAACCAGCGGGACTGGACTGGGGGCCGGTCGTTCCCAGGGCTGAGAAAGCCATCGAAAAAGGGGACCCAAAAGAGGTAATCAGCTACCTCTCACATGTCCTCGAAGAGGAATTGTCTACCCGCTTCAAACACATTCTGGAGACAAAGAAACACGATGTAAACGACGTAAAGGCAGCCAGAGAATACGTCCAGGCCGAGCTCGGGTTCGTCCTCTTCTCACACGGCCTCTACGCCTCGATCACCGGAGCAGGTGAACATGGAAGCGAGGAGGCCGGAGGACATAAACACTAGACCTCGGAAACCAGGAAGGGATAAAGCCGTCATCTAGTCTGCTCTTATCATCACCAGCATCATCTTGAAGCGCGTCAGGGCCTTGAGGGCGTGGGGCTTGTTGGCGGGCATTATCATCATGTCGCCCTCCTTCAGGAGGCTTCTCTTACCCGCTATCCTGATCTCGACCTCGCCTTCGAGGTCGACGACGAGCGCATCATATGGCGCGGTGTGCTCGCTCAATCCCTCCCCCTCGTCGAAGGCGAACAACGTGACCGTTCCCACTTCTTTGTCTACGATGGTGCGGCTGACGACAGAGCCTTCCTGGTATTCAACGAGGCCCCTGAGCTCGTAGACTTTTCCTCTCATATCCACCTGCTTCTCGCTCATCTAAATAACCCGAATATTATTTTCTTAAAAACTATTTCAATAAAAGGTTTAGCCAGTTCGATCCGACCTTCTGTGAAGAGTGCTTTCTGTGCCTATTTCTTGGGCTTCACCCTCGGCTGGGTCATGATCTTGACCACGTCCCTGTGCCTGAGGCGATAGTCCTTCGGCAGACGCATCCCAGTCTTGGCATCTATGGCGAGGACATAGTTCTCGGCCAGCCTGGTATGCACCTCCTTGGCGAGGTCCATCGGCGTCGCGCCATCGGGCATCAGGTGGACGTGTGGCAGCACATTCCCGTGGGTGTCAGCGTAGCCGAACTCGTCAGCGACAGGGTAGACCATGTTCGTCTTGAGGAGCTTGAAGACCATGGTGTTGAGGGCCTGCTGTATCCCGGTCCTCATCCACTTCGCGAAGACCCTCTGCTCCACGTAGTCGAGGGCCCTCCTCTGCTCGGGCGTCAGTTTCGCCCCATCCAAAATCTTGAACTTCTCGTAACCCGGCGTGTACTGGAGCAGCCCAAGCCTCTCAGCCCTCCTAAGCGCCAGCTCCGCCTCGGCGGAGCACGCCAGCACGAGCCTCTCGCTGAAGTAGTCTGTGAGCATGTTGAAGTTCTCCTCGGCTGAGTAGATATCCATCTTGTTGGCGATGATCATTATCGGCTTTATCGCGGGGAGGAGGTCGGCGGCGAACCGCATCGTCCTCTCCTTCCCCCACCTCTCGAATGGCCTATTCCCAAGCCCCGACCTCTCCAAGGCCTCGGTGACCTGTGCTGGCCTCGCCTTCACACCGGAGAGGGTCTGGGACATCGCCTCGGCGAGAGACGTCTCGGAGGCCTCCTTCTCGATGAGAGGCTTGTTATGCATAATTATCTCGGCTAGCCACCTCTCCATCTCCATCTCTATGTCGAGGACGTCCTGGACGGGGTTGCCCGACCCCGGTTGGGCTATCTTTCCCTCGGCGTCCACGGAGCCCGAGGCGTCGACGACGTGGATTATGCCGTCCGCCTGACCGATGACGGAGAGGAACCTGTTGCCGAGGCCCCTCCCCATCCAGGCGTCCTTTATGAGACCTGGGACGTCGAGCATCTTGACCGGGCTGTACCTCCAGCCGTCTATGCAGGCTGAGTCCTGCGGGTTGTCCTTGACGCCGAGCTCGTTGCAGACGCAGATGTCGCTGACGTAGGCGGTGCCTGCGTTAGGCTCTTTGGTGGTGAAGGGGTAGTTGGAGATCTCGGCGTTCAGGAGGGTAGCCGCGTTGAAGAGCGTCGTCTTGCCGACGTTCGTCTTCCCGACGATGGCTATGGTCAGCACAGGAATAACCCTAGGTAGTATAGAGTAACGTAGTAATATGAGTTCTACGTTGTCGTGCGTTTTCCTTTAATTAAAAAAAGATCAGGCAGCGGTCTTCGCGCGCGGCGAGCTCTAGAAGGCCGCGATGAAAGGCCTACCCCTCTAACCTCCTTTTTCAGCTCTTTTTCTCTTGCCCGGTCGAGGCTGTGTAAAATGAGACTGCCTCCTCCCTATTTTTGAGTCCCTCGATGATGCCCACGCCTGAGACGAGTATACTTCCCTTAAGTGACGGTTCACCGGAGAACGTAACGCCCATCTTCGCCTCGACGTCGAGCTTCAATCCCCTCTCTCTGAGCCTCCCAACGACCTCGCACAGGTTCAGCCTGACAGTCTCCTCTGGTGTGATGACGAAGACCCTCCTCCCGTCTCTGCCGCAGATTTCCTCAATGAACTCCGTTGGCTTCGGTTCAGTCTTCCGGGCCCCGCAGACCGGGCACCCCCCAGCCCTGGCGAGGCTGATGGAGTCGAAGCTCAGGTCCTCGAGGTCGCAGAAGAGCAGTTTACCGGCAAGGTTAGGCTTCCTGCCGAGGATGATCCTCACGGCCTCCGAGACCTGGATGCTCGCTGTTATAGCGATTATTGAGGGGGTCACGCCGACTGTGGCGCATGTAGGGATGTTCGTGTCATCTAGGCCGCCCTGAAAGCACTCTAGGCACGGCGTCTCGCCGGGGATTATCGTCGAGGCGTTCCCCACGTGGGTTATCACGGCGCCATAGACGTAGGGCGTCCCGGTCTCGACGCATGCCCTGTTCAACGCGTACCTTGGCGCCATCCTGTCAAGGCCGTCCACGACGACATCGACACCCTCCAGAAGCCGCAGTGTATTGCCTGCGTTGAGGGACTCGGCTATTGGCTCAAGCTCGATGAAGGGGTTGACTTTGGCGAGCCTCATCGTCGCTGCCTCGACCTTTGGGTAGCCTACGACATCGAATCCGTAGAGCTGCTGCCTCTGGAGGTTGGAGACCTCGACGATGTCCCTATCTACAAGCCTGAGGTGGCCGACGCCTAGGCTGGCGAGCTGGACGGAGAGCGGGCTCCCAAGGCCGCCGAGGCCGGCGACGAGGACCCTCGACTCCTTCAGCCTAAGCTGACCCTTCGACCCGATCTCATCCAGCACCATGTGGCGCGAGTAGTAGCTCAGCTCCAGCTCGCTGAACCTCGGCTTGCAATCCATGGTTAACATATCGCCATCTCGGGTTATATGAATTCTCGAAGAAGTTGACTCTCGGTGCGAACTCGGTTACATCAGGGGAAATATCCTAAATTTAGCGATTTTCTTTATCTGGTCTTTATTCAGCCGACCAGCCAATATTACATGTAAATGTTAAATAATAGTCTCTATGACATATGAACTTAATTAATATTGATATATAGATCAGTGGATCGATTCGGAGAGAGGCTAGAATATTAAATATTGAGCAGAATTAAGGCTCCGATTGACTGTTTTTGTAAAGGTTCATTCTAAAAATCATTAAATTACCCAATAGAGATTCTTTTAGTCAATAGATTATGTGAGGGGTCGTTATGCAGGTAGATGAGTCGCCCGAGGTCGTGAACTGTCCCAACTGCAAGGAGGGTGTCCCTAAGACCCTCTACTGCTTGAACTGTGGTTACCCGCTCTACAAGACCGAGCAGGGGAAAGAGGATGATCCCGAGGAGCCCGCAGAAGCCAAGGCCCCGGAGGAGGTTGAGCCGCTAAGCGAGGAAAAACCCGCCGTGGAGGCCGCCACCGAGGCGACTCCGACTGAGGTCGAGGCGGAGAAGCCCGCGATCGTCGAGGAGGCCGAGGCGAAGGAGCTGTCGGTTGACGCTGTTCAGCCCGTTGAGGTCTCTGAGGAGGTAGAGGTCGAGATAGAGGCCGAGGAGGAGGCGCCTAAAGCTCAGGAGGCCCCGCCGGCTGAGGAGTTGCCCATAATCGAGGTCGAGACCGCTGCCCCGGAGGATCCGCAAGCGCCGTCTGAGTCCGAGGCGGCTCCCGTCGTCGAGGTCGCAGAGGTGAAGCCCGTCGAGGATGTGGTGATTGAGGGAGCGGCCGAGAAGGTCGAGGCTGAGGCGCCGAGCGAGGTTAAGGTGGAGGCCGAGGCCGTGCCCGAGGAGCCCGCCCCGCCTACCCCGTCATTGGAGGTAGTCGTGGAGGAGCCTAAAGTCGAGCCGGTCGTGGTGGAAGCGCCCCTGGTGGAGACGCCGCTCGCGCCCGAGCCAATTGATGTGACCGATGAAGCAATAAGCGCGGAGCCTTCCCCTGATCTAGTAAAGGAGGCCGTTGAGGTGAGCGCGGAGGCGGTCAAGCCAGTTGAGACGGTCACGTACACGCCTGACCCCCTGACAAAGGAGGTCATGATGAGCCTCGCCAAGAGCCTCGCCCTTGAGATCAAGCTCGTTAGGCTCTTCCGCGATGGAAAGATGAAGGAGGAGACCTTCGCCAGGCTCTTCGAGAAGTACGCGGATGAGGCGAAGCTCTGGATCGGCAAACGCGAGGAGATGATGGGCAAGCTCGCCGCCGAGATCGATGGGATGCAGGAGACCTATGACAAGTCAGCGGGTGAGCTTGAGCTCCTCGAGATCAGGAAGTTCATAGGCGATGCCTCAGAGGAGGAGTACGCCGCGAAGGCGCCAGGCTACACGTGGGACGTTGAATATTTGGATGCGGAGATCGCCGGCAACAGGAACGAGATCGCCTACCTAGAGGACATAGGGAACATGATGCCCTCCGAGGAATTCGCAGCGCTCAGGGAGATGGCTGGCCTCCAGTACAACACCCTCGACGCTATTCAGGTGGAGGACGAGGAGCTCCTCGCCGGGATAAAGGACTGCCTCTACAAGGCGATAAACGTCCTCGGCTGAGCCTCCCCCTCATTTCCTAACCAGCTTCTCGAGGATATTCAGTACTAGGTTGACGAAGGGCTCGAGGGGCTTTATCGCCGAGCCGATGCTTCTGATGTTCCTGATATCCTCTCTGTCTATCGTCTCTGTAAGTGGTAGCAGAAGGAGGAACAGGACTACGATGAGGAACCCACCTACGAAGAACTCGTAGAGATATCTCAGACCCAGGAGGCTGAGAATTATCCGGGTAATTGCCCATGTGCAGAGAGATACAAATAGGATCTTGACGGAGGAGAGCCAGTCCACGGTGAAGCCGAAGTTCCTCTTTATCCACCACAAGCCGTAGAAGAGCCCTGGCTTCGACGCCAGCAGTTGGATGATGAGAAGCCCAAGGACGCCGTATGTCGGGATGAGGACGAAGCACAGGGGTAGGCCGATGATGAGGGCCGACAGGGTCATCCGGAGGTTGATGTCCGTCCTACCCTGGCTATTCAGGAGGTTAGAAAGGCTGATCGCGCCCACGGCGTTGAAGATGAAATTCAGGGTGTATATCCAGAGGAACTGCGACGCGTACGAGAAGCCGTGGACGTAGACAATCCTGATGATCTGGTCGGAGAGCGTTACAAGCACGGTCACTATTGGCATCGTGATGAGGGCGGCGTACTTGACAGTGCTCTGGAAGACTATCTTGAGAGAATCATCCTTCCGGAAGTTGAGCTTCGAGAATAGTGGGAAGAGAGCCGTCGCTATCGGTTGCGTCAGGAAGCTTATCAGGACGCCGAAGTTCGTTGCGGCGTTATAGTTCCCCATGAGGTCACTTGAGACGTACAGGGCTAAGAGGAAGTTGTTCAACTGCCCTAGCCCGCCGGATAGGAATGTTGAGAAGAAGAGGGGGTAACCGTAGATCAGCATAGTCCTCCCAGTTCCGAGCAGGCTCTCCCCACCATCCTTGTTCAGCCTACTGACGAGTAGAAACATAACGAGGAAGACGCCGAGAGAGCCCGCGACTATATAGGGTAAGGTCAACCCGATGATCGCCCCTACCGGACCATAACCGAGCCAGATGAGGACCGGGCCTATCAGCGTCTTGAGCGTGGCGAAGAGTATTGTGGTGTAGCTCTGGAGTTCCATTCTTTCGAAGCCCGTGAAAATCGACTGGGCCGTCGACAGCATGCTCTGGGCAAGGATGTTCACCGAGCCGATCTTGATGAGGAGGTCAAGGTCGGGCTGGTTGAATATGCCAGCTAGGAGACCCGAAAGTGCGTATACGATCACAGAGAGGAGGACGCCGATGGAGGCGTTTATAAGGAGACCCGCCTTGATGTAACTCTTCAGGGCGTCGTAGTTCTCCTCATGCCTGAACTGAGAAAGGTAGCGGACGAGGGCGGAGTTGACGCCGAGGTCGCTGAAGAGGAGAGCGATGTTGATCGGAATCATCGCCACTGCGACCTGTCCGTAGTTCGTCGAGCCCAGAAATCTGGCGATGACGATGACGCCGACGGCTGAAATAAGGGTCGAGATGAATTGGCCGAGGATCAGGATGAAGCTTCCCTTGGCAGACTTCTGCACGAGCCTTGAGAGATCTTTATTCAGCCGGCCAGCCACCTTTATTTGTCTTCTAGTCTCCACGGAATCCTTTTATCGGTTTCGCATAACCCTTAACGGCTTTAGCTCACCTGCTCCCCACCCGAGGAAGGCCTCCTGGTATGGGTCATGTAGATGAAGATTGCCGCGACGAGTGACATGCCGGCTATAGTCGCGAACATGTAGAAGGGCCGGGGAGGCTCACCGCTGCCGAGGATCGATGTCGCCATGAACGGGCCGATGGCCATGCCGAGGAAGCGGGCTGAGTTAAGGAAACCCATCCCCGTACCCCTCCTGCCCGATTTGCCGCCGAGGAGGTTCGGCGGGATCCCGGCCTGCATAGCTCCAATTAGGATCCTTAGGACGATGAACTGGACGGGATTAACGACGAAGGCGGTCGCCATAATAGCCACCCCAGCGCCCACGGAGAGGATCGGCAGCGACCTATCTGTAATTACCTTTGTCAGAAGAGGAGTCGCAACCGCGTAAGCGAGGCCGTTAAGGACAGTGGCCACTGTAGTGTAGAGTAGTAACTGCTCGTATGGGATGCCCAATGACTCGAGGAACCAGGAGATCGTGGGAGCGATGAAGCTGATGCAGATGTAGATCAGGACAAGGGCGAGCACGTCTGGTAGAATCGACTTGAAGTCCTCGAAGGTGAAGCGCCTCGCATCGCTCCTCTTCGCCTCAGGTGGCGGCATACTCAGTATGGAAACGACTGGGATTATGCAGACGAAGAGAATAGCTGACGAGGCGAAGGTAATCCTATACCCTGCGAATGAGGCCATCACCCCACCTATTCCTGGGGCGACAAGGCTGCCCATCGTCATCGCCACCATCTGGTAACTTAGGGCCTTCTTCAGGTCCTTCGCCGGCACCACTGAAGCGACGAGGGCGAACATCACAGTGCTCAGTCCGCCGAAGGTGCCCTGGAGGCCCCTGAAGAGGATTATGTGGATGATGTCCGCTGAGAGGGCCATGCCGGCGTAGACGATGATGTTCCCGACGATAACGAGGAGCATGATCTTCTTCACACCGACCCTGTCACACATCCAGCCCCAGAATGGAGCGGTCAATGCCAACAGGCTCGAGGACACTAACGCGGCGATCCCCGTCCAGTAAGTCGCATCTATGAGTGAGAAGCCGAGGTCGCTGCTGATGAAGAGAGGCATGAAGCCGCCCATCAAGTTGAAGGCGACTGATACCAAGAACTGCACCAGGAGGGCGGCGGTGGCCATATTCATCCTTCTCAGGGCTTTGGGGGCTTCACTCAGGTCCAATAAGTTGCATCTCTTCGAAGAATGCCATTCTCCGGGTTAGGATTCCCATAAGGCTTCAATCAAATTTAAAGATGATGTTATTCGAATTTTCGACGAGAGGATGAGTTGCCGCGCATCAATTATACCTTTAATAAATGGCTATATCAAATATGTAGCCCAACATTGAGGCAATATTTTCTTTATATGATGGAGGGAAAAGCAGGTAGCCATGTGCGGTATTGTGGCTTTAGTAGCGCTTGACGATACGTTCAGGCCATTTAATCAGATCGCGCGCGCTACGACCTTCTTCTCTTGAGAATAGTATGTTTCGGGGCATGGGTCAAGAGGTTCAACGTCGACGTGCAATAGAAACCCTTTCAACGCCTCAGCCCAAGTATGAGGATGACCCAAGTTGTCTGAGGCCGTCAAGCACATAGGCAAGAACGTCAAGCTAGGGAAGAACGTCAGGCTCTGGCATTTCACCTACGTCGGCGACAACACCGAGATCGGCGACGAGACCAAGGTCGGTTCACTGGCTCACATCGACTATAACGTGAAGATCGGGAAGAGATGCAAGATAGAGGGGATGGTTTACATACCGCCTTTAACGGTCATCGGTGACGATGTCTTCGTGGGCCCGGGCGTCATCCTCACCAACGACCCGTTCCCCATGTCGACCAAGATGGTCGGAGTCAAGGTCGAGGACGGGGCAATTATCTGCGCGGGCGCGATGCTCAAGGCCGGCGTCACGGTAGGCCGAAAAGCCGTCGTCGGGTTCGGCTCCGTGGTCACGAGGGACGTTCCACCCGAGACCGTCGTCTATGGTAATCCTGCTAATGTCCAGTATAGTCTAGAGAAGTACCTAGAAAAGAAGCGTCGCTGGGATCAGGGATAGAAGACGTTTTATATAGCTCAGGGAGGAGATTTTACTCCTCTTCCTCGGCCATCACCCTCTCAACTAGAGCTCCGATCTCTATTTTCGATAAGATTGGGGCGTTGTCGGTGTTGAGCGCATCTAACTTGCCCCCATTGAACTCCGCGTTCTGGTAATTGTCGTCTATGTTGTAGAGGGGTATCACGGCGTAGTAGTCCCCCAAGTCCAAGGCGTACCTGGACTCGTACTTGGTCATAAGCTCTTCGTCGAGCTTCTCGCCCGCCCTCTCACCCACGGTCTCAACCTTGATCTTCTTTGGATCGTAGCCATACTGGGGCGCGAGCCTCTTCACCATTACCTCGGCCAGGTCGCTTATCCTGAGGGTGGGCATCTTCAGGATGAAGACCTCGCCGCCCTTAGAGATGACCGAGGAGTCGAGGATTAGCTGGACGGCCTCAGAGATGAGCATGACGAACCTCCGCATATCCAGAGAGGTCAACGTGATGGGGCCGCCCGACGCTACCTGGGACTTGAATATCTCGAAGACCGAGCCCCTCGAGTTGAGGACGTTGCCGAAGCGGACGCAGCTAAACTTGGTCCTATTACAGCCCTTGTAGTAGTTGGCGGCTATCGTCAGCTTCTCCCCAAGGAGCTTCGTTGCCCCCATGGTGTTTATGGGCGAGACCGCCTTGTCTGTGCTGATCATGACGAATTTCTCGACGTTCTCCTCCAGAGAGGCCTCGATGGTGTTCTGGGTGCCCTCCACGTTGGTCTTGATCGCCTCGAATGGGTTGTACTCGCAGAGAGAGACGTGCTTCAGGGCGGCGGCATGGAAGACGACGTCGATGCCCTTCAAGGCGTAGAGGAGCCTGGTCTTGTCCCTAACGTCGCCTATCAGGAACCTAAGCCTGGCGTCGTCTCCGTACCTCTGCTGGAGGTTAAATAGGCTGTACTCGTTGTTGTCGTAGACCCTTACGACGTTCACGTCGAAGCCGAGAAGTTTCTCGACGATCGCGCTCCCGACGGTCCCGCATCCACCGGTGATAAGGATGTTTTTACCCCTATAATACTCAGATAATGCTTTTTTCGAGCCTGGCAAGGCGAGAACACTCTTCTCAGTAAAGGAGGCTGATGTTGATTAATTAAAATTATTCTTCGGTTCAGAATTCAAAAACGTGATCCCTCATCTCTATGCAATTTATGTTGTCTTTGAGTCAAGAATAAGTTATTAAAGAAAAATGCATTATAAAACGTTTGAAGAGTTCGACTGACATGGGCTCAAAGAGCATACCACTTTACAGGATTTTCTGGGACGAGGAGGACGTCAAGGGCGTAGCAGGAGTCATCAGGAGGGGCTTCTACTGGTCCTCGGGACCCCTCGTCCAAGAGTTCGAAGGAAAGATTTCAGAGTTCGTTGGTAGGCGATATGGTGTAGCCTTCAACTCAGGGAGCTCCGCCCTCCAAGCTCTCCTGCTCAGCTATGACTTCGAGCCCAGGAGCGAGGTGATCGTCCCCTCATTCACCTTCATCTCATCAGTGAACTCGGTCCTCCACGCAGGCGCCGTGCCGGTCTTCGCCGACATCGAGGACAAGTACCTCGGACTGAACCCAGATAGCGTTGCAGAGAAGATCACGAACAAGACGAGGGCCATCCTGCCGACCCACTACGGTGGATGCCCATGCAGGGTAGACGAACTCAGGGAACTAGCCGAGGATCACGGCCTCCTACTACTGGAGGACTCGGCTGAGGCGCTCGGGGCTGAGATTCGTTCGAAGGGAAAAGCTGGCTCCTTCGGCGACTCCGCTATATTCAGCTTCTCAGGGAACAAGGTGCTCACGACGGGGGAGGGGGGCCTCGTCATCACGGACTCCGATACGGTGAGGAGGAGACTGAGGCTGATCAGGTCCCACGGAGACTTGGCGACCGAGGAGAAGTTCTCCTCGAAGACGACCGAAGCCTTCGTTACTCTTGGATGCAACTGGCGTATGTCGGACATAACAGCCTCCGTCGGCTTGTCTCAGTTCAGGAAGCTTGACAGGCTTGTGAGGATGAGGACCGAGAACGCCAAGTACCTCTCATCCAAATTGAGGACCATCAAAGGCGTGATCCCGCCGAAGATGCAAGGGGACAGGGTCAACGTCTTCCAGATGTACACTGTTATGCTGGACGAGGAGATCTTCGACAGAGATGCTCTGAGGGACTACCTCGAGAGGAACGGGATAACCTGCAAGGTCTACTTCGAGCCAATCCATCGCAACGAGTTTTACACGGCTTATTTAAGGAACGTTGAGCTCCCCGTGACGGACAGCGTTTCAAGGCGGGTGCTGACGCTCCCCATGTTCCCGGGCTTGACGAGGGACGAGATGGACTACATGACAGAGAAGATCAGGGAGTATCCGGGCTGACCTGTTTCTTCCTAGGTTTCTCTTGCGCCCAGATGGGGTCCTTGAGGACCCAGCCCTCGTTCCTCCACTCGAATATGTCACGGTTATAGAACTTGTCGACGATCTTCCAGAACTCCTCGGTTGTGTAGCCGGTGAAATCGAGGAACGCCTGAAGTGCCCTCTGGTCGAGCTTGCTGTCATGTTCCTTCACGAGCTTGATCCCTTCCTCCCGTGTGATGTAGCCGTCCCTTATGAGACGGCAGGCGACGTCGGTGGCTGTCCTGTGGCCAAACTTGGGGTACTTGAGCCACGGGTGGACGAGGTAGCTCACGGCATCTATCTGCTTCCAGTCCTCGAAGTGGCCCTCCCGGTCCCACTCATGGGCAAGGGTCCTGAAGCCGTACCTCTTCGCCACCCTGAGGTGCATTACCTCGTCCCATGGCGTGAAGTAACTGATGTAGATGGGCTCAACTCCCGCCTTCTCGATCTCCTCGAGCGGCGGGTATACTATTGGATTGAGTTCCTTCCTCTGGACACCCTTGCCGAGCCAGAAATCGAGGGGGATCGACTTGGCGACGTCGTTGTTGATCTGCTCCCTTGCGCTGTAGGTCTCCTCCTGCTGGGAGCCGCCGTACTCGTAGTTGACGTTCTCGCCGTAGACGACGAGGGGGATGCCGAGCTTGATGGACATCTGGACGGGCCAGACGTAAACAGCCCTGTCCCAGTACCATGTGGGGCTGCCGAACTCCTCGAAGGCTACGCGGAGCATCTTCTTTGCCAGCCTCCTGTTGAGGTGAAGAGAGATGAGGTCGCAACCGAAGGCTTCGCTCAAGTTGTTGAGGTTATGGAGACCGGCCTCTGTCCAGTCGAAGTTGTATACGTTGAGGAGGAGGGGGTTCATCCTCATCTTCTCCTTCATCACGTAGACCTGATAATAGCTGTCCTTGCCCGGGCTGACGGCGACTATGCAGTCGTAGTAGCCATCTTCGCGCCTGTACTTGTCGCAGAGTTTCTCCAGCTCCTTCAATCGTTTCTTCCAATCTACCTGCTTCCTCTGCTCGTGGTGGACGCAGGCGGAGCAGACACCATTTTCGTTGAAGGTGATGCCTGGACGGGTGTCGGGAATAACGCACCTCTTACAGTAGCGCATGGGGGTTACCTCATGGTGATTTAGAGGGGAGGCTAAATAAATTGTTGTAGAGAACCGAGCGTGACAACGATTGGCTAAGGAGCGTTTTTCCGCGAGCGCCTCTTGAGTTACAGAGGCTCAGTTTTCGTAGAGATTCACGCTCAGGTTATGTAGTTGTGGGTTCCTAGTAAATTAGAGCTGAGGCGGGCTGCTTGAGGGTGGAGATTTCAGGGCACCTAATAGGTGACGGAAAGCCCTGTTTTGTGATCGCGGAGGCCGGAGTCAATCATAACGGGGACGTCGAACTTGGGAAGAAGCTGATTGAGGCAGCGAAGTTCGCTGGCGCCGATGCGGTGAAGTTCCAGGCCTTCAGGGCCGAGAGGCTGGCCTCAAGCGGTGCTAGGAAGGCCACTTACCAGAATACAGTGGCCGGGGATGACTCGCAGCTGGAGATGCTCAGGAAGCTTGAGCTTACCGAGGATGAATTCAGGGTACTCTCGAATCATTCAAGGAAGAAAGGGGTCGTCTTCCTATCCTCAGCCTTCGACTTTGAGAGCGCCGACCTCCTCGACAGGCTAGGCGTCGTGGCCTACAAGATGGGCTCTGGGGAGCTGACGAACCTCCCTCTCCTGAGATACATCGGGGGTAAGGGGAGGCCCGTCATTCTATCCTCAGGGATGAGCACAATGGAGGAGGTTGAGGAGGCGCTGGAGGCGGTCAAGGGTGCGGGCTGTGACAGGATCGTGCTCCTACACTGTGTCTCCAGCTACCCGACGAGGGCCGAGGACGCCAATCTCAGGGTGATTAGGACCCTCAGGGACCGATTTGGCGTGCTAGTAGGCTTCTCGGACCATACGCTCAGCCTCGTCATCCCGGCGGCGTCCGTCGCCTTGGGCGCGGTTATTGTAGAGAAACATCTTACACTGGATCACAACCTCCCGGGGCCGGATCATGGGATGTCCCTTGAGCCTGATGAGTTCAATGAGATGGTGAAGAACATACGGGAAGTTGAGGCCTCCCTGGGCGATGGTGTCAAGAGGGTAACAGAGAGTGAAAAGGGGGTCAGGGAGGTGGCGAGGAGGAGCGTAGTTGCAGTAGTCGACATCCCGGCTGGGACAAGTATAACACGTGAGATGTTAGACATTAAAAGGCCGGGAACCGGCATTGAGCCTAAGAGGATCGATGAAGTGGTCGGGAAGAGGGCTAAGAGGCTCATTAAGAGAGATGAGTTGATAGCCTGGGACTCTCTCGCTGTCTAAATAGCCTTATTCCTGCTTCTTCATGACCTTCGCGGGGACACCGTAGGCTACGACGTTAGGTGGTATGTCCTGAGTAACGAAGCTGAAAGCGCCTACGACGGCATTCCTGCCGATAGTGACCCCTGGCATAATGACACTGTGGCTGCCCACCTTGGCACCCTCCTCGATTATGACCTTACCCCACTTGTCGTCTATTGTCGACCAAGAGTAAATTGAGCAGTGGGAGCCTATCTCGACGCCCTTCTCGATGCGGACGCCGTATTTTGCGTTGATGTAGGTGAAGGCGCCTATGTCGGTGTTTGGGGCGAGTTCAAGGTTCTCGTGGTACTGGCACATCCAGCTCCACCTCGTCATGCCACGTTCGTCGAACTCCGGCTTAACCCAGTCCTTGAACCTGCTCACGTTTGCTCCCTCTGAGAGTTCGTCGGGCTAGTAGGTTATTTGTTTTTGCACGAGCTCCTCTGTTATCTCCAGCTCTGAGAGGAGCTTGACTATCCGTTTAGCGGCTTTGCCGTCACCCCAGGGGTTGCGGCGTTTGCTCACCTTCTCCCTGAATGCCTTGTCATGCAGCGCCTTCCGTACAGCTTCCACGATGGCGTCCCTGTCGTGTGGGACGTCTATGACGTTGTCGCCGCGGAGCCTCCCCTCCTGCCTCATGCCGATGTTGACGAAGGGCAGCCCGAAGGAGGGGGCCTCAATTATCCCGCTGCTCGAGTTCCCGACCATCACGGCCGCGGTGGCCATGAGGCCGAGGTACTGCTTCTGAGGGAGGCTTGGGTAGGTCCTAATGTACGGGGGGAAATTGGATCTTTCAATGACCTTGATCATCCTTATGCCGCCAGCGTCGTTGTTCGGGTAAAGGAGCACGGTCTGTTCATGGAGCGCGACGAGGGCGGCGAGGGTAACCCGCATCTGATCTGCAGCCTCGTCAGCCTGGGTCGTGACGGGGTGCTGTACAGCGAGGATTATCGGCTTGGTAAGGTCTAAGCCGAGCTCTTTCGCCACCTCCTCAGGGGTGCTCTTCGCCACGTTAAGAATCACGTCCAACGCAGGCGCCCCGACGACATGGACATTCGCACGCCTCTCCCCGAGCTTGATGATCCTCTCCGCCCCGTCCCTCGTGGCTGGGAAGTGCACGTGAGCGAGCTTCGTAACGGCGTGGCGGATGGACTCGTCTATGCAGCCCTTCGTCACCTCGCCGCCGTGGACATGAACTACAACCCTATTCGTGTATGCGCCCGCTATGGCGCCTGCGAAGGCCTCGCTCCTGTCGCCGAGGACTAGAACAATGTCGGGGTTGATCCTTTCGAACGCTTCGGTGACACCTATTATGCCCTTACCGAGGGCCTTTGCCATGGACGCCTCAGAGTCGTCGCAAGGGCTCATATCGACAACCTCGTCGACTCTGAAGCCACTCCTCTCGATGTCCTTCAGGGTGTAACCGTGTACTTCCGAGAGGTGCATGCCCGTGGCGATGATGTGAAGCTCGAGATCCTTTGATCTCATTATCTCTACGAGTATGGGCGTTAATATCCCAAACTCCGCCCTTGTGCCGGTCACGACGGCCACCGACCTCAAGTTCTACCATTCCTCCTCTGGTCCTTCAGCAGCAGGTCCATTATCCTGAGGTCGAGGAGTGTGTCGACGTCGAGCGACCTCTCCTCAGGCATCACATAGGCTCTGATGTCCTTTCCGTAGAGGGAGTTGCCCTCCATCAGGGTGTCCCTCTGGGTCGCGTAGATGGCTCCGTTCAGGGAATACACCTTTGGGAGGTCCTGGCGCCTGATCTTCGTCTCCTCACCGAAGAAGGGGACGAGCTTGTCTCCTTTAAGGGTGAACATTAAATATGGACTGTGCTTCGCCTCGGTGACCGAGATGACTGAGTCAGCGCCTGTATCGAAAAGAGCCTTGACCGTCCCATCTATATCCCTCGCATCCCTGAGCGGGCTCGTCGGCTGGAGTGTGACGGCGACATCTACTTTCCCGCCCTGCTCCTCGATGTGCCCCACCATGTGCCGTATCGCTCGGATCGTTGGGCTACTATCATGGGCGAGTTCTTTAGGTCTCAGAACAGGGACCTCCGCCCCATAGTACTTGGCGACGCCGGCGATCTCCTCGTCGTCCGTTGATACGATGACCCTTGTTAGGAGCCTAGATTTTTTCGCAGCCTCAATCGTGTAGGCGATGAGGGGCTTCCCGGCGACATCGTGGAGGTTCTTCCTAGGTATCCCCTTGGAGCCACCCCTTGCCGGGATTATGCCGACGACGCTCAACGCTTCTGACTTGCTGCTCATACACTCACGCCCGACCCTGTCTCACAACCTTCTCTACGAAGAGTTTGATATTATCGGGGTAGCCTGGTTTAATAATATCCTCGTTGAGCCTAGCAACGGATTCCCTCTCTATCCCGCTGAACGATCTCACCGCCTTCAAAAACTCTTGAGGAGTCTCGACATATCTTGAAGTTCTTTCATCTCCTAGCAGGCTCGAGAAGTAGAGCTTCGAGAGGTTGTTGATGTTAACGAGGATGTTGGGGGCGCCGAGGCTGGGGGCTTCGACGGCGCAGCTTGAGTAGACGGTCGAGTGGATGTCAATATATGGCATCAGCTCGTAGAACTCGCGTTCGAGCTCCACTATAATGTTATCGGGGAGGATAAGGCTCGAGTAGTCGCGCTCAATCGGGTGCCGAGGGATTAAAATGTAGCCGATGTCCCTGTCCAGTGCTGCAGAGGTGATTATAAAGTCTATGAGGTCGTCCTCCACGGTCGATTGAAGGGTCACTCCAACCACTTTGTTGAACTTCTTCAGCCTGTTCACGAGCGATGTGTCTGGTTTAAAATTATGTTTTATGTAGTCGATGTAGAAGCTGCCTACTGTGTAAGCATTCCCCGCCTCAACGAACCTGCCACGTTCAAGGACCTCTGCATCCCTCTTTCCGAAGACCAGTACGTGATCGGGGTAGAAGACCCTGTTTAGGTCGGCGTAGATGTTGTAGGCCTCGTGGCCCTCCCCGGTCGAGCCGTGCTGTATCTCGACGACCTTGATGTCGAGGTCCTTCGCTGCCTTCACCTTCCCCATATCGTAGTAGGAGCAGACGATGAATACGAAACTGGGCTTCAAATGTTTGAAGAACCGCTTGTACGCAGAGTATCTGCTCCTGAAGGTTCTGATTATCCTCTCGTCGTCGACCTCGAGACCATAATCCTTCTTAATCTGGTCCAGCGTCGTCTGCCCCACGATCTCTAAGGGTCCTGGGCTAAGCTTTCTCTTGACGGCCGAGAGGAGGTAGATCGGGTAGATCCCGGTTATGTTCTTTGTATAGACCTCCTCCTTCGGGAGGTGGTCTGGCTCTGGATCCTCGATCACGAGTGTCTTATCTCTCCCGAGTACGTCTGCCAGTGGGTCAGCGAACCTGTCGAAATACTTGCCTTCGATCCTCTTTCTGACGTTACTTCTGGATGTTGAGAAGATGACGTAGTCATACTGCCTGAACCAGCCCCCGAAGCCGTAGAACAGCTTGCCGATTGAGTCGATAATTGAACCGGCCAAGGTCTTAGACCGTGTTCTCCTCATCCTCCTCCCCTTGAAGAGGTAGGATGTCGCGTAAGCGATCCTGAGGTAAGGCCAAACCTGTTCGCCGTCTACCCTGATACTCGAGACGTCGTACTTCTCCTCGACCTCTCTTAGGAAGTGGCTCACTGTATAAACCCCGTAATGGTTATTGTGGGGAGCAGGTTGATTATTGAATTTTGGTATATGGGCTGGTTTTACTTGTGGTAGTGCGTCGTCACCTTCTTTACACCGGTCAGGATAGCGTCCAAGTCATCGTCTGACAGGTACGGGTGCATGGGCAGGCTGAAGATCCTGTTTGCCACATCTTCGGAGACGGGACATCTGTCAGGTTTCATGAGGTCGAGAATGGCGGGCTGTCTCGTCAAGGGCGTCGGGTAGTGGACACCGCAATCGATGTTCTCGGCTTGGAGGGCCTTCAGGAACTCGTCCCTCGTGCATTTCAACTTCTCAAGGTCGAGTGTAGCAGAGAAGTAACTGTAGCTTGGATTCGTCTTCGGCGTAATTTTCTGTGGGCTGACGCAGTCGATCTTCTCGATTCCTCTCCTGAGCTTCTCCCCGATGTAGCGCCTCTTCCTGAGGTAACCGTCGAGATTCTCAAGCTGGTTCAAGCCTATGACGGCCATGATGTCGGTCATACGGTAGTTGAGTCCGAGCATCACGTGGTGGTACCTTCCGTCGTCGCCGTGGTTCCTGATAAGCGTTCCCAAACGATATAGTTCAGGGTCGTTTGTTGTGACTATGCCACCCTCCCCAGTCGTCATGGTCTTGGTCGGGTAGAAGCTGTAGCAGTTTAGGTGTCTCCATGAGCCCAGGTCTCTACCACCGTACTCTGTTCCGTGGGCCTGGGCGCAGTCGTTGATGAGGAGGAGCTTGTGGTCCTCCGCAATCTCGGCGAGAGCGTCCATATCCGCTGCGTTCCCGAAGAGGTGGACAGGCGCGATAGCCTTCGTCTGGCTGTTTATCTTCTCCTTCACGTCCTCAGGGTCGATGAGGTACGTCTCGGGGTCGATGTCAGCGAACACCGGCTTAGCGTTGCTGAAGAAGACCGTGCTGACGGTGGCGATGAAGGTGAAGGCTGGGGCGATGACCTCGTCCCCTGGCTTCAGAGTTGAGAGGTATACGACATGTAGGGCTGCTGTACCGTTGGAGACGGCGTAGGCGTATTTGGCGCCGACTCTCTCAGCAAACTTTTCCTCGAACTCCTTGGTGTAGGGCCCCATCCGGACGTAGCCTGACCTGAGGACCTTGGCCACGTCATCTGCATCTTTCTGCGAGAAGACGGGCTTCGCGAGGGGTATCTTCTTGTCAGATACCGGTTTGCCACCTAGGATAGCGAGTTGATCCATGGTACTTGAGTTAGCTGAATTGTTGATAAGTGCTTCTCGGGCGTCTTCGCTACTTTATGCCATGGAGCCATGAGGGGTCCTCGAAGGAGGGGTTGGGGTATTTGTAGAAGCCTCTGCCCGTCTTCACACCTAGCTCCCCCCTCTCGATCTTGTCAAGGAGAAGCCTCGGAGGGTAGTCTCTGGGGTCGCCTGACTCCTCGTAGTAGGTCATCTCGATGTCCCTGACTACGTCGAGGCCCACACGGTCCATCATCCCGAAGGGACCGGACATCGTGCCGTACAGGCTCATCCAGGCCCTATCCACGTCCTCGTGGGTGGCCACGCCCTCATCGACGAGGTGGAGGCACTCCCTCTTCACGGCCCTCCAAACGCGGTTGAAGATGAAGCCCGTGCTCTCCTTGAGCACGGTAAGGGGCGTCAGCCCGATCATTATGGAGAACTCCCTCACCCTACCCAAGGTCTCGTCGCTGGTCTTCGTTCCGCGCATGAGCTCGACTACCCTGCTTCTCCATGGAAAGCCGTAGAAGTGCATGTTGAGGACCCTGTCGGGGCGGTTCGTCGCGTCCTCGATCCTGGAGACCCTTATAGACGAGCTGTTAGTCGCCAGTATTGTATGGGGGCTGCACAGCCTGTCCAGATTCTTGAAGACTTCACGTTTCATTTCGAGGCGCTCCGTGACGGCCTCTATCACGATCTCCGCAGTGGCAGCAGCCTGCGAAGCCGAGACAGTCCAGAGCATCCTGGACAGGATGGCTTCCTTCTCCTCGGCTTCTATCTTCCCTTCAAGGATCCACTGGTCCAGGTATCCATTTACCGAGTTCTTTGATCGTTCCAGGGCGTCTCTGGAGACATCGTAGAGGTTCGCGGGGAGCCCGCTGGCGGCGCACTGGAGGGCGATCTGGGACCCAAGGTAGCCCGACCCGTAGACGCATACATGTTTGGGAGATTCCATGCATGTTATCTGCCCGTTGGAGTGAAATGCTTTTACCATCCCTGACCTGGGAGGGTGCGATGTATTTAACCTGAAATCGGATCTATTTACGGGGGTTGTTTTGGGTAGGAACAAGAAATATTCCGGTTACAAGGCTTTCCAGTTTCTAGAGCCTGGGATCGACTACATGGAGTTCAAGCTCAGGGCGGAGATGGTCCCTGAGTGGGCCGAGTGGGTTCCATTGTCCAAGGACGAGGAGGATCGGTTCGAGGAGATCATGGAGAAGAACATCGTGATCAGCCTCCACGAGCACCCGAGCACGCGGCCAGAGGACATCAGCCTCCGTGAGGAGTTCACCAGGGAGGGGAGGGAGCCCCTCGCCTACGAAGCGCTGAGCAAATCGGGGCTCGACTGCGTCTTCGACAACATGATGGACGGCTCCAACTTCATCAATACGAAGCACGGCTGGGACTGGATGAGCACCGTCCACGACCTCGGCATGAAGCTCTGCGACATAGCGAAACAGGACTTCGTAGTCCACTGCAGGAAGGTTGAGGATATTCTGGAGGCCCACAAGGCGGGGAAGCTCGCCTGGGTAGGCGTCATAGAGTCCTCCTCATGTATAGAGAACGAGGTGGACAGGCTCGACGTACTCTACGGCCTCGGCGTGAGAAGCATGGGGGTGAACTACAGCGAGTCGAACATGCTAGGCACCGGGCTCAAGGAGATCAGGGACGGAGGGTTAACCGACTTCGGCTACGACGCCATCGTCCGGATGAACAAGCTGGGGATGCTCGTGGACGTGAGCCACGTGAGCGATCAGACGGCGATGGACACTATCGCCCTCAGCAAGAGGCCTATAGTCATCTCCCACAGCGGTGTCCGGGCACTGACGCCCACGACGAGGATGTTCCCGGATGAGGTCATCCAAGCTCTGGCCGAGAGGGGCGGTGTGATGGGGATAGAGGCGGCGCCCAACCTCACCGTCACCGAGAAGCACCCGCTGCACAGCATAGAGTCCTACATGGAGCATATAGAGTACTGCATCGACCTTGTGGGCATCGACTACGTAGGGTGTGGGCCTGACACCAGCTACGCGGACCACGTGGGCATGTACCTGCACAACCTCGAGGACTCCAAGAAGATGGGCCTGGGCCACTACAGCAGACCTGACCGCAAGGCGTCGCCGAACCAGTACCTTGGTATAGACATGAACATCGAGGCGCTGAAGAGGCTGAAGTACGTGAGGGGGATGGAGAACCCGACGGAGTGCCTCCAGAACGTCGCCCGCTGGATGGTGAAGCACGGCTACTCCGACAAGGAGATCGCGAAGATAATCGGCGGAAACGCCCTCCGCCTCCTACGCGAGGTCTGGTAAAAAGTCGAGGACCCCTCTTTTTCTTAGGGTTTCCCCCAATACTAACTCTTCTTCGCGGAACCAAATTTGATGAGGAGGACCACCGTCAAACATCTGCTGAAAATCAGGCTTTTATAAACATTTGAGATATGTAAAACCATGACTGATTTTAGAGTCGTCATCGGCATGATGATGCACGAGACGAACACCTTCAGCACGGTGGGGACGACACTCGCCGACTATGACCCCCTCTACGGGGAGGAACTGATCAATACCCACAGGGGAACGAAGTCCGGTGTGGGGGGTTTCCTCGACGTCCTGGGAAGGCACGGAGTCAACGTGATCTCGACGATCGGGGGGCACGCCACCCCGTCTGGCCCGATAAGGAACAGGGACTACTGGGTGTTCGTGGACACGATCACGCGGGGCCTCCGTGAGGCGGAGAATGTGAACGGGGTTCTCCTCGCCCTCCACGGCGCGATGGTGGCGGAGGACATCCCCGAGGCTGAGGGGACCCTCCTCAAGGAGGTCAGGAAAGAGGTCGGCCCGAAGACGCCGATCATCGTCACCCTGGACCTCCACGCCCTAATATCCGAGCTGATGGTGAAGAACTGCGACGCCATCTACGGCTACGACACCAACCCACACGTCGACATGTACGACAGGGGTGTGGAGGCCGCCGAGGCGATGGTGAGGACAATGAAGGGCGAGGTGAAGCCCGTCGTCGCCTTCAAGAAGCTGCGGATGCTCCCGCCGACCATAAACCAGCGCACGACGGAGGGGCCCATGGTCAAGCTCCTCGAGACCGCCTTCGAGATGGAGAAGCAGCCGGGGGTGCTAAACGTCTGCATCTTCCCCGCCTTCCCCTACGCCGACGTGGAGAGGGTCGGGAGCGCTGTCGTGGCGGTGACCGACAACGACCCGGGCCTCGCTCAGAGGCTCTGCGACGAGCTCGGGGAGAAGATGTGGGGCAAACGCAAGGAGTTCCTCAAGCCCCTCACGCCGATAAAGGAGGCCGTCGAGGAGGCCATTAAGGCCTCTGAGGGCCCTATAATCCTCGCGGACGTGGCTGACAACCCCGGAGGCGGAGCGCCCGGCGACGGCACCGAGATACTGAAGGAACTCATCAAGAGAGGAGCCAAGAACGTGGGCATCGCCTGTATCAAAGACCCAGAGGCCGTGGAGAAGGCGATCCAGGCGGGAGTCAAGGGCGCTGTGACCATGAGGATAGGGGCCAAGACGGACAGCTTCCACGGTAAGCCCATCGAGGTCTCCGGGAAGATCCGCACAATAACCGATGGCAGGTTCATCCACAAGGCCGGCGCCGTGGGGTTGCCGGCGGACGTCGGACGAACCGCCGTCATCGACGTCGACGGCATCGAGGTGATACTCACCGAGAAGAGCCACGCCCCCAACGACCCGGAGATCTACCGAAGGAACGGCATAGAGCCCAGGGACAAAAAGATCCTAGTCCTGAAGAGCAGAGGCCACTTCAGAGCGGCCTACGAGCCCTTCAGCAAGAAGGTCATCGAGGTCGACGCCCCCGGGCTCACCAGCCCCAACCTCGGGTGGTTCAACTACAGGAACATACCCAGGCCCATATGGCCCTTCGACGAGATTTAAAACCCCTTTTATACAGGGATTCCTCCACATCGGAATTTTTTTTATTAAATAATGTGAGTTTTGGAGACGTTAATGTTCAGGGGTTACTTACCATATCTTGATTCGCGGTGAATCAATGTGGTTTTGAAGAGGCGTTTGAGGGTTGAAGTTCATTGCACTCCTGGGATGCGACCGGGAGGATCCCGACGAGTTCATCGAGATCTGGAACAGGAGGCTGTCCCCCAGCCATACCATTAAGACTCTGTTCCCTCCGCACACCATTGCTGATTCCTTAAAGGGCTGCATAGGCTTCACGATCTTCGCATCAAGGCACGTGACGTACTAAATTTGAAATCGATCCACGTAGCTTTAAGCAGCGAGTCGAATATGTTTATATAATTTCAAGGCACATTAGTAAAAGTCAGACCTCAGTGAAAACAAGCCCCTCGTATCGAGGTTCGATGCATGGAAAAAAAGACTAATCGACTTGAAGTAGCCGCTATACTATTAAGTTGCATATTCGTCTTCGCGATGCTAGGGTTTTCAGTCTACGCGAGAGAACACGATCAACCCCAGACCATGGTCTTCACAGTCGCGGCGTCGGAACAATTCAAGCTTAATTGGATCAACTGCACGAGAGTTACATTCAGTGAGGGGGGAGGATGGTCGTTTAATGGACTTTATGATTTCGAGGTCGGGAAAACGTATTCAGTCACATATTTAGGTTTTAAATACAGCTTAAGGAATTACGCTGAAATCGTGAGTATGCAGAAGGTGGATTAGATCCCCTCTGTTGGTGTTATTGTATGTACTTTTCAGAGCGCGCGACCGCCTTAACTTCCTTTTTCTATTCACTAATAAAGAACGTATTGCGGGAATTTTCCGTGATCTACGTGGATACCAAGAAAACATGCCAATACTTACTCGGATATCTCAAGGCATACAACGAGGAAAAGACCGTCGAAAAGTGGTACAAAATCACTCTGAGTGAAAAAATCGAGAGAGAAAGATCGTAAAAATTTTTCGGAGAATAAGAGAAGTTCGAGCAATCAAAATTTATAAAACGTAGCTAACATTCAATTGGAGTTTCTTTGTCGGGAACCAATCTTGTAGAAGAGCTCTGCGCCGACCTCATCGTCACCAACTGCAAGGCGTACACTGCTGATCCCAACGACACTGTCGCGGAGGCCGTGGCGGTCAGGGACGGCAGGATCCTGAAGGTAGGGCCGGCCTCAGAGGTCATGCTGCTTAAGGGGAGAAAGACTAGGGTCCTCAACCTCGACGGCAGGCTCGTGCTTCCGGGATTCATTGACAGCCACGAGCACTGCATCAGGAAGGGTCTGCAGGCCGACTGGGTGGAATGCGGCTCACCCCCCATGAAGACGATCAGGGATATTGTCAAGGCTCTAAAAGTCAAGGCGGCGGATAAGCCTGCAGGGAGTTGGGTCGTGGGCAACTGGTTCGACGAGTCCAAGCTCGAGGAGAGGCGCTTCCCCACGCGATGGGACCTAGATGAGGCGTCGCTTGATAACCCGATCTATCTTGGACGAGCCGGAGGCCACAACGGCGTGGCCAACAGCATGGCGCTGAAGATCGCCGGGATAGGCAGGGACACGCCGCAGCCGGCCGGCGGAAGGATAGAGAAGGGCGGGGATGGGGAGCCCACTGGTAGGCTCGACGAGCTGGCGGCCATGAACATGATCCGCTCTAAGATACCTGTACTCGGCCCCGAGGAGTCCGTCGAGACCATGGTGCGGAACTGGCCCAAGGTGGAGGAGGAGCTCCTCAGCTGGGGGCTGACAACTGTACACGAGGCCCACATCAAAGCCCCCGAGGCAGCCGCATACCAGGAGCTCCTTAAGCAGGGGAAACTCCGCATGCGCATCGGCCTCATGCTCGACGGCATAGCCCCGTACGAGGGCTACGCCACAAGCGACCTGTCTAGGCAGGGGCTCCGCACCGGCTTCAGCTGGGGCGATAGGCTCCGCGTCCTCGGCGTGAAGCTCGGCGTCGACGGCGCAATGGGCTCGAAGACGGCGGCGCTTTCCAGACCATACGAGGACGAGCCGGGTAACAGGGGAATCGTCAGGGTGACTCAGCAGGAGTTGACGGAGGAGACCGTCAGGTGCCACTTGGCGAAGCTGAGGGTGTGCATCCACGCGATAGGGGACAGGGCCATCGATATGGCACTCGACGCGGTGGAGGAGGCACTGAAGAAGTGGCCCTGGGAGGACCATCGGCATAGGATAGAGCACGTGGGCTACGCCGAGGAGAAGCAGCTCAAGAGGATGAAAGAGCTGGGGGTAGCCGTCTCGGCCTCCATTGGCTTCTGCTACCCCATAGGCGACAGCCACCTCAAAGCCCTGGGCGAGGAGAGGATGAAGGGGTACTACCCCATGCGTAGCCTCGCCGAGCATGGCATAGTGGCCGGCGGGAACAGCGACGGCTTCGGCGAGAGCTGGGCGATAACTGGCATCTACGGCTGCGTGACTCGGAGGACCATGGGAGAGAATATTCTCTGTAAAGAAGAGGCGATCTCGGTCATGGACGCGATAAAGGCTTACACAATCAATGGCGCCTATCTAGAGGGAACCGAGAAGGAGAAAGGCTCCTTTGAGCCTGGAAAGTTGGCTGATATGGTTGTTCTGGACAGGGACATCCTAACGATTAACCCCAATGAGATCATTGAGGCGAAAGCCGTGATGACTATCGTCGGCGGTGAAGTAGTCTATGAACGAAAGTAGGCTCCGCCTCTCCGACAATGCACCTTTTTGAGGGTCATTATAACAATTTTTTTAAAAATTTCCAAATATTCGATGATTCGTCCTCGACGTCGTATATGGATTTAATAGATTAGTTGAAGGAAAATATAGTGGAAACAGGGGGACCTTTCTGTGCTCTTAATCGCGAAGCTGGATAGTATCCACCAGGCCCGGGTTGAGGGCCTCATAAGGTACGCGCCACGGCGCGACTTCCAGCCCATAACCTTCCTCGTGGATACGGGTTCCTCACAGACGTGCCTCCTGCCAGACGACGTGGTCAGGCTCGGCATAGACCACGCCAGCTTACCCACCGTGACGAAGACGATAGTGACGGCTAACGGCCCGGTGTCCCTGAAGCTCCTCCAGAACGTCGAGGTCGACCTTCCCGTCGTGGGCGGCATCCTTGAGAACAAGAAGGCCCTCATCAAGATACCGCTGAGCCAGCTCCCCCTCCTCCCGCCGGGCTCCGGCTACGCGCCTCTGCCGCAGCAGATGGTCTTCAGCCTCCTCGGCATGGATGTCCTCCGCTTCTTCCCCCGCTGGACCTTCAAGAAGAGCGAGCTGCTGATGGATTTTGGGGAGAACGAGTTAGAGTCCCTGAGACAGAGTCTAAAAATTTAGCTTGATTCTTAGGATGACGAAGCGAGCCCGCTTGAACGGTATTGAGTAGACATCTCATGGACTTGATCTGATTCGACTACTTCCTCGGGATTCCGACTCCTCTGAAGGTGAAGCCCCTCTTGAGGCACTCTTCTCTGCTGAAGGCGTTTCTGCCGTCAACTATTATTGGGGTCCGCATCAGCTGCCTGAGTCGGTCGAGCTGCAGGCTGAGGTATTCTCTGTGGCGTGTGACTAGGACGAGGCAGTCCTTGCCCTTGACAGCCTCCTCTAGGTTGTTCGTGAGGCTGATCCCTTCGTAATCTTTGATGTAGGGGTCGTGGACGATGAGCTCACTGCATTCACCTTTCAACGAATTGTAGAGGGGCTCTGCTGGCGTGTTGCGCGAGTCGTCGCTGTTCTCCAGGAAGGCGAGGCCAAGTACTGCGATTCGGGCCTCTTTGAGACTCATTCTTCGTTCTGCCAAGGCTTCGACGGTGAGTTCCTTCATGTGCTGAGGCATTCCGTCGTTTACTTTTCGACTCTCGACTATGATCCGGGGGTTGAACTTGAAAGTGCCATAGGTATCCATCCCGTATTTTAGGAGCCACGGGTCCTTGGGGAGGCAGTGGCCTCCGACCCCTGCGCCTGGGATGTGCATGTTTCTGTAGGGGTTGGCGTGTGGCACGGATGGGTCGTTGGGTAGGTTGTTTACGAGCCTCCTCACGTCGTGGACGTTGACTCCGAGGGACTCACAGATTAGAGCGACCTCGTTGGCGAAGGCGATGTTGACATCCCGGTAGGTGTTCTCGGCTACCTTGGCGACCTCCGCGGTGATGGCGTCCGTCGGATGGAGTTTTCCTTGGACTATATGCCTGTATAGCTCAATGCCACGCCTTGTGCATCCGGGGGTTACGCCGCCCACCGTACGATCTAGCTTCGTGAGGTTGTGTATGAGTCGACCCACCATGACCCTCTCTGGGCTGAAGACGAGGTTGAAGTCTACACCGGCTCTGAGGCCGGAGTGCTCCTCGAGGATTGGTTTCACGAGGTTGTTAGTGGTCCCGGGGGCTACTGTGGACTCGATGCTGATGAGCACTCCCTTCCTCATCTTCACGCCGATCTCGTCGCAGACCTGCCTGAGGGAATCGTATCGGGGCTTATGGTTCCGGTCCACGGGGGTCTGGACAGCGATGATGATCGCGTCGGCGTTCCTGTAGGCTTCCGCGTTGTCCGTCACCCTGAACGTTCCTTGTTTGACGACCCTCGAAATGAGCTCACCTAAACCCGGTTCGTCTCCTTCTATGGGTGATTTTCCTTGGTTGAGGTAGTCGATCTTCCAGGCAGATCGTGATGATCGTCTCTGGATACCGGTAACGTTGAAACCGGGCTGATCCGCGAATAGAGCTGCCACTGGTATGCCCACGTAGCCCATGCCGACGACAACTAGATTCAAGATATCTCTCACCGAAGCGGATGTTCGATATGAAGTTGGTCAGGCTATTTGTAAAGTTATTTAACGTCCTTCTGATCAGGAGCTTTCCTTAGGGCATTGCGTCTGATGCCTTCATAGGCCACGAATATGAGCAGGGCGATACCTACTCCTAAGGAGGCTAATTTAATAACGAGCCCTGGTTCTACGGAGGGATTCGGCGATGTATAAGCTAGGAGGAATACCTGACCTCCCTCGCCGACTCCGTAGGTTATCCCCGTGACGTAGACATGGTCGCCCTCCACCGCGACCGATCTAGCTATGTCGTCTCCGAAGCCTCCCCACGTACGAGCCCAGAGCATGTTACCCTCGGCGCCAAGCTTGGCGACGTATGCATCCTTCGCATCCATGAAACTTGGACTCATCTCATGCCCCACAACGTAGACGTAGGGTCCTGTAACAACAACGCTCCAGGCGTAGCTTTCGAATGAGTCACCGAATAGATGTGCGTGGAGCAAGTCCCCATTCGATGTATATTCTAGCAGGGCGAACTTTGCCGTGCCGTTGATTAACCTAGCAAAGCCTGCTTGGAAAATCCTGTCTTTTGACGAGGTTACGGCCAGCCCAAAGTTCTCGAGCCCTGTTCCCCAGCTCCTAGTCCAAAGGAGGTTGCCGTCGAAGTCAAACTTCCTCAGCATCATCCTCGTCCTGGGCACGGCACTATGGATATGCTCTGTATCTCCGTTCTTCCTGTTGTGCAGCTCAGATAGATGCCGTCGTCCACTGATACGGCCCAACCGGTTTCCGTGTCACTTTCATTAAGCTCTCTGGCCCAGATGAGGGAGCCGTCAGGTCTGTACTTCAACAAGAATGACCAGGTTTTAGATTCATTGCCCCTCGTGTAGCCTGTGATATATATGGAGCCTGAGGAGTCTACAGCGACGCCTCGCCCGATCGCGTCTGTTCTCCCCCTCCACTCCCTGCTCCATATCAGGGCGCCATCGTCATCGTATTTTAGGAGGAGCGCGCTGGATTCGTTTCCGTTGGATCTGATGCCACAGATGTATAGGGCGCCTCCTGAGGCCACCATGGCCCTTCCCATGCTGAAGCCGTCGCCGCCCCATGTGCGGTTCCAGATAAGCTGACCTTCGCCTGAGTACTTCAGGAGGAACACGTTCTCATCTCCTAGGCCATAGCTCGTCGTGTCGCCCGTGACGTAGAGGTAGCCTTCGGAACATGCAAGGCTCCTGGCGTATTCCCTACCGCTGCCACCCCATACAGCGACCCAGTCCCGCGACGAATATTCTGGACGGTCCCTTAGGTAGGTCGACTCGACGAGGAATGTGCTTAAGAGTAGTGTCTCTGCGATGTAGAGCGCCAAGAAAACGAGTGAAGGCTTAACCAAGCTAACATATTCTCATAACGATGTCTGCCCTAAAACGTTTAACTTCGATGAAAAGTGAACTCGAATTTTCTTGTTTTAGATGTTGATAGATTTGAGGCTTGCGTCGATGGATATCGCTGACTAATTGACTGAAGCTAAGCTTTGTTTATGGGCGATCCTCTGGAGGCGTAGAGGAGGCAGAGAAGGGCTGCTATCCCGGCGCCTACCATGGTCAGCCAGACCGCGCTGAATGAGTAGGAGTCTATTATGGCTCCGAGGAAGGTTGACCAGAGGGAGCTGACTCCGAAGCCGAAGGTGAAGAAGAGGCCTAGGAGTATGTCACGTTCGCTTGGACCAGCGCTGCGGGCGAGGTGGGCCTGCAGGATGGAGCTCATGCTGAAGGTCGTCATGGAGAGGAAGAAGAGGTGGGGGACGAGGATGAGGTTGAATCCCTGGTAGAGGGTGAGGAGGAAGATTGTGGTCGTCGTGGTCATTAGTGATAGCGTGGCGGTCTTCAAGTAACCCTTCTGGTCGGCGAGTCTGCCGAGGTAGATGGTTCCGAGCACACCGCCGATAGTTGCGACGGAGCTCACGACGCCCGCGTCGAAGACGCTGAGGGCGAGGCCCTTCGAAGCATCTCTGAGATAGATCGGGATCCAGGTGGTCATGACTCCCATCCCTGTGCCGCCTGAGATGAAGGCCTGGGCTACGAGTATCGGTATCGCGCCCTTGACCTTTAAGGCGGATTTAACGTCGTCGATGAGCCGCCTCTCGGATCCCTTAGAGATCGCCTTCTCACCGGCTGGCTCGCCCCGAAGACCGAGGAAGACGAGTACGCCGGTGAGGAGAAAAAGGAAGGCGAGGAGGTAGTAGGAGGACCTCCAGCCGGTCGCGACGGCGATGGATGAGAGGAGTATTGGGCTTATGATGTTGCCGACATAGCCTAAGCCATAGAATATGGAGAGGGCGGAGCCTATCCCCCTCCTCTCGTACTTGCTACTGAGGATTGAGCTGCTGACGGGATGGGTACCGGCTTGGCCGACTCCGGCGACGGCGTTTCCGGTAATAACGGTTTCGAAACGGTTAGCAGTGCCCGTCAGGAGGCAGCCGAGGGACATGAAGAAGTTTGAGCCGCTCAGGAGGATGCGCCTTGAGACCTTCCTTCCTGCGATGCTGTAGATCATCTGGAGGAAGCCCCCGAGGATGTTGGCGATGCCGACCATGAGACCGATCTGGGTATAGCTGAGGCTGAGATCCTCCTTCATGCTCTGGTAGAGGATCGAAGAGCCTGCGAAGAGGTGCTGGGCAACGTGTGATACGGTGAGGGTCGTTATGACCCGCTTCTCCGATTTCCCCGCCTCCTTCACCTCGCTCAAGAGTGTCACTGAGGTTAGGCTACACTGCATCTTCTCAGGCGTTTAAACATATTTCCTGCGGCCGGTTCACAGGAGGACTTATTTATGGTTGTGCTCTCCGATGAGGTAACAGCGGGTTTCCTATCACCTGTTCGATGTGAGCCTGATCGGTTTTCCTGTTCAAATAGATTTTATTTGGACTCTTTCTTCCAAGCGGTTTTTCATCCATTAGACGATACTCCCTAAATATTTTCGTGGTAGTCTAAAGGAGTCTGACTTGCTTGCCCGTTCTGCTTGACTTTAGGGCGGCTTCGCATATCTGGAGGGTTCTCAGTCCGTCCTCGCCCGTGACGGATGGCGGCGCGTCATTGATTATTGAGTCGGCGAAGGATTTGAGTTCCAGGTATAGGGGCTCCTGGTAGGGTATGTTGGGCTGGATGAGCCGCTGGTCGTTTTCGATGGTGAGCTGCTGGGTGATGTAGTCAACTGTCATTATACCCTTGGTGCCGGTGACGTTGAGCTGACGGACCTTCTTTGGGGTGAGCCAGTTGGCCTCTATGAAGACTGTGCGGTTCTCGGGGTAGCCGATGTTGATGTTGGCGTAGTCTTCGAACTGGTGGGCGATGCTGCCTGCGGTGGCGTAGACGGTGCTGGGCTGCTCTTTGAAGAGGGTGAGGGCGATGTCGATGTCGTGGATGGCGAGGTCTTTTATGACGCCGACGTCTCCGATGCGGAGTGGTCTCTGGCTGACGCGGCGGGTGCGTGCGAGGATGACGCCGCCGATCTCCCCTTCGGCTATCCTCCTGTAGGCTTCTTGGACGGCGGGGTTGAAGCGTTCGACGAAGCCTACGGTGAGGTGGACGCCATTTTTTTCGGCTGCCTTGATGAGGGTCTTCGCCTCTTCTACGGTGTTCGTCATCGGCTTCTCTACTAAAACATGCTTACCGCACTCGATGGCTTGGAGTGCGATCTCGGCGTGCGTCACCGTCGGCGTGCATATGGATATGAGCTGGATGTCAGGGTTCTTCATCAACTTCGTCGGGGCCGAGTACCATTTCACCCGGTGCTTTTCCCCTGTCTCTTTAGCCGTGGTCGGGTTAGTGTCCGCCACGCCGATGACTTCGGTGACTGGCAGGTCCGAGAATACCCTGACGTGGTTTCTCCCCCAGGTGCCGCATCCGATTACGCCGACCTTGAGCCTCTTCATCGGTTCTCTGCTTGGTTCTCTCGGGTTTTAAGAGTTGTTCAGGGTTCCGGGCAGCCATGATGTGAGTTTCCGGCCGACGAGCGGTTACATACCTCAGGCGGCTCCTATACGGTGGCTGAGCCCCCCTTGTCGGATGGCTTGTGGCGTTGCCCCCGGGGCTCGTCTTATAGATGAAAAATACGCCATTGTAAGGTACCCCCCACGTTTTTTCATGGGGCGTTATAATAGGTGGCTTGTTATAAGGCGAAAAAAAATCCCTCTCATGGTCCATGCATTCTCCTCCTCACGTTTTACTTATGTTGCTTGTGAGAGCCGGCAATATATGCCTGGCGGCCCTGGGCGGTGAGTGGCCGAGGCAACCTTTATTCATCGATCTTTGATTTTATCTTAGGCTCACTAAAGAGAATAAGAACTACTTCTTCGTCTCTTTCGCTTCTTCCTCCCTATCCCAGTCCTTGAACTCTCCTCATCGAGACCCTCAGAAAGGTCCTCGAGAGGCATGGGAAGAGGAGTCATTGTCAACGTGCACTCGATCCAGACTATGATGACGAATACCGCCGCCACCGCAGCAAACGCCGAAAGCTGAATCACGAACAATGCCCATGATGAGAGGAAAACCAGCCAGAAATAGCAGGCAGCGCCAAGCAGGCTGAGAGGCTCCTCAGCCCCGCACGAGTGCGCGGGCGGTCTCCCTGACGGCTTCCAAGCCACTAAGCGCGGGCCTCCAGCCCAGCGACCTCAGCCTCGAAGAGTCGAGCTGCATTACCTTCACGTCCCCCGCCCAGCCGCGCCCGCCGTCGACGCCGCCGGTCAGGCGTACCTCGCATCCGTCCAGCCCCATCTCCAGCATCACCGCTCTAGCGATCTCTTTGACGCTGACTCTGTCATCTGAGCCAAGGTTGAACACCTCGACCCTATCACGCGCCTCCTCTGCCCCCATAACCATGCCCCTGACGCAGTCGTCCACGTATAGATACGACTTCGACTGAGACCCGTCGCCGAGGACCTCTAACTTCCCCGGGTCAGCCCTCAGCTTCTCGACGAAGTCGTAGACCACCCCGTGTTTGCTCCTTGGGCCTATGATGTTCGCCAACCTGAAGATCACCGCCCTGAACCCGTACATCGAGGCGTACGCGGAGACCAGCGCCTCAGCAGCGAGCTTCGAGGCACCGTAATGGGAGATCGGCTTCAACGGCCCGTAATCCTCAGGTGTGGGGACCATGTCCGCCTCACCGTACACCGTCGAGGAGCTCGCGAACACGAACAGCTCGACGCCGCCGACCCTCCTCACCGCCTCCAAAAGCCTGTAGGTCGCTTCGACGTTCTGCCTGAAATGATCCTCAGGCGAAGCCCTCGACGCCCTCACCTCGGGGTTCGCGGCGAGGTGATGGACCACGTCGCAGCCGCCCAGAGCACCGATCACAGCCTCAGGATCCAGGAGATCACCCTTCACAAAGGAGAGCCTGGGGTCGCTCTCCCACCTCCTCAGGTTGTCCAGGCTCCCGGCCGAGAGGTCATCGATGACGCAAACCTCCCCGCCGCCATCAATCAAAAAATCTACCAGGTGGCTGCCAATGAAGCCGGCCCCGCCTGTAACTAATACCTTCATCAAATACCCAGTTAACAAATAGCCGAACCTTTTCTTAAGGTGATGAGTCTAAAACCGTAGACGCAAGCCATCTGCCGCATCAGATTCGTTCTAGCTTGAATATGACTGGCCGCAGTCCATCGGTGCAGCATTCCACCGCGACGCCCTTCTCCCTGTACCATGGCGGGTTTCCCCCGAAGGACAGAGTTCTGACGGTAGGGAAGATGGCATTCCACGCCGAGGTGCAGAACCCACCCGGCATACTGCCATTCTCCGCGACGATGAACTCCTGCCTGTCCCTGAACGCCTTACAAGCCTCGAGGGGCTCCACAGGCGTCACGGGACTCTCCTCGAAGACCTCTGAAGGCGCGAATCTCCTCAGCACGGTTATCCTGACTCTACTTCTATCAGGCATATCCAACATCCGCATCAATGTTCTTCGTATCATGTTTAAATTAAGCGTGCTCGACGGCGGAAACCAGACGCACGTGCAGACGCACCACGTCAGTTCTTATCCAACCTTCTACAATAGAACCATGTCATGGAGCACACAGTTCAAAGAGGGTACGACCTGGGAAGAGAGTCCCTGAAATGGCTCGCAATAGCAACCATGACGATAGACCACGTAGGGGTAGTCCTGTACCCTGAAAATATTGTGCTCAGATACATAGGGAGACTCTCCTTCCCACTGATCGCCTACCTGCTCATGCTGGGCCTGGAAAGCACAAGAAACGCGAAGAATTATTTAACCAGACTTCTCCTTTTTGCACTTATTTCCCAGGTCCCATTTTACCTTGCTAGAGGGGTGCTACCTTGGGAGTATTTGAACATATTTTTTACATTATTCTTAGGCGTCCTCTTCATCTATTTTTTTGAAAGAAACAATTACATATTTCTCATTCCTCTGGTGGCCTCCGCTGTGCTACCCTTGGATTTTGACGGCTATGGCATTGCGACGATAGGGTGCTTCTACGCTCTCAGAAAAAATAAGCGCATAGGGATAGTATTATTCATCTTACTCAATCTATTCATCTTCTTTGATTTGCCATACCAATCCTTGGCTCTACTTGCCCTCCCACTCATCCTCCTACACAACGATGGAAGATTCCCCTTCAATAAAATTAGTGTGAAAACCGATTATCCGCCATGGAGGAAATATTTTTTCTACATCTACTATCCTCTTCATCTTCTAGTGCTCTATTTTCTAAAAATTGAATTTTATAGCTAAGCTAAGTTAACCCTCTGCTCATACTTCATGAATAAGACTAACATTTACCAACTTAACGTATATGTTCTTTGGGATCGGGCCATAATTTTATCCCCCAAACCCAAACCCATTCTTTCATTTTTATTTGTTTCTTCTCTCTTCTATTCTTATTCTCTTATTCTTATCCATTTCATCACCACGTATATCACATATATCGATCACATATATCGCACACAGAATTATCGTAGATAGCGTACAGGCGCGCGCGTGAAACGTTACTGTTTCAGATTGTAGTTATGTCAGACGAAGTGGGAAAGCTGCTTCACCTGTGATGCCCTGCTCCTCCCTAAACTGCATCCTGTAGAATGATGCATATAGACCACCTTTCTCCATCAGCTCAGTGTGGGAGCCCTTCTCGACGATTCGGCCGAGGTCTATCACGATTATCTCGTCGCAGAGCCTAATTGTGGAGAGCCTGTGGGCGATGATGATGGACATCCGGTTTTCTAGGAGTTTCTTCAAAGCATTCTGGATAACCAGCTCGGTATAGGGATCTATGCTCGAGGTGGCCTCGTCGAGTATTAGGAGGTCCGGGTTCATGAGGAGGGTCCTTGCGAAGCTTATGAGTTGTCTCTGACCGATTGAGATGTTCGAGGATCCCTCCTTGAGGACGTAGTCGTAGCCTCCTGGGAGCTTCATGATGAAATTGTGAGCGCCAACGCGCTCCGCAGTCTCTAGCACTTCTTTGTCTGTAGCCTCAGGTTTTCCGAACTTGACGTTGTCTCTAACACTCATCGGGAAGAGAAAGGAGTCTTGGAGTACGATGCTTAGATGTCCGCGGAGAGAATCTGTAGTTACGTCCCTAATATCGTGGCCGTTGATTGTGATTTTGCCATCAAGTGGAAGATAGAATTTCGATATGAGGTTGATTATAGTGCTCTTCCCGGCGCCAGTTGGGCCTACGAATGCCAGCTTCTTATTCGATGCTAGGTCGAAGCTTATGTTATGGATGACCGGTAGCTTGGGGTCGTAGCCGAAGGTAACGTCCTCAAACTTAACGTCCTCTATTGCGTCGATCTTAATCGCCTTATCATCGTGTGGCTCCTGGATCTCGATATCGGTGTCGATGAGGTCGAACATTCGTTCTATAGCCGACATCGCGGACTGGTATTGGTCGTAGGCTTGGATCAGGGTGAGTAGGGGTTGGAAGTACTGGAACTGGTACTCGGTGAAGGCCACGAGGATGCCAATAGTTATCTCACCATTCATCGCCATCACAGAGCCGAAGTAGAGAATGAGGATCGTTCCGATGATCCTTGTCATCAGGATGATGGGCTGGTAGGAGGTTGAGATGGCTACTGTTCTTATGGACGTGGAGACTACCTTGTCTTGGACGTCCTGGAAGCCTTTCCCGCTTCTCTCTTCCTGGGTGAAAGCCTTTATCACCCTTATCCCTGAGAGGTTCTCCTGTAACTTAGCCACCATACCGGAGGTGTACATGAGCACACTCCTGTAGTACTTTCTCGAGATTTTCCCGAGGGTCCAAGCGGCGAAGAACGCGATTGGGAGAATGGATACCGCGAAGAGGGCAAGTTTTGCGTTGATGAAGAATATGATTAGTAGGGAGCCGGTTATCTGTGAGACGTCGAGGATAACATTCGCTAGGCCCTGCCTGATGAATATTCTCACCACGTTTGCATCGTTAACTGGCCTAGACAATATCCTGCCGAGCTCACCCTCCGAGAAATATCTGAGCGAAATCTTCTGCAGCTTCCTCATCATCAGGTCGCGCATATTCGCGACGACGTTCTCTCCAACTATCCTCATCTGGAATATCTGTACGTACTGAACGAGATAGTGGGCGATGGTAACCGTCACGAATATCGGTATCCACCACCAAAAACCTGCGAGGTTATTGGGAGTGATTATATCGTCGATGACGACGAGGTGGAGGTAGGGGATAAGGAGGGAGGTGGCTCCCGTTAGCACGATCGTCGCAATACCGATGACTAGGTTTCTTTTAAAACCAGTTGCATACTCCCAAACCCTCCTGAGAAGAGCTATATCCGAGGTCGTCCTCTTCCTGGATTCCTCGGCCTTCGTCGAGAAGTCGCTAAACTCTCTCGACATCTCATGCCACCGTCCCTAGAATCTCTTCAGGTGCCTTCTCAAGGAACTGGGTCTCATAGATCTTCCTGTAGATGCCATTCTTAGTCATGAGGTCGTCATGGCTCCCGAACTCAACTATCTCTCCGTTATCCAAGACCATGATTCTATCTGCATTCTTTATGGTAGAGAGGCGTTGGGCTATCATGAACGTCGTCCTTCCCTTCATCGCTTCTTCGATAGCCTGCTGTATATCGTGCTCCGTCTTTGCATCGACGAATGAGAGAGAGTCGTCTAGGATCAGTATCTTGGGATTTGTGAGAAGGGTGCGAGCTATTGTTACCCTCTGCTTCTGACCACCGGAGAGGGTGACTCCTCTCTCGCCGATCGTTGTGTCATACTTCTCCGGGAGACTGTCGATGAAGTCATGTATCTGAGCGAGTTTCGCGGCGGTCATGACTTCCTCAAGGCTAGCGTCTGGTTTACCGAATGCGATGTTGTCCCTCATAGTCCCTGAGAAGAGGAAGACGTCTTGGAGGACGAGCCCTATCTGCTTCCTTAGTGATGATAGCTTGAATTCTCTCAAATCATTCCCATCGATGGTTATACTACCTCGTGTGGTGTCGTAGAAACGAGGGATTAGGTATATTAGTGAGGTCTTGCCAGAGCCTGTAGCGCCGAGGATAGCTATTTTTTCTCCGGGCTGCACGCTCATGTTAATATTTCTAAGGACTGGAAGGTTCTTTGTGTAGCCGAATTCGACGTCTTTGAATTCTACGTTGCCGACCTCTATCTTTATGTCCCTGGCGTCGGGTTGTTCCTCAATGTCGACTGGCGCGTCTATCATATCGGTGACTCGCTCAAAGCCTGCGGAAGCGTTGACCCATTGACCAATCAGCTGGCTGAGGTTCTTTAGCGGGTTCGTAAGCCTGCGCATATATCGCGTGAAGAGTATAAGGTCGCCTATCGTTAGGAGCGCCGCCGGAGAGACGACGAGGTTAGCTCCATAAATATAGATGAGTGTGACGCCGAGGCTGAGAGTTGCCTCCGCTGCGGGGGTATACACCGACTGGACCCTTCCGGCGCTGACGGCGGTAGCAACATATAGGGCCTCAACCTGCTTGAAACCGTCCTCCATCTCATCCTCTCGCTTAAAGATCCGAACGTTCTTCATTCCGATAATGTCCTGCTGGATGTAGGCCCCTATCCGGCCAAGGATTAGCTGCATCCGCCTGAAGAGGGGCATCGACTTCGTGAACAGTCCTACGTTGAAATAGAAGGTGAGTAGAATTGGGAATACGGAGATTATACTGAGTATTGGGTTAATCGAAGTCATGATTAGGGAGACTGCCACAGCGGTGAAGATGGCGTCACAAATGGTACCGACTGATGCCGCGATGAAGGCGTCGACAGGCTGAAGGTCCATCGTCGCCCTCGAGATAAGGTCGCCCACAGCCGCAGAGTCGTGGAACTCGAAGGACTTTTCTTGGAGGGCGTTGTAATAATCTGTCCTGATGTCTTGGACGATCTTCTTAGCCATGTAGCTGTTGATGAAAATGACTGTGAAATTGAGTATGCCGAACCCAGCGACGGCTAAGAATATTTTCGTCAACAATCCAACTAAAAGGTCGTAATCGTTCGCGACTATCACTTTGTCGATGATCTGAGCAGTATACAGTGGCTCTAAAGTGAACAGGTAGGACCGGAATGAAGACAGGATTATGATTAGAATGATTAAATGAATATACGGTTTAGTATACTTCGCAATTCGCTTGAACGCCTTAATCGAACGCTGCATATCGAGCTGAACTCGAATGCCCTTAATGTACTCAAGTATCGGCTTAGCTACGCTCATATCTCTCATCTACGGTGCGAGAAATTCCGGAGGCTGCTCGCCGGCGAGCTCATACGCGCGAGATAACGGGTTACGTTTTCTCAAATCAGCAGGCTACCAAGGGACGAATCTCATAAGGTCCCTCGTCAGTTTATCCTCGAACTCCTCAAAGTGATCCACGAGGTCCCTTGCGGTGAAGATGCCGTAGATTATATTGTTTTTTACTACTAGGAGCCTCCTGAACCCGTGTTTCTTCATTATTTCAACGGCTTCTTCGATGCTCATATCGGGATCGATTGTAACGAGAGGTGAGGACATACACTCCACGATCTTGACTTCTTTCGGGTTCCTGTCTTCAGCCATGACCTTCAGGACTAGGTCTCTCTCCGTCACTATGCCGACGGGTCGTCCTTTCTCCAATACGATTATGTAACCCACTTTGTCAGTTGACATGGTCTTCGATGCTTCAGTAGCTGATGAACCGGAGTCAATAGTTGAGATGTCCTTTCGCATATAATCTTTGACTCGTGTCATTTTCTCGCCTGCGTTTTAGAAAGTTCCTTGCTTATACAGCTTTTCAATATTTATCTCGGTTAAATTACAGTTAGCTAAGATGCACTGATTCACGCGCACAGATATTTTTGGAGTGGTCAGAATTATTATTAAGCGCGCGCTGGGTCATGTGGCCGGGCAGACTGCGCGCTGGCTTGTCCCGTTATTGGTGTAAAATGGTTTTAAATACTCTTTTGCCCTACAAGTCAACAAATGGACCCCATCGACGAGAAGATCATGAACCTCCTGAGGGACGACAAACCCAAGGAATTCGAGCAACTGCTCAGTAAATTAGGGCACTCACATAACACGTTAAGGCTCCACCTCGACTCACTGGCTGAGCGAGACACGATCGTGAAGGATAAGCGACCCGCGGATGGGCGTGGGAGGCCCAGATTAACGTACTCTGCGTCTCCCGGTTTCGTTGGAGTTACTGTGACTCGCCTGAACCAGTCGACTGGTGTGGTGTCTCTGAGTTTCAGTAGGCTGAGCCAGATCTGCAGGTTCGAGAAGGGTGGGTTCTGTAAGAAGTTGAGGGGCTCGTGTTATGCCCGGGATTGCCCCCAAATCCGGTGAGGGGAATTAATACCATTTTTAACCATTTTAGGGACAAGCCAGCGCGCACCAAACAGAAGTTCCGGAGAGGGTAGTATGACTATGCCGTATGATCAGGCTTATGGGAAGAAGAGCTGAGTGCGTATAGGAAAAGCTAGGATAATCTTATCCTCACCTCAACCGCGCGCGCCCCTGAATACCGAGACTATGCGCTCCCAGTGAACGAATCGCCCCCTCTCATCGCGGGAGACGCTGACTCTACCCAAACCCTTCCAGTTCTCCTTGCGAGAGGTCATTCATGATTACCTCCTTTGGCGTTAATCGCCGTCTCTATGGAGTCATCAGACAGGGATAGATCCTGAACTCGGCGCTCGCGCGCGCGATAGTATAGATGGTAGTTTATCAACATATTTAGAAAAACTCCGACAATATAAATTTGATTTTGTATTTATTTCAATGAGAGCTGGTAATGATAGACTATATCTAACCAATGGAGCTTGGTCTATTCTTAGAGACGCTGGAATACTAGTGGAAAGTAATATAAAAATTAGAATCGATGAAGTATATTCAAAGGGAAATCTGATAAAAATATTTCCAATTAGAGATGTCATTGAGTGATAAACGAATTGCAAGAAAAAATCTATATAAAAAAGGAAATTGCCATAAAACATTTCAATAATTATTTATCTTTTTATAAAGAAAATAATTATATTAAATCTTCAGAATTTTTATGGGGGACTGTAAATGATCTATTTTATGCAATAGGATTAACCTATAATCATAAGTTATTAAATTACACTAAAATAAAAGATTTTTTACCAATTTTGACACAAGAATATAATTATGAAGAAATTATTGATCAATATAATTCAGCAGAAATATTACACTCTAATTTTTATCATGATTTTTTAGATAAAGATAATTTTAATTATAATAAAAATAAAGTAATAAAAATGATTGAGAAATTATCAGAAATTTTGGATTATAGATTAAATAAATTAAAACAGATAAAATAAACATATTGTTTTATAATCTTTAACTTTAGTGTGTTATATATACGATACAATTGATATACATGATATGTGATACATGGTGATGATGAGAGAGAAGAAATAAGAGGATAAGAGTAGAAGAGAGAATAGAAAATAATTAGTGAAAGTTTGGGTTTGGGGCCATAATTTTATCCTAATCCCCGCTGATGCTTCTTTCAGGCAGCATGATTAGTTGATCTGGCCATCTTTCAATCGGTCTGCGTACCATCAATGCGCAAACAAGCCGGGAAACCGGGTTATCCTATTTCAAACACATGTACACAGACTTTGTCTCCCCTACACCTCGCCGAGGAGACACTCAACCTAATGTCGGGTCTGACAATCGAGGCGATGCCCTCAAGCCAAGGCCAGGCGA